>Ga0208518_100035_pt1 | contig 113386 bp, 95 predicted proteins | sample LakWasM127_HOW14_2_FD_183937 | JGI IMG/M metagenome (GOLD analysis project Ga0208518, IMG submission 183937) | Freshwater sediment methanotrophic microbial communities from Lake Washington under simulated oxygen tension - Sediment Metagenome... | ecosystem: Environmental > Aquatic > Freshwater >...
ACGGCTGTTTCACCCAAATTCATGTCCTGGCAAACTTGGCTAATGCTCAGGCCTTGGTCTTTAATCATTTGTACCACTTGCAACTTGAAGTTAGCATCAAACGCTCGTCGTTTTTGATTCATAGTTGAATTTCCCTTGCTTTGGTTGAGTTATTTTATCAACCTATCGGGCTGTCCGTTTTTATTAGACCACTACAGTTCTGCTGGCGGCGTATTAGTGATCGGTTCGTCTCGGGCGCAGCCGCTCACTAGCAGCAGGCTCGCCGTCAAGGCGAATGTGAATAACCCCCTAATCGCTTCGGCATAGTGAAGTCCTTACGTTTAACTGAGTCGTCGGTGTTGTTTATGTTGTCCAGGGTTTGCATGGCGGTTCTCCTTTGAATGAATGTTAAATCAGGTAGGTACCCTTAAAAAACCGTAAAGACTTTGCTGAGACTGCGTTGCCTAATGCGGTATGAGTTGTTTTTCAATGCTTAACGATGACCTCGCCATAAGTTAAGACTTATTCGTTCAACTGTTCGACAGACTCACTGCTCGCCACGAACGGTAGATCCAAGCCTGCGCGTCGAGCCCATCAGCATGTTGAACGCGTCTAACGCACGAACAACGCAATCAGAATAATGATGGGGATAGGGATGCCGAGAAGGTACAAAAGTATTGAGCGCATTGTTTGTCTCCAGTTAGTTGTAAGTGTAATTACATGTCACGCTGCCGGCCGCCATAAGTAGCCGCAAAGCTGGCGACGAATGCCCCGATGAGCAACGAGATGAACAGCCACAGCGATGCATAGACAAAAGCTTTGCGTGCAGAGTCGGCAGCTTCTTTAGCCGCAGTTTCCGCTTCGCCAAGCTTGGCCTGTAGGCGTGCATAGGTATCAACCACTCGCTTCTCAGCATCCAGCTGTGTCAAACCGGTGTGCTGTGCGACAACCTGACCGACATACCGAAGGTCTTCTGCGGGCAGTGGTCCCGTGTGAATGCTGTTCATGAAGATGCGGGCAACTTCGGTTCTGTATACGGCAGCGCTTGGCTCAGGAATAACGCTAGACATGCCGCCGTTTTTGTCGGGAGTTAAAACGGTTACAGACACATTGACGTCCTTTCGGAACAGCGAATCCACGAAGTACTTCATTGGCTCCCATTTCGCCATTTCTGATCCGCCTGCCATCCCGCTAGTTGTGGCGGTAGCCGCCGCCGTAGTAGCGACTCCCCCAGCCTGAATTCCACCACTGACAATCGATCCAATCACGGATGTCAGTAGTGCGGCGGTTGCAAGCGCGGCGACAGCCCAAGCCAGGAAGCCGTGAGCGGTGTCGCGGAAGTAGACCTCGTCCGTATGTACCGAAACCCACTTTGTCCTCAGCCTGCCGGCGAGGTAGCCACCCATTCCTGAAGAAACGAGTTGCGTAAAGGTCAGCCACAGTATGGACGATACGCCGAAAGTGGTTGCACTTACGCCGCTATAGGCCCAAGGCGACACAGAAGACAGACCTAAACCTGTTCCCAGCATCACAAGGATCAATGCCAGGGCTGCTGTTGCCGCGGCTCCAGCAAAAATGGCGCTCCACGACACTGCACTTGTATTGGCGTGATAGACACCTGACAGGGAGTGTTCACATCCGAGTTCGTTAGCGGCTGGATCAACAGGAAAGTTCATGATGAGTCTCCGGAAAGTTGCGTTTCAAATAGTATTGCGCGAGTCGTCGCCATGCATTTGTACGCCATCGTACATAGGTAAAATAAATTATTGCGTCAGATATGCGACCGGCTCCGACTTTGACATTGTTATGGACTCCTTATTGTTTGGACGGGGTAGTCCTAGGGAAGCCTGTCAATACGTTGATCGGCTATAACGCCAGCCGTTGCGATAAAGCGCAGAGCATCCTCAACAGACATATCTAATTCCACTACATTGTCACGTGACACAATAACCGTGAATCCGCCCACCTGATAACTGAATGGCAGAAATACGGCAATCTGGTTATCAGCAACAAAACCATGTGGAAACTCCTTAAAATCCGAAACTGTAATAAAGCCTATCTGCTGTCCATTGCCGGGAGGCATTTTGACCAATACCACTTGCTTGAATTTCCCTTCCTGCTCACTGGAGAAAAGAGACATAAAATCGCGGGTTGCCGTATATATGATTTTAATAAAGGGAATCTGTATCACCAGTGCTTCAAATTTATTGAATCGTGTCAGGAAAGCCTGGGACTCCAGAAAGCCTCCAACAAAAAACACCGCAACCAGCCCTAAAACAAACCCGAAGCCTTTTATATACCAACTGTCTGGGAAGAAAAGCTTGAAGATATTTCCCAGCACCAATTCCGCAGTGCCGGCAAGCCAGAAGAGCAAATAGAGGGTGAGTGTAATTGGGATAATAGCGATTAACCCTTTGATAAAAGTTTTGCTGATCGGTTTCATGTTAAATTTCCAATTAATGTAGTGTATGCGTTGGTAAGGCCCGCACCCGCTTGGATCATGACCCGCTTCATTAACCAACCTTTGATGCCCTTGCCATCCTCGGGTTTTGGCGGTGCATTGGTCTCGACGACCAATACGTCACCGTTGGGCAGTACATAAGGCCAGCGCGGGTGATCGAGTCCAGCGGCAAAGGCATTTACGGTCATCCCTGGCGCCGCAACCGGTTTGCCATTCTCTGGCCAGCCTTTGGCTGGAGCGATGTTTACCGTGGGAATCAACGTCGGGTTGGGCGGCGGCAGCTGGGGATGGCTACCTATGCCTGCCGCGATCGGCAATTGAGCCACCTCGCCACACGCCGCTAGAATTATCGCTACTAACGCGAACAACAAACGTCTTGGGTACATGACCAAAGAACCCGATTCACGCTTTATGCTGAGCGCTGGCCATTTCCCGGCAACTTTTGGCACATTTCTCACAGGCTTCGACGCAGTCATCCATACCGCCGATCTTCTTGCAGCTCAGCGCACATGCCTCACAGACTTCGGCACAGACCTCGCAAAGACGATGCGAAAATTTGGAGCTACTGAGCTGCAAATTAGCCGATGTCTGGCAGATCTCGGCGCAGCTGATCATGAGACGGAAGTGTTCCGCCTCGACGTGCTTTCCGCCGGTCTTAAGACAGTGGTTCATGGCGGATTGCAGGCAGACTTGATGACAATGACTACAAGCCTCTATACAGGCTTGCATGGCGTGTTCAGTATGAGTTGGCTGTTTCATGAAATTCTCCTACGTTAAAGAGCAAACGCGGTCGAAGATGGACAAGTCCTCTCGACCCAGGACCAAGCTTCGAAGCACTAGGGCGCGTCAAAACATGAAAGGACTTTAGCCGTAAAACTAGCCGCAGTCGGTTCGGTAGAACACATAGGCAGAGTAGGTTCTGCGTAAGCCATAAGAGAAGAGTCTTCTGCGGGGTAAAAGTAGGTGTGTAATGGTCAGGGCAAACGCGCTTAAATTATAACCATTAAAAATCAAGTATTTAAAAATCACTATTTCATTATTTCATGCGTGGAATAACGAAACCAGAAAGAACTGAATTTCTCGTTCACTTAAGTAATCCACGAATTTGATTAATCAACGTAGTTTGCCTGCCGAATAACCACGAAAAGCGGTCCGTCGATTTTAGCGAACCAACTGGCACTACAGGCCGATTGCGGACGTCGAGGGGTCGGCATGTCAAACGATAATGAATATTTTCCAGTAGGCGTAGTTATGCACATAGCTGAAAAAACCGCCACATAAATGGGGTGCTAATCAACCAAAGGCTCTAAAATTCCCGGGGATTTGTATCTGCGCTATCAGTCATAAAAACCGCGAATGTCAGTGTAATTCACGCGAATTGATGAAATATAGCAGGGCTGAACGTGACACATCCATATTCTTTGTGGTGATGGAGTCATTGTGACTTGCGTGGAGAGTATGATTTCCAGATGAAAAAATGATTAATTCCATCGGGTTGTAAGTTCTCAAAAAACCACCTCTAAAATGTAGTGGTTCAAACCTAATCTGACAGTTACTGATTTTTAGAAGTGTCTGTCAGGTTAAATTTAGCCTATAAATTTTTCTGTTGTAACTGCTTTATTCTGCTAACAGTGTAGCAATAGCTGATTTAGCATTACACTGTGCTATTGCTTCTGCTAGCTGTAATTCATTCAATTTATGTTTGATAGCTTCAGTGCCCTTGAAGTTAAACACTTGATAATCCTTTTTGGCAAAGGTAACGATTTGGCACTTCTTGAATGGCATATTTTCAAACGGCATTTTTGTAGAATCCAGATTCAATGGTGCAGTCCCTTCCAAACTGGGAGCATAAATCAAAAATTCACCTTTCATCGCGAGTACAGCACGATATTGATTGACAGTGGTCAAATATAAATAGCCTACTTCAACCTCTTTTTCTTTTAATCTCATCTTGTTAAATTCTTTGATTTATTTCATTCCAGTTGAGCACCTGCCGGAGCCTTTATTCACTCAACGGACGATTAAGTTCAGTGCGCCATGTATCCGGATCTGGATTGGACTCAGGGTCTGTTAGATAGCATTCCCATAGGCTTTCTTGCACATTAAGCCCCTCGGTTTCAATCCATTTGCAAAACTCACCCCAGGCTGCACCAAGCCCTTCATAACTACCTTGATAAATAGTCTGGACGACTTTTACGGCGGGCAATTTGCTCATCTTAATGCGACCGGCAGGAGTGATTGGCTGATTAACGGGGAAACCCACCTCGAAATCAAAAATGTCGGTTGGTCTTTTCTGGTGGTAAGAAAAGCACGGTCCGTTAATAGTGACGCCTTGAGCAGCAATGGTGGACATTATTTCAGCAATGGCAGGTCCCATGACATTGCTGATTTCAGCACGGGGAATGGTGAGATGAATGACTACGGTTAACTGTTCTTCTGTTTGAATGAGCTGTGGTGTATCAATCATATAACCTCCAAAGATAATGATCAGGCGTCGTGCCATCAAGTAAATTGACTGGCAACCTTAAACTTCAGTTCATGGCCGACTGCGACCAGTCGCGGAAGTCAGTAATAGTTTACGATCATGCATCACTGGTGGCTTTGCCGGTCGACATGCGTAATTAACTGGCTACCAGCGCCAAGTTACTTAGATAGTCGTTTTTCCTGGCTAGATATTCATCGACAAATACCTGCATCGGCTCAGCTTCATAATCACTCGGCACACTGATCGCTAGTTTTTTAAAGCCTGTGCCGACCACATCTCCGCCCGCCTTGATCTGAAAGTGTAAAAATGCTGAAGCGCGTTTGCCGTTGACTTCTATCTTCGGTTCCAGCATTTCCACGGACGCCCGCTGAAAATCAAGATGATCAAATGACAGGGTCATGCTTTCGTAAATGACCAGTGGCCGGTTGATGTTAAACATAACATTTTCCTGGGCTAATAATGGCACCAGCACATAGGGAAAATTTTGCCCTGAAAAAGCCACATAATCGCGAATAAAGCTTTCAATCAATGCTGAATCCCGGCTAATGCTTCCCGAACGTTCGACCTGCAAATAGGTTTTGCCCTGATTGTCGTTCACATCAATCTGCTCGGCATTGGTGTCTGGAAAGTTCAGCAATACGTCATGTCCGACCATGCCGGAAAAGATAAAGTGCATATTTTGGCTAAGGCCATATTTCTCCAATGCCATTGAAAACAACAAATCGCCTGGTACGCAAAAACGTTTGGCGTCAACATCGTGTAAAGGGTTGAAATCATGCGCCACTTCTTTGGCAAACATGCTGGCTTGTTCGGCGACAATACTGACACTGCCCTCATGAATACTATAAAAATCTTTTAAAAACATATTGTTATCTACTAATATTGGTGCAAGGAATAATTCTACGTCAGTAAGTGCTCATGTCCGGTTTCATTAACCAGTTCCGCAGAGAATCTGTAGGGAGCTGCATCATATCCTCCTAATTAAATTCAAACAATTCTATTGCTTATAGATTAGTGTAATTGAAAAGCTGCATGCGGCTGATATGATGAGAGACAGTTATTATCGAATAGCAGATGCTCAAAACTTAATTGAAAGAATCAAAAATGTTTTATGTTACGGAATCCTATACATTCGAAGATGTTATAAAAAAATCACGATTTATCAGTGTTATTTTTCCCTGCACCAGCGACCAAGTTGTTTTGCATCAATTAAAAAGGTTACAAGCCGAACATCCACACGCAAATCATATTGCCTTTGCCTACCGTATAAAAACCAATGAAGGCATTATTTATCGGTTTCATGATGCAGGTGAGCCTACAGGTACAGCAGGAAAACCGATTTTTCAATACATTGAAGGTAAAAATATCATTAATGCACTCGTTGTAGTGATCCGCTATTTTGGTGGCGTGAAGCTGGGGGCAGGTGGGCTTAACAGAGCTTATGGTCATATGGCGAAACAGGTGATTGATGCATCGACATTACAACCTTATATAGAAATGACAACACTTCATTTCACGCTTGATTATGAAAAATTTCAGTCTTTTGATTACGCATTGAAAAAAGTTAATGGACAAATTATTGAGCAAGTCTTTGCCGGACAAATTCATCTAACCGTTACACTGCCTGTTGAAAAGCAATGGGACTTGGGAAGCCAATTTACTCCTGTATAACCTGCTGCATGAATAAGAAACTTGATGCTAGAGTTATTATCAATGATAGACAAGATGTAATCCAAAGAAGACAGAAGGACCAGAGAGTACCAATAAAAAAGGCCCCGATCTGATCAGAGTCCTTAGAATGTAAAACGGCTTCCAATATTTACCGCTTTTAACGTCCGCTTTGCAGTCAAGGAAGGGGTTTTATATTTTAAAAACAACAGTATATAAAAGTCTGTTGTTTTATTTTTTGACGCTCCTTTCTCACAAAACTGAAAAATTTTTCACGCTGTTTTGCAAACTTAATTGCTTCTTTCAAGGTGTTCTGGTGCGTTAGCGTACAGACCCTACCGGGAGTTTGGCGTATCGTAAAATCATAATGGAGAATAAGCATCGACAAAAACATTGCGGCAGAGAATTCATCCAGCTGTGAGTCCTCAGTTGGTTAACCGGGATGTGATAAACGGATGCACGGCTCCTGCTCATGTCGCTCTGACTTACACCGTTTTTTTGGGAATCTGGTAGTGGTGTTTGGCGAACTTTTTTTTGGAAAGCTGACCTCTCACCAACTGTGCCGCGTTATAAACAATACCACGCGCAACACCATCAGCGTCACCGTCCACCGGGGTCATCAGGTCGTCGACAGGGATAGGGTGTCTTTGGCCCCCAGGCATAAATACCTTGCGCGGAGCCAAACGCTACACAGATTATTTGTCCGTAATTTCCCTCGATAGGAGAGAACAATGTCATATCAAATAGTTCAACATTACGACGCTTCGCCCGACGACGAGAAACTCCGATTGATTTTCAGTTCAAAGCGCTTGTCTTGGAAAATGATGATAGCGCTCAGCGCTATCGTATCCTTGCGCAAATGGCTTTTAAGTGTCTCGCGAATAACTTTGATCGGCGCTTTGGCTCTTTCCGGCTGTAGCTCTGAATACTCAAGCGAGCAAGACAAACAAACGCCGCAAGGGAAAGAAAGTGCTGCCACCAAACCTGTTCACAAGGAGGTCGGCGAGGCATCATGGTATGGGCCGGGATTCCAAGGTCAGGAGACCTCCAATGGCGAGACTTTTGACCAGAAAAAGATGACGGCCGCCCATCCAAGTTTACCGATGGGGACTGAAGCCAAAGTGACTAACCTTGAGAATGGCAAGAAGGTGGAGGTCAGGATCAATGACCGTGGACCTTATGTCGAGAATCGCGTTATCGATCTCTCCAGCGCAGCGGCTAATAAGCTTGAAATGAAAGAGGAGGGCACCACTCAGGTCAAAATCGAGACTAAGCCCACCAAGAAGAAGGCCGGCACCGTCCAGTCCAGAAAAACAAAACGGGGAGAAAAAAGCGGTACACCATCGAATAGACGGTAATGGGGTAAATCTGCGGAAAATGCCCCATCACCAGCGTTAAATACGCAACCATTATTAATGGTTCGGCGTATTAGTCGGCCGTATTCGTTTGGAAAAATCAGGTGCCTGATCGGCGGCTTGAGCCAATGTATTGATATAAGCCTGTCGTCGCAATTCTGATAAAGGCAGCTGCTGTTCAAGCAGCTTCGACTCATAGAGGTATTGCGGCAGGTAACCGCTCAGCAGAATTTTCCAGGAAAACGGCAAATGTTCAGTATTAACCCATGAGCGGACCCAAATAGCCGTAGTGCAATTGTCCAGCAAGGTATTATAAAACTGCGGTTTTTCGTGTAATTCGTTGATCTTTTTAAGGTAATCCAGAAACAAGCGTTGTCCGTTCTCCCTGGAGCCTTTTAGTCGGTATAGATAACCCGCTTCCGGAGGATTTTTGCGATAGTTGCTACGCAATCGAATGACATCACGCTCGTCGGCCACGATGTAAATAAGCTCGTATTGGCGGAAAAATCCTTTAATTGTCGAATATTCCTCATTCAACTCTTTGCGAGTCTCAATCGAGACCGCCAGGAAATCCTGTTCACCGAAATTAAAACTTATGATCGTATGCGCTATGGCAGGTCCCATCCAATAAAAGATGAAGAGATCCACGCCATCGAGCTTGGTTACATCATAGGATTTATCGTAATAGGCCGGTTGGTAGTCAAATTCGCTCCGATAATTGAAGTTGCGGACATTGTGTACGGTGAGGGTGTCCCCATTAAAAGTAGCATAGGGAAGCTGGATGGTATCCGGTTGCCAAGCTCGATCATTCGAGGGCGCAATTCCTAACCACCAAACCAGGATGCCGATAAACAGTATTAAATGTCCCAGCACCCATTGAGTGCGCCAACGAAACCATAAAACACCCATTAATACCGCAAACCCAAACAAGCCGAATGCCGCAGCCACATACACTTGAGCCAATCCTGTCCGGGAATCGCCATAATATACAGCCAGCACCCCCCAAACTGTTGTTCCAATCAGCATGGCTGAAAGAAAAAATCCTTTGAGTAATTTAGTCATAATCCCACCCAAGCCTAAGCGAGCAACCACGTTCCCGATGCTTCAACGTGCCATTGAATCAACATATGCTTTATAGGCAATTGAATTTTCCAATGGTAAATAATGGAATACGGCTATCAAATACGGTTGACTGATTTTTTCAACAGTACACACCGCTTCAAACCTTGAATCGGAAATAAATCAATCAACTGAAAGTTCAGTTCAAACTGGAAATCGAAACCTCGATGAAGCTTAATGTGCAATTATTTTATTGTTGTAACGATCTACAAATTATCGGTCGATTTATCGTTGGGGCGCATCGTGTCGGTCACGTCCTTGCCGATCCCTCGGTAGCCGGTAAAGCGGCCGCAATGGTCAAACATCGGTTCCCCGCTCACCATTAAATACTGCCGCGAGCCGTCGGGGTTGGTCCGGCTGTAGACGAAGTCAAGGAAGGGGCGTCTGGCTGCCAGGTTCGCTTCAAGTATTTCTTGTTCTGCTTCGTTCCAGAGGATTCCCTGATCTTGCCTTGTTTCGCCCAACGCGTCATCGACCCGGATTCCGAGCATTTCAAGCACCGGGCCGTAAACCTTGGTGAAATGTCCGTTCTCGTCCTGTTCCCAATACCAGTCGGACGACAGCTCAGTCAGGCGGCGAAAACGCGCTTCGCTTTCACATAGTTCGGCGGTCCGATCCAGCACTGTTTGTTCCAGCACCTTGTTGTAATTACTTAGCTTTTTGTACAACAACCGCACTTCCAGCAGGTTGTGGATGCGCGTCCGTACCTCGACCAGATCAAACGGTTTGCTGACAAAGTCTTTCGCGCCGGCAGCGAGCGCGCGCAGCTTGTGGCCCGGTTGGGCAGTGATCACGAGTACTGGAAGGTAGCCATCCGTTTCAATTTCCTTAAGGCCTTCCATCACCTGGAAGCCATCCATGTCAGGCATCTGCAGATCGAGCAGGATCAGGTCGTAGCGGTTTTTACGATGCAACTCGCAGACCGCATAGGGATCTATCGTCGACGCAATGCAAGCATAACCGACATCGCGTAGCATTTCCTCAAGCAAAAGCACATTGGATTGCTGATCGTCAACGATCAGAATGCCGGCGTTAAGAATTTCTTGTTCGCTAATCATCGTATTTGTCCGTTTTATTGGTGTTGACCAAGCCTATTTCAGACAGTTTCAGAGCATCGTCCAAGGCGTTCATAAATTCATTGATCTTAATGGGTTTGGTGAGATACCGGAAGAATCCCGCCTCCAGTCCCTTCTCGATATCGCGCGGCATGGCATTGGCACTGATGGCAACGACGGGGATATGCATTGTTGCCGGATCTTTGCGCAGAATTTTCAGGGCCTGGATGCCGCCGATACCCGGCAAATTGATGTCCATCAGGATTACATCAGGGAGATGCGCGCGCGCCAGCGCTATGCCAAGATTGCCATCACGCGCGCTCAGCATGCGTACCTGTGGGTGGCTCTCAATTATTTGCTCGACCAGCATCAGGTTGGCCGGATTGTCTTCCACATAGAGCAGGATGCGCGGCGTCGCGTTTTCCTGGGTTTGCAGAGCGGGTTCAGAGGACATTGCATTTCCAGCGGCAAGTTGCGGCGTAACGTCCCTGAGCAGATCGATCCAGAACTCGCTGCCCACTCCGACGGTACTTTCTACGCCGATGGTGCCACCCATCAATTCAACCAGTTGCTTGGTGACCACCAGGCCGATGCCCGTACCTTCCTCGCAGCTAGACTCTTGCCCGAGACGATTGAACGGCTGAAAGAGCTGTGCCAGTTTTTCCGGAGCCAATCCCTCACCGGTGTCTTTGACGCTGATGCGTAAGCGTTCCGGCGTGCTCTCGATGCACTTTACCTCGACCGTTCCATGCTCGCGGTTGTATTTGATCGCATTGGAAAGCAGGTTGATCAGAACCTGCTTTACCCGGGTTCGATCGGCACTGGCAAACCAGGTTTCGTCGAATGGGATAAAGGTCAGTTTGATATCACGCTGTTGCGCCTGCGGTTCGATCATGGCCTGGCATTCGATGATGACATCGATCAGCGCCACCGGTTCTCGCGACAGCGATAGCTTGCCGGACTCGATCAACGCGAGATCGAGGATTTCGTTAATGAGTTCCAGCAGATACCATCCTGCTTTGATAATCTGATGCAGCCTTATCTTTTGGGCATCTGTTGGCGGCGGTGACCCGGCCTCCAACAACTGGGCGAAGCCGAGGATAGCATTGAGCGGGGTGCGCAATTCATGGCTCATACTGGAAAGGAAATCCGATTTGGCACGATTGGCTTTTTCCGCTACAGATTTGGCGCTCTCCAGCTCGGCGTTCTTTTCCTGCAGCACCTGATCCAAGCGTTTGCGTTCGGTCAGATCCCGTGTGAGCTTGGCGTAGCCGCGCAGATTGCCGCTCTGATCGCGTATCGCCGTATAGACCACATTGGCCCAGAAAGTCGAGCCGTTCTTGCGCACCCGCCAACCTTCATCCTCGAACCGTCCCATGGCAGTTACGATGTCCAGATCCCGCTGTGGCGCGCCGCGTTCGATGTCTTCAAACGGATAAAATCTGGAGAAATGCTGACCGACGATTTCCTCGGCACTGTAGCCCTTGATCCGTTGCGCGCCGCTGTTCCAGCTCACTACGCGGCCCTCCGGATCCAGCATGACAATGGCGTAATCGGTCACGCTTTCCACCATCAACCGGAAACTCTCCTCAGTCCACCGCAGTTGCTCTTCAACCTGTTTCCGCGCGGAATTATCGGTGCCGATCAACAGATAGCCAATGATTTTGCTGTTGGCATCGCGTAGCGCCGTGACCGACACGACCGCCGGAAAGCTGCTGCCGTCCTTGCGGATATAGGTCAGTTCGTAGATGTCCTCGATGCCACGCGAGGCCTTGAACACCAAGGCCTCGAAGCCCGGCGTAATCGGGGTTTCGAGCTCGACGCTCAACGCCTTGGCACGCGCGATCACTTCCTGCGGATCGGAAATTTCAGCCGGGGTGATCTTGTTCATCACGTCGGCGGCGGTATAGCCCAGCATGTTCTCAGCACCGACGTTGAAGATCTGAATCACCCCCTTCGCGTCAGTAGCGATACTTGAGAAGTTGGCGCTGTTGAAAATAGCGCTCTGCAAAGCCCCGGCTTTAACCAGCGACTCTTCCGCCTGCTTGCGCGCGGTGATGTCCCGTAAAATGCCGGTGAAGTAACGCTGGCCGCCCAGCCACATTTCGCTTGTCGCCATCTCCAACGGGAAAATACTGCCATCCTTGCGTCGGCCCACAACCTCGCGTCCGAGACCGATGGCGCGCGCCTCATCGCTTGCACTGTAATACTCGAGGGAACCATTGCCATTGTGCTGATCCCGATCAAACTCGGGTATCAGTATGCTGAAGTTTTGTCCGTTGAGTTCTGCGGCAGTATAGCCAAACATTCGCTCGGCGGCCGGATTAACTGTCTCGACGATACCGCCGATGGCATGGAGGGTGATGATGCCGTCCACCACGGTATTGAGTATCGTCTGGATCTGCGCGGTGCTGTCGTGCAAGGCCTGCTGCACTGCATATTCCCCGGTGACATCGCGGAACACCAGCACGGCGCCGATCACCTGAGCGTCACGGTTGCGGATTGGTGCGCAACTGTCGGCGATATCGCACTCGCTGCCATCGTGTGCAATCAGTACGGTGTGGTTGGCCAGGCCCTGTATCGTGCCATGCGCCAGGGTTTCCATGACCGGGATAGTGGCGGGATGACGGGTGTCTTTGTTGATGATGTGAAAAATCTCGTCCACCGGGCGACCGGCGGCTGATACCTGCGTCCAACCGGTGAGCTGTTCGGCAAGGGGATTCATGAGTGTTATACGCGCTTCGGCGTCGGTAGCTATCACTGCATCGCCGATGGAGTTGAGCGTAACTGCGAGCCTTTCCTCGCTGACCTGCAAGGTGACGTTGGTCTGCTGTAGCTGTTTATTCGTCTCCTCCTGAATCTCAAGTAAATGTTGTCGCTCCGTTTCGACCTGCTTGCGCGCGGTGTTGTCGGTGCCGATCAACAGATAGCCGATGATGGCATCTTGAGCATCGCGTAGCGCGGTAACCGACACGACCGCCGGAAAGCGGCTGCCATCCTTGCGGATATAGGTCAATTCGTAGATGTCCTCAATGCCACGCGAGGCCTTGAATACCAAGGCCTCGAAGCCCGGTGCAATCGGGGTTTCGAGTTCGGCGCTCAATGCTTTCGCGCGCGCGATTACCTCCTGGGGGTCGGAGATGTCGGCTGGGGTGATTTTGTTCAGGACGTCGGCAGCCGTGTAGCCCAGCATGCACTCGGCACCGACATTGAATATTTGAATGACGCCATTTTCGTCGGTGGCGATACTTGAGAAATTGGCGCTATTGAGGATCGCGTTCTGCAAGGCTCCTGTTTTAAGCAGTGCCTTCTGGCGTCGGACCTCGGTGATGCCTTCAACTGAGCCTGCAGCGGGCTTGATAATGGAGGAATCGAGATTTTTTTCGGACATGGTTTACCTTTATGCAAATTGTGGAATTGGTCTGGAGACGGACCACGCGAGGGTAGGCTCTTGTTGGATTACGGCGCAAAAAACGCGCCTCGGCAATCGCTCCTGCATTGCTCTACCTTCCTGCATTAATGCAGTCGTAACCTTACCTGCATAACTTAAACGCGAGTCTTGTCACAAACAAACATACCTTTGTCATAGTGTTCTCGGGACGACTCAACGCCATGATTCATTGGAAGGCTCTTAACGCTTTCTATATCGCAGAGCAAGCGATGGAATTCTTTCTTGACTACGTTGTAACATTCGCAAGTGCGGGACTCTAGTCCCAACCGGTCAAGTACCGTGATGTGACCTCGGCGGTAACTGATCAAGTCGGCGCGCTGTAAATTCCCGGCGGCTTCCGTAATGCCTTCGCGGCGTACGCCGAGCATACCGGCAATCAATTCCTGCGTCATGGTCAATTCATTCGAGGGCAATCGATCGAGGGTTAACAATAGCCAGCGACACAATTGCTGCTCTACCGAATGATGCCGATTGCAGGCCGCAGTTTGGGACATCTGCGTAATTAATGCCTGGGTGTAACGCAGCATCAACCGCATCATCGGCCCCGCGCAATTGAATTCCTCAATCATCAACCGCGCTTTCAGTCGGTAACCGTGACCCCCAGTCTGTACGGTGGCACGACTGGGCGTGGTATTGCCGCCCATGAAAAGTGAAATTCCGAGTACCCCCTCATTGCCCACTCCCGCGACTTCGGACGATGCGCCATTCTCCATGACATAGTGCAGGGACACGATAGCGGTCGTCGGGAAATAAACGTGTTGCAATTGGCCGCCGGATTCGTACAGAACTTCGCCGAGCGGCATCGAGATCAACTCCAGATGAGGGGCGATATGCTCGAATATTTCCGTAGGCAGGGCGGCGAGAAGATGGTTCTGATTGGGGGCATGCCGAGCGGACATAAGGGCGACCATTTTCTTGCCTCTGGATAGAGTAACCAATAGGGCGAAAATAAAAACACAGCAGCACAACAAAGGTTAAGACGTTAAAAGCTACATTGTGTATTCCTTTATAACACACTCTTCCAAGGAGAGTCGGTAAGGTTTAGGCGATTGAACTCGAATAACACGAAAAAGCCACGATGACAGATAGCCACTATTATTAATAGGCGGATGTTACGCACGGATGGTATTTCTCCCGTTTGCCGCGCCGAGCACCGGAGCTTTTATCGAGAACAGCCCGTTAGGGGCGCGGCAGGGATGCCGCGCGTCAGCAGAGGGGCAGGAGCCCCTTCTGCTGACCCTCGATAAAAGCGAGGAGCGCAGGAAGCAAGCGGCAACCGGGTCGCCTTTTCTTTGGTTACTTTCTTTTCGACTGCATGGATGCAGGAGGTAGAGCAACGCAGGAGCAGTTGCCGAGGCGAAGCAAAAGAAAGTAACTCGCCTTCGGGTGCGACAACCCGATTCAATCAAGTGTCACGCTAGCGACTCCTTAATCTTAAAACGATCGAAATTCGACTAACTGCGTAACATCAGTTAATAGGTTTTGCCACAAATACTCATAAAGCGTAATGCTGCACTTTATAAAAGCAAAAGTGGCCGCCCAACATTCATCCCCTGAATGAAATATCGCCGTATGTACAATCGGAATTTACCCAACACGGCGGCCAGTCGACTTCATCACAGGATAATCCGTTTATCCGATACTATTAGACTTCGAAACCCTCTCGCCGACGATCAGTCCAACCGGGAATTCTGCCAGCACTTGCGATACGGGCAGACACCATCCTGACCGCCGCTGGCGAGGTTTCAGCTCGTTTCCCGTGAAGGCGCAGGAGTATTGGTTATCGGGCCGATGAAAAGGCAAGTCCACTGTGGTATTTCCCCAAATCTTTTCTCCCAAAGGAAGACTATCGGCTTCACCCAGCAGCTGTGCGAAGAAACGCGGCGCTACCGTAATGACGGTACGCCCACCGGCAATACGGGCATAAGCGCACAGATGCGCCGCATGTTCCCCCTTGACTGCCAGCGGCAAATAGCTTCCTTGCTGGAACACGTCCGGCCAGCGTTCCCGCAACGCCAGCGCCGTTCTGACGATCAGCAATTTGGTCCGGCCGTCTTCCAACGTGTCGCATAACGCGCGCACCCCGGCGCTACGCTGTTGCGATTCCAACGTGGCAAGCGTCTGCAATGAATCAAGCAGGGTTCGGCGCTGACCGAAATCGACCGGCCGCCGGTTATCGGGGTCCACCAGGCTGAAATCCCAACATTCACAACCCTGATAAATATCCGGCACGCCCGGAACAGTGAGCTTGATCAATGTCTGAGACAGACTGTTGAATAACCCGAGCCGCGCAATCCGCCGCTGAAAAGGCAGGAAATCGGTCAGGAACGCACTTTCCGCCGGTGCATTTATCAGCGCATCGGCGAAGGCCAGGATTGCGTCTTCATAGGCTGTATTGGGGTTTATCCAGCTGGTGTAGACCTTGGCTTCACGCACCGCCTTGACCAGATATTCCGCAATCCGAACACCCAGTCGCGCCATTTCGTTTTTATCCGGTTCGCCTTGCGGCCAGATGCCCAGCAAGGTCTGATAGATGAAATACTCATCGTTGGGTGTGGGCACCGGCATCCCGTCCACCGTGCGCTTCAGGCTTCGGTTGGCGTGGCTCCAGTGTCGTAGCGCCAGCCGCCAGGCCGCCGGTATTTCAGACAGCACATTGAGGCGCGCACGCACATCCTCGCTGCGCTTGGTGTCGTGAGTGGAAGTGGCCAGCATGGCATGCGGCCAATGCTCTGCGCGCGTCTGATTGGCGCGATGGAAGGCGGTGCGGGTCACGCCGAATTGACGCGGATCGCCGCCGACTTCGTTGAGCGACAGCAAACGGTGATAGATATAGGCACTGGTGTCCTCCAGTCCTTTCGCCATAACCGGGCTGGTGAATTGCTGGAATTTCATCGCAAATGCAAGCACCTGCTCGTAGTACGCGGGTGTTTTTCCATCAGCTGCAGCCAGTGTAAGCACGTCACGCAGAAAATCGAAGATGCTGGTATCCGCCGTTGTACTTCTGCGTTTAGCCGCTGCTATTGCCTGTTCGATATTACGGCGGTCTTCCGGCGCAACTTCGCGGGCGCTGATGTAACCGCGATAAACCGGAAAGCAGGCGACTATTTCAGCCAATGCCGCACGCAATCCGTTCAGCGTGTAATCGCAGGTATGACGATCGGCTTCGGCGATTTTCGAGAGTTGGTTGGTCAATACATTCAGCTCCCCCGCCAGCACAGTCTTCATGATAAGCTGCTTGGAACGGTAGAGCAGGTCATCGAAATCGACATGCTCTCCGATGAAGCTGTGATACAGGCGTGTCATACGCTTGGCGGCACCGGTAGCCACAAACAGCCCGTTGAGCAGGTTAGTGAATTCGTAGCCCGTAGTACCCTGCACCGGCCAGCCGGTGCGCAAATCCTCGCGTACCGCCAGGATTTTCTCCACCACCAGATAAGGCGAGTATCCTGCCTGTCTGCACTGCTCGACCAGCTTGTGAAAATACGCCTCCGGATCGTACAGTCCGTCCGGATGATCCAGGCGCAGACCGTCCAGCTTGCCTTCCCGAACCAGTCGCAGCACCAACTGATGGGTCGCATCGAAAACTTCGTCGTTCTCCATGCACAGCCCGGCAAGATCGTTGATATCGAAAAAACGCCGGTAATTAATCTCGTCCGAGGCTACCCGCCAGAACGCCAACCGGTAGGCTTGGGCCTCAATCAAGTCGTGGAGCAGATCGAAACTGGACGATTCCCCTGCCGTGCCGTTGAAGATATGCAGATTTTCTTCCAGAAACCCGGCGATGTCGGAAGATTGTTCAACGAGACCGGCAAGATGACGCTTGTATACTTCCTTGTCACGCCTGCGCTCAACCTGACGTTCAGGCGAGTCCTCATCGCGGGGCGGAAGATTACGGAACGCAGTGACCAGACTCTGGTATTCCATCAGTAACGGATTGTCCTGCCCTAAGCGGGTGCTCAACGTATCGATGCGATACGCCAGGATATGCGGGTATTGCGCCGGATCCACCGGAAAATGGTGTTCGTAGTAATAAATGACGAATTCACCGCGTTCCGCATCAAAGCGCAGTTGCAATTCGGCATTGTCCAGCACCGCACCGTAAGAGTTGCCCAGCACCGGCAACAAAACCTTGCCGCGCAGCTTGGCCTTTACCGGCATCCAGTCAATATCGAAGAACCCGGCATGTGCGGATGCCTGACCGTTTTCCAGTACGTCCAGCCACCAGACATTGTCCCCGCCTTGTACGCCCATATGATTGGGCACCACATCAAGCACCTGTCCCATACCGTGTTCGGCGAGGGTTGCACAAAGCTGCACAAACTCCTCGTAAGTGCCGATTTCGGGATTCAGTGCGTTGTGATAGATGATGTCGTAGCCGTGCCGGCTACCCGGCCGCGCCTTCAGATAGGGCGAAGCATACAGGTGCGAGATGCCCAGCGCGCTCAGATAGGGGACAATCCCGCGGGCCTGGTTAAACGTGAAATCGCGGTTGAATTGCAGGCGATAGGTGGACAATGGAATGCGCGGCGCGGGCGGCTGAAATAACGTTTCTTCACGCCCACTGTCTTCCCGCGTCAATAGCCGGCGAGAGGCGTTATCTACGTGTGCGGATGGAAGCGCAACCGGCGCAGCAGATGCGCTCTCAGTCGCACTGTCATGGTCGGCGGCGAGCCGTGCCAGCGTATCATGATGTTTCATGCGGGCACTTCCTCGATGAACCAGGCCGCACACCAGGGCGGCATGCGCCCTTCGGCAAAAAATTCCGGCAGGTCGGGTTGGCTGAGATAGAAAGCCGTGCCGGTAAAATCCAGGACACCTTCGACCGGACCATCGCCCTGATTAGCCAACAGCGTCAGCCGAGCACCGTCACCCAGACGCCAGCGTACGACCAGGCCCGACGCCCCGACCAATTCGAACTCGGCGTGACCGTCCATGCCCGACAAGCGTGGCACTATATGTGTGCGTCGTAGCGCCAACAAACTGCGGTAATACTTGAGCCAGGCCTTGTGTTGCGGCTCATCCAGGCAGTCCCAATTGAGCTTGCACCTTACGAAGGTAGCCGGATCGTTAGGATCGGGAATACCTGCACGTGCGGCGGGATCGGCGAATTTACGGAAACCGGCGAATTCGCGCCGTCGCCCTTCGGTGACTGCGTCGGCGAGTTCTCCCTGAAAATCGCAGAAAAACTGGAAGGGCGTTGCCGCAGCAAATTCCTCGCCCATGAACAGCAAGGGCGGCGACGGCGCCAGCAGCAACACAGCCAGCGCAACTTGCAGCGGCTTTTGTTGAGCAAGCATCGCAATGCGCTCGCCGTAAGCGCGGTTGCCTATCTGGTCGTGCGTTTGGATGAAATTGATGAAAGCGCCGGGCGGCAAGTCTCCGCTGGGTTCGCCGCGCAGCCGACCTTCGCGAAACGCTGAAGGATCGCCCTGGAAGGCAAAGCCCTCCGCCAGACAGCGCGCCAGATGGCGTGTCGGCTGATCGGCATAATCGGCGTAGTAGCCGTCGCGTTCGCCGGTCAGCAGGAGGTGCAGGGCATGGTGAATATCGTCGTTCCACTGGGCGGCAATGGTTCCCAGCTTTAGATATCGAGCCGTATTGGCCTCGTTCTCCAGTATCAGGTGGACCTTGCGGGTTTGTCCAGGCCCGGCCTGAACCGCCGCAGCCAGTTCTTCGACGATGTCCGGCCGACTGTCGTCAATAATGGCATGCACCGCGTCGAGCCGCAACCCGTCGAAATGGTATTCCTCAAGCCAGTACAACGCGTTATGAATAAAAAAATCGCGCACTGTGCGGCTGCCGTCGCCGTCAAAATTAATCGCCGCGCCCCACGGCGTGTGATGGCGCTCGCTAAAGAACTGCGGGGCATAGGCATGAAGATAATTGCCGTCCGGCCCGAAGTGGTTGTAGACCACGTCGAGCAACACCATCAAGCCGCGCGCATGCGCCTCCTGCACCAGCGCCTTCAATTCGTCCGGAGTGCCGTAACTGTGGTCGGGCGCAAACAGCAGCACACCGTCGTAGCCCCAGTTGCGCGTGCCTGGAAAATCCGCCACCGGCATCAGCTCAATGGCGGTAATACCTAATTCCACCAAGTAGTCGAGACGCTGGATGGCTGCCCTGAAGGTACCCTCCATTTTGAATGTACCCAGATGCAGCTCATAGATGACCGCTTCATGCCAGGGACGGCCCTGCCAGCTATCGTCCTGCCAGATAAAGGCAGTCGCATTGACCACCTGACTGGGACCGTGGACGTCTTGGGGATTGGCGCGCGACGCCGGATCGGGTACGTTAAGCCCGTTGTCCAGTCGGTAATGATATAAGGTTCCGGGTGCCGCCTGTAACGGCGACGTCTCGATCTGGAACCAGCCGTCTGCAAGCGGGGGCATCGGCAGGATAATTTCTTTGTCGGTGTCATTTTCCAGTATTAACTCGACCTGCTTTACCGCCGGCGCCCACAGGCGGAAACGTATGCCGCCATCAGGCAGCATGCAGGCGCCAAAAGGCATGTTGTGTGAGCTTATCATTGAGTCTTGCCTTGTTTCAAAAGCACCAGCGCCCGTCCATGCACGGGATAGCTTTGTCCGACTTTGTAGCGGGAAGATTCCGGCGTGCCGGTGCTGTTAAAGGTATCGAGCAATACATCCCAATAGTAATGCTCGTCGAATTCCGGCAGCGTAAAGGCAATATCCTCATGATGCGCATTGATCAGCAGCAGCAGATTATTGTCGATTAAACGCCGTCCGCGCCCGTCGGTTTCAATCAAGGAATCGCCGATAAAGTGTACGCCCAGACACCGCGAAAATGGCTGATTCCAGTCTTCATCGCTCATTTCGGACCCGTCCGGATTGAGCCAGACCAGATCTTTTACCTCGCTGCCGCGTATGGGGTGTCCCTGAAAGAAATAGCGTCGCCGGAACAAGGGATGCTCTTTGCGCAAACCGATAATGCGTTGGGTGAATTCAAGCAAATCCTTGTCCTGTTGCTTCAGTTCCCAGTTTAGCCAGCTGATCGCGTTGTCCTGACAATAGGCGTTGTTATTGCCTTGCTGGGTACGGCCCATCTCGTCGCCTGCAACCAGCATGGGAACCCCTTGTGAAAACAGCAGGGTTGCGAGAAGGTTGCGTTTCTGGCGGGCGCGCAAGGCATTAATCGCCTGATCGTCGGTTTCTCCCTCGACGCCGCAATTCCAGGAATGGTTATTGTCGTTACCGTCGCGGTTGTCTTCTTGGTTGGCTTCGTTGTGCTTGGTGTCGTAGGTCACCAGATCATGCAAGGTAAACCCGTCGTGCGCATTGATGAAATTAATGCTGGCATGCGGCTTGCGTCCGCTGAGTTCGTAAAGGTCGCTGGAGCCTGTCAGCCGTTGCGCCAGCTCCCCGAGCAATCCGCCATCGCCTTTCCAATAGGCGCGAATACTATCGCGATACTTGTCGTTCCATTCCGCCCAGCCCATCGGGAAATTGCCCACTTGATAGCCGCCTTCACCCAGATCCCAGGGTTCGGCGATCAGCTTGATGGTGCTTAGAACCGGGTCCTGACGGATGGTGTCGAAGAAGGTGCCCAGCTGGTTGACTTCGTGCAACTCCCGCGCCAGCGCGGAAGCCAGATCGAAACGGAAGCCGTCCACATGCATGTCCAGCACCCAGTACCGCAGGCTGTCCATGATCAACTGGAGTACGCACGAATGTTGCATGTTCAGGGTGTTGCCGCAGCCGGTGTAGTCTCTATAATAGCGCGGATTATCAGCCTCCAGGCGATAGTAGGAAGCGTTGTCGATACCGCGGAAAGACAACGTCGGCCCCAGCTGATTGCCTTCGGCGGTGTGGTTGTAGACTACATCCAGAATGATCTCAATGCCCGCCTTATGGAGGGTCTTTACCATGGTTTTAAACTCGCTTATCTGGCCGCTCGCCGAATAACGGGAATCAGGGGCCAAGAAGCCAATCGAGTTATAGCCCCAGTAATTGCGCATGCCTCGTTCAACCAGGTGGCGGTCGTCGAGGAAAGTATGCACCGGCATCAGTTCAACCGTGGTCACGCCCAGCCGCTTGAGATGCGCGATGGCCGGCTCCATTGCCAAACCGGCGTAGGTGCCGCGAAACTGTTCCGGGATGTCCGGATGCTGCATGGTAAAGCCTTTGACGTGCAGCTCATAAATCACCATATCGTGCCAGTGAATTTCGGGGGATTGATCATTTCCCCAGATGAAAGTCTGATCGATTACCCGGCACTTCGGCATCACACTGGCATTGTCGCGACGGCTAAAAGAAAGATCGGCGTGCTTGCTGCCGATGCTGTAGCCGAAATGGGCGTCGCTCCAGCGCGGCGTTCCGACTATATCTTTCGCATAGGGTTCTATCAGCAGCTTGTTCGGATTGAAGCGATGCCCTTCCTCCGGACGATAAGGTCCGTGCATGCGAAAACCATAAAGCAGCCCTGGGCGGACCTCAGGCAGATAGCAGTGCCAGACCATATCGCTGCGCTCTTTCAGTTCGATGCGCTGGACTTCGTTCTTGCCCTTGGGATCGAACAGGCACAACTCGACTTTTTCGGCATACTCGGAAAAAATGGCAAAATTCACGCCTTCGCCATCCCAGAATGCGCCGCGGGGATAGGGGCGGCCGGGCCAGACTTCAGTTATCGGTTTAGTCATATTGAGTTCTCAGGTCTGAATTATTCACGTTGAAATAGTTCGGTTATTGATAACGCTGAAGCGTGACGGGGTTTGCAACCCCGTTACTCACGTTTTATAACAGTTGAGCTCTTCAAACGTTTCGGTCGGGGTTGCAAACCCCGACCGGCTTTGGGTTAAAAAACTTTTGCTTAGCTATTTATATATCGGACCAGCCTGTCCGCAGCCTATCGTTAGATTACCGGTTGCAGTAGCGACAGGATGCCGTGAAGCGGAATGGCTACCCAATCCGGGCGGACGTCAAGTTCGTAGCGCACCTCGTACAGCGCCTTTTCCAACAGGAACAGGTCGAGTAAGCCGCGTAGCGATGCATCCGGAGCGGACAGTCCGGAACCGGGTACGGCTTCATCGTAGGCGGCGAGGAAAACGCGTCCAACCTCGGTTTCCCAGTCGCGCACCAAAGGCTCGAATTTTGCCAAATCCGCGGGTCGTTCTGCGGTGGCGTGCGCAAGTGCGGTGTGGGCGGCATAGTTGAATGAGCGCAGCATGCCGGCCACATCGCGCAAGGGCGAGTGATTGTGGCGACGCTCGGCAAACGGACGCGCCGGTTCACCCTCAAAATCGGTGAACACGAAATCATTCTGCGTGAGCAGCACTTGGCCCAGATGATAATCGCCATGGTAGCGTGTCTTGACCGCTTTAATCTGTCCGGAAATACAGGCTTGGATACGGTCCTTAAGTGCGTTGCGCTGCGCGAGCAATATTTGTGCTGTCTCACTGGCCGTTTCGGCAAACCCATCCTTCCGACGTTCAAGCAGATCCAGCGTAACTGTCGCTTCCGCTTGCACATGAAGTATCCAGTCCGCAAGATCGGTGTCGGTAACCGGTTCGGGATCGAAGGCTATATCTCCCGTCGTTTTACCCAGCGCATTGTGCAGTTCGCCGGTACGCTGACCGAGCGTATGTATCAGAACCAGGTAGGCGGCATGTACTTGATCCGGGGCGGCGAGCGGTAAGGCTGCTGTGCGGCATTCTTCCAGAAAACGCCCCAGGTAATTCAGCGTGTAGCTCCAGCCGTCGCCCTGGTTTTCGATATAGCCCTGTAGCAACGCCAGCGTCATGTTGTTGCCGTCGCTGCCTTGATACTCGACAACGCCGAACAGGGGTGCCGTATTGGGGAAGTGAGCCACTTCGGTTAGAAAGCGTCCGACCTCAAATTCCGGGTGAATCCCGATTTGCAGATGCCGGTAGCCTTTCAGGAATAATTGTTCACCCAGCACGACAGCGGTATTGCTGCCTTGTGTGCCGGGCGGTCGTACTGACAGGCTGGCGAATGCATCTCCTGCGAGTGCAGGGAAAGCCTCGGTGGGCGAGAAGCGAATAGTGCCTTGTTCGCAAGGCAGCGTTTGACCTGCGCCGATGGCCTGTACCGCAGCCCGACAAAATGCCCCGTCGGCAAACGCATCTCCCAGAATTCCGACTTGCGCCTGTTGGCGCACTTTGGCAACGGTGGTCGGCGAAATGGCGTGCAGGCGTTCCTCGTTGCCGTTTTCCCATGCCAGTGCAAGAGGCAAAAAACAGCTAAGCGGCTCTCCGGTCCGGCCTTCGATATCGAACAGGGCTACCAGCCATTTATTATCCGCATTGACCCACTCTGCGTAATCGGTAATGACCACACGTTTTATCATCTCGCCCTTGGCTCCATACCAGCGTTGCGCTGCGACAAAGCGCGGTAATGCGTCTTCTTCGAGCTGGGTGCGCACCTTATCCGCCATGACCATGCGCCAGGACACAACCCGATCCCGGAAGAAGCTGTGCCATCCATCGAACAGCACCAGCGTCGGCAATTCCTCGGGTAGCAAGTGTTCCTCATGCCACGCCGGAACCTCTTCGCCGCTGGCCAGCCGGAACCAATAGTAGTTATGTCCGGGCAAGGTGAGCAGGTAGGGCAATTCGCCAATAGGCGGAAAAGCCGAACGCCCCATCAATTCTACCGGCACACGTCCTTTATAAGCGGAAAGATCAAGCTCGACCGCTTGCGCGGCACGCGACAGGTTGCTAACGCACAAAATAATGTCGTCTTCGTAGAGTCTGAAATAGGCGAGTATCTTGCGGTTTCCGGGGTGCAAAAAAACCAGTTTCCCGCGTCCGAATGCCTGATGATTTTTGCGCAGCGCCAGCACACGCTGCATCCAATTCAGCAGCGAAGCGCGTTCGCGCAGCTGCGCTTCCACATTGACTGATTCGTAGCCATACACCGGATCCATGATGGGCGGCAGATACAGGCGCTGCGGATCGGCGCGGGAAAAACCCGCATTACGGTCCGGACTCCATTGCATGGGCGTCCGCACGCCATTGCGATCGCCCAGGAAGAAGTTGTCCCCCATGCCTATCTCGTCGCCGTAATAGATGATCGGCGAACCGGGCATGGATAGCAGCAGACTGTTCATCAGCTTGATTTTATCGATCTCATTATCCATCAGCGGTGCCAGTCGGCGTCGAATGCCGACGTTCACGCGTGCGCGAGGATCACTGACGTACATCTGGTACATATAGTCGCGTTCTTCGCTAGTGACCATCTCCAAGGTAAGCTCGTCGTGATTGCGCAGAAAAATGGCCCATTGGCAGGTTTCCGGAATATCCGGGGTCTGTCGCATGATGTCGACGATGGGATGACGGTCTTCCTGAGCGATAGCCATGTACATCCGCGGCATCAGGGGGAAATGGTAAGCCATCTGACATTCATTGCCGTCACTGAAATAGTCGCGTACGTCTTCCGGCCACTGATTGACTTCGGCCAGAAACACGCGGTTAGGGTAATGCTCATCAAGCACTGCACGCATTTGTTTTATTACGGTGTGCGTTTCGGGCAGGTTTTCGTTTTGGGTGCCCTCGCGCACGCACAGATAGGGGATCGCGTCCAGGCGTAAGCCGTCAACGCCTTGATCCAGCCAAAAGCGCATCAGTCTGATAACTGCTTTGACCACCTGCGGGTTATTGAAGTTGAGGTCCGGTTGATGGGAAAAGAAACGATGCCAGTAATAGGCTTTAGCTTCCTCATCCCAGGCCCAGTTGGATTTCTCGGCATCCTGGAAGATAATGCGCGTCTCGGGAAATTTCTTGTCGGTGTCGCTCCATACGTAGTAATTCCGCTTGCTGGAACCCTCCGGTGCGCGGCGCGCCGCCTGAAACCAGGGATGCTGGTCGGAGGTGTGATTAATGACCATCTCGGTGATAACCTTGAGACCGCGGCGGTGGGCTTCCTTCACGAACTGCTTGAAATTGGCCATGGTGCCGTACTCGGGATGGATGTTGCGATAGTCCGATATGTCATAACCGTCGTCGCGCATCGGCGAGGGGTAGAAGGGTAACAGCCACAGCGTGTTCACCCCTAAATCCTGAAGATAATCGAGCTTCTGGATTAACCCGGTAAAATCCCCGGTGCCGTTATTGTCGCTGTCAAAAAAAGCCTTGATGTGCAGTTCATAAATAACGGCATCTTTAAACCAGAGCGGATCTTTCATCCATTGTGCGTTGTCCGCGAGCGGGTTTTTTATCTCGCCGGGTTTTATTGTGTTCATGGTGTTCTCTTTCCTGTAGGGGCGAATTCATTCGCCCTGTTTAATCTGCTTTTTGCGATTGGGCGAATAAATTCGCCCCTACAAGGGCTTGCTTTCATCATTTGTGCTGATGAATCAATACCGTCATGATTGTTAGCGTTGGTTCCGTTCATGGCTCTTTTACAAAAAATAATCGAAGTCGTGTTCGGTACGCACACGCCGACGCAATTTGAAAATATGCGCGGGCGCAACCAGGGGATTGATTTCAACGTAGTTGCGCGCGCCGTTCCACAAAAAACGCGCGGACGTCAGCAGATCCTGTACCTGGTAAGTCCGATCCATATCCAGCCCAAGCAACTCCAGCGGCAGTGTGACCCAGCCGGATTGGGTATGATGCGGATCCAGATTGGCGACTACCAGAATGATTTCAGCGTTATCCGGTGTGGTTTTCGCGTAACAAAGCAGGCTGTCATTGTTCACATCAAAAAAATGCAGGCTTTGATCCTGTTGCAGTGCGGGGCTTTCTCTGCGTATGCGGTTCACCCGTGCGATAAAATCCTGCAGGCTGTCGGCACGGTCAAGCTTCCAGCGGCGCACCTGGTATTTCTCTGAATTGAGATATTCTTCTCCGCCCGCCTCGCGGGGAGCCGCTTCCATCAGCTCGTAAGCCGGGCCGTAGATGCCGTAATTCGCTCCCAGCGTGGCCGCCAGTACCAGGCGCAGCATAAACGCCGGGCGGCCTCCGAATTGCAAATATTCGGGAAGGATGTCGGGCGTATTCGGCCACAGATTGGGCCGGAAATATTCGCGCACTTCAGTACGGCTGAGTTCGGTGAAATAGCTTTCAAGTTCGCTTTTCGCATTGCGCCATGCGAAATAAGTATAGGATTGGCTGAAGCCAAGCTTGGCGAGGCGGTAAGTGATTTTCGGACGGGTAAATGCTTCAGCCAGAAAAATCGTCTCGGGATGCGTGCGCTTCACCTCGGCAATCAGCCACTCCCAAAACGGGAACGGTTTGGTGTGCGGGTTGTCGACCCGGAATATGTAAACCCCTTGCTTAATCCAGAACAGGAATATATCCAGCAGTTCCTGCCATAGCTCATTCCATGTGTCGCATTCAAAATTGAACGGGACAATGTCTTCATATTTCTTGGGCGGATTTTCGGCATACTGGATACTGCCATCCGCGCGGTGGCGGAACCATTCCGGATGCTCGCGCACATAAGGATGATCGGGAGAACATTGAAAGGCGATGTCCAGCGCTACATCAATGCCCAGTTCACGGGCTTTGATCACCAGGCGGTGGAAGTCGTCCAGCGTACCGAGTTGCGGATGAATCGCTTTATGGCCGCCCTCCGCCGCGCCGATCGCCCACGGGCTGCCTACATCAGTCTCAGTCGCTACCAGCGCGTTATTCGCGCCCTTGCGTTGGGTCAGGCCGATCGGATGAATAGGGGGCAAATACACCACGTCGAAGCCCATTGCCGCCACAGACGGCAAGCGCTTTTCGCATTCGGCGAAGCTGCCGTGATCCATGTCATCGCCCACGCAGGAGCGCGGAAAAAATTCATACCATGTGCTGTACTGCGCTTTGATCGGTTCGGACCACACGCTTAGCAGTCGGGGATAATCCGTAGCCAAACTGCGGTCTGGATGTTGCCGCATTAAGCTAGCCAGGGTTTCGGAAAGCGCCAGCACAGTTCCTGCATCCGGTTTGACAGTGCGTAATTGCTCGGCAATCTGCTGTAACTGCATCTGGTTTTCGCCATCGGCACGCGCCGCGGCCTCTTCCACCAGCATCGCACCGGCCTGAAGTGCTACGGCGATATCCTGGGCATCGTTGCGACGCGAAAACTCATATCGCCACGAAAAAAAATGATCGATCCAGGCTGTAATCGTGTAGACATATTGGCCCAGTTCGGTGATCGGGAACGACGCGCGCCAACGATCATTGATTAGCGGCGTCATGGCGACTTCATGCCAGCCGGTTTCCGACGCATGCCGGTAGCGCAATAGGCAGGCCAATGCATCGTGGCTGTCGGTGAACGCGTCTGCCTCCACCTCCACGCTCTGACCCATGACGCGTTTGATCGGAAAACGCCCCGCATCGATTTCAGGTTGCACATTTTCGATAACTACGCGGCATCTGCCGTCGGTTTTTTGTCTGTCTGTCATGATCGGCTTCCTTGCTTGAAGAACAGGACGCCAAGCGGCGGAAGACGCAACATCAGTGAATGATACATTTCCCCGGCTGCTACGGGGCCCGCTTCGACGCCGCCGAAATTGCCCACGCCGCTGCCGCCATAGAGTTCGGCATCGCTGTTAAGCACTTCAAGCCAGTAACCGCCGTTCGGCACCCCGACCAGATAATTCTCGCGGACGATGGGCGTAAAATTGCACACCACCAACAGCGTATCGTCCGGGTTGTAGCCACGGCGCACAAAGCTCAGTATGCTTTTTTCCACATCGTTGTGATCTATCCATTGAAACCCTTTGCAACTGAAGTCTTGCTGATAGAGTGCCGGTTCACTGCGGTAAAAACGGTTGAGATCCTCGACCCAGCGCCGTAGCCCGGCATGCTGCGGATATTGCAGCACGCCCCATTCCAGGCTCTCGTCGTGCTGCCATTCACGTTTCTGTCCGAATTCGCAGCCCATGAACAACAGCTTCTTGCCCGGATGCCCCCACATATAGCCGTACAATAAACGCAGATTGGCGAACTGCTGCCATTCGTCGCCCGGCATTTTTCCGATCAGTGAGCCCTTGCCGTAGACCACTTCGTCGTGCGACATTGGCAGCACGAAGTTCTCCGAGAAGGCATACCAGATGCTGAATATAAGCTGTGCGTGGTGATATTTCCGGTAAATCGGATCATTTGAAAAATACATCAAGATGTCATGCATCCAACCCATATTCCACTTCAGGCCGAATCCCAGGCCGCCCAGATAGTTGGGACGGGAGACCATCGGCCAGGCAGTCGATTCTTCCGCGAAAGTTTGAGTGTCTGGGTAATCGCGATAGATAGCCTCGTTCAGGTTGTGCAGGAAAGTAATCGCATCCAGATTCTCCCTGCCGCCCTTACTGTTGGGAATCCATTCGCCTTCTTTGCGGCCATAATCCAGGTAAAGCATCGACGCCACAGCGTCCAGGCGCAGTCCGTCGATATGATATTTATCCAGCCAGAATAACGCGCTGCTGGTCAGAAATGCGCGTACTTCATGGCGGCCGTAATTGAAAATCGAACTATGCCATTCCGGTTGAAAGCCTTGGCGTGGGTCGGCGTGTTCGAAAAGATGGGTTCCATCGAAATAGCCGAGGCCATGGGCGTCCGAGGGGAAATGCGATGGCACCCAGTCCATGATCACACCGATGCCGTGCTGATGTAAGGCATCGACCAGGAACATGAAGTCCTGCGGCGTGCCGTATCGTGCCGTCGGTGCGAAATAGCCGACGGTCTGGTAGCCCCATGAGCCGTAGAAAGGATGTTCTGTCAGCGGCATGAACTCGACGTGGGTGAAGTTCAACTCTGCGACGTAACGGGGCAGGCATTCGGCCATCTCGCGGTAGGTGAGGGAGCGGTTGCCGTCTTCCGGAACGCGGCGCCAGGAACCCAGATGCACTTCGTAAATGGAACACGGCGCGTTCAGACGGTTTTTCTCCGCGCGCCATGACATCCAATCGGCGTCGTTCCAGGCATAATCCAGTTCCCAGACACGGGAAGCGGTTAACGGCGGCATTTCCGAGCAGAATGCAAACGGATCGCCCTTGTCGGCTATTTTTCCGTCGCGGGAAACAATGCGATATTTATAGATCGCTCCGGCCGTGACCTCAGCAATAAAGCCTTCCCAAATCCCCGAGCCGTCATTACGCAGATGCAGTGCATTCAATGCGGCATCCCAATGATTGAAGTCGCCGATTACCGAAACGGCGGAGGCATTGGGCGCCCATACTGCAAAGTGAGTACCTTTGACGCCATCAACGGTAATGCCGTGTGAACCCAGTTTTTCATACAGGCGAAAATCACTGCCTTGTTTAAACAAATAAATATCGAGATCCGTAAGCAGGCTGGCGTGAAATACTGCTTCCACGGGAAGATTCGTTGTCGTGGACATGTGCTACCCTCATTGTTTATTTTGGCGGATTTAACGCTTGGGATCACCTCCTCACATAAGGCTATGGCGTATTAGCTTTATGGTATCCAGGACGATCAAATACACGGCGACGAAATAAGTTGAAAACCTAGGTACCCGTAAACGTAAGATTCAAAATCAGTAAACGCCGGCACGGGTTCGATCACGATATTCACCTAAAATGAATCAATACCTTATTGTAAGCGTCAAACGTTGTCTGTACGGTGTCACACATAAAGCCCTGCCGGTGATAGGCTTTATGTGTCTCAATCAGGGCGGATGCAGCTGAATCCGTGAAGGCATATGTACATTATCCGGTAGGGGGCCGAGTCTGAGAGTAGGGTGAATGTGAGCAAATCAACAATAAATCTTGTGATTGCCTGATGAGTCAAAAAGGTGAGAGGGTCCGGATATGGAACTGGGGTTATTCCATACCCGGATAACAATCATATCTGGAGGTGGTTGACAACTAACCGGTGCGCAAATGCCATGAATTCCGGTAGCGGTTCTATGTGCGTTACCGTACTGACGGTGCCGAATGTTAGGGTTAAGCTGTATTCCAGTGACTGAAAAGACGAGCAAGTGGCTTGCTGCAAAGCAGGTTTTTTGCCCGGATGATATTGAAATAATCGTCGTTCGAGTCTTTTGCCCCTGATTGCGGTTCAACTCATGGAGGTTTTATGAAACATATCACGCTACGCTCCAAATCAAGTTTACTCATCCTATCGGCTATCCTGATTCTGCCGGGTTGTGCCCAAACTCTGGTCAAGGATGACACTCGCAATTCCAGCGTCGGCACTTCCCATTGCTCCGGGTCCGAGTGGGTGGATGACTCTACTCTGGCGGTGATGCCGATTCCTGTGGTGGCGTTTTTTATGCCGCACACCGATCTTAATGACATCAAGGCCGATGACTATCTCAAGCGGTGTGGAAACAGCGCCAAATTGGTCAACCGGGAAGTGGATGTTGGGCACGGAGCCTGTATACCTGCCGCGCTGACACGTGTCCTAACATTGGGGATCTGGCAATGGTGTCCGGCAAGTGTTTCCTGGGAAGCTGATGTACAGCCTTAAATCTCAGGTCGTGGTTCCTTCCGTCGTCGAAAATTCTGCTTGGTTTCTTGAACGATGACAATGAAAAGCAACCGGGGCAAGAAAGCATTGTATTAAGGCTATCAGAAGCGCAACTGCAAAATCGATGGACTGAAACGGAAGGCTTCCCAGGGAGTAGTGAGGCCTCCTGAACCCCTAAAATCAATCTAATCACAGCAGGTGGCTAGCATATAGATAAGAGCGACAGATTCTGTCAGTTATATTTGAGGTTGTAATTTTTTACGGCCAAGGAACATTTTTATGAAACGATTACGATTAGTGCTTATTCTTTCCAATATTCTGTTCTGCTTCCCTGCATTTGCGGATCAGTCTTTGATCAAACCACAAAGCCAAGGCGAGGTTACGTTCGTCAGTGGTGGGGTGGGAGTGGATGAACAAAATGCGATGCAAGCCATGCGGCCCGATTTCAATTTACACCTTCTATTTTCGATAAAGGGTACAGGAGAATACGTCAGCGACGTAACGGTTCGTGTCGCGGATTCAAGCGGCAACGCCCTGCTGGAATCAGTGTCCGATGGCCCTATGTTATTCGCCAAGCTCAAGCCCGGCCGTTATATCGTTACTGTTGACCGAGACGGTCAGGCGATCCGTAAAACGGTAAAAGTCGGCGGTCCGCAGAGAACTTCGCTATCGTTTACTTGGCCCCGGGAGCAGGGGGACTAGATCGGTATCTTGTCCACTCCGGTACGTCGATTGTTGAAGACGTTTTCAGCAAGACCGCTTCAAAGCATCCAAGACGCTTGTTGTATGGATTTAGGGATAAAATGATGATTAGGAAATTAACAGGGGAGGCGTGGATTCTTTATCTGAAAATTTTAGACGTTGAGCGCATACCGGACTTTTCAATAAAGCGCGAGGATAGAATTTATAGATTAACCGATCAAGCGTATTACCGATACGTACGGCGGCGTAATGCTTTGGAGCTTCAGGATGATAGTCAGCCGGAACGATGACTAACAGAAAAGGCGGTCAGGGGCTGCATGAACCTGTGGGAATCAATCAAACATCCTTGAATCTCATCTACTGATATGACGGCTGCTTAATGATTCACTTTTAACCGGCCCGCTCTTTTGTAAGAAAATGCGCGATGTCAATTGAGCATGCAAGGGGAGCAGTCGATCGGATTCTGTTTTAACGACATGGTAGCATTCGCAGGCTCGGGCTTCCAATCCAGACCGATCCAGCACCGTGATGTGGCCACGGCGGCAATTAATTAATCCCGCTTGCTGTAATTTCCCGGCGGCCTCCGTGATGCCTTCGCGGCGCACACCGAGCATATTGGCGATCAATTCCTGGGTCAGGATCAACTCGTTAGAAGGGAGTCGGTCAAGGCTTAGCAGCAGCCAGCGACAGAGTTGCTGTTCCACTAAATGATGCCTATTGCAGACCGCCGTCTGAGCTATTTGGGTAAGCATTGCCTGAGTATAACGCAGCAACAAATTGTGCAGCGCTCCGTTGCGATATCCCCCAAAGCGGCTGAATTCCTGTATAAGTAGATGCGCCCGCAGCCGATAGGCGTAGCCTGCGCTTCGCACCACAGCCCGATTAGGCGTAGTCCCGCCGCCCATGAAGAGGGAAACGCCAATCATGCCATCGTTGCCGATCATGGCGATTTCGGCCGGCGCGCCACTCTCCATTACGTAAAGCAGCGACACGATACAGGTCGTTGGGAAATAAGCGTAACGCACTTCGTCCCCGGCCTCGTAAAGAACATCGCCCAGCGGCATTACAACCAGTTCCAGATGAGGGGAAAGGTGCCCATACTCGGCTATAGGCAGGGAGCCGAGAAGATGGTTTTGCCAAGGGTTATGTGGATCAGTCATAAGCTACATCCTTAATTTGTAAGTTAATATCGAATAGCTCTATTAACCTAAAAAATCGGCTGGTGTTGTGCGAGCGGTTACAGGATAGATTGTTCAACTTTTTCAATCAATAAGTGCTATAACCTATAAAATGAATTATGTGCGTTACCGCACCGACGGCAGCAAATGTTGCAGTTAAGCTGTTTTCCCGTGACTGAAACGACGAGCGCATGTCTTGCCGCAGAACCGGTTCCAGCGGTTTCTGTGAGCGATTCGTCCCAAGTTAAGTCAGCCGCCGAAGCGTCAAGGCAGTCATCATGACCGCGCGCTTCGCTTGCGGCAGTAATTTTCTTGTGCGGCTCGATTATTATCCGGCAAGCCTGGGTTTGCCTGCCATCGACGGACAAGTTACAGCTATCAATCCCAGTGCGCCGACCAAAAGCCCTAACAGTAAAGTGAACTAAGGAAAACCATACAATGCGAACAGAGACATCTTCACTTACCAGTTTGGATTCTACCTATACCGGCTCCTCCTATTCTCCGTCAACCCTGGACAGCGCGATTGACCGAGCTAAAACGCAACTTATAAGGCGGCAAAGCCAGGAAGGTTATTGGGTATTCGAACTCGAAGCGGATTGCACCATTCCCTCCGAGTACATCCTGATGATGCACTACATGGACGAAATTGACGAAGCACTTCAGGCCAAGATTGCCAATTTTCTCCGCACACAACAGAGTACGGACGGCAGTTATCCGCTTTATAAAGGCGGCGCGGGTGACATCAGCTGTACCATCAAGGTCTATTACGCCATGAAAATGGCTGGCGATTCTATCCAGGCGGTGCATATGGTCAAGGCTCGCGACTGGATACTGGCGCAGGGTGGTGGCGCCAAGGCCAATGTTTTCACTCGCATCATGCTGGCCATGTTCGAGCAGATTCCCTGGCGCGGCGTACCCTTCATCCCCGTGGAAATCATGCTGTTACCGAAGTGGTTCCCGTTTCATCTGGACAAGGTATCCTACTGGTCGCGTACTGTCATGGTTCCACTGTTCATCCTCTGCACCTACAAGGTCAAGGCGCGCAATCCCCTCAAGATCGGTGTTGCAGAATTGTTCGTTACCCCGCCGGATAAGGAAAGAAATTATTTTTCCCACGTCAAAACGCCGCTAGGGAAGGCCATACTGGTTGTAGAGCGCATGGGTCGCCTGATGGAACCGCTGATTCCGGGTTTCGTTCGCCGTAAGGCTACCGCCAAAGCGCGCGACTGGTTCATGGAAAGATTGAATGGTTACGATGGTCTGGGGGCGATTTTCACGGCCATGGTCAACGCCTATGAAGCCATGGATTATCTGGGTATTCCTCCCGACAATGAACAGCGGCGAATTGCCAGAGCGGCTATCGATCGCTTGCTGGTCATCAATGAGGATATGGCCTACTGCCAACCCTGCGTTTCTCCCATCTGGGATACCGGCCTGGTTACTCTGGTCTTGCAGGAAGTCGACCGCCACGAACGCGATCCGCACACCCGGCAAGCCCTTAAATCTGCCTTGAGCTGGCTGGCCGGCAAACAACTAAAGGACGAACCGGGCGACTGGCGGATCCGGCGCCCCAATTTGCCGGGTGGCGGTTGGGCCTTCCAGTTCGGCAACAGCTATTACCCCGACGTTGACGATACGGCGGTGGTGGCTCTAGCCCTGATCCAGGCCGATGATCAGGCGTTTGCAGAGAATATCGATCGGGCAGGCATCTGGATCGCGGGTATGCAATCCAGTAATGGCGGTTATGGCGCTTTTGACGCCGACAATACCCATTACTATCTCAACCACATTCCATTTGCCGACCACGGCGCCTTGCTAGATCCTCCAACTGCCGATGTCAGCGGACGCTGCATCATGTTCCTGGGCAAGCTTGTTAATCAGCACCCTGAATACAGGGCGGTCATCGACAACTGCATCGATTACTTGCGTAATGAGCAGGAAACGGATGGCTGCTGGTTCGGTCGCTGGGGCACCAATTACATTTACGGCACCTGGTCGGTGCTGATCGGTTTTGAAAGCGCCGGCGTTGCCAAGCAGGACCCCAGTATTCGTAAAGCCGTAGTCTGGCTTAAATCCAAGCAACGCGACGACGGTGGCTGGGGTGAGGGCAATTACAGCTATCATAATGACAAGATCCGCGGCGAATTCGATGCAGGCACGGCATTCCAGACCGCGCTTGCGCTGCTGGCATTGCTGTCGGCCGGTGAACTCGGCTGTCCTGAAGTCGAGGCCGGGGTGAATTATCTGCTGAAAAGCCAGCAGGCTGACGGCTTCTGGAAAGACGAAAGCTTCAATGCTCCCGGCTTCCCCAAGGTTTTTTACCTGAAATACCACGGTTACGATAAATTTTTCCCGCTCTGGGCGCTGGGCCGCTACCGCAACGAGCGCCTCGCAGCCGCGGAAATCCTTACGGTTCACTCGGCATTTACCGATGACGAATATTAAGCGGGAAAAACAAACTGATGCCGGGTGATTGCTGTGGCGGATAGTATACCGGCGGCGGGACGAAGACCGGTTGCGCATAGATATAGGGTTGCCGATAGATAGGCCGGTATCCATAACCAGGCCGATATCCATAGTTATCGCGATCTCCACGCCATTCCCTAGGGCCGTAACCGTCGTGTCGGTTACCACCCCGTCCATGGCCGTGGTCATGATCTGCGAGCGCCGACGATATAGAACAAATGCTGATCGCCAAAGCAAAAATGAGTGTCATCACGACCTTGTTGCCGGTTGAGCCGAAGCACCTAAGTTGCTGTATTAAAGATTTCATATTGACCTGCCTTTTCTGGAATGCTTGATACGATTACGAACTACGTGTTGGAACTGCTTGGTCCAGGCATAACCGTACTCGTAATCATTTGCCACCCGATTTCTTGTGGCTGTGCTTGTGCTCACCATGGCGGAACAAGGTATCCGCTTCCTTTTTCTGTGCGTCCGACATGCCGGCATAGAGGTCGGTAAACAACGGCGTCAGTTTTTTGATTCCGGCTGCATGGGCATCGGCGATTTCGCCATAGGATTTGAGATCGTCGACAGCCGTCATGTCCTTGGCATGATCAATCCTTGCCTGAGTAAGCGTGTCCATGGTTTTGGCATCGTCGAGCATTGCCTGGGCGACCTTGCCCCACTGCTCTTCCTGCGCCGGCGTGATCTTGAGCTTGGCGTGCATGTCTTTGATGCGTAATTCGACGCGATCCTCGCGAGCATTTTTATCGGTGGCGAGCGCTACTCCCGGCGCGAGAGCCATAGCGACGGCTAGAGTCGCCGCCGCAATAAGGCGAGCGCTTGCATAAGTGAATTGATTGCCGCTTAGTTTCATAGGTGTTATCCAGGTTTATTTAAATTTTGGCGCACATACAAATTACAGGGTGCGCCATTCGAAAATCACTATACCCGGTAACCTGGAGGCACTCTGTTCGTTAGGGCACATACAGCAAAACAATACTGAATTAACTGATGTTACGCACGGATGGTATTTCTCCCGTTTGCCGCGCCGAGCGCAAGAAATAAGCGGCAACCGGATAAAGTGCTGATTGAAGGCCACACCGATAATGTCGGCAGTAACAGCACCCATCAGGGGCTGTCCGATCGACGCGCCTATGCAGACGCGTATCCGGTTGGGTTGCCGGCAACGACACGACGGCTGGTCGTCAATTGAATCGTCGCGTGGAAATAATCCTCTCCGACGCAAACGGTAACATCGCTCTATGCTAGGCAGGATCTGGATCGGGCGATGTTTTTATGTTCGATACCGTACAGACTCAGTTCAATCTTGCCTATAAACTTTAATCTGACTTAACTTAAAGGATAACTCTGATGAATATTGCAATCGAACCCTTACTGGCACTGGTGATAGGCATATTAATTTTGCTGGTTCCAAGATTTTTAAATTATTTCGTGGCCGTGTATTTGATCGTTGTGGGTATTTTGGGGCTTACGCACCATACCCTCACGTGAGTGTTTATCCCCACGGGTTAAGCCGTGCCGTTTAGGAACGGTTTTTAGTTAACGTTTTTCTCAAACAGGAGCACTATCATGTCAATTGGCACAATCTTACTCATAATTCTTGTTCTGATGCTTGTTGGCGTCCTTCCAACCTGGCCACACAGCCGGGAATGGGGGTATGGACCCACCGGTGGACTCAGTCTGGTGCTGATCATTTTACTGGTTCTGGTGCTATTGGGCAGAATTTAGCGAGGGAAGTAGTTCCGTTATGATTGCATCTTTAGATTCAAAGCCGATACGAGTTTTCGCTGGTTATCTATGTACGGTGCCGCACCGACTGTGTTCAGCTTTACTTGTATTGTGAGCGAGCAAGGGGAAATCTCCCATGCTTAGGTCATAGAAAAATTAATTATCAGGAGAAGCTCATGAACAAAGATCAAATGAAAGGCCGGGTCGAAGAAGCCAAAGGTAAAGTTAAGGAAGCCGCCGGTGTGTTGCTGGACGACGAAGGTATGGAAGTAAAAGGAAATATCCAAAAGAATGTCGGCAAGGTTCAAAAGGCCTTTGGCGATCTCAAGGAAGATCTCAAGGATAAACTTGACGACTAACACGAGCGCTGTTTTGAGTTGTGCAGCAGTCCTGCCAAGTTGGACTGCTGCGCAACTGCAACGGGATGCTCTTAACTACCTTTTTACAGGAGATGAACTGGAACTCGCCGTTGATGGGTTAGCATCGTTTTGACCTTCGGCCAACCTTCATAGGTTTATCTGTGGTTTATATTGCCGTCAATTGACGGCCTCTTACGGAGACGCACAAATGTTAGAAACTCTCGCAATCCTCCTGGTCATCCTCTGGATATTTGGTTTGGTCTCCTCATACACACTGGGTGGGTTTATTCACATTCTGTTGGTTATCGCGATTATCGTTATCGTGCTACGGATCATTCAAGGGCGACGTATCTGAGCCTATGCAAAGCGTTATCGGCCGGGACGATCCGGATCAGGCAGCGTGGAAACCCGTATTCAGGCTTCGCAATAATGGTTTTCCGGTTCCCAAGCCGGAGAGACTGGGAAAGTATTATCCAAATTAGGCTAAAAACATTTTTCACCACGAAGGCACGAAGAGCACGAAGTTTCCAATGTATTGAATTAAAACAATTGTTTTTCTTCGTGTTCTTCGTGCCTTCGTGGTGAATTCTTTGATTTTTTCTAAAAACGAATACTTTCACAGCCTCCGGAGCTTGGGAACCAGCAATTGTAAGTAACCGATGGATATTGGCGCAGTCATAAGTCTGTTAGTAAATGACGTCAATTTTATAGTAAGCACCGCCTACTTAGGCCGAGTACACAGAAGTATCATTTAAAGGAGAATCAAGATGGGCGCAATCAAGATGATGGCCATTGTACTGATCATAGCCGGCCTGTTGGGGCTGGTGTATGGTCAATTCAGCTATACCAAGGAAACGCAGGAAGCCAAGTTAGGCCCTTTAGAACTGTCGGTTAAAGATACCGAGACAGTCAATATTCCGGTCTGGGCCGGTGTCGGGGCGATAGTGGCAGGCAGCGGGCTTCTGCTTTTTGCCAGCAGGAAGAGCTAGAGCTGTATCAACCTAAGACTTTCGCAATAGTTGCGGATCCGGGAAAGGCGCTTCGTTAAATGAATATGGAGGTCGACAATTAGAATGCAGAACATCCATCAAATTAACACTGCGGATGCATCAGTCGATGCCTAGATCTACGCCGCATAATAAGAATAAGGTTTATTTTGTCGGGAGCGGTATCGCTTCTCTCGCGGGTGCGGCTTTTCTTATTCGGGACGGTCTCATCCCAGGCGATAATATTCATATTTTAGAAGAACTTGAAATCACCGGCGGCAGTCTGGATGGAGCCGGTTCAGCGGACGAAGGTTATGTCATTCGTGGCGGCCGAATGATGGAAGAACACTACGTCTGCACCTACGATCTGTTTGCCGGCATTCCTTCGCTGACTGATTCAGCCAAAAGCGTCAAAGATGAAATTGTCGAGTTTAGCCGCAAATACGTCAGCTCCTCCAGATGTCGATTGGTCAGGGACGGCAAAAAAGTCGATGTCTCATCGTTTGAGCTGAGTGAAAAGGATCGCCTGGATTTATTCGCCCTGCTTATCCATTCTGAAGACTCGATTGGCGATAAGAGCATTGAAGACTGGTTTTCGCCCTCGTTTTTTGAGCATAATTTCTGGCTGATGTGGGCGACGATGTTCGCGTTCCAACCTTGGCATAGCGCGGTCGAACTCAAGCGCTATCTGTTGCGATTCATCCAATTGTTTCCCGACTTCAGCAAGATGGGCGGCGTCTGGCGCACACCCTATAACCAGTACGATTCGATGATACGGCCTCTTACTGTCTGGCTCCAGGAACAAGGCGTACATTTCTCGCTGAATACCGAGGTCACCGGGCTTGATTTTGACTTGGACGGCGGTTGGCGATCGGTTCAGGGCATTCGCTATACCTGTGATGGCGAGCCTAACACTATTGCCGTTGGCATGGATGATCGGGTGTTCGTCACGCTGGGCTGCATGACGGAGGGTTCCAGTCTGGGTTCGATGACATCGCCAGCCATTCTAAACTCGGAACAATCAGGCGGTTCATGGGACTTGTGGGAAGATATTGCCAATGGCCGTCCAGGGTTCGGACACCCTGCAGTATTCGCCGAGAATATTGAACAGACCAAATGGCAGTCATTCACCGTGACGCTAAGCGATCCGGCGTTCTTCACGTTCATCGAAGAATTTACCGGCAATGAGGCGGGAACGGGCGGACTATTCACTTTGGTGGATTCGAACTGGTTTATGAGTATCGTTCTGGCGCATCAGCCGCACTTTATCAATCAACCCGAGAATATCTTCGTATTCTGGGGTTACGGCTTATTCCCGGACAGGCTAGGCAACTTCGTCAACAAATCTATGGCCGAGTGTACCGGGGAGGAGATTTTGATTGAGCTTTTCCAGCACCTCAAACTGGGCGACAAGGCTCAGCCCATCATTGATGCCGCAATTTGTATTCCGTGCATGATGCCGTTCATCACCAGCCAATTCATGCCCCGAATCAAGGGGGATCGTCCAGACGTAGTGCCGCCTGGGGCGAAGAATTTTGCGTTTATCGGGCAGTTCTGCGAAATCCCGGATGACGTGGTGTTTACCGTCGAATATTCGGTAAGGTCAGCGCAAATGGCGGCCTATAAACTTTTTGACATCAAAAGGGACATTCCGCCGGTATTCAAGGGTCAGCATGATGTCGGCGTGCTCTTCAACGCACTCAAAACGATGCATAGGTAAAACCCGATAAGCAAACGCCGGTTTGTTTCCTAGCCCTTGCCTTGAGGGGGAAAGGGAGTCAAACCTTAAAGCCGACAACAATGACCTCAGAGTCCGCTCCTTCGGTGTCCCGTTAAGGGTTAACGTGATAAAACTGATTGATCTCTTCGCGCTGTAGATCCCATTTGTTTGAACTGTCAGGCCAATGTTTCTTATCAAACCCTGGCGCGTTTTTTAATGTCTCCTTATCCAGATCAAGGACGTAATATTCTTTATCGCGAGTCCAATGCAGCACTGACCATGGAATGGCAAAAAGCTTGTTCCCCATGCCCAAAATGCCGCCGAAGGAAACCACGGCATAGACTACGTGACCGCTCTCAGGATCAATCACCAGATCCTTGATGCCGCCCAGGTTTTCTCCTTTCGTGTTTTTTACATTGGTACCGTTAATTTTGCTGGCCCGGCTCATCTGTAGCATCTCTTTATTGACTTCATGGGTAGTCTCGAGCGATTCCTTGCGGGTCTCCTGTTTGAGTTCTTTCTGAGCTTCTTTAACCTCCTGTTGTTTTTCGACTAACTCCTTTTGTTTCTCAGGGACGTCAGCCGCATAGGTAGTACTCACGAGCGTCGCACTCAGAAACGACACGGCTACGATGGGGATAAATGATTTCATATTGCGTACTCCAACTTTTGAAAATGACCGGTTTCTCGATAAGTTTCGAGACTGACTCAGGTTCTTTGTGATATTTCACAAACCCGTATCCAGTCTATCCAATGCATAAAACATCGTCGGTACGGTATCGAACATAAGAGTGCTAGCCCCGGTTGTGCTGAATTCAGCACAACCGATAGATGGAAGCTGCGGTTGGCTTTATGCGGACAATAAAGCAGCGCCATCAAATTAGACAGTCCTGTGGATTTAATAGCCATTGAGCGTTGCCGAACACAAGCGCTATGTTCGTTGCCGCACCGAACACATTCAGGTTTACGTGTATTGTTTTCTACTAGCGATGGGAAAACATCATTCCCCGCTTTGGGCATGGCAATGTGGTCATGGTTAACTTAATTATCAGGAGACACTCATGAACAAAGATCAAGTAAAGGGCAGAGTCGAAGAAGTCAAAGGTAAAGTCAAGGAAGTCGCCGGTAAGGTACTGGACGACAAAGGTATGGAGATAGAAGGAAAAGTCCAAAAGAACGTTGGCAAGGCCCGCGCCGGCCTTGGCGATCTTAAGGAAGACGTCAAGGATGAACTTGAGGACGACTAAAACAAGCGCTATTGAGAGCTGTGCAGTTGAGTCCGGACAAGCTGGTTCATCTGTATAGTCTTAGCGGGACATTCACGAACCGCTTTTTTACAGGAAATGAATATGAAACTGACTAACATGAAAAGCACCGGCTTATTGACAGCTGTCTTTTTGACCTTCTGTTCGTTTGGCGCTTATGCCGAAGAAAGCAAAATTAAGACCAACGTGAACGAAGATCAGGTAAAAGGCCGCGTCGAAGAAGGCAAAGGCAAAGTCAAGGAAATCACCGGCAAGGTACTGGACGACAAAGGTATGGAGATAGAAGGCAATGTCCAAAAGAATCTCGGCAAGGCCCAGGCGGGCTATGGCGATCTAAAAAAGGACATTAAGGACATTAAGGACAATAAATAACACCGGAATTATTGAGCTGCGCAGGCACTGGCCTGCTGCCCGATAGCATCGGGATACTCTTAAACTTTTATAGGAAATTGATATGAAACTGACTAACATGAAACACACCGGCTTATTGGCGGCTATCCTTTTGACCTTCTGTTCGTTTGGCGCTTATGCCGAAGAAAGTCACATGGAGCAAGCGCTTAAGCATGCAGAGGCTGCGGCCAAAGCTGATGATGGAAAGACTATTGCCGAACATGCGGAAGCAGCGAAGACCCATGCGAAAACTGCCGATGAACACTTGGATGCCGGCATCAAGAGCTTGAATGATGCTATCGATCACGGCAAGATGAAGCATCCCGAAGCAGCAAAGAAGGCCGCCGAAGAGGCTCTAACACATCTGAAAGCCGCGCAATAAACGACCATCGTTTTTTCGGTATCACAAAGAACGGCGGGTTATTTACCCGCCGTTAATTCCACATAAAGCAATGATTTATAAATGAAATAAAAATTATAAATCATTGATTGGCGGTCAATTGGCGGCATTAATCGCCGGATCAATTCAATACGCGCCATTTTTAATTTCAGATTTTAAGCACCCACGCTTAACAATTTCGCTACTTCAGCACCAACTTCTGTTTCAAAATGTATTTCACTTAAAATTTTTTCTGCAAAAACCGCGCGGGTGAGGAGGCGTGATTTTGGGCGGGGGCGGGCTTGTCTGGGATTTGCTGCGTGGCGGTGGGGGGGCGGTGCTGGAGCCCGGCTGTTGGTGGGTTAGTGTAGGGTTGCGGCCAGATCTTTGATCAGGGTGTTGAGTAGGCAGTAGATTTGAGTCGCGGTGATGGTCTGTTGATCTACTGCGGCGCTGATGCCTTGGGCTGCACCGTTTAATGCTTCGATTAGTTGTTCTTGTTCTTCTGTCATCGTCCTCTCCTTATTGCGTAAGCTTGGCTTGCGAGTCATCGAACAAGTCTACTTGGTTGCAGTCTTTTGCTATCCAATCGTCCGGCGGTATCGGCTAGTTGACGATGTTGCAGAGTCGGCGCAACGGGTCTTGCAGCAATTTTCTTCTGAATGCATTCTTATTATTTACGATTTGTAAGGATATGCTGTCAATCTGCCTTGATATACTGATTTGATCTTTGATGCTGATGGCGCCGAAGAAACCGGTTTTGCGGATCTCGGGCAGAACGGTTTCACAAATCCAGTTGGCGAACTCTTTGGCTTTGGTGCTGGAGAACTTAACTAGTCCTCGTGTTACCAGAAATGGATCCTCCGCACTTGATATGGTTACTGCCGCACTACGAATTTCAATAGTTGATTTGGGCACAGCTAAGTTGGAACTTGAATTAAGAAATCACGTTTGTGGACACTACTTCAGAGTCCTATATCAACTATTGAAGTTCGTATACATAAACATTCCTGAGCGGATAAAATTAAGAATAACGGGTTATCCGACGATGAAAAAATGTACACCAATATTGTTCGTTCATTTCTTAGTCATGACATTACACGGTTGCTGTCGATTAATTGTTATTGTAAGGACTCTGATGATACCTATTGGCTGTACAAGTGTTTAATTGAAAGATATTCATTCCTTGAACATATGTCTTTTGTAAGAGGTGATGAACCAGTACCCATTCTTGTGAAAACAATTAATTCTTACGATATTTGCGTGTTTGGTGATGATGAATATGTAAGGGAGCATAACCGCATTGCGCTGTCGGCTCGTGATCTCAGCGAGTCAGAATAGATTAAATAAAAATATAAAGCACGGTAGTTGGGTAGAGCATCGTGAAACCCTGATTTGATGTCAAACCCCGCTGCGAGACAGGAGTCGAGTAGTCCCCAGAAGCGATAGCGCATGTGTTTTCACGAAGCGCTTTTTGCGTAGAGTCATTGCGAGAATGATGTTGGATACCCCTTGCTGGGTATCCAACGAATGAAGCAGGACGGCTGGGGCAGCCGCAGGCATTAGCTGTCGCGTAGCTTTTGCCGCTTGTTGGGCAAGGATGCCCATAAAAGCTTTCGCAAAAATAGCGACTCCCCGGGCAGGGTTTCATTACATTTAACCCAGCCAGGTAGGTCGGGCAACAGCTTTTCGTTGCCTGACAATTAAAGCAGTAAACGTCGGGCATAAACAGCATGCCAGACCTACATAATTATAAAATAAACAACGAGATAATGACGTGGCATACATTAAAAAATTAGAATTCGGCAACTACACATTAAAGTTTGGTGATAAGAAAGTATTGCTCGATCTGTTCGACGAAGTGGTAATGCCATCTTTTTTCGAGATGAAATATGTCAGACATATTAAAGATAAAGGGGATTACTTCTTTCTTGATACTAAATTAATTAAGCTTAATGATGATGATAAGTGCCCAGAAATAGGTATTTGTGGAAGAATTGTCAAAAATACAAAGTTAAAGCGCGAGCAAATATTTAGGCCTGAAGGAGGGTTAATTGCAGATAAAAGTGAGTTGGAAACTGCACCTAGTTCAACCTTTCTCTTAATTTTAAGCAATCACAGATTAATATTTTGCAAAGAAGTTCCAGGAGCTCCATCTATACAAACCTTTCAAAGCACTAGCCAATATTGCTTAAAAGTCCGGCATGAGGAGTTTATAAAAGAGCAATACGAAAAAGCAAAATCTATAGACTCAAACTTAAAACGTGTTACAAAGAGGTTTTTACTTAGCGAAAACCCATACCCTATTCTTCGAATCACTCCTTTATCTGATAAAGAGAGTTTAAAAGAGTTTGTCTCACGATTCGACCATATAAATAAGATTACTATCAAGCTATTGCCAACCAATAATGAAGAAATCAATAATGATGATTTCTGGTCTGATTTTGGGCGTAAACGCGAACAATTGAATAGCACTTCAGCAAAGGTAGAGTTCTCAAACACTAAAGAAGGATTAGATACTGAAGAGGTATACAGCCAAGCGAGTTTGGCTTCTGACCTTGGTAATTCCGAAGTGAAACTGAACGGTTATGACGAGCAAGGTGATAAGATCAGTGGAAGTAACGAAGATTTTAGCTTAAGCATTGAATTGCCGGATGATCTTCCTCGCAGTCCAGACAAGGCTGCGGCAATTAAGTATAATGAGTTCATGTCTTTAACACAGGCAGGAGTAATCTCATTACCTAAGATACCTCAATCTGCATTTGGTAAAGTAAAAGCAATTTTTGAAAGGCTTTAATATGCCATACGATTTTGATGATTCAGCACTTACTAGCGAAAAATCGCTCTGGGATATTTATAAGCTCTCTAGGCATATACAGCCCAATAAATTCCAGTTATTTCTGACTCTATCAGTTATGGTGCTTCTTGGCATTAATGCATTTGTTCTTCAAAATGATGCTTCAGTCATATTGAGTGATGCCCGCGCTTGGGCAACCAATGGTTTTAACTTTTCTATAACTACTCTTGGATTTTTGATAGCAGGGTTTACTATTTTTGCAACACTTTCAAAACCGGAAATGATGCTTGCTATGATGGAGCATAAAAACGAAGAAACGGGGCTGCCAACATTAAAATATAATTTCTTTACTTTTATGAATGTATTTATTGTTTATATCGTTACCTCATTTGTTTATCTTTTAGTTATGTTACTTGGGCAAAGCGGCGGATTTATGGATAATATTCTCGCTCTGACACCCAATGGAGAGTGCCTTAAAATAGTAATTATAAAATTAAGCTATATGATAATAGGGACAAGCTTTGTTTATTTATTACTTCTTTTGAAGTCGTTCGTGTTCAATATTTATGCAATTGTAATGAATTTCTTAAGGTGGGAATATCATCAACTTTAGCCATGTAGCCCCGTAGGTCGAGCAACATCTTTTCGTTGCCCGACAACTGCCCATTATTTACCCCAGCGAGTAGGTTGGGCTGAGGGACGAAACTCAAACTACAATGCTACGTACTTCAACATGAATTTACATATTTGCTCAATTAGTTAGAATGAAAATATGGTTTAAAGCACTTACGGAAGAGCAGGCAGCCTATTTAGTTGCGCTCTTGTTTTTCCTCATATTGAGCATTATTAAAAGATTTATATATTTGTTCAATGTTGAATTCAATAATTATACTTTTGCTATACCTTTAGTAATTTCTTTATATGGTTTTTCCAATTTTATTGTTCCTAGGCTATTTAAATTTACTGAATCGAAATTAGGTAAATCAGTCATTTCATTTTTAGTTATCTTAGGTGGTCTAGCTTGTTTAGGGGCAGCTAAACAATTTATTAATTTATCATTTAAAGTCCCATCATCCGCATTCGAGCATACGCAATCGGTCGTTTCAATTTTATTTGTTCCGATTTTTCTGGCATTTTTAATTTCGTTATTAGGCACAACGTTAATGCCTGTAATGATGATTTCCTGCTTACAAACCTTTTCTATAAAGTCAATAAAAGACATTGTTTTGTTTGAAAGAGGAAGTACATTAGTTGAGGTTAATCCACTAACCGGTATTTTTCGATTATGTCTTTATATTGCAATAGTCTCATTCTTTTTTAATTCGATTAATAAATTAAATTGGTATTTGGAAGAGGTTCAACAAGCAGCTTCATATGTAGCATTTGAATTTGATAGTGAATTATTTAGTCATTGCAAGAAAAACGAAAATGAAAAAGTTGCGTATATTGATGAGTCAAATATCGTGTTGAGTACAAAAACTGTTGACAATAAAATTAAATTTTTTATTTCAAAATGTAATTGATGCTCTATGGCGGATTCGCTCTAGCGAGTAGGTTGGACTGAGGCACGAACGCTGTAAGGTGGATTCGCCGTTAGGCAATCCACCACACTGCGACAGGCTGTAATCGGCGTTACGCGTATGTGGCGGTTTGCTACGCGAAACCTCCCTACGGGACTACAGCTTTAATCCTTCCCCTCTTATCTTTGGCAAGTCTTATGAAATACTTATAATTTTACTTGTTAACACGATCGGCTGGAAACCCAAAGCCCTTAAGCAGCTTGAAAAGATCAAGGAAATCGCCATGCGTCAGCGGATTTATACCGAAGCGCAGGTATTGGCTGATTTCCAGAATTGCCAGGGCGTTAAAAAGCTGACTAACCATGCCTACAGTTACCGCCTGCGGGTGGGTGTTTTTCGAGTTCGACGGCGACGTACGTATTATTGACATTGAAGAGGTGAAAAAACGCGATGAGCGCATTGACTAACTACCAGACCATTCTAGGCGACGACGGCAAACCGGCGTTTGTAGTGCTGCCCTATGCCGATTTCGTTAAACTGCCCGGCGTTGTTCGCTCCGGCATGATTCCGAACGCTGTCGTTGGTAAGCGCGTCATGGATGGGGTCAGTATGCTGCAAGCTTGGCGTGAATACTTGATGCTGACTCAAACCGACATGGCGGAACGCATGGGTATTAGCCAAGCAGGTTACGCGCAGATTGAGGCCGCCACGCGTCCACGCAAAGCCACGCTGCAAAAAGCCGCCGATGCCTTGGGCATTACGCTGGAGCAGTTGGCGTCTTGAGTTCGTTAGGCTGAGGTACGATGCCCAACACTATTCAGCCCCGATCTGAGGCGCATTTTATGAGCAGTTTGGGGCGGAGAGAAGACTTGACGCACTAAATAAACGTATATACAGTTATTAGCATGAAAAAGAAACTCGCCTGGGACGAAACCAAACGGCAAGCCAACCTGCAAAAGCATGGATTGGACTTTGCCGATGCCGGGGAAGTGTTCAAATCGCGTTATCGTTTGGATTTAATGGTCGAGAGAAATGGCGAGCAGCGCCTACAGTCTTTTTCGTATGTGATGAATCGGCTGGCGGTTTTATCCTTGGTTCATTTGGATCGCAACAATACGGTGCGGGTCGTCAGCTTTCGGCCTGCAAGCCAACTAGAATCGGAGATGTATTATGAGTGGCTCGAAAACAACGTCAATGAGTCGTGAGCAAATTCTTGAAGCGATGAAAACACCACCACCCGGCGGGTATTACGTTTGGGACGGTGTTGATGAAGATGATCGCCCAGCGACTGAGGAAGAATTACGTGCAGGTATTGCGTTAGCGCGAAGCCGTGGGCGTCCGGCTGGTTCAGATAAAACCCAGATTGCATTGCGTGTTGATAATAGTGTGTTAGAGGCTTTCCGTTCCACGGGTAAGGGCTGGCAAACACGCATGAACGAGGCATTGAAAGAATGGCTTAAAGAACATGCTGCGTAGTTTCGGCATGATCCCCAATGCCGTCGTTGGTAAGCACATTATGGATGGGGTCAGCCGTGTGGTCGGGCAACTGCGTTTCGTTGCCTGACAATAGAAGATTCTGCCGCTTTCATTTAAAGCTGTAAGGTGGATTCGCCGCTAGGCAATCCACCACACTGCGACAGGCTGTCATCAGCGTTGTGCGCATGTGGCGGTTTGCTACGCGAAACCGCCCTACGGGTTAGGCAATCCCCTGACAGGCTTACAAAACTTAGCCACTAAAAGCTGTAAGGTGGTTTGCTACTCGAAACCATCCACAAATAAGGCTATTTCGCCTATTTGGAAGACCCTTGCGAATCGGCGCTTAATCCACATTCACCGATGCTTCTGACATTATTTACTTGCTTGCCGATACACTTGTATTCCGGGTTAATTTTCGTAGCCTGTTTTTTACAGATTATGGTACTACTGACCACCGTATAAGGGTCACCGACCCCAGTTACGCCCGTTTTTCCAGAAGATTCCAACTGTATTTGAGCCCTAGCATCAGCTTCTGTGTCCGCATTTCCAGTAGCTGTTACGATGTGCTTACAACTATGCCTCTTCTGAGAATCATTAAAGCCAGCTTGTCTCTTTTCTTCGAGTTTTTGCCTTTCCTCGCCTTCAGCTATTTCTTTTTCTTTTTGAGCTTTTTCAGCAGCAAGTTGCGTCTTTTTTTCGGCGTCTAATTTTTTCTGCTCGTCGCCAATAATCCCAATCTTCTTTTTACTTGTCGGCACAAGATCTTGTGAAACTGCGGATGCATTTTTCTCTCGCTTTTTTTGTGGTTGAGCTGGTTTCTGGGTGTTTTCAGTTAATTGCGAACCATCACTGTACGAGTATGGGAATTCACACTCATACTGTTGCTCCATCGATACGGTACCGAGTGTTTTGCATGTACATTCCCCGATGCTGATCAACTTGTTGGGGCCTGAGGAAAAAGAATCGATAATTTCAGGTATACGCCTCTGGCACCACGTACTAACTTGTTTTTTATCGAGTGTTGATGAATAGGCTAGTTCCTTAACAATCCGCCCCGTATCTTTTAATTTTGCTTCTTGATCAGCTTTTTCCTTATGAATCAGGTCTGAGGAGGGAACGGTGGGGTTTGTATCAACAGGTCCAGCATTAGAGACGCTTGAAATTACAAGCAACAACAAAACAGCGAATATTCTCATTTAAGAGCTCTTTAAATTTAATAAACAAAAACCTAAACGAATAAGAAGGCATTCGCCCAGGCCAATTAAGCCTAATTTTAACGGTTAGCGTCGGCCATTACAAAGCTGTAAGCCGGTTTCGCGCAAGCAATCCACCAACATGACGGCAGGCTGTCATCGGCGTTGTACGTATGTGGCGGTTTGCTACGCGAAACCGCCTTACAAACAATCAGCCTACCGCCGCATTTATTTAACCCACACCAACTCATTCCAGCTTGTCGTATAACTCTGCGACATCCGTTCAGTTCTCGACTTCCAAGTCTTATCAAAACCGGTTGCCGCGACTGAAATTGCCTTCGGAAAGCGCCGGTTGATTGGGTCGATAGCATTCATTAATTGGCGGTTCTCGGTAGGCAAGCCGTTATCGGCAAAATCGAACAATTCCGGCTGAATGTGGCTGAGTTGCACGCCGCATTTATGGTAGCCGTAGCCCGCTTTATATATTTCCTTTAGCAAGCGATTGGCGGTGGCGATGATTGCGCGGCTGCCTTGGGTGGCGGCATCCAGCTTTAAACTGGCCGATGGCTGGTATTGCGGCTCTTGCGGATTAAACGGGTTGGTTCTGATAAAAACGGTGATGCAGCCGGTCACCGAATGTTGTTTTCTGAGCTTTTCCCGGCGCACCGGGTCCGATAAATCCAGTACGCCTTCGGTTTTTTTTCATTTTTTGGCGGCAAAATTAGCCAGTTTAGCCAGTTTAGCCAGCGTTTTAGTCGGCCCCATGCCGACGCAGACTGGAATGCCGGTGGCTCGGGACACGGTCTTTCTGATTAAAACGTGCCGGAGTTTGACCCGAGGCGTCCGGTTGACGGTAGGACTTCATCATCCAGACTAGAGGCAAGGCCGTGTATAAAGTTCGGGCTGAGGTTATGAGATTCAGCGCGATCCTCAGTGGTGAGTTTTCGGTAGCCTGCGGCTTGTCGCCAGTGCCTGGGCGTTTTTTGGAGGTTTGACGCTTGGTGAGTTCTCCAATAATAAATCCGATGCCGCCGGCCAGCAGCAAAGTTGCCGGAGCGGTCATTTGTTGGTGTATTTTCCGAACCAAAGTCGTTGTACGGGTACCGACCTCCTGTTGACGATTCAACACCTGCCGCTCGGCAGCATTGATTTGAGCTGTCAGCGACTCGGGCATCATGATTTCTCCTGGTCGCGGCGCTCTGGAGGCCTGGGCCGAAGAGTGCGGAGAGTGGCCGGAAATTGCAGGTAACGGCTTTTGCGGCGTATCACAGCACAGAGAACCAACGAGAGTAACAAATTGAAAACGACAGCAAGCAGTATGGCGCTACTCGCCACGACGCCATGCTCGACCAGCCACAGCACGGCGGCGGCCAGGATCCCCAACCACGCGCCGATTAACAAAACGGCAACCATCACTCCCGCCATGAGCATGGACACCAAACTATCGCCCGCCCGCTGCGTTTCCAGCGCGGCGAGCCGGAAGCGATCATGGCTTAGCTCACGCAGCTCCTGCCATAACGACTGGGCATCTTCGAGCATACCCGAACCTTTTACCGGCTCGCCGCGTGTTGCAGTTGGTCCGGGAGCTTCATCATTTACGGCGTTCGGAGCCATGATGCTTGCTCGTTCTAACGGCCGCTTAGCAGTCGGCTCAGCAGAAAGCCTGCCGCTACTGCGATACCCAGCGACGTTATTGGATTGTCGTGAACATAACCGCGGCACTGGTTCATCATTCGTTGCTCGGCACTTTTCAGTTGATCGCCTTTTTCACCCATTGCTTCAGCGGCCTGACTGGTTGCACTGGCTATTTTATCGACAACTTCATGTGCGGAATGGGATGCTTTGTCTATAGTTTCCATGATGGTTTCCTCTCTGTTTTGAGCCGTTTGTCATTCGGGTTTATGGTCATTTACGGTCGGACAGACAGCCGCTTAGCAGGCGGCTCAGCAGAAAGCCGCCTGCTATGGCAATGCCTAGTGATGTAACGGGGTTGTCGCGGACATAGCCGCGACAATTTTCCAGCAATTGCTGTTCGGCATTTTTTAGTTGCGCTCCTTTTTCGCCAATCGCTTCGGCGGCCTGATTGGTCGCATTGGCGATTTTATCGACTGCCTCATGTGCAGAATGTGATGCGTTGTCTATTGTTTCCACGATGGTTACCTCTCTAGTTTGAGCCGCATGCCAGTTACGGAGTCAAGATTTATGCTTTTCCGTCGATGCGCAGCCTGCGGCAGTCATTAAGGTCAGAACCAAAAAAATGCGGAAAAACTCTAATTAGGTATTTCATGATTAAATCTCCAGTTGGTGTCTATTTCAGTAGGCTGAAGAAGCCCTCTGATAGCTTCGACAGGTTCAGGACAGGCGGTCTACGGAGATAGCTTTAAAATGCAAAAAACAAGCCGACTATGATTCGACTTACGATCAGGTGCTGTTTTAGCAACCGATTACAGGTCTCGCGTCGAATACTCGACAGAAACCTTAAAGACACTTTAGCCGCAAAGTTTGCTGTAGTCGGTACGGTAGAGCACATACCGGCAGTGTGGGCACTTTAAGGAACGCGTACTAAATAACTAATGTTACGCAGTTAGTCGAATTTCGACCGCTTTAACATTAGGGAGTCGCTAGCGCGACACTTGATTGAATCGGGTTGTCGCACCCGAAGGCGAGTTACTTTCTTTTGCTTCGCCAAAAGAAAGTAACCAAAGAAAAGGCGACCCGGTTACCGCTTACTTCCTGCGCTCCTCGCTTTTATCGAGGGTCAGCAGAAGGGGCTCCTGCCCCTCTGCTGACGCGCGGCATCCCTGCCGCGCCCCTAACGGGCTGATCTCGATAAAAGCTCCGGTGCTCGGCGCGGCAAACGGGAGAAATACCATCCGTGCGTAACATCAGTAAATAACTTCAACAGCTTGCACCCTCTCCCTTCGAAAGAGGGTTGGGGGAGGGGATAAGATGCCCAAGTTATTTTGTGCATGTTCCTAATCTGTAGTTTTCATGAAAACCGCTCCACTTTAGTTAGTCAGTGCCGACATCTCTCATGGCTGCTGTGTTAGTCACCATGTCAGCCAGCGCCGCAATAGCCATTGGAGTCTTGGCGTCAGACGCGTGCGGTTGTAAGCGTCAGCTGCTTTCTTGATCGCTTCGGCCTGGGTCGGATAGGCGTGGATGACGTTGGCGAGGGTACGCAGTCCGATTCCCGCAACCATAGCCAAGGTGATCTCGTTGATCATATCGCCGGCATGACGGGCCACGATTGTCGCGCCGAGAATCCGGTCCATCCGCTCCTTGACGTGGATCTTCACGAAGCCCACCTCCTCGTCGTCGGCGATCGCGCGATCCACGTCGTGCATCGGGATGGTGAAGGTTTTCACCGGGATGTCCCGCTCGCGCGCCTGCCGCACATAAAGCCCGACATGAGCGATTGCCGGATCGGTGTAGGTGCACCACGGAATCGTCAGTGCGCTCAGACGCTGACGGCCGAGGAACAGCGCATTCTGGACCACGATGCGCGCCGACGCGTCGGCGGTATGGGTGAACTTGTGCTCCAGGCAGGCATCGCCGGCGGCATAGATGCGCCGGTTGCTGCTGCACAGGAAATCATCGACCCGGATGCCGGTGATAGTGTCGAAATCGACGCCCGCGGCCTCAAGATTCAGGCCGTCGACATTCGGTACCCGGCCTGTGCCGACCAGAATGGCATCGACCGCGACCGTGATGCTGTAGTCGTCGCTGACCAGATCGACGAGCTTTTGCCCGCCTTCCAGGCGTATGTTGACGGCTCTGGTGTTCAGGCGTACCTCAATGCCGTCGCGGGCAAATGCATCCGAGAGGAGCTGTGCGGCGTCGCGCTCTTCCTTGGGCAGAAACAACGGCTTTTCCTGCGCAATAATGGTCTGCGCTCCGAAGCGGCAGAACGCCTGCGCCAGTTCGCAGCCGAGCGGGCCGCCGCCGATGACCATCAAGCGGCGCGGCAGCTCGGTCAGGTCGAAGATGTTCTCGTTAGTCAGGTAGTCGATCTCGACGAGGCCGGGAATACAGGTTGTGTTCGGCCGCGCGCCGGTAGCGATAACTGCCTTTTTGAAGTGCAGTTTCGTGCCATCCACGGCCAGCGTATCGGTTCCGGTGAAGTACGCCTGGCCGAAGAAGACATCCACGCCGGCCGCGATCAGCCGGTGCACCGAATCGGAGCGGCTGATGCGGGCGCGAATACCGCGCATGCGTTCCATCACGGCAGCAAAGTCAACGCGGATGTCGCCCGGGATTTGCGCGCCATACTGCGCGGCATTACGCATCTCGGCATACAGCCGCGCCGTGCGGATGATCGATTTCGACGGCACGCAGCCGACATTCAGGCAGTCGCCTCCGAGCAGTTCGCGCTCGACCAGCGCGACCTTAGCGCCCAGTGCCGCTGCGGCATGCGCCGCCACCAGTCCTGCCGTGCCGGCACCGACGACGACCAGATTGTACCGGCCTGCCGGTTGCGGATTGCGCCATCCGGTTGGATGCACGTTGTCCAGCCGCTCGCGATCGTGCGCGTCCGGTGGGGCTGTCGAATAAAAGGCGTTGCGTTGCTGCATCGTTGTGATCCTTGAATAAACTTAAAAACCGCAGTTAGTCCACGAAAAGCACGAAAGACACGAAAGACACGAAATAAATCATTATGTTGTATTGGCTTGTCTATTCACGCTTTGGGTGATAACTTGCAGTTTGGTATCTCTTTGAAAATTTTCGTGCTTTTCGTGTTTTTCGTGGATGAAATGATTTTTCTAGGATAAAGGAAGCGGCTAAAGCCAGCCGCCTCGGAATCCGGCGCGCCGTAAACCGGCGTGGATATAGGGACAGTCCTGCATCAGCCGCCATATCAGTTGGGTGCGATAGTTTTCGATCATCAGCACCACGATGCCCTGGTCTAGCCCGAAGTGGCCGGCCGAAACCCAGGCGCTACAATCGGCATTGGCGAGAGTCGGATTGAAACTGCTGGTGTACCGCTGAGCGGTCAGCATCTCGGGATAGCGTTGCAGCATGTTGCCTGCGGCGCATAAGGCGATCTCGGGCGCGAAGGGCAGCGATGCCAGCGCCGCCCATCCGCTGAGAGTTCCGTCATCGGGCCCGTACGGCACGCCACGCGCGGCATAGCCGAATAAGCGGCGCCGCTCGTCGGCCAGTTCGGGCAGCAGATTGCTCGGGCCATCGCAGGCGGTCAGGCCCCAGCAGTTTTCGCCATAACCGGCGAACCGGTGCGGGTTGCGCCGCGCGTACTCGCGCTGAACCTCGATTGCCCGTCGGCTGTTCTCGAAATAGTCGCAGCGTTTCTCGCGCATGAAGCGGTCCCGAATGCCGCGAAAATCGATCCAGGCGTGAGAGAACTGGTGCATGAACAGCGGCCCCGCATACAGGTAATCGTAGCCGTACAGATATTCCCATTGGTAGGTTGCCGTCCAGGCCTCGTAACTGTCGTTCTTGAGCGGATGCGTCGGCGAGCCCATCGCGAGGACATAGAGGACGATAGACTCGTTGTAACCATCCCACCCGTAGTGCAGGAATCCGCATTCAGGCTTCCAGCCTTGCCTGATGGTTGCCGCTCCACCCTGCGACCATCGCCAGTCGACGCGAAGGTATAGCATCTCGACGAGTTCGCGCAGCTCGGTTTCCTCAGGCGTATTCGCGGTGAAGTACATGCTTGCGGTCAGCGCCCCGGCAAGCAGCAGCGCGGAGTCGATGGTCGACAGCTCCGAGCGCCAGACGCGGGCGCCGGTGTGCATGTCGAGAAAATGGTAGTAGAAACCCTTGAAGCCGGTCGCTTCCGGGCTGCCGCTTTGATCGCTGTCACGAAAGAAACGCAACACGGAAAGACAGCGTTTGACCGCGTCGATCCGTTCCATCCAGCCGCGTTCCACCGCCACCGGATAGGCCGACAGGGCGAACCCGACGACGGCAATGCTGGCTGGCGAATTCTCGCGCGAGGTGTCGGCGATCAGTCCATTGGCTGGATTTACGGCTTGCAGGAAGTAGCCGAACGCGGCACGCTGGAGCCGGTCGAGACTCGGCTCGTTGCTCATGCATCTGGTTTCGGGATTGAGGTCTTAGCCGGCAACCGTCCTTTGAGATCCTTGACAGTGAACGGACCCGGCTCGGCGATCAATTGGCGTGCGGCTTCCACCTGCTCCCAGACATTCCACAGCAGCACGCCTCGGACGCGGCCGTTCTGCAAGTAGTAGATGACGCCTTCCTCGTTGGGTCGCTTCCAGTCGGCAAAAGTTTCCATACACGAGTCCAGTTCACCCACGGCTTCGTATCCCAAATCGAACATGTCGGAGTAAAAGAACGGCAGGTGATGATAGGGCTCAAACTTGCCTGCCATGTTCCGCCCCGCCAACCGTCCCATGGCATTGGCGTTGTCCTCGTGTTCGACCCGGATGCGTTTTCCCAACGCTGGGTTATAGAATGCGGCAAGGTCTCCTGCCGCATAGATGTCGGAATGGTTGGTGCGCAGGAACTCGTCCACGATGATGCCGTTTTCCACCTCAAGTCCCGCGGATTGGGCGAGTTCGACGTTCGGTTCGATGCCGACTCCCGCCACCACGCCGTCCACCACGATTTCCCGGTTAGTGCGCGTTTTCAAAACATGTTGATTGCCGAGTGTTTCCAAACCGACAATCTCTTCGCCTGCCAATATCTCAACGCCTTTTTGCCGGTAGAAGCTGGTTACAAACTGAGCGAGAGGACTCGGGAAGACGCGATCGCCAATAGCTTTGCCGGGAAAAATCATCACCACTTCTTTCCCGTTCATAGCCAGCGCCGCCGCGACCTCCGAACCGATAAACCCGCCGCCGATGACGGCAAACCGCTGCCCCGTTTCGGTCAGCGCGCGAAGATGCCGGTAATCCGGTAGGGTGCGGAAGTAGATGATATGGTCATCGCCGAATGGAAGGCGTCGCGGCTTGCCGCCGGTGGCCAACAAGAGTTTTTGATAGGTGAAAACGTCTCCCTTGTCGTCCACGACACGTTTTTGCTGGGGAAAAATTTCTTTGACGGTACGGCCAAGGTGAATCTCAACGCCTTTGTTCTCCGTCTTGCGCCAGATGACGTCCATGGGCTTGCCCTTCCAAAGCGCCTTTGACAGGGGAGGGCGGTCGTACGGAGCGTCGAGCTCCGCGCTGATCAGCCCGATGCCGCCGGTTGAATCGACTTCGCGGATGCCATCTACCGCGGCGGCTGCGGTCATCCCACCGCCGATGATCAAATACGGGTAGTTCGTCATGGTTGGGTCTCCTGTCTTGTACTTACTCTTTCCAGAGTTGCTGTTCGGACTCGCGCAGCGCCCTTACAGATCGAGAAGAAATTGTCCTTTAAACAAAGAATGTTGTCTGTACGCTGACGTACGCAACTTCGTTTTCCGACCCACTACGTTTCAAAGATCCTAATGAGCATAGCGTTACGGGGACCTAAAATTCCTTATCCTCAAGCATGACATTCGTTGAAACTGTTTTCAAATGCGGAACCACGATGACCCGAGGTGCCAAACGAGACGCTTTGCCTGGACGCCGCTTCGACGGCAATGCGTGCGGTTATCTGCGGCGGCAGCACGCTGTCGTGGTATTCCTGGCTCTCGAACAGTTCCCTCGACGGCATGCTGATCACGCGCGCATTGGTTCCTTCTGTCTTCAATGGCTCATAAGCAGCAAGGCACAGCGACTTCGCTGCCGGTTATGCGCAGTCGGCTTTGGGGATGTCGAGCAAGGTGGAAAAATCGACATTGATCAGGTCGCCGATCTGCTCAATCGTTATGTCAGCTTGATGCCGCCTCCTTCATGATTTTAACAATGGTGTTTTCCACATCTCGCGCCACCACTTCCAGTTGCGGCACGTTGAACATTGCCAGAAGAGTGGTTGGTTTCAAGGTCGCCAGAACGGTTTTACCTTCCTCCTCGTAAATGCTGATGCGGCAGGGTAAGGCCGTGGAGATGCTCATGTCTTGCTCAAGAACTTTCTTGGCCTGTTGCGGCTGACACACTTCAAAAATAAGGCATTCGGGGATGAATTCCACGCCTTTTTTGGTCATGGTTTCTTTGAGGTTATGTACCTGCATGACGCCAAAGTGATTGGCCAGGACGGCAGCCTCCAAGGCAGCGGCAGCCGCAGTTACGGTTTTGTCGGTAGATAATTTGATCAGCATAGGTATTCCCTCATGGTTGACAGTTCACTTCGCAACAGCGCCGGGCGCTGAGTTTATTTTTGGACAGCTTGATGATAATGACGACCAGCAGCACGACCACAGGATGCCGGTCATTGTCCCACCCTTTCGGTGAATGGATCATCGTTGCCAAAGGATGTGGGCAGCTTCCAATGGGATCGCCACACCGTCGCAGTGCGGTATTATTCGCGCCGTATAGTCCGTGGCGGGACGGGTTGCCGGCACTGCCGCGCTGTAATCGTAGCCGTCCGACGCATCGGCCGGCTGCCGCACGCGCTTCATGTCCACTCGCTCGGCTGCGTTACCGTCAATGCCGTTAGCATAAAGTTCGACTCGCACGGCCTCCGGATTAAGTTCATCGAGATACACTTGGACTTCAAATCGGTGTTGCTCGCCGTCAGTCTCTACCTTGACTGCTCCGAAACGTAGCGCGGCCCATTTAAGTTCCAGACTCCGCTGCCATTCGACTATTTGTCTGCCGATAGCGCCTTTATTGGCAATGCGCAATTGATAGGCGGCCGCAGCAGGGAGGTAATGTTGCTCGGTGTATTCGCGCACGGTGCGGTTGCCTGAGAAACGCGCGGTCAATTGCGCCATACTTTCCCTCATCCGCGCCACCCAGCCGGTAGGAATGCCCCGTTCATCGACAGTGTAAAACGCGGGGATCACTTCGTGTTCAAGCAGGTCGTAGAGTGCGTTGGCCTCGATCGCGTCCCAGGCAGGATCGTGGTCGTGTTCCTGGCCGTCCCCCAACGCCCAGCCCACTTCAGGTGTGTAGGCTTCCGCCCACCAGCCGTCCAATTCCGACAGATTGAGGCCGCCATTGACCAGCACCTTCATGCCGCTGGTTCCGCATGCTTCCCAGGGCCGCCTTGGCGTGTTGATCCAGACATCCACGCCCTGTACCAACTGTTCAGTCAAATGCATGTCATAGTCACTGAGGAAGATCACATGTGGGCGCGCCTCAGGGCGTCGGATGAAGTGAGTCCATTGCTGAATCAGGGCCTGCCCCTCCAAGTCTGCCGGATGAGCCTTGCCGGCAAGAATGAGTTGCACCGGTCGCTCGGCATTGGATAAAAGACGAAGCAGTCGATCCGGGTCGTGCAACAGCAGGTTAGGCCTCTTGTAGGTCGCGAAGCGGCGCGCAAAACCCAGGGTCAATGCGGTGGGATTAAATAGATGTTTCGCTTCCTCCACCTCTTCGGGAGGCGCGCCGGAGGCGGCCAGTTGCCGGGATAATCGCTCGCGGGCGTATTCAACCAGAGACTTGCCGGCATCGGCACGAAATTGCCAGAGCCTGATGTCGGAGATACGGCGGATGTCGTGTTCCAAGGTTTCCGTCGGTCTCAGCCAGCGCTCTTTGCCACAGGCTTCCGTCCACAGATCATCGGCCGGAGCCGAGTCCCAGGTCGGCATGTGAACGCCGTTGGTCACGTGTCCGACAGGCACTTCGTTCACCGGCCAGCTAGGAAAAAGTGGTTCAAAGAGGTGTCGGCTGACTTCGCCATGCAAGCGACTCACGCCGTTTACCGCCCCGCTGCCGCGGATTGCCAGATAGGCCATATTGAAACTTTCCGACGGGTCGTTCGGGTTCCGGCGGCCTAGAGCCAGCAAATCGTGGACTGTCAGGCCGATATTTTTGGCATAACGACCGAGGTATTGCTCGATAAGGGCCGGGGCGAATCGGTCGAATCCGGCGGCCACTGCCGTGTGGGTGGTGAACAGGTTTCCGGCGCGGGTCACGGCCAGAGCGTCATGAAAGGACAGCGCGGTCTCTTTCATGAAACTGCGGACGCGCTCCAATACCGCGAAGGCGGCATGGCCTTCATTCAGGTGACAGACTTCAGGATGAATATCCAGCGCCTCCAACAGCCGCCAACCGCCAATCCCGAGCAGCAGCTCCTGCTTGATGCGCAGCTCCGGTCCGCCGCCATACAGTTCGCTGGTAATTCCCCGATGAGCGGGGAAGTTTGCCGCGTCATTGCTGTCCAACAGGTAAAGTTTTACTCTGCCGACCAGGGCCTGCCAGACGCGTAGCCAGACCGAGTAACCGGGCAAGGCGATTTCCAATCGCAGCCACTCACCGTTGGCTTGGCGCAGCGGCGTTATCGGCAACTGTCCGGGGTCGTTATACGGGAACAGGGCCTGTTGCGCTCCGTTCTTGTCAATCACTTGGCGAAAATAGCCTTGTTGGTAGAGCAGTCCCACGCCGACCACCGGTACGCCAAGATCGCTGGCGGCTTTGAGCTGATCGCCGGCCACATTGCCGAGTCCGCCTGAGTAAATGGGCAGCGCTTCGCTCAACATGAATTCCATGCTGAAATAGGCGATACAGGTCAACGGAGCCAGCGGATGATGTTGCTGAAACCACGCCGGCGCTTCCATCGTTTGCCGCCTGGTCTGCACCAGGTCATCAACGATCTTGCGGAAAACGGGATCGGCCAATACGCGTTCTATCCGGTCGCGAGACACCGTCTGTAGAACCACCCAGGGATTCTGCGTGAGTTTCCATAGTTCCGGATCAAGTTGCTTCCAGACCTGGTCGGTGGCATGACTCCATGACCAGCGCATATCCAGTGCCAGCTCCGCCAGGGCATCGAATCCCTCGACTTCGGTGGGCAACAGGCTGTATAGCGGGTGGCTGACACGGGTTGGTTTGCTCATGTTTTCTCCTTCATGACCGGAAAACACTTTAGCTGCAAAGCTAACTTTAGTCGGTACGGTAGGGCACATAAAGGCAGGGGCTATGGGCTTGTAATAATCTATTCCTTCACATGGTTAGCGCCGCTATGCCAAATCGATCAAGGTTGTTGGGCTGGAAAAAAATCAGGCTATCGTCTTAATAACGCACCGATTTAACGTAGATAAAATTCCCAGAAGGGTAAAGAGGCGCTTGAAAAACCACTCAAGGCCTTATGTACGATAGCGTACAGACCTCGCCTCGCCTGGTCGCTAGAATCCGATGCGAGTTTTCAGCTCACCGCGCTTGACCCAAAGAGGCGTTTTTCTCTGGCGCTTTTAAAAACACAATACTTTGGAATAACCCATGAAAACGACAATTAAGTACAGGCAAAATATTTTAGTGGATAGCGTTATTGTGACTGCCTGTTTATCCGCTGTTCTCGGACTGGCGGGTTGCCAACAAGAAGGCTCAGCAGAAAAGGCAGGGAAAAAAATCGATAGCGCGGCTGAAAAGGCTGAGCAAAAGATTGATCAAACGACAGAAAAAGCAAAAAAGGAAATTGAAGGCGCAAAGGAGTCGGTAACCGAAAAAACCGGAACAGCGGGAGAATACATCGATGACTCGGTTATTACCGCAAAGGTTAAGGCGGCAATTTTAAATGATCCCTTGCTTAATACATCCCATATCGAGGTGACTACAGACAAAGGCGTAGTGAAATTGAGCGGCACGGTTGATTCCGAACCAAGCATCGGCAGAGCGATGGAAGTGGCCGGCAGCCAGAAGAATGTGAAATCAGTGCAAACTGACCTGACAGTAAATGCGAGTATACCGAGCAAATAATAATGATTCATTGTCGTTTATAGGGGGTGTAAACGACAGACACTAATCCGGCGCACGAAAATGCAGGCATAGAAAAGTCGGGTTTTTAATGCCGAATTGAAACATATTAGCCGCGGTTCAGTATGTTGCTAGAATGTGGACCTCGCCTAGTTCTGGAGTGTTAACGATGCGCCGCCTGCAAATAAAGCATGTAACCACTTACCAATACGCTGAACGCGTAACGCTATTGCCGCACAAATTGCTATTGCGTCCCCGTGAAGGCCATGAAATCCGTATCGAATCGGCTGAACTGATTATCTCTCCCGCCCATCAATTGCAATGGCAGCGCGACGTGTACGACAATGCCGTGGCTCAGGCGACTTTTACTAAGCAGGACAATCGACTCTCGATCGATAGTCTTCTCATCCTTCAGCACTATGATAGCCAGCCATTAAATTTTCTGGTGGCCGATTACGCGGTGTTATTTCCCTTTCAGTACGATGCCGCAGAGTGCATGGATTTGGCACCTTACCTGTCAGTGATCTTCGATCAAGATATACCGCCATTGAGCGCCTGGTTGCGGCAATTTTGGCGCTCCGGCCAAGTCGTAGAAACTTATCTTCTGCTGGAATGGATTAATAAAGCGATTGCGAGCGGATTCACCTATCAACAACGTGAGGAACCGGGCGTTCAGACGCCTGCGACGACATTGACCCGACGCGCAGGTTCCTGCCGCGATTTTGCAACCTTGTTCATTGATGCCTGTCGTTTTTTGGGCTTGGCGGCGCGCTTTGTCACCGGCTACCAGTATTCGCCCACCCTTTTGCCGGGCCAGGGCTCAACCCATGCGTGGTCGGAAGTTTACCTGCCCGGCGCCGGTTGGAAAGGATTCGACTCCACGTCCGGCCAAGTTGTCGGCAACGACCATATCGCGGTGGCCGTGAGTCGTCATCCCGAATTGGTGCCGCCGGTATCCGGCTCGTTTATAGCCGCCACCCACCAATCGCCGCTAATGAGCGTAGTGGTGGAGGTGGCTGAAATTCCGGCGTAGCGCCATCTTCCTCTGGATACGCACGATTGCGTAATATCGGGAGCTGCGCGGAGGGACATCGAGACCGGTTCAAGATGGAGAAAAAGACCTTCGTATTCGGCTGAGGGAAGGGCTGCAAGACGATGGTTTTGGTGAGGCCTATGTGAAGCGGACATACGTCACATTCAGGTGTCAGCGCCGTCGGTTGGGCCGTGACCAGACACTTCAGGCAGTTCAATGCCGGTGGGGTTTAAGACCGCATGGCTGAGCTTGTCATTATTATTTCGCGGTATGAATCACTTTGCCCGACAAGCGAATTTGGCGACAATCAAGGAGATAGAGCGTAACATAACATCCTGCTTTTACGCCTGAACGGGGTAGTAACATCAGGGTGATCGCCTTGGACTTTTTGATTTATCGGAGAATCAATCAGTTGTGCTTTACTTGCAAATTGATTCCGATGGATTGATGGTTTTATGTGTATGTTTTTGAATTATTTATTATTTTAATGCGCTTCTTCCGGTAGCGACATGCACCGATTCAGGTGGTGATTTTCACTGGAGAATACGCATTTATTCAACAACGCCATCATGAACTACGATACATCACTGAGATTTTTATGACGACACTACTTTGGCTACAAACCGGTTCCTGCGGCGGCGACACCATGTCGATTCTATGCGCGGACAGCCCATCACTGGAAGAACTCATTGATGAATACAGCATCGAGATGCTCTGGCAGCCCTCCCTTTCCATAGAACCGACGAGCAAACTGGATACGTTGATCGAGGCAATCATCGCGGATCAACAAGCCCTCGACATTTTATGCATTGAAGGCAGCATCATCACCGGGCCCAATGGCTCGGGCATGTACGATCCGTATCGCGGGCGTTCCAAAATGAGCCTGGTCAGTGAGCTGGTCGAAAAGGCTGGATATGTCGTCGCTCTCGGCACTTGTGCGTCATACGGCGGCGTCCATGCCGCTCCGCCCAACCCGACCGACTGTCTCGGCTTGCAGTTCGACAAGCAATCCCCGGGCGGGTTATTGCCGATCGAATGGCGATCTCGCAAAGGCCTGCCGGTCATCAATATCTCGGGTTGCCCCGCTCACCCCAATGCGATGACCAAAACCTTGGCCATGCTGGCTTCCGGACTTCCACTGGAACTCGATCATCTTAACCGCCCCAAGGCCTTTTTCAATAGCACCGTGCATCAGGGCTGCACCCGCAACGAATATCATGAGTACGACGTAGAGGACACCGAGTTCGGCGATAAGGCCTGCATGTTCTTTAATCTGGGTTGTCAGGGGCCGGTCACGATGGCCATTTGCAATACCGAACTCTGGAATGGCCGCAGCAGTAAGACTAGGGCAGGGGTGCCGTGTTTCGGTTGCACTTCCCCCGACTTTCCGCTGGATCAGGATCTGTTCCTCACTGAAAAAATCGGCACCATTCCGGTACACCTGCCGTTGGGCGTAGAACGGGCCAATTACATGGCCTATAAAAGTCTGGCCCACGATGCAGCTCCCGACCGGCTGCTGAACAAGAAGATGGATACTTAACCATGGCCAGACGAACCATCCAAATCGACCTTAACCGGGTCGAAGGCGATCTCGATTTCCAGCTGGAACTGGAAGACAACAAAGTCGTCGATGCCCGTTGTATCGGCTCCCTCTATCGGGGGTTCGAGCAAATCCTCCTGAGCCGTAAGCCCAAGGATTCTTTGGTGATTACGCCCCGCATCTGCGGCATCTGCGGCACCGCGCAATTAAATGCCGCGGTGCTTGCACTGGAACATATCGGGCGAATTCCCGTGCCGCCCACGGCCATTCGCATCCGCAATCTGTGCTTGATGGCCGAGACGGTACAAAGCGATCTGCGGCAATCTTTTATGTTTTTTACTGCCGATTTTTGCCATTCCAAATACGTCGACCGGCCGTTTTATGAAAAAGCACGGGTCGCTTTCCTGCCGTTTAAGGGCTCGGTTCACCGCGGCGCTCTCGAGCATTCGCGTCATATCGTCGAAATTATCGCCCTGTTTGGCGGCCAGTGGCCGCATTCGTCTTATATGTTGCCGGGCGGTGTGACTACGCCTGCGAGCTCTCGCCATATTATCGACAGCCTGTCCATTCTCAACAAGTTGACCCGATGGTTTGAACAGGCCATCATCGGGACAGACCTGGATGCTTGGTTGGCACTACAATCCGCCGACGAATTCTTTACCTGGCTGACGGCGAAAGATACCCATGCCGACAGCGCCATCGGACTGTTTACGCTGATGAGCCGCGACATAGGCCTGCACAATACGGGGTTCGGCACTCCGCATATGATCAGCTATGGCGCTTATGACGATCCGGACGATGCCGGGACTTTCCCCCCGCATCGCAAGCACTTGTTCAAAGCCGGTTTCCTCAATGGCGATACCGGCGACATCGAGCCTTTCGAGCAAGCCGAAATTACCGAGCATGTACGCTATTCCTGGTTTCAGCCATACTCGGGCGGACGCCATCCGTTTCAGGGACAAACCATCCCTGATTACCAACCCCATTCCGACCGCTATACCTGGTGCAAAGCGCCGCGCTACCAAGATAAAGTCGTGCAAACCGGCCCCCTGGCAGATGCTCTAATTGACGGCGAGCCGCTGATCCGATCGTTATATCAGGCGGAGGGGGGCAATGCCTGGCTGCGCCAGTTCGCCCGCTTACACCGTACCGCCCGGCTGTTGCATAAAATGCGCGAAACGCTGCGCGAGCTGGCCGCACAACCTAATGCCCCGCACATGATCTCCCCCGGCGAGAAAGAAATCCCCGACGGAGAAGGCTTTGGGTTGGTAACGGCGGCGCGCGGCGCACTGGGGCATTGGGTGCAAATCACCGACGGCGTTATTAGCCGCTATCAAGTCGTTACGCCAACCGCATGGAATGCATCGCCCAAAGACAGCGAAGGCCGACACGGCCATTGGGAAAGCAGTTTGATCGGTTTGACTGTCGACGATCCCGACGACCCGGTGGAAATCGGCCATATTATCCGCTCCCATGATCCTTGTCTGGTCTGCACCGTGCATCTGCTCGATACGGGCAAACGCATCACCGTATGGCCCTAAGTTATGGGGACGCGCCACATTGTTTGTTTCGGTAACGAACTGCACGGGGATGACGGCTTCGGCATCCGCGTCTACGCCCAGCTCTGCCGGTTGACGTGGCCGAAAGATGTCGAGGTGTTCAATGCAGGCATTGCCGGACTCAATGCGCTCCGGTTTCTTGAGGATTGCAGTCAGGCGATTCTGGTCGATGCCCTGGCCAACTTCGGGAATGTCGGAGAGGTTTTCCTGTTAAGGCCGGAAGACTTGGCCGACAGACCCGAGCAGCTCACCGGTCATGGTCTGGGAATTCCGTATTTGCTGGAGGCTCTTAAAGTCATCAGGGAACCGCAGCCGGATACTTTGATCGTGGGTGTCGAAATAGCCGCCGTCAACCCTTTTTCTCCCGGTTTGTCCGATAAAACCGAGCAGGCCGTACCCAAAACCGTCCAATTGATACGAGGTCTCTTGTCGGAATGAGCCGTCAGAATCCAAATTTTTGCGATGCCGTTGTCGAATCGGTAACATTCCTCGACTCGACTGCTCCGCCGCGTTGGAAAGGCCGCGTACAGTTACCCGGCGAGCATCGTCCTATCGATATTCTGATTTTCAATCTTCAAGGCGAATTTCAGGCCGTCCCAGCCCTTTGCCCTCATGAAGGTTGCGACCTGACGCATTGTCCGCTGCTTAATGAAAACACCCTTGTTTGTCCGGCGCATAGCCGACGCATCGATTTGAAGGTTTCCGAACTCCGCGTCAAAGAACTCGACGGTCAATTTTTGGTGTCCCTGAATACAACCAGCCTGTTTGAAACGGCTGCAAACCGGACCGAAATTACCTCCGGCAGCGAGAGTTTCGAAACAGTGCTGCAACTGCGGGAGGAAATCGACAAGTTACGGCTGGCCACTCTGAAACAGGAAAAGCAAATTCGCGTCATCACCCAAAGCATGGATGCCATGCTCAGCGAATCGGAACAGCAAAAGCTAAAACTCAAAGAAAAGGTGCATCAGCAGCAGGCCTTAAGTCGCTTTGTTGACCGCGTCATGGATACTATTGACGATCTCCTGGTCGTCATTGATACGGAAGGCCGGATTCTCCGGCTGAATACGGCGGTGGAGCGCGAACTCGGGCTTACCGAAGCTGAATTACTGGGAACCGGCATCGACGAATTGCTGACGCCCCTCGAACAGCAGCACCTTGCAGGGCAATTGCCGGGTTTGCCCTGGCCGATCCGATCCGTGCTGTTGGAAACCATCCGGCTCAGCGGATACTACGCCTGTGAACATGAGCTCCTGGGCAAAAACAGGGACAACGCAAAATCCATCTACTGGCTGAAGAGCAGTTTGCTGCATTCGGAGCAGGGAAAACTGGAAGGCGCAGTTGTAACAGCCTTGAACATCACCGAATTGAAAAACCGGGAGACCCAACTGCAATTGAGCGCCAAAGTCTTCGAAAATAGCAGCGAGGCGATTTTTATCACCGATCCGCAGGGCACCATCATGGAGGTCAATGCAGCATTCTGTTCAATCACCGGTTATGAGCGTTCCGAAGTGCTGGGCCGAAACCCCCGGATATTGAAATCAAAACTGCACGATAAGCCGTTTTATAAACGTCTATGGCGATCGCTGTTGGATGAGGGGGGATGGAAAGGAGAAATCTGGGATCGCCGAAAAAACGGCGAATTCTGCCCGATGCTGCTCAGCATTAACGCCGTCGCTGACAAGCTGGGCCAGTTAACGCATTATGTGGCGATCTCCACGGACATCAGCCACCAGAAACAAACGGAACGGGAACTCAAACAGTTGGCGTACTACGATGTACTTACCAGCCTTCCCAACCGGTCTCTGTTCAAGAATCGATTTGAGCACGAAATCTGTTTGGCGGAACGTAATAATACCCGTCTCGCCTTGTTTTTTCTTGATCTGGATCATTTCAAGAACGTCAACGATACGCTCGGTCATTGGGCCGGCGACTGTTTATTGCAGATCATCTCAACGCGTATTCAAGGCTGCCTACGCAAAACAGACACGGTTGCCCGTATGGGCGGAGACGAGTTTACCATCATCCTGCCCGGTTTAATCGGCATTACCGATGTCACCGAGCTTGCCCGAAAATTGATTGATGCGATGACCAAACCGGTACAAATTAAAGACCACACGGTTTTCGTCGGCGTCAGCATCGGCATCGCCATTTTTCCCGATGACGGCAATGACTTCTACACCCTGACCAAGCACGCGGATACCGCTATGTACGCGGCCAAAGCGAAAGGCCGAGGCCTGTTTCAGTATTATGAAGAGGGTATGAACGAGGCGGCACATCAGCGACTATTGCTGGAAAACGCATTGCGCTTGGCCATAGAGAGGGAAGAGTTCCAGCTTTATTACCAGCCCAAGGCCGATAGCAATTTAAGCAGAATAACCGGCGCCGAAGCGCTGGTCCGCTGGAGGCGTCCCGGCTTCGGCATTATACCTCCGGACCGCTTCATCGCTATCGCCGAGGAAACGGCTTTAATCATTCCGCTGGGGAAATGGATACTGAAGACGGCCTGTTTACAAGCCAAGATATGGGCCAATCAACTGCCAGGTTTCCGACTCGCTATCAATTTATCGCCCCTGCAACTTCTGGCCGATGATTTTATTGCCGTCCTCGATCGCATTCTGGCCGAAACCGACACCAAGCCCGAATGGATTGAATTGGAAGTGACAGAAGGTCTGATTATGCTCGATATCGTAAAAGCGACCGAACGATTGCATCAAATCCGGGAACGCGGTATCCATGTTGCGATGGACGACTTCGGCACCGGCTATTCGTCTTTATCCTATTTGCAAAAATTGCCTATCCATACGCTTAAAATCGACCGATCGTTCATCATGGCTTATACCAATGACCCCGCCTCGAGCGAGGCGGCATTTATCAGGACCATCGTATCCTTCGGGCAAGTTTTGAATATGACGGTTGTCGCCGAAGGCGTAGAAACCGAATCCCAGCTGGCGCTGTTACAGTCTTACGGCTGCGATGAGATTCAAGGATATTATCTCTCGCCTCCGTTGCCCGCAGATGAATTCCAGAGACGCTGGATTGATCATGGCGTTGTTGAATGAATCAAGGAGTGGGGGGGGGCGTTCTGTCACATTAATGAATCGGTTGCGTTGGCCGTAAATTTGTCCACAAGGCTACCTTTATTTGAATAACCGATATTAATCGACGGTCCATTGCACCAGGCCGCTGTATGACGTGGCAATAACAAGCAAGCCGAAGACGATGCGGTACCAGGCGAAAATAATGAAATCATGATGGCTGATATAACGCAATAATGCCTTGATGGCTAATAGCGCGCTGAGGAATGCGGCGACCAGGCCTGCGGCAAAATAGGGGGCGTCGGTTGCCAGGTCCAATAAATCGCGGTGTTTATACAAATCGTAAATGCTGGCGACAATCAGCGTCGGAATCGCCAGAAAAAACGAGAATTCAGTTGCGGCTTTGCGCGACAGCCCGAATAACAAACCGCCGATGATGGTTGCGCCGGAGCGCGACGTGCCCGGAATCAACGCGAAAGCCTGTGCGATACCGAGTTTTAACGCATCCAATGGACTCAAATCTTCGACTTCGTGGATACGGATATTATGTTCCCGTTTTTCCGCCCAAATAATGACGAAAGCGCCGACGATAAACGCCAGGGCCACGGGAATGGGCTTGAATAACACGGCTTTGATGTATTTGCCGAACAGTAAACCGAGGCTCGCCAACGGCATGAAGGCAATCATCAGGTTAAAGGCGAATTTTTGCGCCGACTTCTGACTGGGCAGGCCTATGATAACGGCAGTGATTTTTGAGCGATATTCCCAGCACACCGCCAGGATAGCGCCGACCTGAATAACAATTTCAAATAATTTACCCTTGTCATCATTAAAGCTCAGCAAGTCGCCAACCAGAATTAAATGTCCGGTACTGGAAACCGGCAAAAATTCGGTCAGGCCCTCAACAACGCCCAGAATGATGGTTTTAATCGTTAATATAAGATCCATGGTTTATTAGGTAAGGTGAGTGGTTTGGGGGTGAAAGTCGGTCTGCTCTGGTTTGATGCAGCGTTACCTATAATAAACCGCCGTGTCGCAAAAAAACAAACATCCGATCAGTAAAATTTGCATTCGTCATCTGCTTTCAGCATCAAGATGACTAAAACGGATGCATTGCTCCCCTCGCATTGTTTATAATATGCGCAATAATTAGAGCATTTCTGGCCTTGCTTTCACTATTTCAGTAAAATATCGGGTTACGACTGCATGGACAGCTATTTGCTCCTGCAATATCTGCATTCCCCAAGTTCATGCGGGGAATGCAGGAGATAGAGCAATGCAGGAAGCTATTGCCGATGCTACGCTCTTGTGCCCTATGGGTAAAACTCAACCTACATTTTTAATCCATGCATATCCGCCGTAACAGGATCAATCAATGACCAATAGTTTAATCTCAAAAATCACCGGACAGAATGACATCGATCCAGCAGAAACCAGGGAGTGGATGGAAGCGCTGCAAGCCGTGTTGGAACACGACGGCAGCGAGCGAGTACACTTCCTGATCGAACGGTTGGTTGAGGTCACCCGGCATGCCGGATTCGATATCCCTTTCAGCGCCAATACCGCCTATATCAATACTATTCCTGTTGAACAACAGGCGCAGTTTCCCGGTGACATCGATATAGAGCACCGTATTCGCGCTTATGTGCGCTGGAATGCGATGATGATGGTGTTAAGGGCGAATAAGCACACCAACGTCGGCGGACACATTGCCAGTTTTGCTTCGGCGGCTACTTTATATGACGTGGGTTATAACCATTTCTGGCATGCGGCTTCCGATCAGCATGACGGCGATCTGATTTATACTCAAGGCCACTTAACGCCGGGTGATTATGCCCGCGCGTTTTTGTTGGGACGATTGACGCTGGAACAGATGGATAACTTTCGCCAGGAAGTGAACGGCAATGGCTTGCCGTCTTATCCTCATCCCTGGCTGATGCCGGATTTCTGGCAGTTCCCGACCGTTTCTATGGGTCTTGGGCCGATTATGGCCATTTATCAAGCGCGTTTTATGCGCTATTTACAGGATCGGGGATTTGCCGATACTTCAGAACGCAAGGTTTGGAGTTTTCTCGGTGACGGCGAAACTGACGAGCCCGAATCCTTGGGCGCCATCGGCATGGCCGGACGGGAAAAACTCGACAATCTTATTTTTGTGATCAACTGCAATCTGCAACGTCTCGACGGGCCGGTGCGCGGCAACGGCAAGATTATTCAGGAACTGGAAAGCGAGTTCCGCGGCGCCGGTTGGAATGTGATCAAGCTGGTTTGGGGGCAGCGCTGGGATGCGTTGCTGGCTCGCGATAAAGACGGGCTGTTGGCGGCTCGTATGATGTCCTGTGTCGACGGCGATTACCAAACGTTTAAAGCTAAAGACGGCGCCTATGTGCGCGAACATTTCTTTAATACCCCTGAATTGAAAGCGATGGTTTCCGATTGGTCGGATCGCGACATCTATGAACTTAATCGCGGCGGACATGATTCGGTTAAGGTTTTTGCCGCTTTCCATGCAGCGGTGCATCATCAGGGGCAACCCACCGTTATTCTGGCTAAAACCATTAAAGGTTACGGCATGGGCGAATCGGGAGAAGCCCAGAATATCTCTCATCAGCAGAAAAAAATGAGTCCCAGTTCATTGAGCAACTTTCGCAGTCGTTATGCGTTGCCGGTGACTGATGAAGAACTGAACAATCTGCCTTATCTCAGCTTTCCCGAAGGTTCGAAAGAACTGGCCTACATGAAGAAGCGCCGTAGCGAACTGGGCGGCCATTTGCCCTCCAGAAGGGCCAAATCTTATGCGTTGGATGTGCCGGTATTGAGTGATTTCAAACCATTGCTGGAAGCCAGCGGCGAAGGTCGGGAAATTTCCACCACCATGGCTTTCGTGCGCCTGCTTAACATTCTGACTAAAGACAGTAATATCGGCAAACGTATCGTGCCGATCGTTCCCGACGAATCGAGAACTTTCGGTATGGAAGGCATGTTTCGCCAACTGGGCATCTGGTCGCAGGTTGGGCAGTTGTATACCCCGCAAGATGCCGATCAGCTGATGTTCTACAAGGAAGACAAGCACGGTCAAGTCATGCAGGAAGGCATCAATGAAGCGGGCGGTTTGTGCGACTGGATTGCGGCGGGCACCTCGTATTCAACCCATAACGTGCCGATGATTCCGTTTTTTATTTACTACTCGATGTTCGGTTTTCAACGGGTTGGCGATTTAATCTGGGCGGCTGCCGATCAACGCACCCGCGGCTTTTTGATGGGCGGCACGGCGGGCAGAACCACGCTGAATGGCGAAGGTCTGCAACATGAAGACGGGCACAGCCATTTGATGTCGGCTACCGTACCCAACTGCGTGTCCTACGATCCGACTTATGCCTATGAACTGGCGGTGATCATTCAAGACGGTTTGCGACGCATGTATGTCGAGCAGGAAGATGTTTTCTATTACATCACCGTGATGAACGAAAATTATGCCCATCCTGCGATGCCTAAAGGCGCGGAGCTGGACATACTCAAAGGCATGTACAGCTTCAAGAAAGGCGCTAAAAAGAAAGCGCCGCGCGTACAGTTATTGGGTTCGGGAACGATTTTCCGTGAAGTTGAAGCGGCTGCCGAATTGCTGCGCAACGACTGGGGCGTTGAAGCCGATTTATGGAGCTGCACCAGCTTTACCGAACTGGCCAGAAACGGTCAATTCTGTGAGCGCTGGAATCGTCTGCATCCTACCGAAACGCCCAAGAAGCCGCATGTCACGCATTGCCTTGCCGATGCGCAAGGCCCGGTAATCGCCGCCAGCGATTACACCCGCGCTTTTGCCGAACAGATTCGCGGGCTTATTGCCGCCCCTTATACGGTACTGGGCACCGACGGTTTCGGCCGTTCCGATACGCGCGAAAATCTGCGCCGGTTTTTTGAGGTAGACCGCTATCATGTCACGATTGCAGCGCTAAAGAGCTTGGCAGACTTGGGGCAATTCGATGCCGCCAAAGTGGATGTGGCTATTGCCAAATACGGTATAAACCCTGATGTAACAGCTCCCTGGCTAATTTAACGGAAGGAATTGAAGAATGGCTGCTCTAATTGAAATTAAGGTTCCTGACGTCGGTAATGTCGCGGATATTGATGTGGTCGACGTATTGGTTAAACCAGGCGATCAGATAAAACTGGAACAAACACTGGCTGTGCTTGAAACCGATAAAGCCAGTATGGATTTACCCTCCAGCGCGGCGGGTACGGTTCAGGAAGTATTTATCAAGCCCGGCGATAAAGTCTCTGAAGGGACGTTGATTGCGACGGTATTGGCAAGTGCCGAAGAGAACAGTGTTGCAAAACTGGAACAGCCGGTACAGGAAGCAGTTGCTCCTGCTCCTGCAGCGGTGGCTCCCGTCAGTGAGCCGGCCGTTGTTAAGCCTGAACCATTGCTGGAAACCGTGGCAGGCAGCAGTGTTTCTAGCGCAGCAGCCCACGCCACACCGGCTGTCCGGCTTTTTGCCCGTGAGCTGGGCGTTGATATACACAAAATAACAACCGGCGGCGGTCGCAAGGGACGCATCTTAAAAGACGATGTGAAAAACTTCGTCAAGAAGGTGATGGCTGAAGGCACAGCCCAAAGCGGTACCGGAATCCCGTCCATGCCGAGCGTCGATTTCTCTCAATTCGGCGATATAGAAGAGCAGAAGCTCAGCAAAATCAAGCGACTGACCGGACAAAACCTGAGCCGCGTGTGGCTGAACCTGCCGATGGTCACTTACCATGACGAAGCGGACATCACCGAAATGGAAGCATTTCGCGTTGCATTGAACGCCGAAAAATCCAAGGATGACGTCAAAATAACCGGCCTGGTGTTTATCATCAAGGCGCTGGTTTCTGCGATGGAACAGTTCCCGCAATTCAACGCGTCGCTGTCTGCCGATGGCGAAAAGCTGATATTGAAGAAATATTTCAATATCGGTATCGCGGTCGATACGCCCAACGGTTTAGTGGTGCCGGTGCTGCGCGATGTAAATCGTAAGGGCATCAACGAATTAACCGCCGAACTGGCTGAAAAAAGTAACAAAGCCCGTCTGGGCAAGTTGATGCCTGCCGATATGCAGGGTGGATGCATCACTATTTCCAGTCTCGGCGGCATCGGCGGCACGGCGTTCACGCCTATCGTCAACGCTCCCGAAGTGGCCATACTCGGCGTTACCCGAGCTAAAATGCAACCGGTCTGGAACGGCAAGGAGTTTATGCCGCGCCTGATGTTGCCGCTCGATCTGACCTATGATCATCGGGTGATTGACGGTGTAGAAGGTGCGCGTTTCATGGCTGCCATCAAACAGTATTTGGGCGATATTCGCAGGTTGTTACTTTAAAAAAATACAACTGCATGGATGCAGGAGGTAGAGCACCAACAGTAGGCGCTTTAGGCGACGCAGGAGCAGTTGCCGAGAACGCTGATGACGCTGATAATTATGATTTGATAAGATTTTTCTTGATCACTCTGTATTCATCATATCCATCTGTGTCATTTGCGTTCCGTTATATTTAATCGTACAGAGTAGTTACTTAACTTTACTTTAATCAGGAAGAATAATATGGACGCTAATCCAGCGATTAACGAGTCTACGATACATGCCGAAGTTCTGGTATTGGGCGGCGGCCCCGGCGGTTATACGGCGGCATTCCGCGCTGCCGATTTAGGCAAGCAAGTGGTATTGGTCGAACGCTATCCGGCTCTTGGCGGGGTATGTCTTAATGTCGGCTGTATTCCGTCCAAGGCTTTGCTGCATGTCGCACAGATTATTCACGAAGTCGATGAATTCGAACAACACGGCCTCAATTACGGCAAACCAACGCTTGATATAGATAAAATTCGAGCTTGGAAAGAAAGCGTCAGCAATTCACTGGTTGACGGGCTTGCCCGTTTAGTAAAGCAACGCAAAATAACCTTGATCCAAGGTGCGGGGCAATTTACTTCGGAGCGCATGGTCGAGGTGAAAACCGAAACAGGCATACAGAACGTCAGCTTTGATCAGGCGATTATTGCTGCCGGATCGCATCCTACCAAAATCCCGGTTTTTCCGAATGACGACCCGCGTTTATGGGATTCGACCGACGCGCTGCAATTAAAAGAAATCCCCAAGAAACTGTTGATCGTCGGCGGCGGTATCATCGGCCTGGAAATGGCCACGGTTTACCATGCATTTGGCTCGGAAATCAGCGTGGTCGAGCTGATGGACCAGATCATTCCGGGCTGCGATAACGACTTGGTTACCCCTTTGTACCGGCGTATTAAAAAGCAGTATAAAAATATCTGGCTGGAAACGCGGGTTACCTCCATTGAAAAGCATGAAGACGGCCTGAAAGTTTCCTTCGAAGGTAAAAGTGCGCCGGAGTCGGCCCTATTCGATGCGGTTTTGGTCGCCGTAGGACGCAAACCTAACGGTAAGTTGATCGGTGCCGAGCTGGCAGGCGTTAATGTCGATGAGCTTGGTTTCATTGCTGCGGATAAGCAGCAGCGCACCAACGTTCCGCATATCTTTGCCATTGGCGATATAGCCGGAAACCCGATGTTGGCGCACAAGGCTTCTCACGAAGGCAAAGTTGCCGCCGAAGTTGCGTCCGGCTTGAAAGCGGGCTTTGATGCCTTAACCATTCCAGCTGTTGCTTATACCGACCCTGAAGTAACCTGGATGGGTTTGACTGAAAATCAGGCCAAGCAACAGGGCATAGACTATGACAAAGCGGTTTTCCCTTGGGCGGCCAGCGGACGCTCATTAAGTCTGGGGCGCAAGGAAGGCTTGACCAAGATTCTCTGTGAAAAGGAAACCGGCAGAATACTCGGTGCAGGCATGGTCGGTCCCAATGCGGGCGAGTTAATTTCCGAAGCGGTATTGGCTTTGGAAATGGGCGCCGATGCTGAGGATATCGGTCTGACTGTCCACCCACATCCAATGTTATCGGAGACTTTCGCTTTCGCTGCGGAAATGATCACCGGTTCGATTACCGATCTTTATATTAAAAAATAAGGTTTAAAAGGATTAATTGCACGCCTTGTCTACATGGAAGCAGGTAAGGCGTGCAGACTCTTTAATATTGAATGTTGTCTTTACCAAACAATCAGATTTAAAGATCGATATAAGGCAGGATTTTCAGCGGCCTTGAGAAGTAAATAAATCCTTATCGGCTTTAGAACCCGTGTAAAATATTCTCCAAGCCTGCATCTTGCTGCTTAATTCTAAAAAAATATTGTCTTTCTTTGCTACCGAAGTTAAAAGTGCGATATTTTTTGGGTAAAAACGCCTTGCTTACATGACTGAGTATAAAGGGACATGAGCAGAAGTTTACATTATGAGCCGTACAAATTTTTAATCCCCAATCAAACATTATTTTTCTTAGTCCAGCGGAATACCGAGCACCTAAATGAAAACCAAGATAGTCACTGTCATTGCACTCGCTCTAATCGTCTTTATTAACTTCAGTATTTGGAGTTATGTTAACAATCCTTTGCAATTGCAACCTTGGACCAAAACCACTATGGGCGTCACTTTCGACCCCATGAGAAAGCAGGACACACAAAAAAGCGATACCTTTCCCAGCGAAGCCGATATTGATCATGACTTGAGCTTGCTTGAGAATAAAGTTCACGCCGTTCGTACCTACAGTGTGCTTAAAGGGCTGGACAAGATTCCTGAGTTGGCCGCCAAGCATAATTTGAATACCACGGTGGGCGCCTGGATTGATAGCAATCTTGAAAAGAACCGACAAGAAATAGAAACCTTAATTAACGTCAGTCGGCAGAATAATCCTAATATCGTTCGTGTTATGGTGGGCAACGAGGTTTTACTTCGTGGCGATATGACAGCAGAACAGCTGATCGAATATATCCGCGAAGTAAAGCGAAATACATGGCGGCCGGTGAGTACCTCCGAAACATGGGATATATGGATTAAACATCCTGAGCTTGTTGCGGAAGTCGATTTTATAGCGGTGCATATTCTGCCTTATTGGGAAGGCATTGCAGCCGAAGATGCGGTTGATTATGTATTTGACCGTTATCACGCAGTGCAACAAGCCTATCCCAATAAACCTATCGTCATTACCGAGGTCGGCTGGCCTTCAGACGGACAACCTTTCAAGCATGCGACTGCATCGGTATCCAATCAGGCAAAGTTTTTGCGCGAATTCCTCAACCGGGCCGATGCCGAAAAAGTCACTTATTACATTGTAGAGGCGTTTGATCAACCCTGGAAAATGTCTTTGGAAGGCTCTGCGGGCGCTTATTGGGGTATTTTTAATGCGGACCGGCAGCCAAAATATCCTATGGACAGCGATGTTATTGCTATGCCTAACTGGGAACATTGGGCAACCGGCGCGGCTGTTTTCAGCGTCGTGTTGATGGGGCTATTTTTATTTACCCGCAGCAGTATGAAACTGCCCGGTTTGTTGTTTTTCGGCCTGATTGCCAATCTTGCTGCATCGACGATATTCTGGTCGGTGTCGATTGGCGCCCAGCAATACCAAACCAATCTTTCCATGGTCTTTTGGGGCATCCTGATATTGATGCAGGTCATGGCGGCAGTCATCCTATTGATAGAAACCCTGGAAATAGCGGAAGTCATCTGGCACCGAAAAACGGCCAGAACTTTTCAACCGCTTAAGCCATCTCCTGAGTTTAAATATCCCAAGGTCTCTTTGCATTTGCCGATCCATAACGAGCCGCCCGATATGGTGCGCATGACGCTGGAGGCTTTGGACAGAGTGGATTATCCCAATCTGGAAGTGCTGGTGATGGACAACAACACCAAGGATCCGGCGGTTTGGGAACCGGTGAAAGTTGATTGCGAACGGTTGGGGCCGAAGTTCAGGTTCTTCCATTTGGAAAACTGGCCGGGCTTTAAGGCCGGTGCGATCAATCATGCCCTTGAGCAAACGGCTCCCGATGCGGAGATTATCGCTGTGATCGACAGCGATTATATCCTGTCGCCTGACTGGCTCAACGCCATGGTGCCTTATTTCGACAATGAGAATGTCGGTTTCATCCAATCGCCCCAGGATTATCGCGACCGCGACCAAAGCGCTTTTAAGTCTTTTTGTTACTGGGAATATGCCGGTTTTTTCAATATCGGCATGGTGCAAAGAAACGAATACAACGCCATTATCCAGCATGGCACCATGACCATGATCAGAAAGTCTGCGTTGCTGGAAGTAGGCAAATGGTCGGAATGGTGTATTTGTGAAGACAGTGAGTTGGGTCTGCGTCTGTATGAAGCGGGCTATGATTCGGTTTACGTCAAGGATTCATTTGGCAAAGGCGTTATGCCCGATACCATGTCCGGCTACATGACCCAACGCTATCGCTGGGTTTATGGCGCTATGCAAATCATTAAGGCGCATTGGCGCAGCTTTTTACCCTCTAAGAATCCTGTGCTGACACCGGCCCAGAAGTATTATTTTATTGCCGGATGGCTGCCGTGGTTTTCGGATGCGCTGGCGCTGTTATTTACCATTACCAGTTTGATCCTGACTGCCGTGATTCTTTACGATCCGATACACAGCGAACTTCCGGCCAATGCCTTTTTGTTGCCGACCGTTGGAATATTCAGTTTTAAGATCATCCGGGGCTTGTGGCTATATCAGGCCCGTGTACCGTGTTCCATTTGGCAATCATTGGGCGCATCACTGTCAGGATTGGCTTTAACTCATACGGTTGCCAAGGGCACCGTGCAGGGTTTGTTTACGTCGGGCAAGCCGTTTATGCGCACTCCGAAGTTTGAACAACACAGCGCTTTGTTCGTCGGCTTGGTCACCATACGGCAGGAATTGCTATTGTTGATATTGTTGAGTACGGCTATTGGTATGATGGCTTCCTTGGAGCATTTTGACAATTTTAGCGGCAAATTATGGATAGCGATTCTTTCGGTACAAGCAGTCCCTTATGTGGCGGCTTTGTTGACATTATTGATCAGTATTGCACCGGACTATAAGTCCTACAATCCCGAGTTGGTTGTCGAAGAAACAGCGGCTAACTCTAAGTCAAAGAAGAAGTAGGTAGGAGCAAGCCTGTTCTCGCGCTAGCGAGAACAGGCGTTTCCGGCACAACACCGCCCTCTGGCTGGTCGGAAATGCCCACCTTGGCGCGTTTTGAACGCGGTCTATGCTAGAGCTACATATCGGTGGGGCATCCCATTGTCAGCTTCAATACTTATATATCCCTGTTGGATATATTCATTATCTTAGCGTTTCTTCGTGGACAATTGATTTTTGATTCCGAGCGTCGATAAAAACATCCTACGTTAAACAACTTTCATCATTATGCAGGGGATTGTTGACCCGTGTGCTGATCGGGATAACCTGCATGTTGCGGTAGGCGTCGGTGGCTAAAAAAGCAGCTATATCGACAATTGCGGTTTTCTTGTCCAGCCAACGATTGTAATCATCGGGTGCAATAATAATCGGCATTCTGTTATGAATTGGTGCTATTTTGTCGTTGGCGACGGTAGTAATGATAGTGCATGAATAAACAGTTTCCTGATCCTGTTCCCAGTGTTCCCATAAACCTCCAAAAGCGAACAAAGCATTATCCGGTTTGTGTATATGGTAGGGCTGTTTGCCTGCGTCGATGGATTGCCATTCGAAGAAACCGGTAGCGGGAATCAGGCAGCGTCGATGCTGGTAAGCTTTTTTAAACGACGGTTTTTCAGTCAGCGTTTCCGCCCTGGCATTGATCAAGTGACTGGAAATTGTACGGTCTTTCGACCACGATGGAATTAATCCCCAGTGCAGATTAACGGCCCTGTTACTGCCGTCTTCCAGTTGTACTATAGCGAGAATTTTTTGTCCTGGCGGAATGTTGTAGTCAGGATTGTGTACGGGTAAACTCAGTAATCTAAAATGATCCATAATCTGTTGCCCGGTTGCGATCAAGTTATAACGTCCACACATACATGCACCCCGAACTCATAAAACTGGAAAAAATCTTCAATCCGTCGATTCTAACAAAGATTGATGATCCATTGCTTGTGCAATACCAAATCGAGCTGTGGATGAAACGGGACGATTTGCTGCATCCGGTGATTTCCGGTAATAAATGGCGAAAGCTTAAATATATACTCGATCATGCGCTGTCGTTAGGCACGGATACCCTCATCAGTATGGGGGGCGCTTATTCCAATCATTTGCATGCTTTGGCTTATGCAGGTAAGGAGTTAGGGTTGAAAACCATCGGGCTTGTTCGTGGCGAGCAGCCGGAAACATTGACTCCGACTTTGCAAGACATGAAAAAGTGGGGGATGGAACTGGAATTTGTGTCCCGAGCTGAATACCGCCAGCTTAGGCACTATAAATGTTGGCATGCGCCGCATCAGCTCCCGGTTGATTTGCGGCATACACGCCATCCCTGGCGATATTTGCCCGGCTTAAAGCCTCGGCAATACTGGCTGCCTGAGGGCGGTGCGCAGACATTGGCGTTGAAAGGCGTAGCTGAACTGGTTGCCGAAATAGGAATTCCATACGATACGCTTTGCGTACCCTGTGGAACCGGGACGACTTTGGCGGGTATTATTGAAGCAGTTCCGGGGCACGTGTCAGTGCTGGGATTTGCGGCATTAAAAAATGCAGGTTTCTTAACGGCGGAGGTTGAAGCCATGTTGTCACAATCCCGTAATAACTGGCAGATAAACTTGGATTACCATTTTGGCGGTTTCGCCAAAACTAATACCGAATTAAACGCATTTATTGAAGATTTTGAATTAAAAACCACAATTCCTCTTGAACCGGTCTATACCGGCAAAATGATGTACGCCATCTACGATTTAATCAAAAAACACTACTTCAGGCCCGGTGAGCGTATTATTGCAGTACATACCGGAGGTTTGCAGGGAAAAAGAGGTTTTAGTTGATGAGCCCGCACAAGCATAATACCCACTGATTTTGAATCTGAGCACAACATGGACATAAACGAAACAGAAGAGATCATCGATCTTCAAAAGCCGGAACTTTATATTAATCGTGAACAGAGCCTGCTGGAGTTCAACAAGCGAGTTCTGGCGCAGGCGAAAGATGAGAAAGTGCCGCTGCTTGAGCGGCTTAATTATTTGTGTATTTCCTGTTCCAATCTTGACGAGTTTTTCGAGGTTCGTGTGGCCAGTGTTATCCAGATGGCGTCCATCGATCCCAAAGCCGTCGGTCCGGATGGATTAACGCCTAATGAGCAGCTGGAGCTGATTGCCGTCCATGCTCATCAACTGGTGGATGAGCAATATAAAGTCCTTAACGAGGTTCTGATTCCAAAATTGGCTGAGGAAAATATTCGTTTTATTCGCCGTAAGGAATGGACCGAAGCACAGCTCAAATGGCTGGAAGCTTATTTTAACGATGAGTTGCTGCCGATTTTAACGCCGGTTGGACTGGATTCTGCGCACCCTTTTCCGCGTATCCTCAACAAGAGTTTAAATTTCATTATTTCATTGACCGGAAAAGACGCTTTCGGCCGAAATAGCGGCCGGGCCATTTTACAAGCGCCCCGAGCGTTGCCTCGCATCATTCAATTGCCTGCCGAGGAAACGGGCAGCGGAACGGCTGATTTTGTATTTTTATCATCAATTATTCATGCTTTTGTCGATCAGTTATTCAATGGCATGAGTGTTAAAGGCTGCTATCAATTCAGGGTCACCCGGAACAGTGATTTTTTTGTCGATGACGATGCCATTGACGATTTATTGCTCGCGGTGGAAGGTGAGCTGGCTATGCGGAATTACGGCGATGAAGTTCGTCTGGAAATTGACGCCAAATGCCCGGATGAAACAGTCACGTTTTTACTGGATCGTTTTGAAATGAGCCGTGATCGTTTGTTTTTGGTTGACGGGCCGGTCAATCTCAACAGAATTCAGGAAATTAATGATCTGGTCGGTCGGCCTGACCTTAAATTTCCGCCGTTTAAACCCGCTGTGCCGCAACAGCTGGAGCGCAGCAAAGATATTTTTGCCGCAATTAGAAAGCACGATATTTTGCTGCATCACCCGTTCGAGTCTTTTTCGCCGGTCGTTGAATTTATTCGCCAGGCGGCGGTTTCCCCTGATGTGCTGGCCATTAAGCAAACGCTCTATCGAACCGGTGCCGATTCGCCTATCGTCAGCGCCTTAATCAAGGCGGCGAAAACCGGCAAGGTGGTGACGGTGGTTATCGAATTAAGGGCGCGATTCGATGAAAAAGCCAATATCGATTTGGCCTCCAAATTGCAAGAAGCGGCCGTGCATGTGGTTTACGGCGTGGTGGGCTATAAAACGCATGCCAAAATGTGCCTGGTATTAAGAAGGGAAGGCAAGCAATTACGTAACTATGTGCATTTGGGTACCGGGAACTATCATCCCAAAACAGCGCAGATTTACACGGATTATGGCTTGTTTTCCTGCGATAAAGAATTAGGCGAGGATGTCCGGCGCGTATTTGCCCAGCTGACCAGTTTGGGGAAGGTGACCAAGTTGAATAAATTATTGCAATCGCCGTTCACCTTGCACAGCGGCTTGATGGATAAGATTGAGCGGGAAATACTTCATGCCAAAAATGGAAAACCGGCAAAAATAATTATTCAAGTGAATGCTGTTGTTGAAGAGCAGTCTATTCGGGCTCTCTACCGTGCGTCACAGGCCGGGGTCGAGGTTAAATTAATTGTCCGGGGCGTATGTTGCTTAAAACCCGGCGTTTTGGGCGTGTCTGAAAATATAGAAGTGCGATCCATTATCGGGCGATTCTTGGAGCATGCGCGGGTTTATGCGTTTGAAAATGGCGGTGATAGAGAGGTTTACGCGTCCAGCGCAGATTTAATGAATCGCAATATGTTCCGGCGTGTCGAAATCTGTTTCCCGATTGAAAACAAGAAATTGCAAAACCGGATTTTGCAGGATCTGAATTTGTATTTAAAAGATAACACTCAGGCTTGGCTCTTGCAGTCGGATGGCAGTTATCAACGCTTGCAAAAAATCGACGCTGAAGAATCGATTCAAGCCCAGACCGTGCTTATGCATGAATTGCAATGACTAGGGTGCGCGAAATTGCCCAGCTAGGGGCCAAGGTACTCAGACAAAAAGCGGAGGCCGTTGCTGATGTACATGATGTTGAGATTCGGCAGATAATCGAAGCCATGCAAAGCACCCTGGCAACGACTTCGGGCGTAGGTATTGCTGCGCCCCAGATCAGCGAATCAAAACAGATTATCATTATTGCGTCGCGGCCTACGCCCCGTTACCCATCGGCGCCGCTGATGGAGCCGACGGTGATGATTAATCCTTGTTTTGAGGTCTTGTCGGAAGCTCAAGAAAAGGGCTGGGAAGGTTGCTTGAGTGTTCCAGGGATACGCGCTTTAGTGCCGAGGTATCAGGAAATAATGATTCGCTATGCAGATCAGCAGGGCGGCTTGGTGGAGTCTAGGCTGAGCGGATTTGTGGCGAGAATCTTCCAGCATGAAGTTGATCACCTGGAAGGTAAGACGTATCTGGACAGGGTTGAGAATAACGCGGATATTTTCTCGGAAAGTGAGTATGTTAAATTGGTTGACGGCATGCCTGTGTGATGCATGATCCTGCGTCACCTAAAGTACCTGCTTTTGGCGTTATACCTCCTGCATTCATGTAGGCAACGATGATCTATAAAAACAAATGTACTATCACTCTTATACACTTCTGTTGTTAAAAACGCGCTTATGGTATTATTGGCGGTTTTAACTACCTGGATTATTATAAATGGCAAAAGAAGATCAAATTGAAATGGAAGGGAAGGTGATTGACACGCTTCCTAACACTATGTTTCGCGTCGAATTGGAAAATGGTCATATTGTGACTGCACATATCTCGGGAAAAATGCGTAAGCATTACATCCGTATTCTTACCGGAGACAGTGTTAAAGTTGAAATGACTCCTTACGATTTAACCAAAGGTCGTATCACATTCCGTATGCGTTAATCCTGTATCAACAGGATTAACGCAAGTTCCTTGAATAGCTAGTGCGGCTCGGTCGCCGTATTAAAAACCAGTTATTGCACTCCGCCGAATTAAAAATTGGCTTCAGGAACAATCAACTCAGCGCTGTCTATAGCGAAGTTCAGCTCATTATCCTTCACGTAAATTCGCACATGTCCACCGTGCGCCAATTCGCCAAACAGTAAGTCATTAGCCAGAGGTTTTTTGATTTTCTCTTGAATGAGTCGCGCCATCGGTCTGGCTCCCATTTTGGGGTCGCAGCCGTTTTCAGCTAACCATAACCGGGCATCGGGATCCAATGCCAGCGTTACGTGTTTGTCTGCCAGCAAGGCTTCCAATTCAAAGATGAATTTATCAACCACATGTCCGACAATTGAAATATCCAATGGTTTAAATTGAATGATGGCGTCCAGACGATTGCGAAATTCGGGTGAGAAGCCTTTTTCAATAACCTTCAAGCTGTCGGTGGCATGATCCTGATGGGTGAAGCCAATAGAGGCGCGGCTGCCTTCTTCCGCTCCCGCATTGGTGGTCATCACCAAAATGATGTTACGGAAGTCCGCCTTGCGGCCGTTATTATCGGTCAATGAGCCGTGGTCCATGACCTGCAATAACAGGTTGAATACATCTGGATGGGCTTTTTCCAATTCGTCCAGCAGCAATACGGCATGAGGATGCTTGGTTACCTGTTCGGTCAGTAAACCGCCCTGATCAAAGCCCACATAGCCTGGAGGCGCGCCTATCAGCCTGGAAACGGTGTGCCGCTCCATATATTCGGACATGTCAAAGCGAATCAACTCCACGCCCAGCACCTTGGCCAGTTGTCGCGTCACTTCGGTTTTACCTACGCCTGTAGGCCCCGCAAAAAGAAAGGAACCGATAGTTTTCTGCGTATCTCTAAGTCCTGCCCGAGATAATTTTATGGCTGATGCCAGTGCCGAAATCGCCTCATCTTGTCCAAAGACCAGCATTTTCAGGTTCTTTTCCAAATTACCCAGCTTGTCGATGTCATTGGAAGATACCGATTTTGCGGGCACTCTGGCTATTTTTGAGACTATGTCTTCTATCTCGGCAACGTCAATGAGCTGTTTGCGATCGGCTTCAGCGGTCATGCGTTGTTTTGCACCTGCTTCATCGATAACATCAATCGCTTTATCGGGTAAATGCCGGTCGGTAATATAGCGATCCGATAATTCCGCCGCCACGCGTAATGCCTCGGACGAATATTTAACGTCATGATGTTCTTCAAAGCGTGATTTAAGTCCTTTCAGGATCAGGATGGTGTCTTCAACGGAAGGCTCAAGTACATCAATTTTCTGAAATCTCCGCGCCAAAGCATGATCTTTTTCAAAAACACCGCGATACTCCTGATAAGTAGTAGACCCTATGCAGCGTAACTGACCGGAAGCCAGCGCCGGCTTAATCAAATTGGACGCATCCATCACCCCGCCGGAAGCGGATCCAGCTCCGATGATAGTGTGGATTTCATCAATAAACAGGATCGAGTCCGGTTCCTTGTTGAGTTGAGTTAGCAACGCTTTCAGCCGCTTTTCAAAGTCACCCCGGTATTTGGTGCCGGCAACCAGTGCGCCCAAATCCAGCGAATAAATCACGCTGTTCATCAGAACGTCCGGCACTTGCTCTTCAACAATGCGTTTCGCCAAACCCTCTGCGATAGCCGTTTTGCCAACACCCGCTTCACCGACCAGTAGGGGATTGTTTTTACGGCGACGGCAAAGCGTCTGAATGGTGCGCTCAACCTCAAGGTCTCTGCCGATTAATGGGTCGATTCGACCCTTCAAGGCTTCTTCATTGAGATTGGTGGTGTACTTATCCAGTGGGCTGCCTGAGGCTTCGGCATCAGGATTGCCCGATTCCGGTGACCGGCTACTTGCCGAATCATTTTCAGGATCAATTTTTGAAATGCCATGAGCCAGATAATTGACCACATCCAGTCTTGAAATATCCTGTTTATTTAACAGGTAAACCGCATGGGAATCCTGCTCGCTGAATAAGGCTACAAATAAATTGGCACCGGAAACCTCTTTCTTGTCGGATGCCTGTACATGAAAAACAGCGCGTTGAAGCACCCGCTGAAATCCCAAAGTAGGTTGGGTTTCCCGCTGGATACCCACTGGAATTAGCGATGTGGTTTCGTCAATAAATTGCGTCAACTGGCCGCGTAGTACCTTAATGTCACAACCGCATGCTATCAAAATCGGTTGCGCAGACGCATTTTCGAGCAATGCCAGCAGCAAATGCTCAACCGTGATAAATTCATGCCGTTTATCATGCGCATTTTTAAAGGCATTGTTTAACGTAATTTCAAGTTCTTTGCTTAACATACACTCTCCAACCTACACTTCTTCCATCGAGCACATCAACGGATGATGATGTTCTCGTGAATAGTCATTAACTATATATACTTTGGTTTCAGCAACATCTTTAGAATACATTCCGCAGACACCAACCCCTTGCGTATGTACTTGCAGCATCACCTGAGTCGCCTTTTCTTCAGACATAGCAAAAAAGTCCATCAAAATCTCAATTACAAAATCCATGGGCGTAAAATCATCATTTAACAAGATAACCTTGTACAAAGGCGGTCTCTTTAGTTTAGGTTTGGCTTCTTGAACAGCCAAACCGCCATCTTTATCTTTGAATGGGTCAAAATCGGACATAATTGTAATAATAAAATATTTGAGCTTCTAACATAGTGCCAATCTTGGTGAATTTCAACTCTTATGTTTACAACAAAATAAACAAGATTTATACGAAAGTTTAACAGGCACCTTGTATCTTCTTTCCTGCGTCTTTTTTACCAGCATAATATCTCCAAATCTAGTAAAATATTAGCTTTTACAGTTGGAATTCAGTAATGGTTTGGAAACCACACGTTACAGTTGCCGCCGTTATTGAACAAGACCAGCGATTTTTACTCGTAGAAGAAGAAACCTCGTATGGACTGCAATTCAATCAGCCTGCCGGACATCTTGAAGAAGGCGAGGATCTGATTGCGGCGGTCAAGCGTGAAGTGTTGGAAGAAACCGCCTGGCAGTTTGAACCTGAGCACATTGTTTCCATTCAACTTTGGCGAAAAAATCCTGACTTTCCCAGCTTTGTCAGAGTCTGTTTTTCCGGTCGCTGCCATTCGCACAACCCGACGCAACCCTTGGATGACGGCATCGTCGCCGCTCACTGGTTAACGCGCGATGAAATTGAAGCAGAGCGGCATCGTTTGCGTAGTCCATTAGTACTTATTAGTATAGACGAATATCTCAGCGGGCAACGCTACCCCTTATCCTTGCTTAAATCATTTATCGATCTTGACCATGAGTAAAAAAGTAATCGTCGGCATGTCCGGCGGTGTCGATTCTTCCGTAACCGCTTTGCTGCTGTTAGAGCAAGGTCATCAAGTCACCGGTTTGTTTATGAAAAACTGGGAAGAAGACGATGGCACGGAGCAATGCACGGCCATGGAGGATCTCGCTGACGCCCAACAGGTTTGCGATAAACTGGGTATCGAGTTAAAAACCGTAAATTTTGCCGCCGAATACTGGGACGAGGTATTTGAAGTATTCCTGTCTGAGTTTAAAGCAGGCCGTACGCCCAATCCCGATATTCTGTGCAACAAGCACGTTAAATTCAAAGCCTTCCTGAATTATGCCATTGAAGATTTGGGAGCGGAATATATCGCCACAGGTCACTATGCTCGCGTATCCGAGCAAGACGGTGAATACTTTTTGTTAAAAGGCCTGGACCCGAACAAAGAGCAAAGCTATTTTCTTTACACGCTGGGACAAAAACAGTTATCACGCACCCTGTTTCCGATAGGCCACTTACATAAACCCGAAATCCGGGCAATGGCTGAAAAAGCCGGTTTTGCCAACAGTCGTAAAAAAGACAGTACCGGCATCTGTTTTATCGGCGAGCGTAAATTCACCGAATTTTTGCAACGCTATCTGCCCACCCAGCCCGGCGAGATGCGGACCCCCGAAGGCCAAACTATCGGCAAGCATCACGGCTTGATGTATTACACGCTGGGTCAACGGCAAGGCTTGGGCATAGGCGGTGTTAAGAATGCGCCGGATGAACCGTGGTATGTACTGGAAAAAGATTTGGAAAATAATATCCTGATCGTCGGTCAAGGTCACGATCACCCGTTGATGCTGCATAACACACTGGAAGCGAGCCAACTCGATTGGTGCAGCAACAGGCCGTTGACCAAAACGATACGCTGCGCCGCTAAAACCCGCTATCGTCAGGCAGATCAGCTCTGTTCTTTGGAACCGATAGGCAACGACCGATGCAAAGCTGTTTTCGATCAACCGCAAAGGGCTATTACACCCGGACAATCCGTCGTTTTTTACGACGGTGAAATATGTCTGGGCGGCGGGATTATTGAATCAAAAGCCAACGAATAACAACATACACTAAAATACTCGGATAACCCCATGACTAATTTCGCCTTAACCGCTATTTCCCCTATCGACGGCCGCTATGCTGACAAAGTGGCTGCATTGCGTCCAATTTTCAGCGAATACGGCCTGATTCGCTTTCGCGTGCTCGTTGAAGTGCGCTGGCTGCAACCCTTGGATGACGGCATCGTCGCCGCTCACTGGTTAACGCGCGATGAAATTGAAGCAGAGCGGCATCGTTTGCGTAGTCCATTAGTACTTATTAGTATAGACGAATATCTCAGCGGGCAACGCTACCCCTTATCCTTGCTTAAATCATTTATCGATCTTGACCATGAGTAAAAAAGTAATCGTCGGCATGTCCGGCGGTGTCGATTCTTCCGTAACCGCTTTGCTGCTGTTAGAGCAAGGTCATCAAGTCACCGGTTTGTTTATGAAAAACTGGGAAGAAGACGATGGCACGGAGCAATGCACGGCCATGGAGGATCTCGCTGACGCCCAACAGGTTTGCGATAAACTGGGTATCGAGTTAAAAACCGTAAATTTTGCCGCCGAATACTGGGACGAGGTATTTGAAGTATTCCTGTCTGAGTTTAAAGCAGGCCGTACGCCCAATCCCGATATTCTGTGCAACAAGCACGTTAAATTCAAAGCCTTCCTGAATTATGCCATTGAAGATTTGGGAGCGGAATATATCGCCACAGGTCACTATGCTCGCGTATCCGAGCAAGACGGTGAATACTTTTTGTTAAAAGGCCTGGACCCGAACAAAGAGCAAAGCTATTTTCTTTACACGCTGGGACAAAAACAGTTATCACGCACCCTGTTTCCGATAGGCCACTTACATAAACCCGAAATCCGGGCAATGGCTGAAAAAGCCGGTTTTGCCAACAGTCGTAAAAAAGACAGTACCGGCATCTGTTTTATCGGCGAGCGTAAATTCACCGAATTTTTGCAACGCTATCTGCCCACCCAGCCCGGCGAGATGCGGACCCCCGAAGGCCAAACTATCGGCAAGCATCACGGCTTGATGTATTACACGCTGGGTCAACGGCAAGGCTTGGGCATAGGCGGTGTTAAGAATGCGCCGGATGAACCGTGGTATGTACTGGAAAAAGATTTGGAAAATAATATCCTGATCGTCGGTCAAGGTCACGATCACCCGTTGATGCTGCATAACACACTGGAAGCGAGCCAACTCGATTGGTGCAGCAACAGGCCGTTGACCAAAACGATACGCTGCGCCGCTAAAACCCGCTATCGTCAGGCAGATCAGCTCTGTTCTTTGGAACCGATAGGCAACGACCGATGCAAAGCTGTTTTCGATCAACCGCAAAGGGCTATTACACCCGGACAATCCGTCGTTTTTTACGACGGTGAAATATGTCTGGGCGGCGGGATTATTGAATCAAAAGCCAACGAATAACAACATACACTAAAATACTCGGATAACCCCATGACTAATTTCGCCTTAACCGCTATTTCCCCTATCGACGGCCGCTATGCTGACAAAGTGGCTGCATTGCGTCCAATTTTCAGCGAATACGGCCTGATTCGCTTTCGCGTGCTCGTTGAAGTGCGCTGGCTGCAAGCCTTGGCTAACCATCCGCTGATTATCGAAGTCGCTCCATTCAGCGACGCGGCGACGCAGCTGTTAAACAACATAGTCAGCGATTTTTCAGAAGCCGATGCGCAACGCGTCAAAGACATCGAAAAAACCACCAATCACGATGTCAAAGCCGTTGAATATTTGCTGAAAGAAAAAATCGTCGGTTGCGCCGAGCTGGAAAAGGTCAGTGAATTCATTCATTTTTCCTGCACCTCGGAAGACATCAATAACCTGTCTTACGCGTTAATGCTCAAAGAAGGTCGGGAAGTCATCCTGGCGCAAATCGGCGACTGCATCGCGGCGCTCAAGACTATTGCCGTGGAAACTGCCGACCAGCCGATGCTGTCGCGGACCCACGGACAATCCGCCACGCCCACCACCACCGGCAAGGAATTTGCCAACGTCGCCGCGCGCATGTTGCGTCAAAAAGACCAACTGCAAGCCGTAGCCCTGTTAGGCAAAATAAACGGCGCAGTAGGTAACTATAATGCGCATTGCGTGGCCTATCCTGATGTGGATTGGGCGGAATTTGGCCGAAACTTTGTCGAATCTCTGGGGCTGCAATTTAATCCCTACACTATCCAGATTGAACCGCACGATTATATTGCCGAGTATTTCCACGCCCTGTCGCGCTTTAATACCATTTTGCTGGATTTCGACCGCGACATCTGGGGCTATATCTCCCTGGGTTACTTCAAACAAAAAACCATTGCCGGTGAAATCGGTTCCTCGACCATGCCGCACAAAGTCAACCCGATTGATTTTGAAAACTCGGAAGGTAATTTAGGCTTAGCCAATGCCATATTCGGCTTTTTAGCCGAAAAATTGCCGGTATCGCGCTGGCAGCGGGATTTAACCGATTCAACCGTATTGAGAAATATCGGTGTCGGCATCGCCCACACCAGCATCGCCATTCAGGCCAGCTTAAAAGGCATCTCCAAATTGCAGATCAATGTCGATGCGATTGAAGCCGACCTCAATGCCAACTGGGAAGTGTTGGCCGAACCCATACAAACCGTGATGCGTCGCTACGGTATTGAAAAACCGTATGAAAAATTAAAAGAACTCACCCGCGGTCAGCGCATTACCCCCGAACAAATGCAGGCGTTTATTGAAAAACTGGAAATTCCGGCTGAAGCCAAGGCAATCTTGCTGGAGCTGACGCCGCGCAGTTACACCGGTTACGCTGAAAAACTGGCCAAAGAAATTTAGGGTACTGTTGGAATCCTCTCTATGTCGCATCTTGAAACGCCTGCTCATGGTTATGCATGGAAAATCAAAAATTACCTCATGGAGAGGGCGATGAAAACAGCAAAAATCTCAAGCGTAAAACTATTTATTAACTGTGGCGGTAGAGTTTAGCTATGTTGTCTTATTCAATTATTGGCGAAAAATCGCTGACTCTTTGTCGTTGGTTGGCCATTATCACCGCCATAGCCGCGCCTATGTCGACTGCTGTAACCAGCGTTACCAGCATCGCCATGTTATTGACCTGGCTAATTTCAGGAGAACCCGTCCGCAGTTTAAAAATATCCGCCGAACAGCCCGCAGGTAAAATGTTGTTGCTGTTTTTTGCGTGGTTATTAATAGGCACTCTCTACGCAGAGACCCATTGGACGGAAAAAGTTGACACCTTGTTAAGCTGGAAAAAATTAGCTTTCACCTTCGTGTTACTAGGCTTGTTTTATCAAACGCATTGGAAGCGCTTGTTTATCGGTAGTTATTTAGCCGTCATGGTTATTGCCGGACTGGTCGCAGTGCCGCTATGGTTGGCTGATTTGTCGATAAGGTCGGGACGAGAGCCCGGTATTTTTATGACCAATTATGCCTCGCAGAGCATGGCTTTTATTGCAGCAGTCGTCTGCTGTATTTTTTTATTAAGACAACAACTCTCCCTAAAGCATAAGTACTTGCTTTATGGTGTTATTGCCTTGTTTATAGTGAATATTTTCTTTATCAGCCCGGCGCGTAGCGGGTATGTAGCATTTCCATTTGCAGTGATATTCGCAGCCGGCTGCGTTTATGGATATAAAAAACTGCTGCCAATAATTGCCGTTACCGGTAGCGTAATGCTTGTCGCAATACTTTGCTCATCAACCTTACAGCAACGAACACAAACGGGATTGACGGAAAAAGCGGCGTATCAAACCAGCGGAGAACTGACCTCTATAGGCGTCAGGGTTATTTTTGCAAAAAACACGCTTTCGTTAATTAAAGAACACCCCATGTTAGGTTACGGCACTTCATCATTTAAATCGACCTACAGCCGTTATGCCGCTGCGCAATATTCAGATTGGCGTGGAACTTCTACGTCAGATCCGCACAATCAATATCTGTTTGTTTGGCTGGAAAATGGACTGATTGGGTTGTTGCTGTTCTTTGCCTATATCTATACGGCTATTCGCCAGGGACTGAACAATCAACCCTATGGCGTAATCGCAGCGAGTTTTCTAGTCGCCGTGTGCGCCTCCAGTTTATTTAATTCTCATTTTAAAACCTTTCCTGAAGGTAATTTACTCGCCTTTTTTGTCGGTATTCTATTGGCACAACGTAACGTTGAAACCAAGGAAAGTCCTTAGCAATCATGTTCAAAAAAATAATTTGTTGAAAATTCAATTATTTTTAATGCATTTGTCATCACTAAGTTTATGGGTATTGCAAAATAAATTACATGATGATATGAATATAAATGTCGATCCATAATAGTTTTCACCCTTTTTTCAAAAGAGAAAAGTAGAAGTTTTTTGGAAACCCGGTATCGACAATCAACTATAAACATTAATATGAGGAGAGAATTATGAAAAAATTAGCATCTATATGCGCAGCTTTATTATTTCTTTTGAGTACTTCTGTTTTCGCTGAAAAACATGCCTCTGAGGCACTGGAACACGCCAATGCGGCGGTAGTTCAGGGTAAAGCAGGTAAATCCGAGAAATTGGTCGAACACGCAAAGCTGGCATTGGAGCAAACACTGGCAGCGTCCATAGTAGCCAAGGGCATACCAAAAAACCATTTGGATGAGGCTGCCAAGGAACTGCAAGAAGCCATTGATCACGGTAACTTGGATCATGCCGACGTGGCGACCAAGCATGCCGAGGCGGCAATAGAGCACATTAATAAAGCCGAAACCAAATAATATCAATAGCGCTTTGGAGGAAAGGGGCGGCTATTCCGCCCCTTTTTTTAAGTGGTTAATCGCTTATCCATCCGTATCGATCAGCGGTTAATAGCAAGAATTTCCTGAACATTATTCCGGGGGTGATTGATATGTCTATACAAAAAAAACTGTTACGGTTTTATCCCAATCCCTGCGAAGAAGTCTCCATTAAAGGGTTATATCTAGCCCATCAATTACATAAACGGGGCACGGTCGAATCGCCCTTTGTTTATGCCAATTTCCTGTCGAGCCTGGACGGGCGCATTGCCTTGGAAGATACCGTCCAAGGCACCTACATCCCCAAACATATAACAACAGCTTCCGACTTTGGCCTGTTCATGGAATTGCATGCGCAGGCAGACTGTATCATTACCCACGGCGGCTATATGCGGGCCTTGGGCGAAGGACGGCTGGGTAACATATTGCAGGTCAGGGACAAAGAGCTGGTCGAATGGCGGCGCAACAATGGCTTAAAACCTCAGCCCGCCGTGATCATTGCCAGCGCCAGCCTGGATTTTCCGATCCACAACAGTCTCCAGGAACACGCGCAAGCCGTTCATATAGCCACCGGAAAAAATGCCGATCCGGCGCGTGTCCGTTATTGGCAAGATTTAGGGTATCCCGTACTTTTTACCGGCGAAGACTCAAAAGTTCACGGCGCGCCTTTGATAGATGCACTAAGCAGGCTGGGTTACAAGACTATTTATCTTGTTGCCGGACCGCAAATGCTGGACACTGTAGTCCGGGAAAAGCGGTTATCAAAGCTATACCTGACCATTACCCACCAGCTGATAGGCGGCAAAGACTTCCGCACCTTACTGACCGGGACTACGCTTGGAGAGGAAGGTAACCTGATACTTGAAGCAATGTATTATGAACAGGACGCGCCGCCCGGATCCGGCCAGTTTTTCATGCAATTCGGTCTGGAGCGATCCACTAGCACTGACACTTAAATTCGATTTTTTAAGGGGGAGCACATGAAACAATGGGTCTGTACAACCTGCGGCTATAACATGATCGGCGATCCCCCTGATGTCTGCCCCTTTTGCGGAGCCCATCACGATAAATTTCTCAGCTGGGAAGACGCCGAAAAAACCTATCGCGTCACCTCCACTCAAATCAATGACAGCGTTAGCCAACTAGTTTCCGTGCCCAAACTGGGACTGGAACATGCGGCCTACCGGGTTGAAACGGAAAATGAGGCTGTCTGGATCGATTGTCCTTCCGCATTTAACCGCACACTGGAACCGGTGCGGAAAATATTCTTTACTCACCCGCACTTTATGGGCGCATCCAATCAATACCGTGAGCTTTGGAATGCAAAAGTCTACCTGCATGCTTTGGACGCAGAAAATCCCTTAATCAAAGAATTTCCGGTCGATGAACGTTTCAACAATGACTTTATGATTGACGGGGTGGCAGCGTACCACATAGGCGGACATACGCCGGGCTATACGCTTTATATTTATCAGGACGTGTTGTTTATCTGTGATTATGCATTTCCGCCCGGCCCCAAAATGCGTTTAAACCCCTTCGGTCCGAAAACCGAAACCTTACAAAGAGCTGAACGGATATTGACCATTATCAACAGCTGCTCATTAAAAATCGTCTGCGGCTATAACTATGTCTGCGACTTCAAAGATTGGCTGCCTGATTTTGAACGCGCCGTTAAATCCTCCGCTCGCGGATAATGAAAATTCTTACCGTCGCTGACATTCAAGAGCTGGTACAAGTTATTGGCCTGGAAAATTTTTTCAAGCGCGTTATTACCGCTTTAGAGGAAGATTTCGGCCGTTGGAGTGAGTTTATTTTATCGCCGCGTCACGGAACCTATTACCCCGATGGTGTGATTGAGTTGATGCCCTGTGCGGACCAACGGCTATACGCATTCAAATATGTTAACGGCTATCCCGGCAATCCGCTTAAAGGCAAGCTCAACGTTGTGGCTATCGGAGTCTTAAGCGATGCGGATAGCGGTTATCCGCTAATGATCAGCGAAATGACCTTGTTGACCGCATTCAGGACAGCGGCAACGGGCGTTCTGGCCGCAAAATACCTGGCCCGTGAAGATGCAAAAGCATTAGCCATTATTGGCACCGGGGCGCAGGCGGAGTTTCAGGTACTGGCATTCGCCGGTTTTTTTCCACTGGAAGAAGTCCGCTTTTTTGATGTCGATCCGCAGGCTATGGTCAAATTCTCACGGAACTTGGCCGAACAAAAGTTCAGGTTAGTTCCTTGCGACACTATCGTCGAAGCCGTGCGCGATGCCGATATGGTGATAACGGCGACCGCCGCCAAAAAACGGCAGTCCTTGTTTGAGATTGAGGACATTGCACAGGGCGCCTATATACTTGCGATGGGCGGCGACAGTCCGGGGAAAACCGAGCTATCTGCCGAATTCCTGAAACAGGTCAGGCTGGTGGTCGAATACAAACCGCAAAGTCTGATAGAAGGGGAGGTGCAGCAATGCAAAGCTAATCTTATCTATGCCGAATTATGGGAACTGGTCTGCAAGAACAAGCCCGGAAGGCGGAATAATCGGGAGATTACGCTGTTCGATTCAGTCGGGTTTGCGCTGGAGGATTACTCGATACTTCGGGTTGTTTATGAACTGGCAAAAGAATATCAACTGGGCTCAGAGTCGGATTTAATACCCGAACTCAACGATCCTAAAAATTTATTTGGCTTGCTGAATCTTTGAAATAGAGTGGTTCGGATGTTCCCGGGAGCTTGTAGGACGTGCCGTGCGCGCCTTGGCTTCCAAGGCGCGCACGGCACGCCCGGCAGTAAACTCCCTCCGCTTGGTGATACTACCTATTGATTCAAGGCATTGATTTCTCTAATCTGTAAATATTCAAAAAGCAGCATTTGGAAAACATCTATGACTGACCTGATCCGTAAGACATGTGAAGTATGCAGAATTGGCGCACCGTTGGCCACCCAGGCGGAAATCGACGAATTTATGCCGCAACTACAGGGCTGGGAGCTTGTCGAAATAGACGGCATCAAGCGCTTACAAAAAACCTTCACGTTCAATAATTTTGCAAACGCCCTGTCGTTTACCAATAAAATCGGCGCACTTTGCGAGCAAGAAGGCCATCACCCGGCCATTTTAACGGAATGGGGCAGGGTGACCGTGACCTGGTGGTCCCACAAGATAAAAGGACTGCACGTTAATGATTTTGTTATGGCCGCCAAGACCGACGCTTTGCTATAAGGTCTCCCCGTAGAACGCCTCAATAATCTTTTTCATCAAGTGTAAGGTTTTATTTTCAGGGTCTTTTTCCGGATTAAATTCGCTGATTTCCAGGCCGCATATTTTCGGATGTCGATTAATCAATGCCAGCGCTTTTAGCAGTTCCTCCGCTTTAATGCCGCCTTGAGCAGGCGTTTCAACGCCGGGAGCATCGTCAGGATCGATAAAATCCAAATCGATGCTGATGCCGATAACCTGACACGATAGGCTGAGTTTATCGATGGCTTTAGTTAACACTTGGGCAAGTCCATCAATCTGTTCGGCAAAAATAATTTCTACCTTCGTTTGCTTTAATAGGTCGTATTCCTCATGTTCGTAACTTCGGACGCCGATCAGAATGAGGTTTTCCGGTTTGATAAAATCGGAACCGGGATACATCGCCGCCAGTTTTTTATCCGCTTTGCCAAGCAAAGCGGCCAGCGGCATGCCGTGAATATTGCCGGATGGCGATGTAGCAAATGTATGCGCATCCATGTGTGCATCCAGCCAGATCAGTCCGAATTTATCGGGCCGCTGCAATCCATTCAGCACGCCGCCCCAGGTTCCCAATGCACAGGAATGGTCGCCGCCAATGACCAGAAAGGGTTGGTTTTGTTCTGTCCAGTGTTGGGTAAAACGGCTTATCGATTGATTAAGCCTGGATAATTTTTCCTCCTTTGATCCGTGACTCTCAGGATGAATCATATGCCATTGGAGATCCAGGCGTTTTTGTTCAGGTTTTTGTCGAACAAATTCATCGTGCAGCATTTCTGCCGCATAGCCACATAAACGCATTGGCCCGCCCAGACACGATGCTACGCCTAAAGTTTGTAATATAGCCATAATGGGAAATGTAAGTTCAGAGGTTTCCGATAGTCATTATCCATGGTGAAATCAATTCAGCAATGTACTTTTGGCGGTAGCTTCACCGTTAACATCTCGCTCAATGTCGTCCTGTTGTAAGCAATGGTACGGATAGATATAAAGTCAAAAAAATCAATAATAGCCACTAGAGCAGTGGAAATCTAACTTAGTTCAACATAACTAACAATCGCATCAACTCGGATTGCTCATTATGCAGCACATGCCCAGATTAAACAGAGGAAAAGGAGCAGCTACCCGTTATTTAGAAGAAAAGGGTATGGGAAAAGATAGCCCCCTTTTTCGTACTTTACCCCTAACAAAATGACGGACGAAGAGTTTTTACAATCATGAAAAGCTATTTACTCGACACCGATAGGGCCGTAGGGCCGAATGGCAACAGCGTATTCCGCCGTATGGAGTCCAATTATTCGGCACATTGCACAGGCTGTGACTCTTTTTCAACTATTGTCATTGTCGATTTTCAATGAAGATACTTTGGGCCTTCCTGCTATCGTCCATCGCCTGGGCAGCGCACGCTAAGATAAACGAGCCCGGTGCCGAACAAACCTCCCATCCCAGTCACGTCGTCCAGTTGGAACTTGACGGGGCGATTGGTCCGGCAAGCAGCGACTATGTTGCCCGCTCGCTGGATTATGCGACCGAGACTAAAGCCTCCCTAATTATCCTGCGCATGGATACGCCCGGCGGACTGGATACGGCCATGCGCGAGATCATCAAAGAGATCATCGCATCGCCGGTTCCGGTCGCGGTCTATGTCGCCCCCGGCGGCGCTCGTGCAGCCAGTGCCGGGACTTACATCCTCTATGCCAGCCATGTTGCGGCGATGGCGCCCGGTACCAATCTCGGGGCGGCAAGCCCGATCAAAATGCCGATGCCCGGTAGCTTCGACGAGGAAAAATCGCGAGCCAAAGGCAAAACTGAAAACGGCAACCCTGAAAACGCCTCTGTCATGGAGCGGAAGATGACCAGCGATGCCGCCGCTTATATCCGGGGATTGGCCAATCTGAGAGGCCGCAACGCGGACTGGGCGGAAAAGGCGGTCAGGGAATCGTCCAGCCTGTCCGCGGAAGAGGCATTGGCGTTGCACGTCATCGACTTACTGGCCGCCGATGTCGACGACCTGCTGAAAAAGGCCGACGGTCGTTCAGTGAATGTTTTGGGCCAGACGATAAAACTGAATCTCGCAGGCGCCCGGATCGAGCCGGTCGAACCCGACTGGCGTAATCGGCTGTTGTCAGCCATCGCGAATCCTAATGTCGCTTACGTATTGATGTTGATCGGAATCTATGGATTGATCCTGGAGTTTTATAACCCCGGCACCGTTGCGCCCGGCACCATCGGCGCAATTTGCCTGTTGCTGGCGCTCTATGCCTTCCAGGCGCTGTCGGTCAACTACGCCGGTGTGGCTCTGATCCTGCTGGGTCTTGGGCTGATGACTGCCGAAGCCTTCGCGCCGAGTTTCGGGATCCTGGGCATCGGCGGCATAACCGCGTTTGTGTTCGGTTCAATCATTCTTATGGATACCGGGATTACAGGGCCGGAAGAAGTGAGCCCGGCCGTGATTGCGGCTTTTGCCATCAGTAGCGCGGCGTTATGCATCGTGGCCACACGGCTGTTGCTCAGAGTGCGTAACAAGCCGGTGGTTGCGGGACGCGAACAACTGATCGGCAGCATAGGAACCGCCATGGAAGACTTTGCTGTCGACGGGAGAGTCTGGATTCACAGCGAAGCATGGGCGGCCCATGCCGGACAGCCCGTGCATCATGGGCAAAAGGTCAAGGTTATTGCCATTACAGGCCTAACCCTGATCGTCAATACTGTTGACTTAAGCAGTACAAAGCCCTCTCCAGAGGGAGAGGGTTGGGTGAGGGGAAATGCAAATGGGAAAAAGCTTATTTAAATCCCCTCATCCCAGCCTTCTCCCTGAGGGAGAAGGGGCACGCACGCTTAAGTTAACAGTGTTGACTCTAATCGTCGCCCCACTTCAAAACAATAAAGGAGACTAATCCATGTTCATGAATCTGTTTAGCATACTCTTGGCGATGCTGATCCTCCTGCTGGTCAGCGGTATCCGAATCATGCGTGAATACGAGCGGGCAGTGGTGTTTCTATTGGGCCGATTCTACCAAGTCAAAGGCCCCGGCCTGATCTTCATCATCCCGATCATTCAGCAAATGGTGAAGGTGGATTTGCGCACCATCGTCATGGATGTTCCCACCCAAGACGTCATTTCACGGGACAATGTATCGGTCAAAGTTAGCGCGATCGTCTTTTTTCGGGTGATCGAGCCGGAGAAGGCGGTGATTCAGGTTGAGCACTATTACGAGGCGACCAGCCAGATGGCGCAAACAACGCTACGCTCGGTGTTGGGACAGCACGAGTTGGACGAAATGCTGGCTGCACGGGACAAGCTCAATGCAGACATCCAAACCATTTTGGATCAGCAGACCGAATCCTGGGGGATCAAGGTTTCCAATGTAGAGATCAAGCAGATGGATTTGAATGAGACCATGATCCGGGCCATCGCTCGACAGGCCGAAGCCGAGCGGGAACGCCGCGCCAAGGTGATTCATGCCGAAGGTGAATTACAGGCATCTCAGAAATTAGTAGCGGCCGCGCAGACTCTCGCGCAGTCGCCAAGCGCCATTCAATTACGCTACCTGCAAACGCTTACGGAGATTGCCGGAGACAAATCCAATACCATCGTTTTTCCATTGCCGATGGAACTGCTTGAATCATTAAGTATTGGCGCTAAGCGGCAATAAACGAAAACGGGAGCCGGCAAACTTATCGCAAAAGACACTGACTTTCGGCGGAACTCCAGCCGCATCACGCTGGCTCCACAACAATAATTGGTAACTGATGTTACGCACGGATGCTCTTTATCCCGTTTGCCGCGCTGAGCACCGGAGCTTTTGTCGAGAACAGCCCGTGAGGGGGGCGGCATGGATGCCGCACGTCAGCAGTGGGGCAGGAGCCCCTTCTGCTGACCCTCGACAAAAGCGAGGAGCGCAAGAAGCAAGCGGCAACCGGGTCGCCTTTTCTTTGGTTACTTTCTTTTGGCGAAGCAAAAGAAAGTAACTCGCTCTCGGGTGCGAGAACCCGATTCAAATAACGTCGCGGTAGCGACACCTTAAGTAATAAAATGCTAACGCAGTCTAAATCCGAATACCTGCGTAACATCAGTTGGTAAAGGGAAACGTCCTACACGGTTATACTTCGAATATCCACCCTGCCGGAGCCACTATGTCAACAAAAGCGGCTATAACCATTCAGCAACTGAGTAAAAGCTATCAGGAGTCCGTGCTACGGCATGAGATTTTCAAGGACTTGAATTTGCAGGTGAGCATCGGCGAGTTTATTGTTTTGCTAGGCCGTAGCGGCTCCGGTAAATCGACTTTTTTAAATTTGGTCAGCGGCATCGATCAGCCGGACAGCGGCGAAATTATCATTAACGGCATTCAACTAACCGGACTTTCCGAACATGATCGTACCTTGTTTCGCCGGCATCATATCGGTTTTGTGTTCCAGGCTTATAATCTGATTTCTACATTGACGGTTGGTGAAAACCTGCTGTTGCCGCTGGAGCTGATCAAGCGCACGAGCCGTCAGGAGCGGGATACCGTTGCGAAATTGCTGGATCAACTCAATCTCGCCGATCGTTTTGACACCTATCCCGACCGCCTGTCTGGCGGGGAGCAGCAACGGGTCGCTATTGCCCGTGCGCTGATTCATGATCCTGATGTCATTCTTGCCGATGAGCCGACGGGTAATCTGGATCTGGATACCGGACAACAAGTGCTGGCGTTGTTCGATTCGCTGGTAAAAAAAGCAGGCAAGACCCTGATCATGGTGACCCATAGCCCTGAGGTACTCGGTAAAGCCGACCGGATTTTTTCGATCCGCAACAAGTCGCTGGCAATCGCCAGAAATGGTGTCCTGCCTGGAACAGGCGCGGCGGTTGAGGGTTAGCCGATGAACTCTGTTCTGAATCGCGCCAGCCGTAATTTTTTATGGCGGCATCCCTGGCAGCTGGCGCTGGCGATTGTGGGCATAGCGTTGGGCGTAGCGGTGGTGATTTCTATCGATCTGGCAATGGAAAGCTCGCTCAATGCCTTTAATCAGGCAGGCAAGGCATTTTCCGGGGTGGCAACCCACAGGATTATTGCCGGCGATGGCGGCCTTGATGAAAAACTGTATCGACGGCTCAGAGTCGATGAAGGTATACAAAAACTATCGCCCGTAGTGAACGCTTATGTTTTTATGTCGAAACAAACCGATGCCGGTTTCAACCTGATTGGGATCGATCCGTTCGTTGAAAAATCGTTTCAATCGATCTGGCAAATTCGGAAAAATAAAAATACAAGCGTCGAATTATTAACCCGCTTGATCACCGAGCCGAATACCGCGCTGATCAGTGAGCAAACTGCATCGCGTTTGGGACTGAACATCGAGGATGATTTAACGATTGATACTGATCATGGCGAGCGCCGGTTAAAAATTATCGGGCTGTTATCGCCAAACAATGCTGTATCCGAGCAGGTTTTGTCCCGGCTGATTATTACCGATATCGCCACGGCTCAGGAGGTATTGGAAATGTTTGGGCGGCTCAGTTCCATCGAAGTGCTGATTGATAAAAACCAACCTGACGCCGCACCTGCTCCGGCATACACACCGTCCCTGGAGATCTCCGCGCCTGCTCCCGGCAGGTCTGCGGCATACACTCCATCCCTGGAGATAATACGCAAAGCGCTACCGGGCAATGCCTTGCTAGTCGAGGCAGAAAGCCAGTCGCAAGCCATGCGGGAAATGACCCGGGCATTCTCGATCAATTTAAAAGCTTTAGGATTGCTTTCGCTGCTGGTGGGCATGTTCCTGATCTATAACACGATGACTTTTTTGGTTATGCAGCGGCGGCGTTTGATCGGCAGTTTGCGTTCAATCGGCGTAACCCGAAGGCAAATTTTTAAATTGATTATCGGCGAAGCTTTGTTATTGGCGGCCATCGGCACGCTGATCGGCATCGTGCTGGGCATTGCTCTCGGACAGGGACTGTTGTATCTGATTTCGGGAACCATCAACGCCATTTATTTCCGCATCGACGCAGCTTCATTAATGATCACGCCTTTACAAATAGGCAAGGGCGCATTGCTGGGAATTACCGCTACACTGCTGGCGGTTTTGCCGCCTGCCTTTGAAGCAACGCGCATATCGCCGGTAACGGTATTGGTTAGATCGCAATTGGAATCGGGCATACGCCGGTTAATCAAAGCCGCGAATCTGATTAGCGTGGTATTTATACTCGGCGGAATGGCGCTGGCGTTATTGTCCGGCAAAAGCATCGTCTTGGGTTTGGCCAGTATTTTCGTGCTGCTGTTTGGATTTGCGATGATGACTCCCGCCTTGACGCTGATGTTTATGAAGCTGATCGAACGTGTATTCGGGCGGCTTTCAGGCATTTTAGTCCGCTTGCCGGTACGCATGGTCTCCGCTGAAATCAGCAGAACAGGCGTCGCCATCGCCGCGTTAATGATTGCCGTTTCCGCGACGATAGGCATGGATTTGATGATAGGCAGCTTTCGCCAGACGGTTGCGGACTGGGTGCAAACCAGTCTCCGCGCCGATCTTTATGTGTCATTGCCGGGAGAGAAGATGCCGGATGCCAGGGCAGAGCAGGATCAGCGCTTAAAGGCAAAGCTGGCCGAACTTCAGGACGTAAAAATGCTCAGTAGCGTATTGCATACCAACACTGCAATCGCCAGGGATGGTGTGTATGCCGAAGCAGGCGCGGCGGCGGAAAATAACTTTACTAAAGTGTCGGTGTTCGAGCTGAATGAAAAATCCAGGCCGGGCTTCATTTTTAAACATAAAACCGATAATGAACTCTGGGACAGGTTTGAGCAGCAACAGACGGTCATAGTCACCGAACCCTATGCCTATCACCAGGGCGTCAAAATCGGCGATAAAATCCGGTTGCAGACCGATCAGGGCAGTGAGCCTTTTGAAGTGCTAGGCATTTACGCAGATTACAGCGGCGACCAGGGACATCTGGCCATGAGCCGCCGGAATTACCAGCATTACTGGCCGGATTTGGGATATTCCGGCATCGGCGTTTATGCCAAGGACGGCGTCGACTTGCAACAACTGGAAAATCGGATCAATAAACTCCTGACAGGGCAACAGTCGGTCAAATCCGATCAGGCGATTTATAAAGCTTCAATGGAGATGTTTGAACAGACCTTTACGATTACTGAAACATTGCGCTGGCTGTCAGCTGCTATCGCTTTTGTCGGCGTGTTCAGCGCGTTGATGGCGTTACAGTTTGAGCGAACCCGGCAACTGGGCATTTTGCGGGCCATAGGCATCACTTCCGGGCAACTCACTGTGTTGATTACCGGTGAAACCGCATTGATGGGACTGGTCGCCGGCCTCATTGCCGTTCCTGTCGGTTATATCGTCGCCTATATGTTGATTTTTGTGATTTACCAGCGCTCATTCGGCTGGACAATGGCGTTTCATTTTAATTCCGGGGTGATTTACCAGGGCCTGGCTTTGGCGCTGATTGCAGCAACGCTGGCCGGTATTTTGCCCGCGCTCAAAATGGCGCAAACCAAGCCCGCAGAGGCGTTGCGGTCAGAATGAAGGGCCAACGGATTTTTCTTGGTTTGATCATATTGCTGGTGATGCTGGCGGTGATTGTTTTATGGCGGCCTTCGATGTTTCCATCCGACATCGAACCTGTTGCCGATCAATCTTTCAGCAAAACAGCCGCCCAAAAAGATAAATCGTTCAGCGACCTGTTATCCGAAGACGATGCAGATTTTGCCAGGGCCTTAAAACCTCGACAGTTCTTATTTCCATCCGATCACGGCGCGCACAACCCCTACCGGACTGAATGGTGGTATTTCACCGGCAATCTGGAAAATCCCGATGGCCGGAAATTCGGCTATGAACTGACTTTTTTCCGCTTTGCGCTGTCGGCGAAGACGCATTCATCCCAGTCTGTCTGGCGAAATAATCAACTGTACATGGCCCATTTGACGCTGACCGATGTCAAAGAAGACCGCTTTTACACGGATGAACGTTTCAGCAGGGCGGGCAATGAGCTTGCCGGTGCAGCCGATAACAAATATCAGGTTTGGCTGTACGACTGGTCGGCAACGGCAGAGGACAATGCAGATTTTCCGCTACGCTTGCGGGCTAAAAGCGATGAATTTGCGATTGATTTGCTGTTAAACACGCAAAAAAGCCTGGTTTTACAAGGAGAGCAGGGCTTAAGCCGGAAAAGCGCCGAACCCGGCAATGCCTCCTATTATTACTCCTATACCCGATTGCCGACGCTGGGCACTCTGAGCATTGCCGGCGTTAATCATTCAGTGACCGGTAATAGCTGGATGGACCGGGAATGGAGCACCAGTTCCTTGTCAAAAGAACAAAGCGGCTGGGACTGGTTCGCCTTGCAGTTCTCCGATAACAGCGAATTAATGTTTTATCAATTAAGGCGCAAAGACGGTCAAAAAGACAGCAACAGCGCAGGCTCTGTCGTTCTGCAGGACAGGACGAAAGTGCCGCTGCAAGTGCAGGATGTCACGATAAAAACTCTCGATACTTGGCGCAGTCCTCATTCAAAGATTAATTATCCGTCGCAGTGGCGGCTATCCGTGCCCAGCCAGAAAATTGAAATCGATGTCGTCCCGTTGATAAACGATCAGGAGCTCAATGTCAGTTACCGGTATTGGGAAGGCGCGGTCACCATTACCGGAACCAAAGACGGTAAAACAATTTCAGGGCAGGGCTATGTTGAATTGGTTGGGTATTAGTCAGCGCTGAGTCTACTGCGGTTTCCAGAATGAAGAAGATTTGCAGCATCAACCGCATAGGTGCGAAAGGCCATTATAGGGATCATTCACGAGGTTAAGAAAATTAATCAATGGGGTGATTTTCAAAAGGAGCATTCTATGACAAAAAACAAAACAACACAGTTTCGCTCGAACAGGGTTTGCCGCCTGAGGCCGAGGCCTTAAAAGGCAGCCTTCTGACACGCTGGGGCCGCGAATTCATGGCCCTCGCGATCAAACTCTTGCCCGAGTATCTTATTCTCGTACTTCTGCTTGGAGCCACAAGGGCTTGGCTTTTCCCGGTGCTTGGTGCTCATGATGGGATATTCTGGATCGTTGCAATGGCGGTAGCCGGTACACTGTTCGTCATACCCACTGCCGAGAGGTACCCATTGTGCAAGCAATGTTCGCTTTGGGGTTGGGCGCGGGCCCTGCTGGAGCGCTCATTATGACGCTGCCGGCTGTTAGCCTGCCTTCGCTGGCTATGCTTAGCCGCATCTTTAGTTTGCGAACCCGTCTCGTGATTGTGGCCGGCGTTGTACTTCCAGGCATTGCCGGTGGACTTATAGCGATGATCGCATTTTAATGTGAAAGAACCCACAGACTTAACAACGCAGCTTCCGAGTGGCCATCGCGGGTCGAGTGCCGACCGTCGCGAATAGCAGCAATGTGCCAAAACTAGCCTGTCGCGACTGACCACTTTATGGCTATGAATTTGGCAGAATGAAGTTCAGCAATGTGCCAATTTCAGCTAGTCAAATATATTTTTTATAACAGATTAATATCTTATAAAACTATCTGGCAACTAAGTTCAGTATAATTGGGCGTGTCTCATGTTGTTGCGGTGAAAAAGCAGCGACAAAACAAAAGCTGTTTATAATGCACGATTTGCATTTTACTCAGACCCAGTAATAACTTGTTAGATTCGTGGAACCCATATGAGTAACGAAGATCCAGTCACCGAATCGGCGAAGGCCATTCAAGAGGTAGCGAAGACCACGGGCAAAGCGATTGATGCAGGTCAGCAATTCGGCGGATTCATCTCACGATTCGTCGCCGGACCCATCGAACAGGGAATAGGAATCTTCGAAGACAAGCTTAAGTACATGAGGTGGGAAAGACAACTTAGGCTTATGCAGCGAGCCGACCAGTTGCTTCGAGAAATCGACCTCACCCAACCAACACGTCACATTCCTCTGAAGCTCGCGATCCCACTACTTGAAGCAGCCTCTCTGGAAGATGACGACTATCTCCAAGACTTATGGGCGAGGCTTCTGGTCAACGCAGCCAATTGCGGCAGCCGAGTCACACTGCAACGTGCATACATTAGCGTCTTGGAGCAACTGACGCCTTTGGAAGCAGCGATACTGCAAATGATGTACACGCTCCCCTACGACGAAACACGACACAACGGTATTGAAGTCGGAAAGTTGCCTGATAATGTAGCGGTCGGAAAAAACGACGGCAAACAAAACGACCTACTGGAACCGACAGAAGACATACGACTTGCTCTTGCCAATCTCGCCAGGCTTGGTTGCGTTGTAATCCAAAAGTCCTACGGCGGCGGCGAGATATTCAAGAAAGTGAACCCTACACTTCTTGGAAAATCATTTGTTGAAGCATGCACTCTTCAGATCGCGTAACGACACGCAAAAATTAAAACAAAAGGAAGCCCTCGCATAATGCGCCCTATGCAAAAAAGTCCTGGTGTCTTTTATTTTACATCTGGGCTTTTCTACATAAGGCCGGTGGATTATGCGAAGCCTTTATGATCGACGATTGATCGCTAAATTAAAATAGAAAATATTAAAATTACCATCTGTGTACAAAAGGACAGTACTGCTTACCTCTGTCCTTGCGCTTGTGGCGATCGTTCTTGATTGAATAAAAAAGCAAAGCCAAAGCTAACTGATTAAAAACTCAAAATGACAGAATTAGAATTAATATTTGCTCAAACCGAAAAAAAAATACGGAAGAAACGTTTTTGGTGCGTCATTTTCTGTGTTATTGCGGTTATTGCGTGCTTCATTTCATGGTTGACGCTCACAGCAGACTGGTTTCAAAGAAGTGGGGCTGTGATGGCAATATTCGCAGCATTGACCCAATATAATGCAAATTACATAACCACTCTTTTAGAAGCACCAAGTTTGGGTTCGTCAGCGTTTAATGCTATGTACAAAAGAAATAAAAACATCCCAAAATATATAAATTGGGCATCCCTATTTCTAGGGATTACAGGAACAGTAATATGGGGCTATGGTGATCATCTTTGGCGATTAACAAAAGCCCTCGCATAATGCACGCTATGCAAAAAAGTCCCGGTGTCATTCATTTTACACAGAGGGCTTTAGAAGAGAAGGCCGGAATGTCAGTAATGGATCGGTACTACTACTTTGCCAATGACCGGTATCGGGAAGCTTAAATCCAAATCCGAAAGACCGCAATGGGTCGAACTCGGTCTTTCACGAATGACGCAGTCCGGCCAAGTACGGTCGATCACCGTAGCCGGGCCTATGACCGCGTTCGCACGGAAAGCGGACGTAACGTATAAAAACTGGACGGTGACAGCCAGAGGTAGATTAGCTAGCTCTCAGTAACGGTCTTTCCTAAGACCAGCAAACATCCTTTTTTCGGCCCGAATTAATTGCCAAAGGGATCTTCCCCCTCAGGGTCGGGCCATTGATTTACAATTCAGTAATCGCTCAGCTTTGTATAGGGTATCTGTTGAGATATTAAGCCCACGTTCGACGCCTCAGTTTCTAATCTTGTACCCAGTCTTAAACACCCACCCTACAAAAGTCAGGCAGATGATAAGAAAGCCAAACGTCATGCCAATACTCATGCCGATATGCACATCGGCGACGCCGTAGAAGCACCAGCGAAAGCCGCTGATCAAATAGACCACTGGATTGAACAGGGTGATCTTCTGCCACAAGGGAGGCAGCATAGTGATCGAATAGAACGCGCCGCCCAAAAATGTGAGCGGGGTGATGATCAACATCGGAACCACCTGTAGTTTCTGAAAATTATCGGCCCATAGACCGATAATGAAGCCAAACAGGCTGAAAGTAACGGCAGTGAGCACAAGAAAGGCGATCATCCATAAGGGATGGGCGATCTGGTAGGGCACGAAAATGCGGGCGGTGCCCAGAATAAGTAGCCCCAGCATCACCGATTTGGTCGCCGCCGCCCCCACATAACCAATGAGTATCTCGACCCATGAAACCGGTGCTGATAACAGTTCATAAATAGTGCCTGACCACTTGGGCATGTAAATGCCGAAAGAAGCATTGGATATGCTTTCGTTCAATAGATTCAGCATGACCAGTCCTGGGATGATGAAGGCGCCATAACTGATGTCGTCAATGTTGCCCATACGCGAACCGATGGCTTTGCCAAATACGATGAAGTATAGCGAGGTGGTCAGTATCGGTGCGGCGATGCTTTCCCACACAGTACGAAAGGTGCGTGCCATTTCAAAGTGGTAAATGGCGCGAATGCCATAGATGTTCATTCCAGTGCCTCCTTGGGCTGATGCACCAGACTGACGAAGATGTCCTCCAGTGAACTCTCGCTGGAGCTTAAGTCTTTGAATTCGATATTGTGCTCACCTAGCGTGCGCAATAGCTCGGCAATGCCGGTTTCTTCTTTTTGGCTGTCGAAGCTATAAACCAGAGTGTGTCCATCGTCGGAGAGCGCTAATGGCCAAGCGTTTAGCTCGGCCGGGATGCTGGTCATGGGCTGTCGCAAAGTCAGCGTGAGCTGCTTTTTGCCGAGCTTGCGCATTAGTACATCTTTGTCTTCAACAACAATCAGTTCACCTTGGCTGATGACGCCGATGCGGTCTGCCATGTCTTCGGCTTCTTCAATGTAATGTGTAGTCAGAATGATGGTGGTACCCTGCTCACGCAGTTCGCGCACCATGCGCCACATGTCGTGTCGTAACTCCACATCCACGCTGGCACTCGGCTCATCGAGGAACAATATCGTTGGCTCATGCGCGAGAGCTTTGGCAATCAGCACGCGACGTTTCATGCCGCCCGATAATGTCATGATTTTTGCGTCGCGTTTGTCCCACAGGGACAGATCGCGCAGCACTTTTTCCAGGTAGGTTGCGTTGGGTGCCTTACCGAACAGCCCCCGACTGAATTTGATCGTGGCCCAGACCGACTCAAACGAGTCCGTATAGAGTTCCTGCGGCACCAATCCGATGGTTGCCCGTGCCGCGCGGTAGTCTCGCACGGTGTCGTGACCGTCGGCGATGATGGTTCCAGAGCTAGCCTTGACGATGCCGCAGATGATGCTGATCAGTGTCGTCTTGCCCGCACCATTGGGTCCGAGCAAGGCGAATATCTCACCGCGTTTTATCTCCAGGTTGATTTTTTTGAGCGCTTGGAAACCACCGGCATACGTCTTGTTAACGTCGCACACGAAGATGATGGGAACGGAATTTTCGGCGGATATGGGCATTGTCTTTATGAATGATAGGCTAGGTGTAAGGATTCTTTCACAGTGCAAATCTTGAGCAATCATGGGTAAATCTGCCGTTTCTCCGGCAGTAGTCTAAGAGTCCAGACCTTTATTGTAATCTGATGTTTGGATGAGTTTAAACAAACAACAGTAAAGTCTCATAGACGTGTAGTTTAATCAATTTCAGAGTCTATATTTAATAATAGGCTTTCGAATACCAAAGCAATTAATTCATCGAGTCAGTGTCATACGTTTCTATACATATTGTGTTTTCAGTTTGAAGTGTTATGGTTTTATGTACGGTTGAAATGGAATGGTGCTTTTAAACTCCAGATGACATTCAGCAACCAATTGCGGACATGCGGTTTACATTCTGTATTATCCGCAAACTATTTTTATCCACATTGAAGTGTTAACGCCGCTCGTCGCGCCGACTGATAAGGAGGCACGACCCTATCTTCGTCCAATAAACTGTCTCCACGCTTCTGGCTTAATCGCAGCGGTAGTTTCCTAATCGATTGAACAAAGGAGGAACACAATGAACATTCTGATGGTACTGACGTCTCATGACACGCTTGGGAATACAGGGCGGAAGACGGGGTTCTGGCTGGAAGAATTCTGCGCCCCTTACTACACGTTTATTGATGCGGGTGCTAGCGTTACGGTCGCTTCCCCCAAAGGCGGTGAACCGCCGCTCGACCCCAAGAGCGACACACCTGAGGGGCAGACCGACCTTACACGCCGATTTAAGAACGATCCTAAAACACAGGCCGTACTGGCTGGCACGACCAAATTGTCCGACGTGAAGGCGCAGGATTACGACGCGATCTTTTATCCGGGCGGTCACGGTCCGATGTGGGACCTGGCTGAAGATCCGATCTCGAATACCTTGATCGAAACCTTTTACAACGCAGGCAAACCCGTCGCGGCGGTCTGTCATGGTCCTGCTGTATTGCACCACGCAATGTTTAACGGCGAACCGATAGTGAAGGGGAAACGCGTCACAGGCTTTACAAACTCTGAAGAAGAGGCCGTTCACCTCACTGAGATAGTGCCGTTTCTGGTCGAGGACGAACTCAAGCGCCTGGGCGGCCACTTCGAAAAGGTCGCCGACTGGCAGAGCTTCGCGATCGCCGACGGCCACCTGATCACCGGGCAGAACCCGGCGTCTTCAACAGCGGCGGCCCAGCAACTCATCAAGCTGCTGACGTCGACTCTGGTAGGCGTAAGTTGACCCGCCGGCCTTCCGCAAAGGCAAATTCGACTTTTGGCTTATTCGCTAACCTATGGATAATTATATAATTTTTTGGCTGGCGTGTAATATCCGATAGTATGCAGTTTCGTATTAATGATGCGCATACGTTTCTTAGTATTTTTTTTCAGTTCCTGTACAGCACAAAGGAGAATAAAAATGGCATTAAGAATAAATGATGAAGCACCTGATTTCACAGCCACCACAACGCATGGAATCATTAATTTTCATGAATGGATTGGTAATGGATGGGCTATCTTATTTTCTCATCCCAAGGATTTTACGCCGGTGTGTACCACTGAGCTGGGTTATATGGCAAAGCTAGAGCCTGAATTCACGAAACGAAACTGCAAGATTATTGGTTTAAGCGTTGATCCAGTGGATAACCACTCTAAATGGGTAAAAGATATCGAAGAAACACAAGGCTGTGCTGTTAATTATCCGATGATCGGCGATACTGATTTGGCAGTGGCGAAACTTTATAACATGTTGCCTGCTGATGAGGCAGGTTCGTCAGAAGGCCGAACAGCAGCGACAAATGCAACGGTTCGCTCCGTTTTTATCATTGGTCCGGACAAAAAAATTAAGCTGATGCTTACCTACCCTATGACAACGGGGCGTAACTTTGACGAAATCCTGCGTGTTTTAGATTCAATGCAGCTAACGGCTAAACACAAAGTCGCTACACCCGTTAATTGGAAAAACGGTGAAGATGTCATTATTGTCCCATCAGTATCCGATGAGGAAGCAAAAGGAATGTTTAAAGAAGGTTGGAAAACACTAAAGCCATATCTGCGTTTGGTTAAGCAACCGCACTAGCAGGTTATTCCAGCGGTCAGCCTCTGGTGTCTCCTGAAGACGCTACGTTAACTTATAAATCCTGCCATTTATATGGTTAAAAACTTATAACATTAGACATTTCGATACGGACTGTCTAATGTTTTCAGCGACCGCTTGAGGTCGAACTGAGGCAGCCCCGTAGGTCGGGCAACAGCTTTTCGTTGCCCGACATTTTGATGTGTGTGAATGTCGGGCATAAACAGCTTGCCCGACCTACGTGACTCATCGATACAGATTCTAAGAACCTGATCGCCATCGCCGACCGGAGGCAATCAATATGAATCAGGATAAAGCCAAAATTAATGTTTATTACGATGGAGCCTGTCCCAAATGCGTCAAAGACAGGTCGACCTACGAAAAACTCGCCGGTAAAGCGGGTGAAGACGTTTGCTGGATCGACATCACCGGCCGGGAAGAGCAACTGCGTAAAATCGGCATCGATCCTCACAAGGCGCTAACCGAACTGCATGTTCAGGACGAAAATCAGCGGATTCATTCCGAGATGGATGCTTATATCCTGCTGATGAGCAAAGTGCCTGTATTGAAACCATTGGCCTGGCTGATCGGATTGCCGCTGATTCGGCCGTTGCTCGCCGGAATCTACCACTGGCAGGTTAATCGACGCCTGCACCGTAGCGGACGGCTATGAAATAATGAATCCACCAAAAGCATTGTCCACGAAAATCACGAAAAGCACGAAAAGTCTCCCGCTAAGGATGCGGGCATTGATAACTTTCTAAGGTTTTTTCGATTGTTTTTTTTTTCGTGTCTTTCGTGTTTTTCGTGGACGCTGTTCTTTATCTAATCCAGCAATTTCTTCAAAACCGTGCGCAGAATGCCGCCATCCCGATAATATTGTATTTCAATCAGCGTATCGATGCGGCTTACAGCCTTAAATGCCGTGACGGTTCCATCAGGCGCGGTTGCCGAAACGTTGACTTCCTGTTGCTGCACCATGGCATCGGAAATATCGATGGCAAACGTTTCCGTCCCGCTAAATTTCAAGCTTTTAGCCGATTCGCCGCCGATAAATTGCAGCGGCAAAATGCCCATGCCGATCAGGTTGCTGCGGTGGATTCTTTCGTAACTCTCGGCAATGACGGCTTTTACGCCCTGCATAAACGGGCCTTTCGCCGCCCAGTCCCTGGACGAGCCGGAGCCGTATTCCTTACCGGCAAGGATGCATAGCGGTATGCCCGCATCTTTATATTTCATCGCGGCATCAAAAAACGTCATCCGTTCGCCGGTGGGATGATAGCGCGTAACATTGCCTTCGGCGCCCGGAACCAGCTGGTTGCGAATCCGGATATTCGCGAACGTGCCGCGAGTCATGACTTGATCGTTACCACGGCGCGAACCGTAACTGTTCCAATCTTTTTGCTCTACGCCTTTCTCCAAAAGGTATAACGCCGCCGGAGAGCCGGGGGCGATTTGACCGGCCGGTGAAATATGATCGGTAGTCACCGAGTCGCCAAACAGCGCCAGCACTCGCATACCGGTAAGAGGATGAATCTGTTGCCGGTCTGTGGTCACTCCTTCGAAGAACGGCGGTTTTCTGATATAGGTCGAATTCTCGTCCCATGCATATAATTCGGTGCAGGGAACTTCGATTTTTTGCCATGCTTTAGTGCCGGTAAACACATCCGCGTAACGCTCCCGGAACATCTCCGGCGTTACAAACTGCCTGATGACTTCCGCTACTTCCCAGGGCGTGGGCCAGATGTCTTTCAGGTAAACCGGCTTGCCATCCTTATCTTCGCCAAGCGGTTCGCGGGTAATGTCCAACGCCGTTGATCCCGCCAGCGCATAGGCGACGACCAGCGGCGGAGAGGCAAGATAGTTGGTTTTGGTCAAGGGATGCACGCGGCCTTCGAAATTCCTGTTGCCGGACAGTACCGCCGATACGACCAGATCGTTGTCCACTATCGCTTTTTCAACGGTTTCGTCCAGCGGGCCGGAGTTGCCGATACAAGTGGTGCAGCCGTAGCCGACCAGATAAAAGCCCAGCTGTTCCAGAAAGCCAAGCAGCCCGGACTGCTTTAGATACTCCGTGACCACCAATGAACCGGGGGCCAGCGAGGTTTTGACATAGTTTTTAACTTTCAATCCCCGCTCCACCGCTTTTTTGGCAACCAAGCCCGCTGCCAGCATGACCGACGGGTTGCTGGTGTTGGTGCAGGAGGTGATCGCAGCGATGACGACGGCGCCATGGGTAATTTGCTCACTGGCGCCGCTCCGAGACACGATGCCGCTACGTTCCAGATCCTGCTCGAATAGCCCCATGCCCTTGATACCTGTCGGTTCGATCAGCATTTGCCGGTAGGTCGGCCCGACTTCACTGAGGGCAATGCGGTCTTGCGGGCGCTTGGGGCCTGCCAGCGAAGGTCCGATGCTGCCAAGATCGAGTTCCATAACCTGGGTAAATTCGGGGTCCGGCGTAGTGTCGGTACGAAACAGCCCCTGTTCCTTCGCATAACGCTCGGTCAAATCGATCAGCTCCGCATGACGTCCGGTGAAACGCATGTAACTGAGCGTCTCGTCGTCGATCGGAAAAAAACTCACCGTCGAACCTTGCTCAGGCGCCATATTACTGAGCGTGGCCCGGTCCGGGATGCTCAAATTAGTCAGCCCGGAACCGTAAAACTCGATGAATTTCCCGACCACGCCAAAGTTCCGGCAAAGTTCCGTAATGCGCAGCACCAGATCCG
>Ga0208518_100036_pt1 | contig 105158 bp, 92 predicted proteins | sample LakWasM127_HOW14_2_FD_183937 | JGI IMG/M metagenome (GOLD analysis project Ga0208518, IMG submission 183937) | Freshwater sediment methanotrophic microbial communities from Lake Washington under simulated oxygen tension - Sediment Metagenome... | ecosystem: Environmental > Aquatic > Freshwater >...
TTGATCAGTTCGTACACCTCAGGTTTCTGCGCCAGGTCGGTATAGCCGGCGTACGGGAGGTTGCGCCGCTCGGCCCAGTTGCCCACCGCGTCGAAGTCGATATTGACCATCACGCACACCTTTTCGCGCCGGTCGCCCAGGGCCACCACTTCCTTGATGTGGGGGAAAAACTTGAGCTTGTTCTCCACGTACTTGGGCGCGAACATAGCGCCGTCGTTGGCGCCGCCCTGAATGCGGCCGACGTCTTTCACGCGGTCGATGATCTTCAGATGCCCATGCGCATCGAGAAAACCGGCGTCGCTGGTGTGGTACCAGCCGTCTGCCGTGAGCACTTCGGCCGTGGCTTCGGGGTTCTTGTAGTACTCCTTGAGCAGGCCGGCTGACTTGACCAGGATTTCACCGTTGTCGGCCACCTTGATCTCGACGCCGCGAATCGGCACCCCCACGGTGTCGGCCCGGGCCTGGTTGTCGGGTTGCAGGCAGACGAACACGGCGGTCTCGGTGGAGCCGTAGAGCTGTTTGAGGTTGATGCCAATGGAGCGATAGAAACTGAACAGATCGGGGCCGATGGCTTCGCCTGCGGTGTAGGCCACGCGTACGCGTGAGAAACCCAGGTTGTTGCGCAGTGGCCCGTAGACCAGCAGGTTGCCCAGCGCGTACTTCAGGCGGTCCCAGGCCCCCACGGGTTGGCCGTCCATCAAGGCCGGCCCTACGCGTTGCGCCAGTGCCATGCAGGCGGCAAACATCTTGCGCTTGATGAGGCCTGCGTCCTCCATGCGAATCGTCACGCTGGTCAGCAAACCTTCAAAAATACGCGGCGGTGCAAAGTAGTACGTGGGCCCAACCTCCTTCAGGTCGATGGAGACGGTGCTGGCCGACTCAGGGCAGTTCACCACGTAGCCACAGGCCAGCCACTGCGCGTAGCTGAAGATGTTCTGGCCAATCCAGGCCGGCGGCAGGTAGGCCAGCACCTCCTCGCTGCTCGTGAGCTTGTCGAACTCGGCGCCGGCCGAGGCGCGGTCGAGCAAGGTGGCGTGCGTGTGCACCACGCCCTTGGGGTTGCCTGTCGTCCCAGAGGTGAAGAACATGGCGGCCACCTCTTCGGGGCTCGCTTTGGCGACCGTCTCGCGGAACCACGCCGGGTGCGCTGCGGCAAACTGCGCGCCTGCAGCCATCAGCGCTTCAATGTCCTGCAGGCCGTCTTCGCTGTACTTGCGCAGGCCGCGCGGGTCGTCGAACCAGATGCGGGTCAGCAGCGGGCAGCGGTCGCGAATTTCCAGCAGCTTGTCGACCTGCTCCTGGTCTTCGACCATGGCAAAACGCACTTCAGCGTTGGTCAGCGGGAAAATGCATTCGGCGGCCACGGCATCCTGGTACAGCGGCACAGGAATGGCGCCCACGGTCTGAATTGCCAGCATGGTGGCGTAGAGGCGCGGCCGGTTCGAGCCGATGACCACCATGTGCTCGCCGCGCTGCAGACCCGCCTGCTGCAGGCCGGCCGCCACTTTTTCCACCAGTCTGGCCAATTGGGACCAGGAGTGCGTTTGCCAGATACCGTATTCCTTTTCGCGCAGCGCAGGTGCGTCGGCGCGCTCAGCGGCGTGCTGGAGTAGCAATTGCGGGAACGTGCGGTTCATGGTGGTCCTTGTTCGGTGTGCGCATGGGGGAGTGCACGGGCGTCGACTGCATTTGCAGCGCGCCATGGAAAGGAATGTTAGAACTCGCTTTGACGCTTTTTTGTCTTTTTGACGACAATTACCGGGAAAACACTCATGGGGTTAAACCCGTACGCATGTGCAGGGCAGCCAAAACCGGTGGCCTTTGCCGTGCACGGATTACATGCCCCTCAACGAATGAAGCGTCCTCCCGGCCCCACCAGCGTCAGTTCCACGAAGTGCGAGGCGCTGTTCTCGGGCGCCGTGGCGTTGATGTCGAAACCACCCAGGTCGAGCTTGCGCAGCGTCCAGGTCGCGTCGATGAACGCTGTGCGCGTCGGGTTGCGCCCCGTGCGCTGCAGCGCCTCGAGAAACACGCGGGCGTTGATGTAGCCCTCCAAGGCCAGGTGCGAAGGCTCTGCCGTCGCGCCTATGGCTTTCCAAGCCTGCTGGAAATCGCGTACCACGGGTACCACGGCGTTACCCGGCAGCGGCACGACCTGGGAGATCGCCATGCCGCGTGCGTTATCCCCTAGCGCTCTGATGTTGGCGGAGGTGCCCAGCACGGAGAGGGCGTACATGGTGACGCCCCGGCGCAGCGGGTGGAAGGCTTTGGCGAATTCCAGTGCCGGCTTGCCTGCCAGACCCAGGAGCACCGCTTCCGGGTTGCCTTCCGAGAGCGTGCGTGCGGCCGCTGCCGCGTCTGAGGCATCGTTTTCCACGGTGGCCGCCTGGGGGCTGGGCAGTTTGGCTGCCGCCACGGCCCGCTGCACGCCGGCCAGCACTTCCTTGCCGAAAGCGTTGTTCTGCCAGGCAATGCCAATGCGCTTGATGCCCAGTGTGGCCAGGTGCTGTACGGCCTTTTCGGCCTCGTCGGCGTAGCTGGCGCGGATGTTGAAGACATTGCGCGCACCGGCCACGTGGCTGACCTGGCCACCGGTGAATGGTGCAAAAAACGGAATGCCCGATTCGATCACCTTGGGCATCATCGCGCCGACCATGGGCGTGCCCATGCAGTTGAACAGCGCAAAACACGCGGGGTCGGCAAGAAATTTGTCGATATTGGCCAGCGAACGGGGGATCTCGTACCCATCGTCCAGCGTGACCAATTCAATCTTGCGCCCGTTCACGCCGCCGCGTGTGTTGGCCGCGGCAAAGGCGGCTTGCGCGCCCAGGTGCATGGCCGACCCAAGGTCGCCCAGCGGCCCGGTCAGCGCGGTGGATTGGCACAGCTTGAGGCTTCCCTCCTGGGCCTGGGCAACCGGCAGGCCCAGCCAGGGCAGGGCCAAGGCGCCTGCCAACAGGCGACGGCGCGGCAAACCAGTTGCCATTCGGCGGGCGGCGGAAGAAGTCGCTGGAGGGGCTTGGGTCATGGCAGAAAAAGTGGAGGGGTGGCGGCAGTGCGCCAGTTGCGCCATCATGGCGCCATACCCTGTCGCTGAACTGTCGTTTTCCCGACAATTGGCCTCGTGGTATTCCCCAGCCGCTCTCCATGAACCACGATCTTTCGCTCCACCACCGCCGCCGCCTGCCGACTCGCGAGGAACTCGCGGGCATTCCCTGGCTGCGCCTGTTGTCCCCTGAGGAGCGCGAGCGCGCGGTGGCGGCGCTGCTGGTGGGCGATGCGCTGCCTGGCGACCATGTCTGCCGCAACGGGCGCAACGTGACCTACTGGTTCGGTGTGGTCGAAGGCCTGCTCAAAATGAGCAACGACAACGCAGATGGCAGCACCGTGACCTTTGCCGGATTGCCGCCTGGCGGTTGGTTTGGCGAGGGCACCGCCATCAAGCGCGAGCCCTACCGGTACAACGTCCAGGCGCTGCGCAAGAGCACGGTGGCGGGGCTGCCCATCGACACCTTCCATTGGCTGCTGGACCATTCCATAGGCTTCAACCGCTTCGTCATGCACCAGCTCAACGAGCGGCTGGGCCAGTTCATTGCGGCGCGCGAAATCGACCGTTTGGGCAATTTGAATGCGCGTGTGGCGCGCAGCCTGGCGGCCCTTTTCAATCCCGTGCTGTATCCCGGTGTTGGCCAGGTGCTGCGCATTACGCAGCAGGAACTGGCGTACCTGGTCGGACTCTCGCGCCAGCGGGTGAACGAGGCACTGGCAGCGCTGCAGGCGCAGGGCGCCATCCGGGTCGAATATGGAGGGCTGCGCGTGCTGGACCTGGAGGCCTTGCGCTTCACCCTTGCCGAGGGCGGCTAAGCATCCACGCCGGGTCGGCGATTTGCGGTGCCTGGAGGCAGTGTGAGCGCTGAAAAAATTGATGAAAATAGCCAATATGGCATATCCAATAAGCGCTTATAGCTATAGTAATAATAGTAATCATGACGGCGTGGAGCCCCGTGGGGTGTGCTACAAACCGTGCCATGCATGCAGGTTTTCATACACGGGTGGCCCCGCGCGCCCTGGCGTTGGCGTTCGGACTATCGGCGGCGGTAGGCTGGTGCGCCAGCGTTCAGGTGGACGTGCGCGACGGTGCGGGCCAGCCGGTCTCTGGCGCCGTGGTGTTTCTTGAATCGACCGAGGCGCAGCGTGCGGCCCGGCCGCTGCAGGGCGTTGAAATGGCGCAGGAGAAAAAGCAGTTCGTCCCGGGCGTGCTGGTGGTTACCACGGGGACCGAGGTGCATTTTCCCAACCGAGACGCCGTGCGCCACCACGTGTACTCGTTCTCGCCAGCGAAGAAGTTCGAGCTCAAGCTCTACAAGGGAACTCCGGCGAACCCGGTGCTTTTCGACCGGCCTGGCGTGGTGGTGCTGGGCTGCAACATCCATGACCAGATGGTCGGCTGGATTCTGGTGGTCGATACGCCGTATTTCGCCCAGAGCGGCATGCCTGGACAGCCTGCAGGCCAGGCTGTGCTCGGCGACGTCCCTCCGGGCACCTACCAGTTGCGCACTTGGCATCCCGGTTTGCCGGTGGGCGCCGCAGCCTTGGCGCAGCCGCTGGTGGTGGGCTCGGCAGCGCTCAGCGCCGAGGTCACCTTGACTGGGCTGGCCCCTTGACGCTGCGCGGTCTGCGCCACAGCCTGGTTGCGCGGCTGGTCGGTATGTCCCTGCTCCTGCTGCTGGCCGTGCAGCTCGCCGGGTTCGCCGTGGTGCGCGCCAGCATCGAGCGCAACGCACGGGCACAGATTGCCCGGGAGCTCGATACCGATGGGCGTGTCTGGCAGCGGCTGCTGGAGCAAAAGGCCGAGCGGCTGCGCCAGGGATCGGCCCTGCTGGCGGCAGACTACGGTTTTCGCTCGGCCGTCAGCTCGGGGGATACCCAGACCATCGAGTCGGCGCTGGAGAACCATGGCGCGCGCATTGGCGCCGCCGTGACCGCTTTGCTCGACACCCGTCTCGCGGTGCGCGCCATCAGCAGCCCGGGCGGCGGTATGAAGCAATTGTCCGCCACGCTCGCGCAGGTGGTACCGGCGCTGGCGGCAGAGCCAGCGGGCAGTCAGATCGCGGTGGTCAATGGCCTGCCGCACCAGTTCGTCATGGTGCCGCTGCGCGCTCCGCTGGTCATCGGCTGGGTGTTGATGGGGTTTCCCGTGGGCCAGCCGCTGGCCGAAGAAATGCGCCAGTTGCTGGCAGTGGATGTGGCGGTGCGAGTGGCCGATGGACAAGGCGGCTTTTCCGTGCCTGTCAGTACGCTGCCAGAAGCTTCGCTGAAGACCTTGCGCGCAGCCGGCAGCGGGGTCGGGGAAATCGAAACGCAGCGGGGCACGCTGCTGGTACGCCGCAGCGCGCTCTCGCACCTGGGCGCGCCGTCTGAAGCGCTGCTGCTGCGCTCGGTCGACGAGCTGGTCGCACCCTACCGCCAACTGCAGTGGTTGCTGGCCGTCATCACCGCCGCCGGCCTGCTGTTGTTTGCGCTGGGCAGCAGCGCCATGGCCCGGCGTGTGACCACGCCGCTGCGCGCGTTGCTGGTTGCCACACGCTTGCTTTCCAAGGGCAACTACAGCGTGCCCATGGAACACACCGGGCGCAACGACGAGGTGGGCGACCTGGCGCGTTCCTTCGACCACATGCGCCTGGACATTGCGCGCCAGCAAAGTGAAATCCGCGATCTCGCCTACCGCGACCGCCTTACCGGCGTGCCCAACCGTGAGCGCTTTCGCGGTGCGGTAATGGACGCCTTGCGGACCGACCCCGTGCTCGGCCACCGCCTTGCCGTGCTGGTGCTTGACCTTGACCGTTTCAAGCACGTCAACGACGTGCTCGGCTACGCCTTTGGCGACCGGCTGCTGCAGGCGGTGGCGGGTCGCCTGCAGCCCATGGTGGGAGAGCCGGGGGACATGCTGGCGCGCCATGGCGGCAACGAGTTCGCACTGCTGCTGCACGTCACCGACGCGCAGGCGGTGCTGCAGATTGCCGAGCGCATCGCGCGTGCCTTCGAGACGCCCCTCCATTTCGACGACCAGACGGTGGATTTAAGCGCCAGCATGGGCATTGCCCTGTGGCCAGACCACGCCGTGGATGCCGACATGCTGATCAACCGCGCCGAGATCGCGATGTATGGCGCCAAGAAACGCCTCGCTGTGGCCTTGTTGTACGACCCGGCGCTCGACTCGTCGAGCGCCCAGACCCTCTCGCTGCTGGGGGACCTGCGGCGTGCGGTCGAGCAGGGCGAGTTGCGCCTGTACCTGCAGCCGAAGGTGGCGCTGCAGCGCGGCGCCGGCGCTGCCGCCGAAGCGCTGCTGCGCTGGCAGCACCCGCAGCGCGGCCTGGTGCCGCCCATGGAATTCATTCCCTTTGCCGAGCAGACCGGGTTTGTGCGCCAGCTCACCTTGTGGGTGTTCGAGCAGGTGGCGATGCTGCTGGCGCAGACGCTCGCCCGCGCGGCCGATCTTCATATCTCGGTGAACCTGTCCACGAGAGACCTGCTGGACCCGGAACTGAGCTTGCGCCTGGGCGCCATCCTGGAGCGCTACCAGGTGAGCGCCGGGAGCTTTTGCCTGGAGATCACCGAGAGCGCCATCATGGACGACCCGCAGCGCGCCGAGGCCATGCTCAACCGCCTGGCGCAGCAGGGTTTCAAGCTTTCGATTGACGACTTTGGCACCGGCTACTCGTCGCTTGCCTACTTGAAGCGCCTGCCGGTGAACGAGCTCAAGATCGACAAGTCCTTCGTGCTCGGCATGCAAAGCGGCGGCGGCGACGCGCAGATCGTCCGCTCCACCATCGACCTCGCGCACAATCTGGGGTTGACTGTGGTGGCCGAAGGCGTGGAAGATGCGGCGCTCATGGAGCGCCTGCGCGCCATGGCGTGCGACGAAGCGCAGGGCTACCACATCAGCCGCCCCCTGCCGGCGGAGCAATTTCTTGGCTGGCACGCCGGCCCGGGAGCAGCGTTTGTGGCCGCGCCTTGAGGCAGGCCACCCCCCCGCTGCCCCCCGCCGCCCGTGGCGCTTTTGTCTGTTGCGCTCGTTCCTCTGTTGTCTGCACCCATGGCCGAACCCCGCCCTCCCCGCTCTCCGTCCACCCCGCGTGAACCGACCGAGCCGCAAACGCCAGCCGCTCCGGCCCGCCCGCTTCTGCGCCGCCCGGTGCTGGCGGCGCCGCGCCCTGCGGCACGCCCGTCACCCGTGGCCCGTCCGCCGGCTGCTGTTCGCCCACCACCCGCGCAGCGCAGCGAACGCGCACCAGCCAAGTCGGCTGCAGTGGCCGCGAGCGCTTTCGCGCCCGGCGACGGCACACGGCTCAACAAGCGCCTGGCCGAGCTGGGCGTGTGCTCGCGCCGCGAAGCCGACGACTGGATTGCACACGGCTGGGTCTACGTCAACGGCGCCGTGGCCGAGATGGGCATGCGCGTCACTGCGCAGGACAAGATCACGGTCGAGCGCGCAGCGCAGCGCCAGCAGGACAAGCAGGTCACCATCCTGCTGCACAAGCCCATGGGCTACGTGTCTGGCCAGGCCGAAGACGGCCACGAGCCGGCGGCGTCACTCATCAACCCGCGCAGCCAATGGCGCGAAGACCACAGTGGCCTGCGCTTTTCGCCGCCGCAACTGCGCGGTCTGGCGCCCGCCGGGCGGCTGGACATCGACTCGGTGGGGCTGCTGGTGCTGACGCAGGACGGACGCGTGGCGCGCCAGCTCATTGGTGAGGATTCCAGCGTCGACAAGGAATACCTGGTGCGCGTGGTCTACGAAGGGCCGAATGCACTGCGTTCAGGCGAGCGCGCTGAGCCCTTGCGGGCAATTGACGAGCGCGATCCGGTGCGCACCAACGTGCAGGCGGTGTTTCCCCAGGCGCTGCTCGAACGTCTGCGCCACGGCCTGAGCCTGGACGGCCAGCCGCTCAAGCCCGCCAAGGTGGATTGGCAGAACCCCGAGCAACTGCGTTTCGTGCTGACCGAAGGCAAGAAGCGCCAGATTCGCCGCATGTGCGAGCAGGTAGGTCTGAAGGTAGTGGGATTGAAGCGCATCCGCATCGGCCGCATCACGCTGGGTGCGCTGCCGGTGGGGCAGTGGCGCTTTCTCTCTGCGAACGAGCATTTCTAAGCGAGCGCGGCCAGCCCGTCGTCCATTTCTGGAGCCCACGTGACAGCGACTTCCTCAACGCCCAAGGGCCCCAAGAGCAAGACCGCACGCGCCGCCGCTGCAACCGCCGCAGCCGTGCGGCAACTGCGCGCCACCGATGCGCGCGGCGTGGCCCGCCTGGCCACGCTAGCCACGGCTGGCGTGACCGACATCGCCGAGGGCGTGCACCGCTCGGTCCTGGACAGCATGGGCCTGCCAGGCGGCAAGGCTTCCGGGCGAACGCGCGGACTCACGGGGCTGGTGTACCAGGGCATTCGCGGCGTCACGCGGCTGGTGGGTGTGGGCCTGCAGACCGCCCTGCTGCGGCTCGAACCCTTTCTGGATCGCGGCAGCGAAGCCAGCGCCGCGCCCCCGCCCGAGCGCGAAGCCGTGCTGGCGGCGCTCAATGGCGTCATGGGCGACCGCCTGGCCGCCGACGGCAACCCGCTGGCGCTGCCCATGGAGCTGCGCCAGCAGGGCCGCCCCATCGACCTGGCGGCGCTGGGTGCCTCGGGCCAGGTGACCGGCAAGGTGTTGCTGCTGCTGCATGGCCTGTGCATGAACGACCTGCAGTGGCAGCGCGCAGGCCACGACCATGGCGCACTGCTGGCCAAAGAGCTGGGCTACACACCGGTTTACGTGCGCTACAACACGGGCCTGCACACCTCCACCAACGGGCGCGAATTGGCCGGACGCATCGAAACCCTGCTGGCCGATTGGCCGGTGCCGGTGCAGGAATTCACGGTGCTGGTGCACAGCATGGGCGGCCTGGTGATGCGCAGCGCCTGCCAGCACGCGGCGGATGCCGGCCAGCAATGGATCGGGCGCCTGGACAAGCTGGTGTTTCTGGGCACGCCGCACCACGGCGCGCCGCTGGAGCGCGCTGGCAACTGGGTGGACGCGATCCTCGGCAGCACCCCCTGGAGCCGGCCCTTTGCCCGCTTGGGGCAACTGCGCAGCGCCGGCATCACCGATCTGCGCTATGGCCATGTGCAGGACGCCGACTGGCAGGGGCACGACCGCTTCCGCAGAAGCCCGGACAAGCGCCAGCCGCTGCCTTTGCCTGACGGCGTTGCCTGCTTCACCGTGGCGGCGACCCTGGCGCGCCAGCGCAGCCCGCTGGCCGAGCGCCTGCTGGGCGATGGCCTGGTGCCATTGGCCAGTGCGCTGGGCCAGCACGAGCAGCCCGCGCATGCACTGGTGCTTGCCAAAAGCCACCAATTGGTGGTGTACGGCGTGGGACACCTGCAATTGCTCGACAACCCGCGCGTGGCGCAACAACTGGTGCAGTGGCTGACGCCCTGACGCAGCAGCGCAGCGCTACCATTGCCTTCCCAAGGAGACAACGTGGAAAACAAAAAATACCGCCTGGTGACGCGCAGCGACTTCGATGGCCTGGTCTGCGCCGTGCTGCTCAACGAACTGGACCTGATCGACGAGATCACCTTCGTGCACCCCAAGGACATGCAGGACGGCAAGATCGCCATCACCGAGCGCGACATCACCACCAACCTGCCGTATGTGCCGGGCGCGCACCTGGTGTTCGACCACCACGAATCCGAGACGGTGCGCAACGCGGGGCGCCGCGACGTCAACCACATCATCGAAGCCCATGCGCCGTCGGCGGCGCGCGTGGTCTACAACCACTACGGCGGCAAGGCGGCTTTCCCGCACATCACCGACGAGATGATGGCGGCCGTGGACCAGGCGGACTCGGCCCAGTATTCGCGGGACGACATCCTCGACCCGCAGGGCTGGGTGCTGCTGAACTACCTGATGGATTCGCGCACCGGCCTGGGGCGCTTTCGGGAGTTCCGCATCAGCAACTACGCGCTGATGATGGACCTGATCCAATACTGCCGCGACCACACGATCGAGCAGATTCTGGATCTGCCCGATGTGCAGGAGCGCGTGGCGCTGTACCGCGACCATGCGGCCAAGGCCAAGGAGCAGATCCTGCAGTGCGCCATTCAGATTGGCAACCTGGTGGTGCTGGACCTGCGGCCCGAGGAGACCATCTGGGCGACCAACCGCTTCATGATCTACGCGCTGTTCCCTACCGCCAACATCTCCATCCATGTGATGTGGGGCCTGCAAAAGCAAAACACCGTGCTGGCCGCGGGCAAGTCGATTCTGGACCGCAGCAGCAAGACGCATGTGGGCAACCTGATGCTCGAATTTGGCGGCGGCGGGCATGCGGCCGCAGGCACCTGCCAGGTGGCCAACGAGAAGGCCGACGGCATGCTGCAAATGCTGGTCCGGCGCATCAACACCGACGGTTAAAAATAGCCATCAAATACGGCTTTGGCGCTTATCCAGTAAGCGTTAGCAGCTATCGAATTTGAGTTTCTTTCGGGTTGCTCCCTGCGTGCCGCTGGCGCTTGAAACCCGACCCGCCCGCCCCTAAATGGGGGCTTGCAAGCGCCACGCCCGTCCTGGGGCGGTGCTTTCGTCTTCTTTCCATTGTCGTTTCGTCAACCTATCCGTATGAGCAAACAAACCCTGTCCTTCCAGGCCGAAGTGGCCCAGCTGCTGCACCTGGTCACGCACTCGCTGTATTCGAACCCCGAAATCTTCGTGCGCGAGCTGATCTCCAACGCCTCCGACGCCTGCGACAAGCTGCGTTTCGAGGCGCTGGACACGCCAGCGCTGTACGAAGACGCGCCCAACCTGGAAGTGCGCGTGTCTTTCGACAAGGATGCCAAGACGCTCACCATTGCCGACAACGGCATCGGCATGAGCGCGCAAGAGGCCATCGACCACCTGGGCACCATTGCCAAGAGCGGCACCAAGGACTTCATGGGCAAGCTCACCGGCGACCAGAAGCAGGACGCCCAGCTCATCGGCCAGTTCGGCGTGGGTTTTTATTCGGGCTTCATCGTCGCCGACAAGATCACCGTGGAGTCGCGCCGCGCCGGTTTGCCCGCCAATGAAGGCGTGCGCTGGGTCAGCGGCGGCAGCGGCGATTTCCAGGTCGAGCAAATTGACCGGCCCGCACGCGGCACCAGCGTCATCCTGCACCTGCGCGCCGACGCCGAGGAATACCTCAACGCCTGGAAGCTCAAGAGCGTCATCGCCAAATACTCCGACCACATCAGCCTGCCCATCCTGATGGAAAAGGAAGAGTGGAAAGACGGCGAGCTGCTGACCCCCGGCGACGAAAATGGCGGCCGCCAGCCCGGCGGCATGGTCAAGACCGGCGAATGGGAAGCCGTGAACAAGGCCAGCGCCCTGTGGACCCGCCCCAAGAAGGACATCACCGACGAGCAGTACCAGGAGTTCTACAAGGCCATCAGCCACGACCACGAGGCCCCGCTGACCTGGGCGCACAACCGTGTCGAGGGCAACACCGAGTACACGCAACTGCTCTATATCCCCGCCAAGGCCCCGTTCGACCTGTGGAACCGCGACAAGAAGGCCGGCATCAAGCTCTACGTCAAGCGCGTCTTCATCATGGACGACGCCGAGGCGCTGATGCCCAGCTACCTGCGCTTCGTCAAGGGCGTGATCGATTCCAGCGACCTGCCGCTCAACGTCAGCCGCGAGCTGCTGCAGGAAAGCCGCGACGTGCGCGCCATCCGCGAAGGCTCGACCAAGCGCGTGCTCTCCATGCTGGAAGACCTGGCCAAGCACGACAGGCACGACGCCGCAGCCAACGCCGACGGCGTGACCGATGTGGTTGACGCCGACGACAAGGCCAAGGAAGGCAAGTACAGCCAGTTCTACGCCGAGTTCGGCGCGGTGCTCAAGGAAGGCCTGGGCGAAGATTTCGGCAACCGCGAGCGCCTGGCCAAGCTGCTGCGCTTTGCCAGCACCACCAGCGACACGGCAAGCGTTTCGTTTGCCGACTACAAAGCGCGCATGAAGGAAGGCCAGGAGGCCATCTACTACATCACCGCCGACACCCTGGCCGCCGCCAAGAACAGCCCGCAGCTCGAAGTTTTCAAGAAGAAGGGGATCGAAGTGCTGCTCATGACCGACCGGGTCGACGAGTGGGCACTGAACTACCTGCAGGACTTCGACGGCACGCCACTGCAAAGCGTGGCCAAGGGTGCGGTCGATCTGGGCAAGCTGCAGGACGAGGCTGAAAAGAAGGCCACTGAGGAAGCGGCCGAGGCCTTCAAGCCGTTGCTCGCCAAGCTCAAGGAAGCGCTCAAGGACAAGGCCGAAGACGTGCGCGTCACCTCGCGCCTGGTCGATTCACCCGCCTGCCTGGTGGTGCAGGACGACGGCATGAGCACGCAACTTGCCCGCATGCTCAAGCAGGCCGGCCAGCAGGCACCTCAATCCAAGCCCGTGCTGGAAGTGAACCCCGAGCACCCGCTGGTGAAGAAGCTCGACGGCAGCGTGCATTTCAACGACCTGGCGAACATTCTGTTCGACCAGGCGCTGCTGGCCGAAGGCGGCTTGCCGGACGATCCGGCGGCTTATGTGCGCCGGGTGAATGCGCTGCTGGTCTAAAATCTAGTTAAAAACAGCTGCTAGCGCTTACCCAGTAAGCGTTAGCAGCTATCAAAACTAAAGTGATCTGACGGTACTTCGGATGCCGCGGCGTTTCAGACAGGCCGTTTTGCCGAGCGCAGTATCCGGGCGTGCAGCGCATCGCGCTCGGTGGGGGCGGCATCTATCAGATCTTTGAGGGTCCGCTCGGGCAGTACCACGCTCTGGCGCCGGTCTTTGGCGACCGGGACGTTGCGCCAGCCCGAGAGCACCATCCAGTCCCACAGCTCGCGCGGCATGGGGTGGGTGACCTGCATCTTCAGACTGCCGCACATGATGGACGCTCCAACCGGAGGCAAGGGACCGACGGGCGGCGCCGCGCGCTTGGTGCGGATGGAAAACAAGGTGCGCAGCTTGTCTTTCATGGGTGCTGTTGTGTGGGGTAGTGGCAAGACCTTGCAGCATACAAGAACCACCCTTGGCGGGTCAGGCTGCCAGTGGTTCTTCGTGCATGGCCTCGATCTGGTCTTCCAGCAAGGCGATCTGCCCGCTCCAGTAGTCGCTTGAGCCAAACCACGGGAAGTTGATCGGGAAGATCGGGTCGTGCCAGCGGCGTGCCAGCCAGGCGCTGTAGTGGATGAGGCGCAGCGTGCGCAGCGGCTCGATCAGGGCCAGTTCGCGCTGGTCGAAGCTGCGGAACTGTTCGTAGCCCTCCAGCAGCGCACTCAATTGCCCGGTGCGCTGGCGCCGGTCGCCCGAGAGCAGCATCCAGAGATCCTGCACCGCCGGGCCGGTACGGGCGTCGTCCAGGTCGACAAAGTGCGGGCCGCCGCGGCCCCACTCATCCAGCGGGGTCCAGAGAATGTTGCCGGGGTGGCAGTCGCCATGCAGGCGGATCTGCGTGGAGGTTTTAAGGCTAAATTGGCCTCCAGCGCTTGATGGAACAGCGCTGACAGCTATGGTTTCAAGAGCGCGCTGGCAGACATCCAGCCAGCGCGATTGCATGTCCAGCGGCACGGCGGCATGCGCCACCAGCCAGTCGCGCGGTTCTTCGCCAAAGCTCTGCACGTCCAGCGCCGGGCGCTCGGCAAACGGCCTGGCCGCGCCTACGGTGTGCAGGCGCGCGAGAAAGCGGCCTATCCATTCCAGCACCTCCCAATCGTCCAGCTCGGGCGTGCGGCCGCCGCGCCAGGGGCTCACCGAGAAGAGGAAATCGCCATGCTGGTGCACCGTCTGGCCACCCAGCACCAGCGGCGCCACGGCCGGCACCTCGGCCTCCACCAGCTCGGCGGCAAAGGCGTGTTCTTCCAGGATTTGCGCCCGGCTCCAGCGCTGCGGCCGGTAGAACTTGGCGACGACGCGCTCGCCGTCTTCCAGCGTGGCCTGATAAACCCGGTTCTCGTACGACGACAGCGCCATCAGGCGCCCATCGCCATACAGGCCGACGCTGGCCAGGGCGTCGAGCACCTGGTCGGGGCTCAGGCGCGCGTAGGGGTGCGGGTCGGTGCCGCCTGCGTGGTTTTCGAAGGGGGGCTGTTCAGTGGCGTCGGGTGGGCTCATGCCCCATTGTCGCCCTCGCCGCGCTCTGCCTGCAGACTGGCGATGTGGCCGGTGCGCGGATCGCCGTGGCCGGCGAGCACATCCTGGAACAAGGCCTGCGTGGCCTCGGGGCCGAGGTGCCGCTGCACCACCAGCCAGGGCGCGGCCGGTGATTGCACTGCCGTGCGCAATTGGTTCCAGGCGCCCACCAGGCGATCGTTCAGCCCCTGCGCACCCCATTCGGCGTGGCGCTTCTTGACCTGTGCGGGGGCGAAGAACATTACCGGGCGCGGCCCTGGCAACTGCCCGGCGCCGCCCAGGTCCTGTACGTGGCTGGCGCCGACGGAGCAGCTGTAGGCCAGGCCCGTAAAGTGCGCGTGGATGCGCTTTCGCAAGGCCACGCTGCCGGCGAAATCGATGTAGACACTGGCCTGGGCACCGCCGAGTTGCTCCAGGGCGTCGTAAGCCAGCACGCGGTCGTAGCAGCCCAGGCTCTCGCAGAACGCCACGTTGCCGGGCGAGGTGAGGCCCACCACCTCCAGGCTGCCGCGCTGCGCCAGTTGAAACGCCGTGCCCCAGGCGGTCTTGCTGGAGGCGCTGGAGAGCAGCAGGCGGCGTGCGCCGAAAAACTGCTGGTCGGCCAGAAAGTCGTCGATCAGCCAGGACGTGACGAACAGCGGGCGCAAGAGCGCCTGCAGGTCTTCGTTGTCGCTCCGGTAGAACGGGTCGGCGCTGCTGCGCAGGTAGTGGTTGTAGACCGCGTGCAAGCCCGCGCGGTGCGGCGCGCCGTCGCTGAAGCCCGCAGCGTTTGCGCGCTGGGGCGAGAGCACCGCGCTGCTCGCCATGGGCCAGTAGCCGTACAGGCGCTCGCCCATGGTGACGTCGGGGTGCGCAGATTCCACCACCGTGCCAAAGCCCCAGACCGGCACGATGCCCCAGCCCTCTTCACCGCTGGGAAAGAAGCCCCAGTAGTTCAGCATGTCGCCCAGGGCCGCGTAGGTGACGTTGTTGGCGGTGAGCGCGAACGCATCGACGCGCACGCGCACCTGGCCATCGACAAGGGGCGTGTCGGGTGCCGAAACAAGGCGGGTGGTGGCCAGTTGGTCCTGGCGAACGAGGAGGGTGGTGGTCATTTCGCGACAGTAGCCCAAAGCGGTGGGCGTCTCAATGCCTGGGAGAGCCTTGTGAGACAGCGGGCACAAGGCCGGCCACGGCGACAATGGGCCTTTGCGCGAAGCGCCCTGCTTCGGCCGGACAGACAAGGTGCCCCCGTGCCCGCTTTGAACAAACGACTGCACATCGCACGCCGCGGCGTGCTCTATTCGCTGGTGCTGTGCACGCTGATTCTGCTGATCGGCGGGGTGGGCTTCTGGGCCTTGGACCCAGGCGTGCACACCCTGGCCGACGGCCTGTGGCTGGCCTTCACCACGGCGGCGACGGTGGGCTATGGCGACATCGTGCCCAGCACCCACGCCTCGCGCGGTTTTGCGGTGCTGGTGGTGCTGCTGGGCCTGGCGGTGCTGTCCCTGGCGACGGCCTCGCTGGCGGCCATCTTTGTGGAAAAGGACGCGCAGGCCGACGAGGTGGTGTTCGAAGAAGACCTCGCCAGCGAGATCAGCCTGCTGCGGGACGACATTCGCGTTCTGCGCGAGGAAGTGCGGGCGCTGCGCCAGCAGCCGCCCGCTTGAATGCTTATGCCAGGGTGATGTTCACGTCGATGTTGCCGCGCGTCGCGTTCGAGTACGGGCACACCTGGTGGGCGGCGTCGATCAGCTTTTGTGCAGCATCACGGTCCATGCCAGGCAGTGACACCTTCATGCGCACGGCAATGCCGTAGGCGTTGGGGATGGGGCCCAGGTCCACTTCGGCGTCCACGGCCAGGTCTTGCGGCAGCGTGAGCTGCGTCTTGCCGGCCACGGCCTTCATGGCGCCGATGAAGCAGGCCGAGTAGCCGGCGGCAAACATCTGCTCGGGGTTGGTGCCGGTGCCAGGCGTGCCGGGCGAAGAGAGCTTTACGTCCAGGCGGCCGTCGTCGCTGCGGGACGACCCTTCGCGGCCGCCGATGGTGTGGGCTTTGGCGGTGTACAGAACTTTTTCGAGCGTGGTCATGGTGGGTTCCTTCAAGGTTGTGCCTGCGGTGCAGGCGGGGGACAAACGGAATCTGTGGCCATGCCGCCAGCGGCGAGGGTGCCGCGCAACGCCTGCAGTTGGCACTTCAGCGCGTGGATTTGCGGCAATTCGAGCTGGCTGTAGGCGCGCACACAGGCCGGTACGCTGCGCGCCTGCTGCTGCAGCGCGCGACCCGCCGGGGTGAGGGCGATGCGCACGCGCCGCTCGTCCGCGCTGTCGCGGGTGCGCTGCAGCCAGCCCGCAGCCTCCAGGCGCTTGAGCAGCGGAGTGAGCGTGCCGGAATCAAGGAACAGGCGCTCGCCGATGCTGGAGACAGGCAGATCGTCCTGCTCCCACAGCACCAGGAGCACCAGGTATTGGGGGTAGGTGAGGCCCAGGGCATCCAGCAGCGGCTTGTACACCTTGGTCATGGCAAGCGACGCCGAATACAGCGCGAAACAGAGCTGGTGGTCGAGCAGCAGTTCGGGTGGGCTGGAGGGCGGGAGTCGCGATAGCATGATCAAATTGTAGCGGACAATTAAATTGCGCGCAATGTAATTGTCCGATATGCATGGCGGTGCAGTGCGTTGGCTGCGCGGGGGTTCATCGGGGTCAGACCCAATGAACCCCCGATAAACCCCCATGAACCGTCAGTACCCGTATACGCCGCGCCCTGTCTTGCGCCCAAGGTGCCCTGCGGCCACCAGTTCTTTGAGCAGTGGGCAGGCGCGGTATTTGCTGTCGCCGAACTCCTGCAGGTAGACCTCCATCACCGCCAGGCACACGTCCAGGCCAATCATGTCGGCCAGGGCCAGCGGGCCGATGGGCTGGTTGCAGCCGAGCTTCATGCCGGCGTCGATGTCCTCGGGTGTGGCAAGGCCTTCGGCCAGTACGAAGAACGCTTCGTTGATCATGGGCACCAGGATGCGATTGACGACAAAGCCTGGCGCGTTCTTCACCGTGATGGGCGACTTGCCCAGGCGCAGCGCCAGTGCCTTGACGGCGTCGTGCGTGGCATCGCTCGTTTGCACACCGCGAATCAGCTCCACCAGCGCCATCATCGGCACCGGGTTGAAGAAGTGCATGCCGATGAAATGGCCAGGGCGCGAAGTGGCGGCCGCCAGTTTGGTGATCGAGATCGACGAGGTGTTCGATGCGATCAGCACCTCGGGCCCCGCAATGGCGTCGACCTGCTTCAAGATCTTGAGCTTGAGCTCGTAGTTCTCCGTCGCCGCCTCGATGATGAGCTGTGCGCCCTTGAGGTCGGCGTAATTCGTCGAAGCGTGGATGTGCGCCAATGCGGCATCCTTGTCGGCGCCGCTGATCTTGTCCTTCTTGATCAGGCGGTCCAGGCTGTTGGCGACTGTTGCGACGCCCTTGAGGACGGCCGCGTCCGAGATATCCACCATCACCACGTCCACGCCCGCCACTGCGCAGGCCTGCGCGATGCCGTTGCCCATGGTGCCCGCGCCGATGATGCCAACCTTTGTGATTTCCATATAGAGAGCTCTCTTCAAAGTGAAACAGACCTGAACGATGGTAGCGAGAATCGCCTGCGCTTGCGGTTATGGTGCGCCAGAGCCGCCGCTCGAAGACGGTGGCCCCACAAAACCAAGGAGACCCATGTTCGACTACATCGTGATTGGCGGCGGCTCGGCCGGCTGTGTGCTGGCGGGGCGCCTCAGCGAAGACCTGGCGGTGCGCGTGTGCCTGCTGGAGGCGGGCAAACCCGACAGCAGCGTGCTGATTCACTGCCCTGCCGGCCTGGCTGTGATGGCCAAGTACGAACTCAACGGCTGGGGCCAGAACACCACGCCCCAGGCGGGCCTCAACGGCCGGCGCGGCTACCAGCCGCGCGGCAAGGTGCTGGGCGGATCAAGCTCCATCAACGCCATGATCTACGCGCGCGGCCAGCACGCCGACTACGACCACTGGGCGGCGCAGGGCAACCCCGGCTGGGCGTGGGACGACGTGTTGCCTTACTTCAAGCGCTCCGAGCACAACGAGCGCGGCGCGGACGCATTGCACGGCAGCGGCGGGCCGCTCAACGTCATGGATCTGCGCTCGCCCAACCCCTTTGCGCAGTATTTTGTTGAAGCCGGCGTGCAGGCTGGCGAAGTCCGCAACGGCGACTTCAACGGCCCTTCGCAGGAAGGCGTGGGCCTGTACCAGGTCACGCACAAGAACGGCGAGCGCTTCAGCGCCGCCAAGGGGTATCTCACGCCGCACCTTGCCAGGCCGAACCTGCGGGTGATTACCGGCGCGCGCGCCACGCGCATCGTGCTCGACGGCAAGCGTGCGGTGGGTGTCGAGTATGAGCAGGGCGGTGTGCGCCAGACGCTGCGCTGTTCGCGCGAAGTGCTGCTGTCGGCCGGCGCGCTGCTCTCGCCGCAGTTGCTGATGCTCTCGGGCATCGGGCCGGGCACGCAGCTGCAGCAGCACGGCATTGCCGTGGCGCACGATCTGCCCGGCGTCGGCCTGCATTTGCACGACCACGTGGATGTCGTGCAGGTCATGGACGCGCCGGGCCTCTACGACCTGTTCGGTATTTCGCTCCCTGGCGCCCTGCGCATCCTGCGCGGCATCGGCGAGTGGCGCCGCGCGCGCAGCGGCATGCTGACCACCAACTTCGCCGAATCCGGCGGTTTCATCAAGAGCCGCCCCGAGGAAGCCGCGCCGGATTTGCAACTGCACTTCGTTATCGGCAAGCTGGTGGACCATGGCCGCAAGACGGTGCTGGGCCACGGGTACTCGTGCCACGTCTGCCTGCTGCAGCCCAAGAGCCGGGGCAGCGTGCAGCTCGCCAGCAGCGACCCCAATGCCCTGCCGCTGGTGGACCCCAACTTCCTGGGCGAGCAGGACGACCTGGACCGCCTGGTGCGCGGCATGAAGCGCATGCGCGAGATTCTCCAGCAGCCTGCGCTGGCGAAGTTCGGCGCGCGCGAATCCAAGGCGTCCGCTGGGGCCACCAGCGACGCGCAGATCGAGCAGTTCATTCGCAACCACGCCGACACCATTTACCACCCCGTCGGCAGCTGCCGCATGGGGCCGGGGCCGCTCGATGTGGTGGATGCCGAGCTGCGCGTGCACGGCTTGCAAGGCCTGCGGGTGGTGGACGCGTCCATCATGCCGCGCGTGGTCAGCGGCAACACCAATGCGCCGACCATCATGATTGCCGAGAAGGCGGTGGATTTGCTGCGCGCTGCGGCGTGAAAAACCGCACGCTTGCCGCTGATGCCTGGCGAAATAAGGATTTCTCAAGGGGCGGATAAGAAATTTTTAACGGCGATTTTCAAGCGGAATTTCTAGACTTCCTCTCATGGCTCTCCGGGCACCGTGCCCGGAGGGACGAGCCATGAAACGCAACGCGCCAGACGCGAAGGAAGCACTTGCCATGAAGTTCGACAGCGAGGAATTGACCGCCGTTGCCCAACCGGAGGGCACCGTTCGGTGGGACATGTACGCCACCATTCACAAGGCCTTGCGCGCCTGCATGTGCGACGCGCTCGTGGCGGTGGGTCGCATGGACACCGACGACGACCTGGAGTGCGCCCAGACCTGCCAAAGCGTGCTGGGCCTCATGGACTTCTGCCACAGCCACGTGCAGCATGAGAACGCTTTCGTGCATCCCGCCATCGAGCAGCACGCACCCGGAGAGAGCGCACGCGCCGCGGCCGAGCATGTGGAGCACGAAGCCGACATCGCGCGAATCGCCGCTGCTGCGACGCGGCTCATGGGCCTGCCTGCCGCGCTGCGTCGGGGCGAGGCGCACCGCCTCTACCACCAGCTCTCGCGCTTCGTCGCCCACAATTTCGAGCACATGCTCATGGAGGAACACCAGCACAACGCAGTGCTGTGGGCTGGGTTCAGCGACGCGCAGTTGCAGGGCATCGAGGATGCGCTGCGTGCCGCCATTCCCCCGCAGGAAATGATGGAAGACCTGCGCTGGATGCTGCCGGCCCTCAGCCCTGCCGAGCGCGCCGGCCTGATGCGCGGCATGCGCGAGGAGGCGCCGCTGCCGGCCTTTTCCGCGGCGCTCGCGCTGGCACGCCAGCACCTGAACGCCACGCAATGGAGCAAGCTCGAAGGTGCGCTGGCGCAGGCGTCCTAGTCCGCTCGCTACATGCCAAGCTTCCACACCACCCAGACGATCCGATCCGCGCGCCACAAGCGCTGGTGTGGGCGCTGTTGTCGGAGCTTGCGGCGTCGCCGGTCACGGAGTGGCGCGCAGGCACCGACTTTGCCTGGTGGAGTACCCACTCCGGCCTGCGAGTACGGGCCAGGCACACGCTGCATCCAGAGCCGCAAGGGGTGTGCCGCGTTTGCCTGGAGCTTCGGATGCCGGGTGCGCCGGGTTCCCGCGTTGCGTTGTTCGCCGGTGCGATAACAAAGCGGTACTTGGCACTCGAGGCAGCGTGTCTTGCAGCGTACGCGCAGCTCGATGCTGCAGGCGTCAAGGCCAGCGCAGCCGACCCGAGGGAGGACTTGCCTTGAGAGCGCAGGGCGCTCAGCGGGAAACCGTATCCAGTTCCACCGGGCGCTTGAGCACCAGCCGCAGCCGCCCTCTGCCGGTCTTTTCCAGCCGGATGTGCGGGCTGTTTTCCTGCAGCCGCCGCTGCAGCAAGAGCAACCGCGCCTCCAGGTTGTCGGCCACGTCGGGCAGCTTGAGGCTTGCGTCCAGCCGCAGTTCGCGGTTGGAGAAATCCACCCGGCCCGTCGCAAGCGTTTCGCGCAGCAGCTTGCAGAAGATGGCGCCGGCAACGCCCTTGATCAGATAGTCGTCGTTGAGGAATACGCTGTCGTTGGCGCTGAAATGGCGCACGCGCACGGGCGTTCCGGTGAGCGGCCGGGCGCTTGCCAGCGCAGGTTCGGCCGGTTCGGCGTGCTCTGCGAACGTGCGCAGCGGGTCCAGCGCCACCGCCAGTTGGCCGGCCAGTGCCACCAGCGCGTCTTCTTCCTGGTAGCCAAAGCGCATTTCGTCGGCGCTTTCCACGAACACCACGCCGAGCATGCGGCCGGCGGCCAGCAGGGGAATGGCCAGCTGGCTGCCTGGTGCATCGAGGCCGGGGTAGGGGATATCCTGCCCGGCGGGAGTGGCGTCGGCCGCCATGCTGCGGCGGATGGAATGCGTGTACAGGCTGGCGTGCGTCACATGGCTGATGCGCACCGCAGTGCGCTGCTGCGCTGCCACGCCGATAACGCCCTGGCCAAGCCCCACTTCGGACCCCACGCCGGACTGCGCATAGCCCATGCTCGCCACGGTGTAGAGCCGGCCGGTCGCGGCGTCGGGCAGCAGCACCATGGCGTGCTCCACGCCCATGTAGGTGCGCATGCCGGCAAACAAGGCCTGCACCAGGTCCTCCAGCGCGGTGCACTGCGCCAGGTCCTGGCAGCAGCGGCGCAGCGCGTGCAGCAGGTCGCAGCGGGCGGGCGCAGGGCTCAGGCCTTCACCCGGCAGCGATTCAATGTCTTCGACGCGGTAGATGTCGGCCCCCCGCAGCACAAACACGTCGGCCATGCCTTCATGCGAGGCAATGCCCGCAAGTTGCGCCCGCATGCCTTCAAACAAGGGGCCGCAGTCCTCCGTGCGCAGATAGCGCAGATGCAGTCGGTGCAGCAGCCCTGTGCCCGGGTCGGTCAGCAGCACCGTGGCGCAGGGGTTGACCAAGATGTTGCGCCGCGTTTTGTTGAAGAACTGGAACGACAGCGCGACATGCATCTCGTCCACGTACACCACTTGCGAGAGGTAGGCCACGTTGGGCATGCCTTCGGCATCGCAGGTCGCGACCATTCCGGGAACCGCGCCTTCCAGGCAGGCTCGCAGCGGCCGAAGGTCGGGTTCGGCGCGTGCCTTCATGTCGAGCCTTCCAGGGCGCGCAGCGGCGACCCGGCGCGCGGCCCCGGCGTTTGGTCGAACGCCTGCTCGGGCGCTATCTCGACCGCCACCAGTTCCTGCGGCTGCGCAACGTGAAGCAGGGCGGCGACGAACTCGGGCGGGTAGCCGAGCGAGCCAATCTCTCGCTGCATGGCGGCAACGTACGCGGGCTGAGCAGCTTGCTCGTAAGGCGTCGCAGAGCGCACCCGCGCGCGGGACGCCTTGAGCTGCAGCGTGCGGTTGGTGCTCGGCTGGCTGAGGACGATCGCCATCGGCCGGCCGGCTTGCAGATCGCTCAGTAGCTCGCGGCTCTGGTCAGGGCGCAGAAGGGCGGTGAGCTTGCGCCCATCCGGGCGCATGGAAAGCGCCAGGGCGCGTGCGATGCTGGGCTGGCTGGTGGCCGAGCGCGAGGCGACGATGCCCGAGACGCCAGCGTTGATCCAGGCGACTTGCTCGGGCAGCAGCAGGGGCGCGGCGCGGTTCGTCATGGCGACTGCATCATGCGCGAAAACGCTTGCGCGTCAACGCCAGTGCTACCCAGAACGCCAGCACGGTGGTGGCAATCAGCGTCCCCCCGCTCTGCAGCACGTGCTGGGGCCACTCGTCCATGAACAGCGGCCGCACCAGTTCCACTGCGTTGGTCAGCGGCAGCCAGTCCGAAATCGTGTGGACCAGCGGCGGCAGTTGCTCGCGCGGGAAGAACACCCCCGAGAGGAACATCTGCGGCGTCAGCACCAGGGTGAAGTAGTAGGTGAAGAAGTCGTAGCCCTTGGCCAGCGCATTGAAGATTAGCGCAATCGCCGAGAACATGATGCCCACGCACAGCAGCACCGGCCAGGCCACCAGCAGTTTGGGGCTGTGGCTGATGCCGAGCGCCAGCATCACCAGCAAAATCGCCGTCACCGTGAACAGCGCCTTGAACGCCGCCCACAGCAGCTCGGCCAGCAGCACGCTGTCGAGGCTGACCGGTGTGTTCATGATGCCTTCCCAGGTCTTTTGCACGTGCATGCGTGAGAAGGCCGAATACAGCGCCTCGAAGCTCGCCGCGTTCATGGCGCTCATGCAGATCGAGCCACTGGCCAAAAACAGGATGTAGGGCACCGGCTCGCCATGCACCGTGAGCTTGCCCACCAGCGCCCCCATGCCGTAGCCGAAGGCCACCAGCCACATCAGCGGCTCGGCGATGTTGCCCACCAGGCTGGGAATGGCGAGCTTGCGCCAGACCAGCAGGTTGCGCAGAAATACCGGCCACCAGTTGCGCGAGAGGTCGGGCGCGCGCCAGAGGCTGGGCGGGCGGGCCACTTCACTTGGCGTCATGCGTCCTCCCTTATTTGGCGGCCGGTGAGTTTCAAGAACAAATCCTCCAGATTCGCCGGCCGGTGCAGGGTGCGCAGCTGCGGGTGCTTCAGCAGTACATCAAGCAGCGGGTGCGCATTCTGGGTATAGAAAAACACCGTCTCCCCGCTCACTTCAATGCGCTCGGCCAGCGGTGCCAGCCGGGCGTCGTGCTGCAAGGCCAGCGCTCCGGCGCCATAGACCTCCACCACCTCGCGTTCCAGGTGCTCGGCAATCAGGGCGCGGGGCGCGCCTTCGGCAATCTTCTTGCCGTGGTCGAGCACGATGAGGCGCGAGCACAGGCGCTCGGCCTCGTCCATGAAGTGCGTGGTGAGCAGGATAGAGGTGCCGCCCTGCACCAGGCGCTGCAGCCGCTCCCACATCAAATGGCGCGCCTGCGGGTCCAGGCCGGTGGTGGGCTCGTCGAGCAGCAGCAGGTGCGGGGCGTTGACCAGGGCTCGCGCCAGCGAGAGGCGCCGCTTCATGCCGCCCGAGAGCTCGCCGGGGCGGGCAGCAGCCTTGTGGCTCAGTGCGGCGAACTCCAGGAGTTGGGGAATGCGCTCATCCAGCACCGCGCGTTTCAATCCGAAATAGCGGCCATAGACGCGCAGGTTTTCAGAGCAGTTGAAGTCGGGGTCCAGCGTGTCGAACTGCGTCACCACCCCCAGTTGCTGCTTGATGGCCAGCGCGTCGCGCGGCATGGTGAGCGGCGCGCCACCTGCCGGTGGGTGGTAGTGGATGCTGCCGGCGTCTGGCGCCGTGAGCCCCAGGCACATGCGGATGGTGGTGGTCTTGCCCGCGCCGTTGGGGCCGATCACGCCCAGGCATTCGCCGGGGGCGATGGCAAAGGAGACGCCGTCCACCACCACCGCGCTGCCGTAGGATTTGCAGAGCCCGGAGACGTCGAGCAAGGGCGGCGGGGCCAGCGGCACCGCGAGCGGTGGGGTGGAAGGCGCTGCAGCGTCGGGAGGGACCATGTGCGTGCATTCTCCCGCACGGCAGCGTCAGCGGGTGCAAGCCGCCGAATTTTAGGTAAAAAATGCCTCTCGCGCTTACTGGATAAGCGCTATAAGCTATCAAAACAAAAGCGATTGTGCTGCTGGCCGGCGCTTACTGAAACGCCACTTCGGCAAAGCTGCGCAGCTTGCGGCTGTGCAGGCGGTGGACGCCTCCAGCGCGCAGGATGTCCACGGCGCGCATGCCGATGCGCAAATGCTGGTCCACGCGCTCGCGGTAGAAGTGGTTGGCCATGCCCGGCAGCTTGATCTCGCCGTGCAGCGGCTTGTCGCTCACGCACAAGAGCGTGCCGTAGGGCACGCGAAAGCGAAAACCGTTGGCGGCGATGGTGGCGCTTTCCATGTCCAACGCCACCGCGCGGCTCTGGCTGAAGCGCCGCTGGGGCGTGTTGTCGGGCAGCAGCTCCCAGTTGCGGTTGTCGGTGCTGGCGACCGTGCCGGTGCGCATGATGCGCTTGAGCGCGCCGCGCTCCATCTGCGTCACGTCGGCGACTGCCTGCTCCAGCGCCACCTGAATCTCGGCCAGCGCGGGAATGGGCACCCACAGCGGCAGTTCTTCGTCCAGCACATGGTCTTCGCGCACGTAGGCGTGCGCCAGCACGTAGTCGCCGAGCTGCTGGGTGTTGCGCAGGCCGGCGCAGTGGCCCAGCATCATCCAGGCGTGGGGGCGCAGCACGGCGATGTGGTCGGTAATCGTCTTGGCGTTGGCCGGGCCGACGCCGATGTTGACCATGGTGATGCCGCTGCGGTCGGCGCGCACTAGGTGGTAGCCGGGCATTTGCGGCAGGCGGGGCGGCGGCGCGCCGAGTTCGTCCATGTCCTGCGCCGGCAGGCCCGTGCGGCGCGTGACCACGTTGCCGGGCTCCACAAAGGCGATGTACTCGCTCTCGGGGTTGGCCATTTCGGCGTGGCCCAGACGCACGAACTCGTCGATGTAGAACTGGTAGTTGGTGAACAGCACGAAATTCTGGAACCACTCGGGCAGGGTGCCTGTGTAGTGGCGCAGGCGGTGCAGAGAGTAATCCACGCGCGGCGCGGTGAACAAGGAGAGCGGCTGCGCCTCGCCCGCACGCGGCCGCCAGGTGCCGTTGGCGATGCCGTCGTCCATGGCGGCCAGGTCGGGCAGGTCAAAGCGGTCGCGCATCAGCATGCGCCGCTCGGCGCTGAGCGAGCCTTCGACGTGGTCGTGCTCGGCAAACGAGAAGTGAATGGGAATCGGGTGCTCGCTCAATCCCACTTCCAGCTCCACGCCGTGGCTCTTGCGCAGCAGGCGCAATTGCTCGGTGTAGTAACCGCCGAACAGGTCGGGCCGGGTGAGTGTGGTTTCGAAGGTGCCAGGCCCCTCGACAAAGCCATAGGCCAGCCGCGTATCGGCGCGCGCCACCGTGGTGGTGTGCAAGCGCACGTAGGGGTAGAAGGCGCGCACGCGCTCGGGCACGTCGTCGCCGGCCACGAAGCGCTGCATGGCGCCGCGCAGGTGCTCAATTTGTTGCTGGTAGAGCAGTTGGATCTGGGCGACGGCCGCGTCCGGGTCAGAGAAGTGGGCGGCGGGAACGGGGGCAGTGGTGAGCGGCATGCGCGCTATTGTGTACGCGCTGCAAAACAGTTCGGTGTCAACTTTGCTGGCGCTGTGCCAGCCAGGCGCGCGCCTGCAGTGCGTCCATAGGGCGTGCAATGCCGTAGCCCTGGGCCAGGTCACAGCGCAATTGCGTGAGAAGCGCTTGTTGCGCCGGTAGCTCTACGCCCTCGGCCACGGTACGCAGCTTGAGGCTGCGGCCCAGTTCGATGATGGCGGTGACGATGGCGACATCGTCGCTTGAATCGGGCGTATCCAGGACGAAGGAGCGGTCGATCTTGAGCTTGTCCAGCGGGTAGCGCTTGAGGTAGGAGAGCGACGAATAGCCGGTGCCGAAGTCGTCGATCGCGATGCCAACGCCAAGCGCCTTGATCGCCTGCAGCGTTTGCAGCACCTGCTCGCTTTGCTGCATCAATACGGTTTCGGTCAGCTCCACTTCGAGAAACTGCGGCTGCAGGCCCGTTTCGGCGAGCACCGCGGCAATCTCCCCGGCCACGTCGCGCTGGCGGAATTCGAATGCCGAGAGGTTCACGGCAACCGGCACTTGTGGCAGGCCCGTATCGTGCCAAGCCTTCAGCTGGCGGCAGGCTTCGCGCATCACCCAGCGACCAATGGGTGAGATGAAACCATGCGTCTCGGCAAAAGCGATGAACTCGTCCGGCGCCAGCAGGCCTCGGCGGGGATGCTGCCAGCGCACCAGCGCCTCGAACCCGGCGAGCGTGCCATCGGCCATCTGCACGACGGGCTGGTAATGCAGCACGAACTGGTTCTCTGCAATGGCTGTGTGCAGTTCCCGCTGCAATTGCAACGAGGCCATCGCATGGTCCGCCATGCCTGGGGTGCTGAACTGGTGGTGGCCGCGGCCGCTGTCTTTGGCCTCGCGCAGTGCCGTCTCGGCCTGGCGCAGCAGGCCAGGTGCGGTTTGATCATCGTCCGGGAACAGGCTGATGCCAATCGAGACGGACTGGCACACGCTGGTGCCGGTCACGTCGATCGGCTCGGCCAGGCAGCGAAAGAGTGCGTCAGCCAAAGCGGCGGCGGCGGTGCGGTCGGCGCTTGGCAGCACCACGGCGAACTCGTCGGCGCCCGGGCGAGCAATAAAGCCCCGATCGGCCACGCAATGGCGCAGGCGCTGGGCCACCGCGCAGAGAATCTGGTCGCCCGCCCCATGGCCCAGCGAGTCGTTGATGGTTTTGAAATGGTCGAGGTTGAGATACAGCAGCGCGACCTGGCGTTGGCGAGACGTCTGCGCAGCGCGCGCCTGGGCCAGGGCGAGTGTGAGCTGGTCGAGCAGCGCACGGCGGTTGGGCAGCTCGGTCAGCGCGTCATGCTGCGCAAGAAAGGCTTCGCGCTCCCGCATTTTCTTGCGTGCGCTGATGTCGCGCACCACCACCACGCGGTAGTCGGCGCCCGTTTGTGGCATGGTCTTGCCGATGACTTCTACCGGGATTTCGTGCCCATCGCGGTGGACGATGTGCACCTCGTAGAGGAATTCGCTGCCGTGGCTGGTGTAGTCCTGCGCAATGGGGCGCCAGGCGGGGGCGATAAAGTCGAACATGGTGCGCCCCACCACCTCGTCTCGGGACAGTCCGGTGAGCCGCGTCATCGCCTCATTGCAATCGAGCACCACGCCGTCGCTGTGGAACATGATGGCTTCTTCCGTGGCCTCGGCAAACTTGCGCATGCGCTCTTCGCTCTCGCGCACTGCACGCTCCGCCGCCCAGGTGTCGGTGCACTCATTGGTGACCGAGAGCACTCCGTTTGGCACGCCGTCTGCGCCGAAGTGCGGGGTGAGGGTGACGCTGAACATGCGCACGCTGCCATCGGTAGCGCGCCGTTCGTGCAGGTATTTGACGCGCTCGCCGCTGACGCAGCGTTCGGCATGCACGGCAACCTTGGCCCATTGATCGGCACCGAAGACTTCCTCAGGTGTCTTCCCGATAATCGACGCAATGGAGAAACCGGTGGCATTTGCGTACGCAGCATTGACAAACTGGCACTGCCTGCTGGGCAGCGCGTAATACGCCACCTGCCCGCCCAGCGATTCTGCAAGCGCGTGCAGCAGCACAGTAGCGCTGGAGCCTGTGGCATCCTGGGGTGCGTCAGCTTGCGTGGTTTCGGTCATCGAATCCGGTGGGCAGGTGTTGGGCCTGCATGCAGCAGGTCCGGGATCGCAACAATAGCTTACATGGCTTGCGCCTGGGCTGCCTACGGGTTTGTGCCAAGACAAGTGGCGAACGTTCTTTGAACAGGCGCTAAGACAACTTGCGAGGTTTTTGGCACTTTTTGGGCGCGCCGGATAATCCGCGCATGACCTCTCCATCCGCGCAACATGCGCCCGGCTTCGACACGCTTGCGCTCAATCCCGCTACTCTCGCCAATTTGCAGCAGCTCGGCTACCTGCAGATGACCCCTATCCAGGCCGCCAGCCTTCCGCCCGCGCTGCTGGGTCAGGACCTCATTGCCCAGGCCAGCACCGGCAGCGGCAAGACGGCCGCCTTCGGCCTGGCCCTGCTCGCGCGCCTGAACCCGCGCTGTTTTGGCGTGCAGGCGCTGGTGCTGTGCCCCACGCGCGAACTGGCCGACCAGGTCAGCGCCGAGATCCGGCGCCTGGCGCGCGCCGAAGAGAACATCAAGGTCGTGACGCTGTGCGGCGGCGTGCCGCTGCGCGGCCAGGCACAGAGCCTGTCGCATGGCGCGCATATCGTCGTCGGTACGCCCGGCCGTGTGATGGACCATCTGGAGCGCCAGCACCTGGCGCTGGACCAGCTCAATACACTGGTGCTCGATGAGGCCGATCGCATGCTCGACATGGGCTTTTTCGACGATATCGCCACCGTGGCGCGCCAGTGCCCGAAAAACCGCCAGACCTTGTTGTTCTCGGCCACCTACCCGGAAGGCATCGCCAAGCTCAGCCAGCAGTTCATGAAAGAGCCGCAGCGCATCACCGTGCAGGCGCAGCACAGCGCCGGCAAGATCGAGCAACGCTGGTACGAGGTGAAAAACTCTGAGCGCTTGCATACCGTGTCCCTGCTGCTCGCGCACTTTCGCCCCGAATCGTCGATTGCCTTCTGCAACACCAAGCAGCAGTGCCGAGACCTGGTGGCGGTACTGCAGGCGCAGGGCTTCAGCGCGCTGGCGCTTTACGGCGAACTGGAGCAGCGCGAGCGCGATCAGGTGTTGGTGCAGTTTGCCAACCGCAGTTGCTCGGTGCTGGTAGCCACCGACGTGGCGGCGCGTGGCCTGGACATTGCCGACCTGGCCGCCGTCATCAATGTGGACGTGACACCCGACGCCGAGGTGCACATCCACCGCATTGGCCGCACCGGCCGGGGCGACGCCGAGGGCCTGGCGCTCAACCTGGTCAGCATGGACGAGATGGGCAGTGTCGGCAAGATTGAAGTGCTGCAGGGCAGGGCGTCGCAGTGGCAGCCAGTGGCTGAACTCACCCCCAGCGGCAGCGGCCCGCTGGTGCCGGCCATGGCCACCATCCAGATCATTGGCGGGCGCAAGGAAAAGATCCGCGCCGGCGACGTGCTGGGTGCGCTGACCGGCGACATGGGCTATGTGCGCGAGCAGGTCGGCAAGATCAACGTGAACGAATTTTCGACCTACGTGGCCGTCGAGCGTAGCATCGCCGAGCAGGTGGTCTCGCGCTTGAACGCCGGGCGCGTCAAAGGCAAGAGCGTGAAGGCGCGGCTGGTGGCGGAGGGCGGATGATCAGCCTGCTGCAGCGCGTGCGCGAGGCGCGCGTCGAAGTGGCGGACGAAGTCGTCGGCCAGATCGGGCCGGGCCTGCTGGTGCTGGTCTGTGCCGAGCGCGGCGACACCGAAGCCGAGGCCGATCGGCTGCTGGCCAAACTGCTCAAGCTGCGCATCTTCAGCGATGCCGCCGGCAAGATGAATCGCAGCGTCCAGGACACATCCGGCGGTTTGCTGCTGGTGAGCCAGTTCACTCTGGCCGCAGACACCACGGGCGGCAACCGCCCGGGTTTTTCGCAGGCTGCCGCACCCGACGAAGGGCGCAGGCTGTTTGACTACTTCGTCGCCCAAGCCCGTGCTGCCCACCCCGAGGTGCAAACCGGGCGCTTTGCCACCGAGATGCAGGTGCACCTGGTCAATGATGGGCCGGTGACGATTCCGCTGCGCATGGCGCCTATCGGCGCCTGATGGCTTTGTTGAATCAACAACCGATATGCAGATTTCATGGAACCGTACCAATAAAGGTAGCGCTACTCTGGCCTAAAACGTATACGTTGCACCTAAGCCAACCAGAAAGTTGCGGCCAGGGGCGGGTTCGAAAAAGCGGCTGGAACCTTCATTGACAATGACCGAGCCTGAATAACTTCTGTTCGTCAGGTTATCAACCCGAACAAACTCCCTGATGGCCCAGTGGCCAAATTTCTGGAGCAGCGAAGCCCTCAAATTGAGAAGATCCACATGAGGCGCGGCATCGCTGTTGGTGTCATTCACATACATCTTCCCTACATGGCGCCATTCCAGCGCGGTTTCCAGGCCCCAAGCCTGGTACTGCCAAGCCAGCTCACCATAAAGACTGGCGCGGGGAATGCCAGGAATTCTATTTCCGGCTGCAATGAGCGTGTTCGGTGTGGTGCAGGGTGCGGCAACACAAGTCATGAAACTGCTGCCGTACGTCGCATTCAGATACGTCGCAGCCAGGTACGTCGACCATCCCTTTCCCCAGTGCCCTGACAGTGCGGCTTCAATGCCGTCTCGTAGCGTATTTCCTGAATTTTGGTAGGTACTGCGACCACCAGAGTTGCTTAACACGACAATTTCATTGGCTGTATTGGCTCGGAAGTAGGCCGCATTCAAGTGCCAGTTCGGCATGAATTCAGTTTTCATTCCAATCTCCCATTGCCGGCTGGTTGCGCTCTGCAAGCCAAAATTCAGCCCCGTCCCACCATTGGCACGATAGGCCAATTCATTGAGCGTGGGCGTTTCAAAACCGCGCCCTGCCGATGCGTAGAGGTTCAAGGCATCGCTGGCATGGAAGACTACGCCGAGTGCTGGCGTAGTCGCCTGATACTTTACGGAGCCGCTGTCATCGCCATTGCCAGCAACCATATACCGATCCTGTGAGTCGAATGACACCTGTGAATGCCGCAAGCCCGCAGAAATGCTCCATCTTTCCGCCACTTCCCATTGTCCTTGGACGTATTGATCAAACGCATCTACCGTATTGAGTTCGTCACGCCGCAGCGCTCCTTGTACTCCGAGGACGGAGCCAACAAAATTTTGAAAACCGAGTCTTGACTGATTCATTTGATCGGTGGACAGGCCCGCCGTCAATGTCAGCGGCTTTCCCAATAATTTGGATTTGCCAATCCAGCGCGCGTCCAGTCCCTGGTAATGGCTGCTAAGATCAATCACGCCGCCGGGCTGCGTTGCGGATGCTTGGGTTGCCACGGGAATCGACTGGAACTGCTCAGCACTGCGCGTTCCGGAATAGGCGGCAATGTGGAATGACTGCTCGCCACTCAAGCGTTGGTCAAGCACGATACCGCCTTGAAGCTGATCCACAGATTTGCGTGTATTGAATAGAGATGCGCTAGGTGTCGCCTGGCGCGGATTGGCAAGCATTTCTGCTCGCGTAAGTCCGAGCGGATCCTGAACGCCAGGCATGTTCACGCTGTTGATTACGAATGTCCAATGGGTGTCATCGCTGACGGTATATTTCACCTTGCCGTTGAAGTTCTCCCGGGTCGCAGCGCTGTGATCGCGGTAACCATCGGTACCAAACTTGGCCGCGCTGATGTTGTATTGTGCGGCACCCTGTGTTCCACTCAGTTTCACGCCCGTGCGCTGTACGCCATTGCTGCCCCAAGTAGTGGCGAGGTCAGCCACAGTTTCTGGGCCCCCGTCGGCGGTGAACACGCTAATCACGCCGCCTGAGGAATTTCCGTAGAGCGCCGAAAATGGCCCACGCAGAACTTCGATTCTGGCGGCCGAAGCCAAATCGAAATTTGACACCTGACCTTGCCCGTCTGGAAAACTTGCTGGAATGCCGTCGGCATAAAGTCTCAGACCCCGTACGCCGAAGGTGGAACGTGCGCCAAACCCCCGCGAAGAAATTTGTATGTCCTGTGCGTAGTTCTGGCGATTATTTGCCATGATGCCTGGGACTCGGTCTAACGTCTCGGACAGATTGACCTGCAATTCCGCATTTTGAAGTGTCGAGGCGTCTATCACATCGACGGAAGCGGGTGTGTCAAATGCGGATTGCTCGACTCCATGTGTGGCGATTGTCACAATTGGACTCAAGGTGGGTTCGGTGGATGCGGGGACGGTCTGTCCAAGTACTTGCACGGCGGTGCTCATTGCGGCGATAAAGACAGCAGTCTTTGTCTGGCCCGTAAAAGAAAAAATGAATTGAGGCATAAAATTTACTTCGAAAGCCGGCAGTAAATTTCATTACTGCATCATAGAGATGATAAGAGTACTTGGGCGAGGAAACAGTAACGAATATTTTATGATCAGTCTGCGCATTCAGGTATTCAGGAAATTCCCTGACGCATCACCCGGAATGCTCACTCGATAGCCTGCTATACAGTTGACAAGACGCAGAGCACTCCAGCCTCCGTGATGTTGCGGAAAATATCAACGCGATAATGAAACCGTGGTTCGCCTGCTCGCCTATGTGTATGACTGCTCTGGCGTCTGAGGTGGGAGAGCAATACCTCTGGACCGGCGATATGCGCTAGCGAGACGAGCCGGAAATGGACAGTGCAATGGGTGCTGAGTGGTGAATCATTGTTGGCGAGCGGGGCTCGCGTTTGGTATTACTTGCTTATTGCACCACGGAACCATTCGCTTTATCACCCCGTCGTGCCGAAACGCATGGTAAAAAGCGGCCAGTACGTGCAGGGCAAGCAAAAACATCAGCGTCCACACGGCTCCCTTGTGCAGATTGTTAAAGATGGCGTTGAGGGTGGCGTTCTCTGGCCAGCCGGCCGAGGGAAACTGCAGCCCGAAAAACTTCAACGAATGGTTGGTGAACGATGCCGACAGAAGGCCGGCCAACGGTGCGAGCACCAGCAAGAAATAGAGCCCACGGTGAACCACGGCAGATAGCTTGCGCTCCCATGGCCGTATCTGCGCTGCAGCAGCAGGCGGGGTATAAAAGCGCCGCCAGGCGATGCGAATGAGTACCAGCGCCAGCGCACACAGACCAAGCGATTTGTGCAGCGCATACGGCGCCGTCCGCACCGGACCCTTGGGCAGATCGGTCATCATCCAGCCGATGATCAGCAAAGCGATGACCAGTGCGGCGTGGAGCCAATGCAGAAAAATCGCTGGCCGGTTGTAGCGTTCGCTACTCACTGCGCTCATGGAATAGTCACCTCCCAAGGCAATTCGCCCAATGGCACATAGACCAGTTTGAGCAAAACTGCGGCGTTGATCGCTAAGGCGCAATGTCCGAGCCGCATGCTCAGCCTTCTGGCAACTGGTAAGTGACGCCGTACTGGCTAAAAATACGCGCCACCGTTCCATCTTCTTGCAGGCTGGTCAGCGCGGTTGTCAGTGCTTGAGCGAGCCGTTCCTCATGCTTTCTGACGGCCATGGCGAGCGGCCACTTGCTTGGGCGAAGTTCCAGCATTTTGACGAGACTGATCGGATAGGCCGGGTCGTTCTTCAAGGCCGCTTCAAGCTCTGCCCTGGGCGCCATGACTGCGGCCACTTCGCCGCCTCGCATGCCGGCGACTGCCAATGCAACGCTGCGGTAATGCACAACATTGTCTCGCAAACGACCGTTAAGAACACCCATCAGAAACGAATCTGAACCTGAAGTCCCTTCGACGCCGACTTTCTCGTGTGTGAAGACATTCAGCGCCACCGCAGATGAGCCCGAGGGTTCTGGTACACGCGAGGCGATGCGCGCCAGTGCGACCGCTTCAACATGGTAGGGTCCGAAGATCCGTACTTGATCGTTCTGCGCAGCGAGGTACTGATCCAGCGGTACATGCAGCATCACATCGCCTGGCTGGGCTCCGAGGTAGTGCCCTTTCCAAACCATATTGCGCAGGTCGCCGCCCATATCCTCGTCAGCCGTGAACCATGCAATCTCTGCTTGTACGCCGAGACGTTCAGCCAAGGCCTTGCCGAGATCAACATCTATCCCCCGGTCATCGAAAGAGTAGGGCGGAAAATTGTTATAGACGGCGACGCGCAGACGACCCTTCTGGCGTATGTCGTCCAGCCCGTCGGCCAGTGCAGGCAGGGCTGCTGCCATGCCCAACGCACCCAGGGCAGCAAGCCACTGGCGGCGCTTAATTGTTGACATGGACCGACTCCAGCCAGGCGCGAATCGCCCACATCGCTTCTTGCGAGAAAACACCCTCAAACGGCGGCATATAAACCCGGCCGTCGCGTGTAGAACCGTGACGAATACGGTTAAGGAATATCTCGTCACCTTCGTCACCAGTAGGCAAGTAGCGCAAATCGGGTGCAATGCCCCCGGATTCGGCCTCGAGGCCGTGACAGCGGGCACAATTCTGGTTATAGCCGGACGCGCCAATATGGATTGCAGTTTTATCGCCGCGATAGGGGTTGGACTTAAGCCATGCGGTACCGACTGGTTTCAGCCCAGCCGTATCCACCGGCTGCGGGGTAACGTCGCCGTGGGCCATGGCGGAACCGGCGGCCAGGCCCAGCGTCACGGATAGAAGCAGGCGGGAAATGGATTTTTTTGAAGCAGTCACTTTGTCTCCTTGGATATGAAAAATTGATTGTGTTTGTGGTGGCCGGAATAAAACGGCGAAGCATGCAAAGAATGGGAGAGAAATTGTCTTATTAAGGTCTATAGGGCTAGCGTCTTTCGGATAAGGCAACATGTCGCCGCTTTGTACAGTCGGTACATGGCTGTCTCTCTCTCATTCTGACCTTTGGGGCCGCTTTTGTTTTTTCCGGCCTGCCCCTTGTTATCCGGCACACGCATTCGTGTACCTGCATTAATGTGTGCCGCGCCATCCTCGGCATTAATAGCGCAAACAGCATCTTGCCTAAAGCACCACCGTGTGCCATTTGGGCTCGAATGCATCTTGGGATCGCGGTCTTTGTCTGTATTCCCGGCCGGACTGGTGGCTGCAATCGAGCTGCCATCCATTGTGGTGGCTGATTTTGGCGGCAAACCTTGAACCGTGAGGCGGCTGCGGGCTGCGGCCAAAATATGATTGGCCCATTCACGCTTCTCTAGCCAGTGGCAGAACCTCAGCAGCGTGCTGTCATCAAGCGAAGCAATGAGCACAACCAGCGCAGTCCGAGGAGTTGTGCGCTGCATCTGGGCGTGAAACTCCGGTTGGCGGACTGTTGTGGTGATCAGGTTCAGATCAAGGCTGATTTGCTTCATGGGCGAAGAGGAGACCATTGCGGGCTGATATCTACCAGAGCCAGGAGCGGTTTTTCTGAAATTTCCGGGTATCGTGAGATTGAGCTAGTTTTAGAAATGAAAGATGTCGAAACCGCCATCCGTCAAAGCGCAGATTTGGAACATGGCATGGCAATGATTTCGGCATCTTTTTGATACAAAGCTTTAATGATCGGCCCGTTTCGGGCCGATCAGAGCGTCAAATGCCGATCAAGACTTGTGCAGCTTGAACACCCATACCGAACCGCCTTGTTCGAGGAAATTCACGCGCTTGGCAACGTCGCCGCCCCACAGCGGAACCGCACCGCCCCAGCCGGCTGTCACAGCGATGAACTGCTCCCCGTTCGCTTCCCACGTGACGGGAGGGGCAACGATGCCGGTACCGGTCTGGAAGGACCACAGTTCCTTGCCGGTCTTGGCATCAAGCGCCTTCAAGAAACCTTCCGGCGTACCGTGGAAGACCAGGCCGCCACCGGTAGCCAGAACGCCACCCCACAGCGGGGCGTAGTTCTTGCTCTCCCAGACGATCTTGCCAGTGGCCGGATCGACAGCGCGCAGGGCGCCGATGTAGTCATCATTGATGGCTTTGATGGTGAACCCGGCCCCCAGATAGGCTGCACCCTTCTTGTAGGAAACGGGCTCATTGTGAATTTCCATCGACCACTCGTTGGCAGGAACATAGAACAGACCGGTTTGCGGGCTGTATGCCATCTGTTCCTGGTTCTTACCGCCAAGGAAGCCTGGTGCTGCGAACGCTTCGGTACCGGCCTTGCCGTCGGCACTTTTCGCTGGATCGCCAGGACGAGACTCCTCGTTGTAAACCGGACGGCCCGTTTCTAGGTCAATTTTCTTGGCCCAGGTAATTTTCTTGACGAAGGGGAAGGCGTTGAGCAGCTTGCCATTGGCACGGTCGTTCACGTAGAAGAAACCGTTTCGATCAGCCTTGCCGCCAGCCTTGATGATCTTGCCCGTTTTTGGATCTTTGTAGTCAAAGGAGACGAATTCATTGGCGCCGTCATAGTCCCAGCCATCGTGCGGCGTATTCTGGTAATGCCAGACGATCTTGCCGGTATCGGGGTCAATAGCGAGGGTTGAGCACGAGAAGAGGTTGTCACCAGGGCGGTTCCAGCTGTTCCATGGGGCTGGGTTGCCGGTGCCGGCGAAGATCAGGTTGGTTTCCGGATCGTAGGTCGCGCCGTTCCAGGTAGACGCGCCGCCGGTTTTCCAGAGATCGCCAGGCCAGGTGGCATTGGTCGTACCGGAGATGCCGTTTTCAATCTTGTTGCCGTCCTTGTCGAAGGTATAGCCCATGTGGCCTTCGACCGTCGGACGTGTCCACAACAGCTTGCCGGTCATCGGATCGCGGGCGTCGATACGACCCACGACGCCGAACTCGCCGCCGGATACGCCGGTGATCAGCTTGCCATTGGCAATGATCGGCGCTGCGGTGGAGGAGTAGCCGGCTGCGTAGTCTTCCAGTTTTTCTTTCCAGACTACTTTGCCGGTGTCTTTGTTCAGCGCGACCAGCTGGGCATCCAGCGTGCCGAAGATCACCAGGTTGCCGTACAGTGCTGCGCCGCGGTTCACCACGTCGCAGCAAGGCATGATGCCATCGGGCAGGCGGTGCTCGTACTTCCACAGCTTCTTGCCAGTCATGGCATCGAAAGCGAAGAGCCGGCTGTAAGAGGCGGTGACGAACATCTTGCCGTCGCTGATGAGCGGCTGCGATTCCTGACCGCGCTGTTTTTCGCCACCGAAGGACATGGTCCAGACGGGCGTCAGGTTCTTGACGGTTTTCGTGTTGATGGAGTTCAGCGCGCTGTAGCGCTGACCCTGAGTGCCGAGGCCGAAGCTCACGACATCTCCGGGGGTCTTGGCGTCGTTGAGAATGTCTGCCGTTGTCACGTCCTTCGCCTGGGCTGTGCCCAGCGAGCCGGCGCCGAGTATGGCTGCAGTTGCCAGTGCCAAAACGAACGGCACCCTGTTGTTTTTGCCCGTCTGTTTCATCGAATCGTCTCCTTGGTTGTATTTCCGAAGCGGAACAGATAGCCACCAAAAGCAGCATCAGCCCCGTGGGCGAGAACTCATGCAAGCAGCGTGCCAGAGCGATGGCGGGTGATGTGTCTCTAAGGCTGTGACTGGCCGGTTAGGACATACGGCGTCTGAGGCGATGCTGAATAAATTACCGCGATGCCGCGCGCCGTGCATCGGGAGAATTTGCAACGCCGCAGACCGCCCGAGGTACGGATGCGCGGCGCGTGAGGGACTTGTTCAGCATTGCCCCAATTCCCAGTGGGCGCGATTTTCGGTCGAGCGCCGAAGCTGCAGCCGTTACAGGCGCAGCAGGTCTGGACAGTTCGCCTGTTTCAAATGGCGTCAACTGCTCCAAAGTGCGACAGGTGCGCTGCAGGCGGGGCCGGTAGGGTGCTGACCGCCGTCGCCATTCTTTCACCTGCGATTGCAATGCTCCGGCCTACGCTGTATCGGTTGCTACTCGAGGTATTCAGGGGTCGGTAGGCACGATGCTTGCTGTCTTTTAGCCATCGCACCATGGGATAGCGCGGGAAAGTCTGCTTCAGGCCCAGTGCGACGCCGAATAGATGGGTCTTCTGGGCATCGGTAATGCGGCCAGTGAAGGTCTTCACCATTCCATTGGTCCTTAGAGTCTGTTCCAAGTCTTTTTGGAGATCGCATTGGAGTGCAATCGGGATGAGTGGATGCTTTGGGTGCGACGCATGGGCTCATGCCCATGCAAGCAGCCGGGGCGTCCAATCGCCCGATTCCACTCCAACCCTTCGGGCAAGTGCCTTGCCGGGCGGTCTGCGGCGTTGCGGCGCTTGCCAATAGCCGAGCTATTGGCTGCGCACCGCGCCTTGCACCTCATCCCGGCAAGGCACTTGTGCGACACCAAAAAGGCTTTGAACAGGCTCTTAGGGAGTGGGCCGGGAAATACTCCGGTGACAGGCGTGTCGTCTATGCGGTCTCATGGGTAGTTCCCGCCGGCTCAAGAGGAGAAACCACCGTGCGCCGTTTTACGCCAAGTCTGCATACCCGCATCAGTTTCGTGCTGACGGCGCTCGCTGGCGTGCTTGTATTGGCGCTGGGTAGCTTGTGGCTGACGCAAAGCCGGCAATCCATCCACGAGGAAGTCGAGGCGGCCAGTCGGGTCGCCCAGCAGTGGCTGAACGTTGCTGCTCGCCAGGCGCGCTCCGATCCACCGGTCTGGAGCAGTGAGCAGCTGCTCTCGCATGTGCAGGCGGTCGGGCGGATTCGCGCCAACGCGCTGGAAGTGCTCGATAGAGCCGGGCATCAGGTCTACCTGTCACCACAGCCTGTTTACAAGGCTGGTCGCGCTGCACCTGGCTGGTTTTCGGCCATCGTCGACCCGCAATTCGCCACCCATTTGATCGATGCGGGTCCGTTGACGCTGATCCTTCATCCGGACTCCTCGCGCGCGGTACTCGATGCCTGGGACGACCTGCGCTTGATCGCAGGATGGGCTGCGGTATCGCTCATCGCGCTGTTCTTTGCGGTGCGCCTGGCACTGCGCCGCGCACTGCGTCCGCTCGGCGCGGTCATGGCGGCGCTCGACCGTACCGGACACGGCCGTTTCGACACGCGTCTGCCGGTTTTTCCGGTGCCGGAACTCGGGCGCCTGGCCTGCGCGTTCAACGGCATGGCCGACCGCCTTGCCGAAGCGGTCAATGACAACGTGCGGCTGGAAACCGAGCATGAGCTGACGGAACGCATGCAATTGCGACTGGAGGCCGAACGCGGCAACATCGCTCGCGAGCTGCATGACGAGCTGGCACAGGGCATCACCGCCGTGCGCGCACTGGCCGGTGCGATTGCACAGCGCACCAGCGAACACCCAGCCGTGAACGGGTACGCGCAAAGCATCGTTGCCGCGACTGGGCAGATGCAAGACGGCGTGCGCAATATCCTTCATCACCTGCGCCCGGATACCAGAGGCGAGCGCGTCAACGTGGAGGAAATGCTGCGGCGCTATCTCGATGTCTGGCAGCAGCACTATCCCGATATTGTTCTAGGCATGACGCTGGAGGCGTGCCTCCAAGATGTCAGCGACGACTTCGCTCAGGCACTGCTGCGCATTGTTCAGGAAGGTCTCACCAACGTTGCGCGTCATGCGGCAGCCAGCCACGTGGATGTGCACCTGCGCCAACTGCAACAGGGGCGGGAATGCCGCCTGGAACTCTGCCTGATCGACAACGGCCGTGGCCTTGGGGTGCCATCAAAATTTTCCGGCTGCGGCCTCGGCTTGAGTGGCATGCGCGAACGCGTCGCGGCGCTGTCGGGCGAGCTGCATTTCGACAGCGTGGTCGGTGGAGGTACTCGCCTCTGCGTTTTGTTGCCGGCAAACTCCATAAGTACTCGGGAGAAAGTGTCATGACCCTGTGCCTTGCCAGTCAGAAAATCCTGCTCGCCGACGACCACGCCATCGTGCGCATGGGGTTTCGTGCGCTCCTTGAGGGCGCGGGAGCCTGCGTAGTGGGTGAAGCCGACAGTGGCGAGCAAGCTGTACGCCTGTATGGCGAACTGTTACCTGACGTCCTGGTGATGGATATTTCGATGCCCGGAATCGGCGGGCTGGCCGCCCTTGAGCGCCTGCGCGCCCGCTATCCCAACGCCCGCGTGCTGATACTTTCGGCCCATCAGGACGCGGTGATCCCGGTGCGCGCCCTGAAGGCAGGCGCGCTGGGCTACCTTTGTAAACGCAGTACGCCCGATGAGTTCCTGCGAGCCGTCTGGCAGGTGGCGAAGAATCAGCGCTATATCGATCCGGAACTGGCGCAGGAGGTGGCACTGGCGCAACTCTCGGGTACCGCCGACCCGGCCGAAACGCTTACCGAAAAGGAGTTCGCAGTTTTCCTTCAACTGGCCAAAGGGCGTTCGGTGGGTGACATCGCCAGCGATTTCAATGTCAGCGCCAGCACGGTCGGCACCCATCTCTACCACGTCAAACAGAAGCTCAATGCCAGCAATGCCGCCGAACTGGCGGTCCTCGCCATGCGCGCCGGGTTGATGGAGGCATGAGTGCGATGGCCGGGCCGCTGTTCCCGGAGACGGTGCCGCTGCGCACGCTCCGTCTGGCGGTTGGCGACGGCCATGTGTTGCATGTCGAGGAATGCGGGCGGCCGGACGGTGTTCCGGTCGTTTTTCTGCATGGCGGTCCGGGGAGTGGCTGTTCGCCGGCTCAGCGCCGTTTCTTCGATCCCGAATGTTTTCGTGCCGTGCTCTTCGATCAGCGCGGCTGCGGCCGGAGCACGCCACTTGGCGGTCTGCAGGCCAACACGACCGCGCATCTGCTGGCCGACATCGAGCGCATCCGCGAGGCACTCGGCATCGAGCGCTGGATCGTTTTCGGTGGCTCCTGGGGCAGCCTTCTCGCGCTGGCCTACGCGCGACAGCATGCAGAGCGGATCGCCGGCCTTGTCTTGCGCGGCATCTTTCTCAGCTCGGCCGACGAGTTGCAGCGTTATGCCCAGGGATCCGATCACGGCGTACCGCAGGCCTGGGAGGCTTTTGCCGCTGGCGTGCCAGCCGCCGAGCGCGGCGACCTGCTGCACGCCTACACCAGCCGTCTGCTGAGCCGCGATCTCTCGGTGAGGCAGGGGGCGGCGCGGCACTGGCTCGACTATGAACGCGCCTTGATGGGCGAAGCTCCGCTGGAGAGCAGTCCCGACGCCCGGCAGCTGGCCAAGACCGCCGTGCTGGCGCACTACCTCGCGCAGCGCTGCTTTGTCGACGACGCCGAACTGCTTGCCAGTTGCGCCTGCTTTCGGCGCCTCCCGGCGGTCATTGTGCAAGGCAGTGAGGATCCGGTTTGTCCCCCGCGCACCGCCATGCGCCTGCATCGCGCCTGGCCCGAGGTCGAGTGGCGACTGGTTGCCGGTGGCCGGCATGGCGCCTCGGCACCGGACATTGCCGCCGCCTGCATCGCTGCGCTTGGACGTGTTGCGAGCCGCAGCGGCATTTGAGTCCACGTTTCCCCGCACCATGAAATTCCCGGGCCGTCGCCCGAGGTACGGATGCGCGGCGCGTGAGGGACTTGTTCAGCATTGCCCTGACCGACGAACGGGCCAAAGCGCGGGTGGCCTGTACGGAAGCGGTGCACATCGTCAAGGCGCACGATTTTCCGATGACTCTGGCCATGCCGGTCTTGCCCACCTTTGGATTTGTGCTTTTGATGATGGGGTGAGGGATCTCTCGTGGAAAACCCTTGGTGGTACAGAAATTGCAACCCAAGGCACATGGTGTCTCATTGCTGAACAGCCTTCCATGCCCCTTGTGCGCTTTGCCATCAAGTTGTTCTCTCGGCTCCCAGGTCTCGCCGGCTACCTCGGCGTTGCGAGCCTCTTGCTGCTGGTCGCCTCATCGGCGCACGCGGTCACGCTCGATCGGGAAAAGCTGGCGGCATATTTTCCCGAACCGCTGATCGTCGGAGAAAAAGACCCCGAACTTCCGGTGTGGCCCCTGTTTCGCCAGATGCGAAGCGACAAAGGCTGGGGCGACCCCGTTGCGGTTGGCTTTGCCTTCGAATCGCTTGACTTCGCCCCGGTGCCAGGCTTCTCAGGTACGCCCATCAACCTGCTGATTGCACTCGACAACATGGGGAAGTTCCTGGATGTCAAAGTCCTTTCCCAGCACGAGCCGGTGTTTGTTGAGGGGCTCGGCCCAGCTCCCTTGGACAAGTTCGTCAAACAGTACCAGGGACTGGGGATCACGCAGAGCATCAAGATCGGCTCTGGCCTCAACAAGGCCGGACAGGCCGAAAGCGCCAATGTCTTCATCGATGGGGTCGCCAAGGCCACCGCCTCGACGCGCATCGTGAACCAGAGCCTGCTGTCGGCCGCGCTCAAGGTGGCGCGTGCCAGGCTCGGCTTCGCCCTTGGCACAGACCCGGATCTGGTGGGCCGCATCAAGACCCATCTGTACCAGCCCATGGATTTTCCGGCGCTGGAGCGGGCCGGCCTCGTGACCCGCAAAACTTTGCTGAACAAGGACGTGGAAGCCGCGTTCAAGGGCACGGTGGGCGAACGCCAGGACGAGATTGCATGGCGCGATCCCGACGCCGTATTCACCCAGCTCATGGTGCTGTACCTCAATGTGCCCAGCGTGGGGCGCAATGTGCTGAGCGACAAGGCATGGAACTACCTCATGGGCTGGATTGAGCCCGGTGACCACGCCTTCCTGGTAGCCACGCGTGGGCGCTACAGCTTTGTGGGCGACAACTACATTGCGGGTGCAGTGCCGGACCGTCTTACCTTGACACAGTCTGGCCTGCCGATCGAATTGCGTGACCTCAACATCGAGGGCACCCCCAAGTTGCCCGCCGACTGGAGCGGCCCGGATGTGCAGTGGCGCGTGTTCAAGGTCATCAGCCAGGCCAGTCTGGACCCTTCGCAGCCCCTGGACTTCGCGCTGAGCGTGACCCGTGAAAAAGGCCAGATGTTTCCCGAGAAGGCGCGCAAGGATTTCGTGCTCAAGCTGCGGCTCCCGTCCGAATACTTTGACGTTTCTGCTTCCGACAACAAGACCTGGCACGCCCTCTGGACCGACCGCGCCTGGGAGATCGGCGTGCTGTGTGCGGCGCTGGCGCTGCTCACCGTGTTGCTCGCCCGCCCCCAGTGGGTCACCGCGTCGCCGCGGCGCATGGCGCAGGTCCGTACTGCGTACCTGCTGTTTACCCTGGGCTTCATTGGCTGGTATGCGCAAGGCCAGTTGTCCATTGTCAACTTCACGGCCGCTATCCAGGCACTGCGGGCCGGACGCAGCCTCGACTTCTTCCTCTATGACCCGATGACGGTGCTGCTGTGGGCCTACGTGGTGATTTCGCTGCTGCTCTGGGGGCGCGGCACCTTCTGCGGCTGGCTCTGCCCGTTTGGTGCACTGCAAGAGTTCATCGCCAAGATCGCACGCGCACTCAGGCTGCCGCAGCGGCGTCTGCATACCCGCACCGACAAGCGCTTGAAATACCTCAAATATGGCGTTCTTGCGGTGGTGATTGCCATGCCCTTCATGTCAGCGCCGTGGACCGACAAGGCCGTGGAGGTCGAGCCTTTCAAGACTGCGATCACGCTGGGGTTTCACAGATCTTGGCCATTCGTTCTGTGGGCTGTCGCCTTGCTCGCGTTCAGCGCCTTTGTCTACCGGGGCTTTTGCCGCTACTTGTGCCCGCTGGGTGCAGGGCTGGCAGTGCTGGGCCGTGTGCGACTGCTGAACTGGCTGCCGCGCCGCGCCGAATGCGGCCAACCGTGCCAGACCTGCCGCCACCGCTGTGAGTACCAGGCCATCGAACCGCAAGGCAAGATTGACTACGACGAGTGTTTCCAGTGCCTGGACTGCGTGGTGATCTATGAGAGCGACAAGCTGTGCACGCCGCTCATTATCCAAAAGCGCAATAGCCGGGTGGTACCCGTGCAGCCCGTGCCCGTCCCGACGGCGGCCTCCGGCACGGACGCCTAAAGCAATAAGGCCAAAGATGCAAAGACGCCATTTTCTGTTCGCGACCCTTGGTGCGGCTGCCAGTACTGTGCCGCATGCGGTTCCAGCCGCACCCCTGCACTGGCGCCAGCGTGTGATGTTGGGCCTGGGCACCACGTTGACCTTGCGAGCCGCGCACTCTGACAACGCACAGGCCGAGGTCGCGCTCGACGCGGCGGTGGCGGCCATCCGGCGCGTCGAAGCGTCCATGAGTCTGTACCGACCGGACAGCGAACTGGTGCGGCTCAACCGTCAGGGCTACCTGGAACGCCCCAGCGCCGATCTGCTCAAGGTGTTGCGCACCGCACAGATGGTGTCCCGGCGCAGCAACGGTCGGTTCGACCTGAGCGTGCAGCCGCTGTGGGCATTGCACGCCAAAGCCCAGAGCGAAGGGCGCGAGCCTACCGCGGCCGAAATCCACGCCGCACAGCAACGCGTGGGCTGGCAGTCTCTGGAGGTGGGCGAGCAGCGCATTGAGCTGCGTCGCCCCGGCATGGCCCTTACCTTCAACGGCATTGCGCAGGGCTATGCGGCAGATGCGGCCCGCGAAGCGCTGCGCAACCATGGCATTGCCAATGCCCTGATCGATGCCGGCGAATATGCGTCGCTGGGTCGGAATGAACATGGCCAGGCGTGGACCTTGGGCATTGAAGACCCGCACGACGAACAGCGACTGGTGGCCACGCTGCGCGGAGATGGCCGTGCCGTGGCCACTTCAGCCGACAACCGAAGTGCCTTCACGGCGGATCACAAGCACCACCATATCTTCGATCCGGCCACGGGCGACTCACCGCCCGATCTGAGCAGCGTCACCGTGCTGGCGCCTAGCGCGATGATGGCCGACGCCCTCACCAAAGTCATGTTCGTCGCGGGTCCGCAGCAGATTCCACAGCTCGCCAAGCGCTGGCAAGTGGGCGTGCTGTGGGTGGACAAAGCCGGCCGCTGGGAGGCGACTGCCGATGTGCTCCTGGCCTGAAAGCTCAACTGCGCCTGCTGGCAACGCAAACATCCAATCAGGAAGCCTTGTGCAACATCCGATATCTCGCCGCAGGCTGTGGCCACAAACCTTGATCACGCTGGCACTGGTGGCCACATTCAGCTCGCATGCAAACGCGCAGCAAGAAAAGATACTGCCGGCGGTTCAAGTCGTCGGCAGTACGCCACTGCCTGGCATCGGCCAGCCGCTCAACGAGGTTGCGGCGCCAGTGCAAACTGCCAAAAGCCGCGACGTCGAGCGCAGCGGCGCGCTGGATCTGGGCGATTTCATGAACCGCACGCTGGGCAGCGTGCATGTCAACGAAATGCAGGGCAATCCCTTCCAGATGGATGTCAGCTATCGCGGCTACACCGCGTCGCCGCTGCTGGGCACGCCACAGGGTCTGTCGGTGTACGTGGATGGGGTGCGCATGAACCAGCCGTTTGGCGATGTGGTGAGCTGGGATCTGATTCCGCGTGCGGCGATCTCGTCCATGACGCTGATGCCGGGTTCGAACCCGCTGTTTGGCCTCAATACGCTGGGCGGCGCGCTGTCGGTGCAGACCAAGGACGGTCGGAGCAATCCGGGCACCTCGCTGCAGACCTCCCTCGGCAGCCATGCTCGGCGTGCGGTCGAATTCGAGCACGGCGGCTTTAACGACAAGGGGCTGGACTGGTATGTCACCGGCAACCTGTTCAAGGAGAACGGCTGGCGCGAAGATTCGCCGTCCGATGTGCGCCAATTGTTCACCAAGCTGGGTTGGCATGACAGCGCCACCGACCTGAAGCTGTCGCTGTCGCATGCCGACAACCAACTCACCGGCAATGGCCTGCAAGAGCAAAGTCTTCTGGCGCTCGACCGCGCCAGCGTCTACACCCTCCCGGACCAGACGAATAACCGCTCCACCATGCTCAATCTGGCGGGCAGCCACTCCGTCAATGACAATCTGCTGCTCTCCGGCAACGTGTATTACCGCGACATCAAGACATCAACCTACAACGGGGACATCAACGATGACTCGTTGGATCAGTCGGTTTATCAACCCAGTGCAGCCGATAGAGCGGCGCTGGCTGCAGCCGGCTACAGCGGCTATCCCGTCAGCGGCGCCAATGCATCGAACACACCCTTTCCCTCCTGGCGCTGCATCGCGCAAGCACTGCAAAACGACGAGCCGGCCGAGAAATGCAATGGGCTGATTAACCGCGGCCAGAATTCACAACAGAATTTCGGGCTGTCAGGCCAGCTCACCTGGCTGGGTGATCTGGCTGGCAAGCGCAACCAGTTGGTGACTGGCGCCGGGTATGACGCCAGTCGGGTGCGCTTCGCGCAATCCTCGCAGCTCGGCTATCTGAATCCGGATCGCAGCATTACCGGCGTCAGCGCGTTCGGCGATGGCGTCAGCGGCGGCAATGTGGATGGCGAGCCGTATGACACGCGGGTCAATCTGGCTGGCCACATCCAGACCTGGAGCCTGTTTGCCAGCGACACCTTGTCGATTCAGGACAACCTGCACTTGACGCTGTCGGGGCGCTACAACACGACATCCATCAAGAATCGCGACCAGATCCATGGTGCCAGCGACAGCGCATCGCTCACGGGCGACAACCGCTTCTCACGCTTGAATCCAGCCATCGGTCTGACCTACAGCCCGGCCAAAACACTTAACACCTACTTTGGCTACAGCGAAAGCAGCCGCGCGCCGACCGCCATCGAACTCGGTTGTGCCAATCCGGATCAGCCCTGCAAGCTGCCGAACGCGATGGCCGGCGACCCGCCGCTCAAGCAGGTCGTCACGCGTACCGTCGAGGCGGGCCTGCGCGGACTGTTGGCCGGCAACCTACGATGGAATGCGGGCGTGTTCAGCGCTGAAAACCAGAACGACATCCTGTTTGTGGCCGACAACCAGGCCGGGTATGGCTACTTCAAGAATTTCGGCAAAACCCGGCGTCGCGGGTTAGAACTGGGCCTGAGCGGTGAGCTTGGCAAGTTGAATCTGGGCGCGCAATACACCTGGCTCGATGCGACCTACCAGAGCGCCGAAATAATCAATGGCAGCGGCAACAGCAGCAATGACGCGGCCAGAGCGGGCAACCCTGGGCTGGACGGCACCATCGGCATCCGGCCGGGCGACCGCATTCCGCTGATCCCGCGCCAGATATTGAAACTGTTTGCCAGTTATGCAGTGTCGCCATCCTTCACCCTCAATGGCACTGTGGTGGCGGTGTCCGGCTCATTGGCGCGCGGCAACGAGAACAATGGCCACCAACCGGACGGTACGTATTATCTTGGCCCGGGCCGCAGCGCCGGTTATGCGATTTTCAATTTGGGCGGCAATTACCGCGTGACGCGGCGGCTGCAGTTGCTGGCGCAAGTCAACAACGTGTTCGACAGGCAGTACAGCACCGCGGCCCAATTGGGAGCGACAGGCTTTGATGCGAACGGCAATTTCGTGGCTAGGCCGCTCGGCGGATCAAGTGCAGACGGCTACCCGCTCCGTCAGTCGACGTTCTACGCTCCCGGCGCACCGCGCCAGGTCTGGGTGGGGCTTCGCTATGTGTTCGACTAGCCGAAGTCCCTTTGAATCCGATTCTGCACAGTGCGCAGCGCCCTCACTGCCGCCAGAAAAAGATTGCTGTCATCACCAGACCCGTCAGCACAATGCCGCCACGCAGCCAGGGCGCGGGAATGCGCCGGGCCACCCGCGCGCCGCCATAGCCGCCAGCGGTGGCGGCCACCATCATCATCAGCGCCTGGGGCCACAGCACCACGCCGCCTGCAGCGTAGATGGCGACGGCAATGGCGGTGAGCAGGGCCGAGACCCAGTTCTTCAGCCCGTTCATGGCGTTCAGGTTGGTCTGGCCGAGCAGCCCGAACAGCGCCAGCAGCAAGATACCGAGCCCGCCGTTGAAGTAGCCGCCGTAGGCCGCAACGACCAGCACGCCCGCCGTCGCTTTGGCGGTGGACGGCTTGCCCCCCGCCGTCCATTCGCGCAGCTTGGGGCCGAGCGCAAACAGCAGCGTGGCGGCCAGCAGCAGCCAGGGCACAATGACGGAAAACAGGTCGTTGGACGTGACCAGCAGCAGGCCCGCGCCCGCCGCACCGCCGACGAGCGAGAGCACCACCAGACGTGGCATGGAGAGCCCTGGCGGCGGCTGCGTGTCTTCGCGAAAGCCCCAGGCACCGGCCGCGTAGCCCGGCAGCAGCGCCACGGTGCCGGTGGCGTTGGCCACCACGGGGGGCACGCCGACGAACACCAGCGCGGGCAGCGTCAGAAAGCTGCCGCCCCCGGCAACGGCATTGAGAGCGCCAGCGACGAAGGCAGCGGTGAGAAGCAAGGAGGTATCGAACATGGGGCGGTGTCGGGCTGGCGGCATGCCGGCTCAAGGACGGCCTGTATCGTAGGTTCAAATTTTGGGAGTTACTGGCCGAATTACCTGCAAATTGGTTTGCATTGCTGTGTCTGAGAGCTGCCTGGCAGGAGGCGCCATTCCTACCCAAGTTCGCCTGCGTTGCCGTCCCGCCTATCTGTGTACCGGACTGCGCCGCACCTTACGCTTGCGCGTAGGGGTCGGCAAAACCGAGCTCACCCAGGATGGCGGTTTCATACGCTTCCATCTCCTGGGCATCCTGCGCGCTGGTCTCATGGTCCCAGCCTTGGGCGTGCAGGGCGCCGTGCACCAGCAGGTGGGCGTAGTGCTCTTCCAGGGTTTTGTTCTGCTCCAGCGCCTCGCGCGCCACCACCGGGGCGCACAGCACCAGGTCGGCTAGCACCGTGGGTTCCTGCGCATAGTCGAAGGTGAGCACGTTGGTGGCGTAGTCCTTCTGGCGGTAGTCGCGGTTGAGCTGGCGGCCTTCGTCCTCATCGACGATGCGCACGGTGATCTCGGCATCGGAGGAAAGGGAGTGGCGAATCCAGCGCGCCACCCGGTGGCGCGCCAGCACGGCGCGGTGCTCGGGGGCGGCGGCAAAGTGCGCGAATTGCAGGGACAAGGCAAGTGCAGGCAGAGCCATATATTTATAGTGTTTTAGGCCTCTAGCGCTTATCCGATAAGCGTTAGCAGCTATATAAAAGCTAGCGAACTACGTCGCCCGCGCACGCCCCGGCCGCCCGGCGGCGTCGTAGGCGTCCACAATGCGCGCCACCAGGGGGTGGCGCACCACGTCCGCGCTGGTAAAGCGCGTCACCGAAATGCCTTTGATGCGCTTCAAGATGCGTTCGGCTTCGACCAGGCCGCTCATCGCGCCCTTGGGCAGGTCGATCTGGCTCACGTCGCCGGTCACCACGGCTTTGGCGCCAAAGCCGATGCGGGTGAGGAACATCTTCATCTGCTCGGGCGTGGTGTTCTGCGCTTCGTCGAGGATGACGAAGGCGTTGTTCAGCGTGCGCCCGCGCATGAAGGCCAGCGGCGCGATTTCGAGCTGGTTGCGCTCGAACGCCTTTTGCACCTTGTCGTAGCCCATCAGCTCGTAAAGCGCGTCGTACAGGGGGCGCAGGTACGGGTCCACCTTCTGCGCCAGGTCGCCCGGTAGGAAACCCAGGCGCTCGCCCGCTTCCACGGCAGGGCGGGTGAGCACGATGCGCTGCACGGCCGAGCGCTCGAGCGCATCCACCGCGCAGGCCACGGCCAGATACGTCTTGCCGGTGCCCGCCGGGCCGATGCCCAGGCTGATGTCGTGCGTGGCGATGTTGGCCAGGTACTGCGCCTGGGTGGCGGTGCGGGCGCGCAGGTCGGCACGGCGCGTGGTGAGCTGCGAGCCATCCACAAGGGCATCGGCCAACTCGCTGTCGCCGGCCAGCATGAGCTGGACCGTTTCGTCGCTCACCGGGCGCTCGGCGATTTCGTAGACCGCCTGCAGCATCTCCATGGCCTGCGTGGCGCGTGCCTTGGGGCCATCCACCTTGAACTGCTCGTGCCGGTGCGCAATGCTGACTTGCAGCGCCGCCTCGATGGTGCGCAAGTGGCAGTCGGCCGGGCCGCACAGGTGCGAGAGGCGCGCGTTGTTGTGGGGAGTGAAGGTGTGGCGCAGGATCACGCTGATAATTCCGGGCGGTAAGGCAAACGGTGAAGCGCCACACGCGCTGTCAGCGCGATTTGCACGGTGTGCGCAAAGTGACAAGAAGGACTGCAATGATAGGCAAGTTGACCGGCACCCTGCTGGAGAAGAATCCCCCCGAGGTATTGATCGATTGCCAGGGCGTGGGTTACGAGGTGCAGGTGCCCATGAGCACCTTCTACAACCTGCCGGCGCTGGGCGAGCGCGTCAGCCTGCTGACGCAGTTCATTGTGCGTGAGGATGCGCAACTGCTGTACGGTTTTGCCAGTGTGCAAGAGCGCGCCGCTTTCCGCGAGCTGATCAAGGTGGCCGGCGTCGGCCCGCGCACGGCCCTGGCGGTACTCTCTGGCATGGGCGTGGCCGATCTGGCGCAGGCCATCACCTTGCAGGAGGCGGGGCGTCTGGTGAAAGTGCCTGGCATCGGCAAGAAGACCGCCGAACGCTTGCTGCTGGAGCTCAAAGGCAAGCTGGGCGCCGAGCTCTCGGGCGCGGCGGCACTGACCACCAGTGATGCGCAGGCCGATATTTTGCAGGCGCTGCTGGCGTTGGGCTACAACGACAAGGAAGCGGCGGCGGCGCTCAAGGCGCTGCCGGTGGATGTGGCGGTGGGCGATGGCATCCGGCTGGCGCTGAAAAGCCTGGCGAAATAGCGGGGGCGCGCGGGTTGCGCAGGAACAACAAGGAACAGGTATGCAAATCAGAGCGGGCGCAATGCGCTGGACGACATGGCTCTTGGTGGTTGCGGGCCTCACGGCTTGCGGTGGCGGCGCAGACGATGCGACGCAGCCGGCACGGACGCAGGCTGCGCCGCTGCTGCAATCCAAGGCATGGGTTCAACCGTCTGGCGTGCAGGCACAGGTCGGTGTCAAGGCTCGGGCACTCACACCAGCCGCCGCGCCCCTGCCGGCGCAGGTGCAATTGGGCGAACTCGTCCAGGAAAAAGGCGTTGCACTGCGAGAAGGTGGTGCGCGGCTGGTGGGCGTGCCCCGTGCACTTGCCGAAACGGCCGCGCCCGATGGTCTTGCCGCCCGGTTGCATTGGCAAGACACACCGACCGGCGCCAAGGTTGCGGCACTGAGTGTCTCGGCGAGCGGAGCGCAAGGCTTGCGGCTCGCACTGCACGTAGAGGCCTTGCCAGCCGATGCCTTGCTGCGGGTGTATAGCCAGGCGCGGCCCGAGACGGTCTATGAAGTTGCCGGACAGCAGGTGTTGGATGCCATTGCGCGCAATCTGGCTGCAGGGGAAACCGGTGATGCCGCGCACACCTGGTGGACGCCAGAACTTGGCGCAGACGAGCAAACGCTGGAGATTGAGCTTGCGCCCGGCACCGACCCGCAGGCCCTGCGTATCTCGGTGCCGCAGGTTTCGCACATCTTTGAAGATCTGTCGGTGCCGCCGGAGGGCGCACTGGTCAGCAAAATCAATGAGTCAGCCACCTGCAACCTAGACGCCAGCTGCTACGACGAGGTCGCTGCGCAGCGCAATGCGGTGGCACGCATGGTGTTTACCAAGGACGGCAGCACCTACGCGTGTACGGGAACGCTGCTGAATGACCTGGCCTCTTCGGGTACGCCGTATTTTCTGAGCGCCAACCACTGCATTTCTACTCAGGCAGCAGCCAGCAGCCTACAGACCGACTGGTTTTACCGTTCCCCCACTTGCAACAGCCGCACGCTCTCGTCGGCCTCGGTGCGCCGCTTTGGTGGAGCTACCCTGCTGTATGCCAATGCCGCAAGCGATACCGCCCTGGTGCAACTCAATGACGCCCCCCCGCCCGGTGCTGTCTTCGCGGCCTGGGACGCCACGCCGCAGGCGAGCGGAGCTGCCGTATTCGGCCTGCACCATCCTCGCGCCGACTTGCTCAAGATCAGCCTAGGGACGCTAACCGGCCAGGTGTCCTGCACAAGCGGAACGGGAACGGATTTCACCTGCAGCGGGAGTACCGGCAACTACTACCAGGTGCAATGGTCCAGCGGGACCACCGAGGGCGGCAGCAGCGGTTCGGCCCTGTTTCACGGCAGCACCGTGGTGGGGACGTTGTATGGCGGCTCGGTCAGCTGCACCGCAACCGGGGGGTTTGACGTGTATGGGCGCCTGGATGTGGCGTACAACGACGGAATCAAGAAATGGTTGGCCGGCAGCGGCAGCGGCAGCGGCAGCAGCGGGGACGGTGGTGGTGGGGTCTCGACGCTGGGCAGCCTATTTCGGACAATGCTGAGCCCAAAATAACTTCCCCAAATACGCATGAACCTTGGAGAGAGGCAGTCTACAAGTTACTTGGCGTTGATCAGGTTTTTCAAAGTATCGCCAGCTTCGATCGAATAAATCTTGGTGGCAAGAGACGTGACATCGGTAATGGAGATGCTGACGCTCTTCAAATTGTCCGTGGTTTTTTCCCTGGAATATGCACATATTGCTTCACCTGGAAGAAAACTTACCAATATGCCGGCGTCTGTAGGTCGCCCGGGCGTCCGACCGACTCCCGAGTTATAAACCGTCGTGACGTCGGAAGAAGTTCCACCGAGGAGACTGCCATTTAAATATCTGCTGCCAAGCCAATCATCATTGGTCCAGACATTGGCGCCCTTGAGATCTTGTACTACCAGAGTGGAATCTGAATTCTCTTCGTTGGATTCGGAAAATACAACCAAAACTTTGGAGCCTTGAAACGTTGCGCCTCCGCTGTCAATGATGGTGCAACCTGACGCCGAAGCGGTTCGTGATTGAAGATTGTTGGTGCTGATATTCAAAAGACCTGCGTGCGAGGAGAGGGTTACGATTGATAGAATGCAAAAAACGGTAAATTTGATTTTTTTCATATCTGGCTTAATGAATAATGGTTATGTGTGTAGTTAATTTGTTTTTGAATTTTTAATTCAAATAAATGATACGTTGACTGGCATTTGTCAGAATAGGTGTTAACCCTTATGTATTGCAGGAATTTAAATCAACTCTCATTTGGCCCTATAGTCTATGTCGGAATGTTTGCTGGAAATATGCCAACGTGACCATCCAGACCGACGACTTCGCGCCCGCGCCGCCCAAGCGTGTTATTTCTGCCGCCCCCGCGTCACCGCAGGAAGAGGCCATAGAGCGCGCCCTGCGCCCCAAGCTGCTGCAGGAGTATGTGGGCCAGGCCAAGGCGCGCGAGCAGTTGGAGATCTTCATTGGTGCCGCCAAAAAGCGCGGTGAGGCGCTCGACCACGTGCTGCTGTTTGGCCCCCCTGGCCTGGGCAAGACCACGCTCAGCCACATCATCGCTGCCGAACTCGGGGTGAACCTGCGCCAGACCAGCGGCCCGGTGTTGGAAAAACCCAAGGACCTGGCGGCGCTCCTGACCAATCTGGAGCGCAACGATGTGCTCTTTATCGACGAGATCCATCGCCTTAGCCCCGTGGTCGAGGAAATCCTCTACCCCGCGCTGGAGGATTACCAGATCGACATCATGATTGGCGAAGGCCCGGCCGCGCGTTCCATCAAGCTCGACCTGCAGCCTTTCACCCTGGTGGGCGCCACGACGCGCGCCGGCATGCTGACCAATCCGCTGCGCGACCGCTTTGGCATCGTCGCGCGGCTGGAGTTTTATACGCCTGAAGAACTGGCGCGCATCGTCAGGCGCAGTGCCGGGCTGCTGGGAACCCCCATGGACGACGCCGGTGGTTTCGAGCTGGCGCGGCGCTCGCGCGGGACGCCGCGCATTGCCAACCGGCTGCTGCGCCGCGTGCGCGACTATGCCGAGGTCAAGGGCGAAGGCCACATCACCCAGGATATTGCCAACCGGGCGCTCGCCATGCTGGACGTAGACCCGCAGGGCTTTGACGTGATGGACAGAAAGCTTTTGGAGGCGCTGATTCACCGCTTTGACGGCGGCCCAGTAGGGTTGGACAACATTGCCGCCAGCATTGGCGAAGAGGCCGGCACGATTGAAGACGTGATTGAGCCCTACCTGATCCAGCAAGGCTATTTGCAGCGCACCACGCGCGGCCGCGTGGCCACGCTGGCCGCCTACCGCCATTTGGGCGTGACGCCGCCGCAAGCGGCTGGCGGTCTGTTCGACGCCGGGGCGTCGCAGTGACATTGCCTCGGCGCACGCTGTGGCTGTTGGGCGCCGCGCTGGCGCTGGGTGGTTTGGCGGTGGCGCTCGCCATTTGGCTGCGCGGGCCGCAGGCCGATGTTGTGCAGGTGCAGCGCGCGCCGCTTGTGCGCACGCTGCAGTTTTCCGCCCGCGTCGCGACGCTCTCACGCGTGGATATTGGCAGCACCCTCACTGGCCGCGTGGTGCAGGTGCTGGTGGTCGAAGGCGACCGCGTGCAGGCAGGCAATGCGCTGATCCAACTCGAAGACCAGGAATGGCGCGCCGCACTCGCCCAGGCCAGGGCTGCGGAGCAGCAGGCCCATGCACACCTGACGGGCCTGCGCAGCAGCGGCCGCGCGGCTTCGCAGGCTGGCCTCGCGCAGGCCGAGGCCGGCCTGCATGCCGCCAATGCGGCCCTGGCGCGCGCGCAGCAGTTGGTGGCCCAGGGTTTTTACAGCGCCGCCCAACTTGATGAGGCGCGCCGCGCTGCCGATGTCGCGCAGGCGCAAACCAACAGTGCGCGCGCCCAGGTGCAGGCCAATGCCGACGCGGGCAGCGACGTGGTGCAGGCCAGGGCACAGTTGGATGTTGCCCACGCCGCGACACAGGCCGCGCAGGCGCGGCTGGCCCAGGCCACGCTGCGCGCACCCACCAACGCCCGCGTGCTGGTGCGGAGCGTCGAGCCTGGGCAGATCGTGCAGCCCGGCAAGGCCTTGCTGAGCCTGGCGCTGGCCGGCCCGACGCAGCTTGTTGCCCAGGTGGACGAGCGCTTTCTGGAGCAACTGCGGCCTGGCCAGCGCGCCGCCGTCGTGGCCGACGCTTTCCCGGACCAGCGCTTTGCCGCGCGCGTGCTGAGCCTGGCGCCGGCGGTGGACGCGCAGCGCGGCGCCATCGAAGTGAAATTCGCGCTTGCCGCAGAGGCCCCAGCGTTTCTGCGTGAGGACATGACGCTGTCGGTGGAGGTGGAAACCGCAAGAAGAGACAACACCCTGGTGCTGCCGCAGACAGCGCTGCGCGCGCCGCCTGTGGGCGACCAGGCCGAAGTGCTGGTGGTGCAGGCGGGCCGTGCGCGCATGCGCAAGGTGCGGCTGGGTCTGCGCACCCTGGGCGCCGTGGAGGTGCTGGGCGGCCTTGCCGAAGGGGATACCGTGCTGCAAAGCGCCACGGTTGTGCAACCCGGCGCCCATGTGCGCAGCCGCGTGGTGGACTGGACGCCCGTTGCCAGCGACCCGGCTGCGCGCGCCGAAGACGCCGGCTCGGCTATTTTCAATACCATGGGGAACTGAAGGCCCATGCTGCGCTGGCCCGGCTTTGAACTGCGCGTGGCGCTGCGTTTTTTGCGTGAGGGGCGCATGCAGACCGTGCTCATCGTCGTCGGGGTGGCGGCAGGCGTCGCGGTGGTGGCCTATATCTCGGCGCTGATCAGCGGCCTGCAATCGAACACCCTCGCCAAGACACTCGGCGCCCAGGCGCACATCACGCTCCAGGTGCCCGACGATGTTGTCACGCCGGCGGCGCTGCCCCGGCCCGGTGCTGCGGTGCTGAGCGACACCCAGCCGCGCGCCCAGCGCCTGCGCTCGGTGGCCAACTGGCAGGCACTGGTGCCGCTTTTGGAGCGTCGGCCCAATGTGGCCGGCGTCTCGCCCATGGTTTCGGGCGCGGGGCTGGCGCTGCGCGGCGAGGCGGTGCAATCGATCGCGCTGATGGGTGTCGACCTGGACCGCTACGACCGCGTCGTCGGCCTGCGCAGCAAGGTGGTCAGCGGCGTGGCACGGCTGGAACCGGGCGAGGCCATCATCGGGCGCGAGCTGGCGCACGACCTGGGCGTGCACGCGGGTGACCGCTTCACGGTACAGACGGGTGGGCGCAGCGAGTCGCTGCGCACCACGGCGTTGGTGGACCTGGGCGTCAAGGATTTGAACCGCCGCACGGTGATCGTGCCGCTGCGCGAGGCGCAGAACCTGTTGGCCTTGCCCGGGGGGGCCACCAGCCTCGACTTGACGCTGAACGACGTCTGGGTGGCGCAGACCATGGCGCGCGATCTGCGCGCGCAGTTTCCCTACAAAATAGAAAGTTGGCAGGAGAACAACGCGCAACTCGTTGCGGCGCTCAATGCCCAGTCCATTGCCACCGGCATCATTCGCGGCGTGGTGCTGGCTGTCGTGGTGCTGGGCATTGCCAGCGTGCTGGTGGTGTCAGTCGTTCAAAAGCGCCGCGAGATTGGCATCCTACGCGCCATGGGCGCAACGCGCGGGCAGATCATGCGGGTGTTTCTGGTGCAGGGCGCCGTGGTCGGCGCGGTGGGCTCGCTGCTCGGCCTGCTGCTCGCGGTAGCACTCATCTTTGTGTTTACGCGCTTCGTGCATGGCTCGGACGGGCGCCCGTTGTTTGACATTCACCTGCTCCCTGCAACCGCGCTGCTGGTGGCGCTGATTGCTACCGTGTGCGGGGTACTGGCGGCCATTGCGCCTGCGCGCAGCGCCGCCCGGCTGGATCCGGCGCAGGCTATTCGTATTTGATCCATGGCTGCGCCGCCCGGAACACCAGCGCTGATTGCGCTCTCCTGTATCAAGAAAAGCTACAACATCGGGCACCCCAGCGAGGCCGAAATACTGCACGGGCTGGACCTGCAGGTCGCAGCAGGCGAGTTCATCGCACTCATGGGCCCCTCGGGTTCGGGCAAGAGCACGCTGCTGAACATTTTGGGATTGCTGGAGCGCGCTACTTCAGGCGACTACCGCCTGCAGGGTGAGACCGTCCAAAACCTCGACGATGCCGCGCTCACGCTGCGGCGGCGCCACACGCTGGGCTTTGTGTTCCAGTTTCACCACCTGCTGCCAGCCTTCTCGGCGCTGGAGAACGTCACGCTGCCGGCGCTGATGGGCGAGGGGCGCGTAAGCAGCCAGCAGCGCGAGCGCGCGCGCAGCCTGCTGGACGCCGTGGGCCTTGCCCATGCCATGGACAAGCGGCCCGGCGAGCTCTCGGGCGGCATGCAGCAGCGCGTGGCCATTGCCCGTGCCCTGGTGCTGGACCCGCCGCTGGTGCTGGCCGACGAGCCCACGGGCAATCTGGACACCGCCGCGTCCAGCGAGGTGTTTGCGCTCCTGCGGCGCATGCATGCCGAGCGTGGCACCAGCTTCATCATCGTCACCCACGACCCGCGCCTGGCCGCGCACTGCGACCGGCTGGTGGAACTGGTGGACGGACGCATCGCCCGCGATGAAGCGATGGTGCAAGGCGTGGAGCCGGCTCCCAGCAGCTTGCCCGCGCCGCCACCGTGACCAGCGGCATGCGGAAACAATCAAAAAAGTGAGCTGTCAGCGGTTACTGCATAAGCGGTAGAGGCTTATTTGACTGATATTTTCCACGCACTTGGCCATCGGCACGGCCCTGCTTACTGCCAGCCAAAGCGGCGGATATAGAAGCGCTTGAGCACCGTGGTCAGCGTGGCGTAGCCCAGCAAGATCGCCACCAGCGCGCCAAAGTAGGGCAGCGGCAGCGCCTGCAGCTTGAAGTAATCGGCCAGCGGCCCCATGGGCAGAAACACGCCCACGGCCATGACCAGCACGGTCATGCCCATCAGCGGCCAGGCGGCGCGGCTCTGGAGGAAGGGCAGCTTGGGCGTGCGGATCATGTGCACGATCAGCGTCTGCGTGAGCAGGCCGACGACGAACCAGCCCGACTGGAACAGCGTTTGCGACGCCAGCGTGTTGGCCTTGAAGACCCACCACATCAGCGCAAAAGTGAGGATATCGAACACCGAGCTGATGGGGCCAAAAAACACCATGAAGCGCCCCAGATCCTGCGGGTTCCAGCGCAGCGGCTGGCGCACCAGCTCTTCGTCGACGTTGTCGAACGGAATGGCGATCTGCGAGATGTCGTAAAGCAGGTTCTGCACCAGCAGCTGGATCGGCAGCATCGGCAGGAACGGCAAGAAGGCGCTGGCCACCAGCACCGAGAACACGTTGCCAAAGTTGGAGCTGGCCGTCATGCGGATGTACTTGAGCATGTTGCTGAAGGTCTTGCGGCCTTCCACCACGCCCTCTTCGAGCACCATCAGGCTCTTTTCGAGCAGGATGATGTCCGCTGCCTCCTTGGCAATGTCCACCGCGCTGTCCACGCTGATGCCGATGTCGGCGGCCCGCAGCGCCGGCGCGTCGTTGATGCCGTCGCCCATGAAGCCGACGATATGCCCGTTGGCGCGCAGCGCCCGCACGATGCGCTCCTTGTGCAGCGGCGTGAGCTTGGCGAACAGGTCGTGCTGCTCCACCAGCCGGCGCAGACCGGCCTCGTCCAGGTCTTCGATCTGCGCGCCCAGCACCACGCCATTGACCGGCAGGCCGACGTCGCGGCACACCTTGGCGGCCACCAGATCGTTGTCGCCGGTCAGCACCTTCACGGCCACGCCGTGCGCGGCCAGCGCCTGCAGGGCCGGGGCGGCGGATTCTTTTGGTGGATCGAGAAAGGCGATGTAGCCGATCAGCGTCAGATCGGCCTCGTCGGCCACGCTGTAGACGGCCTTGCTCGGCGGCACCTCCTTGACGGCCACGGCGACCACGCGCAGGCCCTCTTGGTTGAGTGCGCCGGTCACGGCCTGCACGCGCGCCAGCAGCGCGGTGTCGAGCGCCAGCACCTGCGCACCGTCCTGGATGTGGCTGCAGGCGGCCAGCACTTCTTCGACCGCACCCTTGCAGATCAGCTCGTGGTGATCGCCCTTCTCGGACACCACCACCGACATGCGCCGACGCTGAAAGTCAAACGGGATTTCATCGACCTTGCGGTAATCCTCGCTGACGCGCAGCGCGGTCTGCAACTCCACGTGTTCGAGCACGGCGCGGTCCAGCAGGTTCTTCAGCCCGGTCTGGTAATGGCTGTTGAGGAAAGCAAACTTCAGCACCTCCTCAGAGACCACACCAAACACATTGGTGTGGCGCTCGAGCACGATCTTGTCCTGCGTCAGCGTGCCGGTCTTGTCGGTACACAGCACGTCCATGGCGCCAAAGTTCTGGATCGCGTCCAGGCGCTTGACCACCACCTTCTTGCGCGACAGCACCACGGCGCCCTTGGCCAGGGTCGAGGTGACGATCATGGGCAGCATCTCGGGCGTCAGGCCCACGGCCACCGACAAGGCAAACAAAAAGGCCTCGACCCAGTCGCCCTTGGTGACGCCGTTGATGACGAACACGATGGGCACCATCACCAGTGCAAACCGTATCAGCACCCAGCTGACGTTGTTCACCCCGGTCTGGAAGGCCGTGGGCGTGCGGTCGGCTGCGGTGACGCGCGTGGCGATGGTGCCGAAATACGTGCCGTTGCCGGTGGCGAGCACCAGCGCGGTGGCCGCACCAGAGACCACGTTGGTGCCCATGAACAGCAGGTTGGCGGCGTCCAGCACGCTCTCGGTATTCTCAGCATTCTCGGCCGCATCGGCATGCTTCTCGATGGGCAGCGACTCACCGGTCATGGCCGCCTGGCTGACGAACAGGTCCTTGGACACCAGTACGCGGCAGTCAGCCGGGATCATGTCGCCGGCCGACAGAATGATCAGGTCGCCAGGCACGAGCTGCGCGATGGGCAGCTCTTGCTGCGCGCTGGCGCCGCCTGCTGCGTCTGCTGCGCCGGCTTCGCTGCGGCGCAGCACCGTGGCGGTGTTGCTGACCAGGGCCTTGAGCCGTTCGGCCGCGCGGTGCGAGCGGCCCTCCTGGACAAAGCGCATCAGCGTCGACAGCACCACCATGCTGCCGATCACGACAGTGGCTTTGGCGTCTTCCGTGAGCCACGAAATCACGGCCAGCGCCGTCAGCAGCAGGTTGAACGGGTTCTGGTAACAGTGCCACAGGTGCAGCCAGGCCGGCAGGGGTTTTTCATGCTCGACCTCATTGGGGCCGACGTGCGCACGGATGTCCGCGGCCTCGGCGTCGGTCAGGCCACGCGCCTGGCTGCCGGCGCGCGCCAGCAAGGCTGCCGTGCTGTCCTTGCTGGCCTGACGCAGCGCCTGCGTCAGCGCTGGGGGTACCGCCACGGCGTGGCCGTGCGTATTGAGCGACTCCAACATCAGGCGGCGCCGGAAATGCCGCAGCGTGTGGCGGCTGCGCAGGAACAGGGCAAAGCGGGCTTTGAAGAATTGCAGGGCCATTTCTTTCTTCCAGAACACGGGAGCGTCGCGGCCGGGCGGATTCTCAGCCTCCTGGCGTGGCGGCGGGCACAGGCCTGTCAAGCCTGGCCTGCGCGGGGCAGGAAAGCATCAGGGATTCAGGCGAGGCATCGCCAGGGCGCGGGCAAGCGCCGGGATGTCAGAAACCAGGGGCAGCAGCCGCGGACCGGACCGCGCCCCGTGCGCGGGACTCAGTCGGCCAGAAGCGCTGCCTTGGCGGCACGCTGTAAATCACTGGAAGAACTGGCACAGTCCACGCGGGGGGCTCCAAAAATCGGGGTGCGCGATTGTTGCACAGCAGCATTGCAGGCGCAATAACGCATCGGCCTGACCGAAGGGTGGATTTGCGCTACTGAAAAAATAGCTTTAAGCGCTTGTTCTATAAGCGCTAAAGCCCAATATCTATGGGATATTTAATCGCTGCGGCTCCCACAGGCGCGGGTTGCCTGCAGGATTTTTTCTAGGGTGGCGCTCCCAGAACGCATGGGTTCACGTTCCCAGGGGCAAGGCCCTCATGGGCACGAGCTGGAACGCCTGCCCGGTAGCGCCGGTCGGCCCGTCAAGAGGGCTGTCTGGCGGCGCATCCTTCGAGCTTGCGGTAGATGGTCTGCCGGCTGATACCCAACTGGCGCGCGGCCTGGGTGACATTGCCGCGCGTGCTTTGCAGCGCTTGCTGGATGGCGGCGTGCGAGAGCTCCTGCAGGTTCAGCGTAGCGCTCTGGGCCGGCGCCGGGTCTGCAGGGCGCGGTGCTGTGACGGCATTGTTCAAAGGAAGGGACAAAGCGGCGATCAGGTCATCAGGCATATGCCCCCAGTCCAGCATATCCTCCTCGTCACCCAGCATGGCGCAGGCCGTGCGCAGCACGCTGGCGACCTGGCGCAGATTGCCGGGCCAGGCGTAACCGGCCAGCCGTGCATACAGATCGGGCGCCAACTGCAGCGCGCGCTCCGGGTGCAGATCGTGCAGCAGGCGCTGCGCGAGCGCCGCGAAGTCGCTGCGCTCACGCAGCGCCGGCAACTGCACCGTCAGGCCATTGATGCGGTAGTACAGGTCTTGCCGGAACCGCCCCTGCGCCGCGGCTTCCAGCAACTGGCAGTGCGTGGCGCAGACAAGAGCAAAGTCCACCGGCACCGCCGTACCCGAGCCGACCGGCGTAACGCTGCGCTCCTGCAGCACGCGCAGCAACCGGGTCTGCATGGGCAGTGGCATATCGCCAATCTCATCGAGAAACAGCGTGCCGCCATGCGCTTCGCGCAGGCGCCCCAGGCTGCCCTCCTTGCGTGCGCCGGTAAAAGCCCCGCCCACGTAGCCAAACAGCTCGGCCTCGATCAGGGATTCTGGAATGGCACCGCAGTTGATGGCGACAAAGGGCGCTGCATGCCGCGGACCGCTGGCATGCAAGGCGCGCGCAAACACCTCCTTGCCCACGCCGCACTCCCCCTGGATCAGCACCGCGATAGGCTTGCCCACCACGCGGCGCACCTTGTCGGCGGCGGCGCGCCAGCGGGCATCACCCGTGTCGATCTGGGCCAGCGCATCGCCCGCGGGCTGTGCCGGCTGAAGGTGCGCCGCACTGCTCGCGCGGCGCGTGGGCCAGGTAGCCGCATCCGCCTGCAGCTGGGCAAACAGCGTGGCGCCGCTGTGCAAGCGAAGCATGTGGGTCTGCGAGGACCGGCGCTGGTGGCGGGTGAGCAGATCATCGAGCCGCACATCGAGTACGCGTTCGAGCAGCGTCGCGCCGATGTCGCCGGTCTGCAGACCCAACTGCGTCAGGGCCACGCGGTTGGCGCCGACGATCCAGCCATCCTCGGAGACCACCACAATGCCTTCGGCCACGCTGCCAATCCCTTCGGGCTGCGTGTGCAGGTGCAGCCGAAGGTTGCGCTGGCAGGTGGCCACCAGCAGGCGGTTCTCGATCATGCGGGCGGCCGTACTGACCAGGCCCAGCGTATGCCCATGGGCCTGGCCGCTGCGGTGGTCGCCAGAAATATCCAGGATCCCCAGCAGATCGCCCGTGGCCGACAGAATGGGCGAAGCCGCGCAGGTCAGGAAACTGTTGCGCTCCAGGAAATGCTCGGAGCCGTGTATCTGCACGGCGCTGCCCTCGACCAGGGCAGTGCCAATGGCATTCGTGCCGCGATCCTCTTCGTGCCAGGACGCCCCGCAGGCCAGCGCCACGCGCGCCGCCTTGTCGGCGAAAAGCGGGTCGCCCAGCGTATGCACCAGCATGCCGCGCGGGTCGGCCAGCACGACCACGCTCTGGCTGTGGCGCACCTGGTCAAACACATACTCCATGATGGGGCGTGAGTGCGCCAAGAGCGCATGGCTGGCCGACAGGGCCTGGCGCAGGCTGCCGCTGCTTGCGGGCTCGGGCGCCAGCACCCGGCCAGTGGGCAGCAACCCCGCCGCCATGCTGCGTGACCACGAACGCGTCAGGCGTTCATGGACCAGGCCACCCGGGCACTGGCCCGATTCCAGCAGATGTTGCCTGGCCTGGCGCAAGGCGATGGGAGTGGGGATCGATGGCATGTGTTGTCTCCTGCGCGGGTGCTGGGGTGCCCCGCTTTTTGGCGCCAGTATGGGCGGCTCGCCACCCGGAGGCAACTGTGCATTGCCCCCAAGCCCACCGAGTGTTCCACCTTGTGACAGTTGTCGCGCTGTGGAGCGTCGCCTTGCCGGCGACTGGCGGTATCCCACACAGAAAACTTGCAAGGCCCTGCAAATTCAATGCTTTGGCAGCGCAAGGAAAGCCTGGCACGGTTTGTGAATGGTATTTGGCATCTGGCCGCCTAAGTGGGCGCCGGATCGACTTTTCACCTGGAGACAAGCACATGACCGTTTATGCAGCCCCTGGCGCCGCTGGCGCCAAAATCGCCTACAAACCCCAGTACAACAACTTCATCGGTGGCAAGTTCGTCGCCCCCGTGAAAGGCCAGTACTTTGACGTGGTGACGCCTATCAGTGGAAAGGTCTATACGCAGGTAGCCCGCTCCACCGCCGAAGACATTGATCTGGCGCTTGACGCCGCCCATGCCGCCGCCGACGCATGGGGCAAGACCGACGCCGCCACGCGCTCCAACATCCTGCTCAAGATTGCCGACCGCATCGAGCAAAATCTGGAGCTGTTGGCCTACGCTGAAACCGTGGACAACGGCAAGGCGATCCGCGAGACGCTGAATGCCGACATTCCGCTCACCGTGGACCATTTCCGCTACTTTGCCGGCTGCGTGCGGGCACAAGAAGGCGCGCTGTCCAATATCGACGAGAACACCGTGGCGTACCACATCCAGGAACCTCTGGGCGTGGTGGGCCAGATCATTCCCTGGAACTTCCCCATCCTGATGGCCGCGTGGAAGCTGGCACCCGCCCTGGGCGCCGGCAACTGCGTGGTGCTCAAGCCCGCAGAGAGCACCCCCATCAGCATTTTGATTTTGGCCGAGCTGATTGCCGACATCGTTCCCCCTGGCGTGCTCAATATCGTCAACGGCTACGGCCGCGAAGCCGGCATGCCGCTGGCTACCAGCAAGCGCATTGCCAAGATTGCCTTTACTGGCTCCACCACCACGGGCCGCGTGATTGCGCAGGCCGCCGCGAACAACCTGATTCCCGCCACGCTGGAACTGGGTGGCAAAAGCCCCAACATCTTCTTTGCCGACATCATGGACAAGGACGACGCCTTCCTCGACAAGGCGATTGAAGGCCTGGTGCTGTTTGCCTTCAACCAGGGCGAGGTTTGCACCTGCCCATCGCGCGCATTGATCCAGGAATCCATCTACGACAAGTTCATGGAACGTGTGCTCAAGCGCGTGGCCGCCATCAAGCACATGAACCCGCTGGACACCGACAGCATGATGGGCGCACAGGCCTCCAAGGAGCAGCTCACCAAGATCCTGTCGTACCTTGATCTGGGCAAGCAGGAAGGTGCCGAGGTCCTGGCCGGTGGTAGCCAAGCGCATCTGGGCGGGGACCTGGAAGGCGGCTACTACGTGCAGCCCACGCTGTTCAAGGGCCACAACAAGATGCGCATCTTCCAGGAAGAAATCTTTGGCCCCGTGCTGGCCGTGACCACCTTCAAGGACGAAGCCGAAGCCCTGGCCATTGCCAACGACACGCTCTATGGCCTGGGCGCCGGCGTGTGGAGCCGCAACGGCAACGTGGCCTACCGCATGGGCCGCGCCATCAAGGCCGGGCGCGTGTGGACCAACTGCTACCACGCCTACCCGGCGCACGCTGCGTTCGGCGGTTACAAGGAATCGGGTATTGGGCGTGAGACGCACAAGATGATGCTCGACCACTACCAGCAGACCAAGAACCTGCTCGTGAGCTACAGCGAAAACAAGCTGGGCTTCTTTTAAGGCCGGCGGCTGCTACCAATGAGCGAAGGGGTGCGGGCAGCCGCTCCCCTTCTTCGTTTGAGAACCTGAAACCGGCATTTGGCTCCGCGCGGCGGTGCCGTTAGCGGTGTGCCAGGCAAGGTGAGCGAGACGAGGCAGCGGGTTCATGCCCGCAAGGAGGGGTCGCGCTGCATGGCGCGCCGAGTGCGGTGCTGGTGGGCATAACGCACCCTTGCGGCGAGCGCGGTCGAAGCCACCAAACCCTGGTTGCACAAGGGATAGAGAAGGCGCCTCAGCGGCCACCTACCGATCGGTCTAGGCTTTAGAGAACAAGGAGACGAGCATGGTCGACAAAATCATTGCCACACCTGCCGCACTGGAACTGGTGGCTTTCCTCCAAACCAAATACGGCCCTGAACTGATGTTTCACCAGTCAGGCGGTTGTTGTGACAACAGCGCGGCCAATTGCTTCCTGCCCGGCGAGATCACCATGGGGGCTGGCGATGTGTACCTGGGCGATGTGGGCGGCTGCCCGTTCTACATGGGACGCGCGCAGTACGAAACCTGGAAACATACCCAACTCATCCTCGATGTGATCGAGGGCCATGGCGGTAGCTTTTCGCTCGAAGGGCCGGAGGGCAAGGCCTTCCACACGCGCTCGCGGGTGTTCACCGACGAGGAATTGCAGACGCTGGGCATCAGCCGGCCCAGCGCTGACGCGCTGCCTGCGTGCCCACTGAAGTGAAATCAGGCGCGGGGCTGCTGGCCCTGCTATTTTTTCTCAGCTTGGATCAAAAAAGCAGGGCCCAAAAAGACTTGGATTGCTCCTAAATAAATAGCTTCTTACGCTTATTGGATAAGCGCTAGAAGCCATTTTTCTATCAATTTTCACAAGAATCCGTACAGCCCGTGGACCCAGCCTCACTGGGCTTTAGGGCAATGCTGAACAAGTCCCTCACGTGCCGCGCATCCGTACCTCGGGCGGTCTGCGGCGTTGCCAATCCTCGCCATAGCTGCGGCTATGGCTGCGGTTGGCGCCTTGCCTCCCATCCCGATGCACGGCGCGCGCCATCGCGGTGACCTATCCAGCATCGCCTTAGTGCGAGGTGCCTTCCGAGCGCGTGATCTTGTTCCATACGTTGTACTTGCCCACAGGTTTTTTCATGGGCAGGCGCTTGACCTCCTTGAGCGTCTTGGCGTCGAAGACGATGAGCGCCCCGTCCATGTCCCACACGCTCACCAGCGCGTAGCGGCCATCCTTGGTGAATTCGGTGTGTGCCAAGGTGTGGCCGGGTTCGCGCAGAGTCGCCACGGGCTCCAAAGTCTGTTTGTCGATCAGCGTCAGCGTGTCCTTGGCTGTTGGGCTCATCATGGAGTCGGCCCAGGCGTAACGGGTGTTCTCGTGGCTGCGGATGAAGAAGCCTGGGCCGGGCGTGGGAATGGCCTTGACCAACTTCCAGGTGTGCATGTCGATCACGTCGATCGTGCCGTCCTTCAGGTTGGGGCTGGCGAGTACGGTGGTGCCATTCCACGCGAAGGTGATGCCTGAGCCCAGGTGCGGCATGCCGGCCATCGGCAGTTCGGCGATCTTGCGGCGCACATCGAGGTTGACTACCTGCGCCTTGGGGGTTCCCTGCGCGCCGGGCTTGGGGCGGGTGGAGCCCAGCACGTTCTTGTAGCTCTGGTCGAAGAAGAAGTCGTCCAGTGGCTCGTCGAGTGGCGTGCGGCGCGGGTTCAGAAATCCGGGTTTGGCGATCGCCTCGGCCATCTTGTAGTCGTGCACCAGTCCGTCGTAGATGGGTGCCGCCTTTTCGTCGTACGAAATTTCCCAAAGTTCAGGAATATCTTTGAGTGCGACGACGAAGCTCTTGCGCGGCTCGGCGTCGTACACGGCCGAGACGCGCGAGGTCTGCTTGCCATCGAGCGTGCTCGCATCGATGTGCTTGATGAGTTGCAGGTCGGCATCGAACAGCACCACGTCCTTGGGCAGGTAGTTGGCCGCCATCACGTAGCGGCCATCGCCGCTGACGGCCACGTTGCGCATGTTCAGGCCAGCGCGCACTTCGGCCACCACCGTGAGGTTCCACAGGTCGTACTTGGTGATCCAGCCGTCGCGCGAGCCGAAATAGACAAAGCGGCCGTCGGGCGTGAATTTCGGTCCGCCGTGCAGGGCGTAGCGGCTGGGGAACCTGTGGATCACCTGGAAGCGGTCGCCATCGACGAGGGACACATGGTGGTCACCGGCTTCGACGACGACAAACAGGTTCATCGGGTCGGCGCTCCATTGGGGCTTGGCAGGCAGGTCTTTGGCGCCGGGTGTCTCGACGCGTGATGCGCGGACGTCGGCGTCGCTCCAGGTGGGCGCGGGGATGACGGGCCGGTAGATCCAGTCCACCACGGCGGCAATCTCTTCAGGCAAGAGCTGCTGCGAAAAACCCGCCATCTGGGTGGCGGCGCGACCATGCTGCACCACGTCGAGGGCGTCTTTCTTGCGCAGGCGCTCCAGGCTCTCGGGCAGCAGCGCCGGCCCCATGCCGCCGGTGCGCGCGCTGTCGTGGCAGGTGGCGCAATGCTGCTGGTAGAGCCTGGCAGCGTCGATGTGGGGTGCGGCCGCGCTATCCGCACGTGCCAGGCCCTGGCCCATCCACATCAGGCCGGCGGCGAGCAGCCAGGGAGCGACGCGGGCGAAGAGTGTGTTGTCAGACATGGGTTTCTCCGGCGACGATGCGGATCGTCTGGCGTGCATTGCGAAACGGCGTCACGGCGACGCGGCTGGCATCGCTGCCCGCCGCGAGGCCGATCTCGTCGTCGCGCAGGTAGCAGCCGGGGTCTTCGGCCCAGGCGTCGCCCGTGAGCTGCTGGGCGCGCACGCGGGTGTTGCCGCCGCACAGGTCAAAGTAGTGGCACTGCGCGCAGCGCCCGCCCACGGGGCGCGGGTGGGCCTTGAGGCCGGCCATCAGCGGCTCGGAGGTGTCGGACCAGATGGCCGAGAAAGGCCGCTGGCGCACGTTGCCCAGGTCGTGGTGCCACCACATGGTGTCGGGGTGCACGCTGCCCAGGTTGTCGATGTTGGCCACGTTCACGCCGCTCGAATTGCCGCCCCAGGCGACCAGGCGCTCGCGCAGGGGGGCCTCCCACTGCGGCATGCGTGCGCGCACCCACTGCAGCAGATAGGGGCCGTCGGCGTCGTTGTTGCCGGTCACGTAGTCTTCCTCGCGGCCCTCCAGCGCCGCCTGCCAGGCGCGCTCGAACAGCATGTCCAGCGCATTGCGCGTGGCCTGGAACTGCGCGTCCTTGCCGCGGTGGATGTTGCCCCGGCCGGCGTAGTTGAGGTGCGAGAAATAGAACTTGTCCACCTGCTCGGCGCGCATCAGGTCGAGCAGCGCGGGCAGGTCGTGCGCGTTCATGGCGGTCATGGTGAAGCGCAGCCCTACCTTCACGCCGCGCGCGTGCAGGTGGCGCACGGCGGCCAGGCTGCGCTCGAAAGCGCCTTCGAGCCGCCTGAAATGGTCGTGCGTTTCGCGCAGGCCGTCCAGGCTGATGCCCACATAGTCAAACCCCGTGGCGGCCACGCGGTCGGCCATGGCCTCGTCGATCAGCGTGCCGTTGGTCGAGAGGCCCGTGTAGAACTTCATCGCCTTGGCACGTTCGGCGATCTCGAAGATGTCGGGGCGCATGAGCGGCTCGCCGCCCGAGAGGATGAGCACCGGCACGCGGTAGTCCTTGAGGTCGTCCATCACGCCGAACACTTCGCTGGTCGAGAGCTCCCCCTCGTAGTCGTGGTCAGCCGAGAGCGCATAGCAGTGCTTGCAGGTCAGGTTGCAGCGGCGGATCAGGTTCCAGATGACCACCGGTCCGGGGGCGCCACCGCTGCCCCGGCGTGCGTGCACTGCCTCTGGGTAATGCCCTGTTTTTTCGGCGTGCGCGAGCTCGCGCATGTACTGGCTGATGCGGAACATGGTTCAGTTTTCCTTGAGGCGCAATCCGGTTTTTTTCAGGATCGCGGTGGAGTAAAGAATGTCGTGGCCCGTGCAGGCCGCGCCCAGGAGCTGTTGCACCTGCGCGGCCTGCTGTTCGACCTCGGCGCGCGAGCGGCCATGCAGCATGGCGAACAGGTTGTAGGGCCAGGCTGGCAGGCGGCGTGGGCGGCGGTAGCAGTGGCTCACGCCGGGCAACTCGCCGATGCGCTCGCCCAAGGCACCCACCTGGGCGTCGTCCACGTTCCACACGCTCATGCCATTGGCGGTAAAACCCAGGCGGTAGTGGTTGGGTACGGCGCCGATGCGGCGGATCAGGCCGGTTTCAAGCATCTGTTTCAGCCGCTCGCGCACCTGCTGGCCCGAGACACCCAGGCGTTCGCCCACGGCGTCGTAAGGACGCGGCACCAGCGGCAGGCCGCCCTGGGTGGCGGCGATCAGGGCGCGGTCAAAGTCGTCAAGCGCCATGGGGGGATCCGCTCGTCAAGGGGAGTTTGAGCTCGACGAAGAACTCGCGCTCTTTTGGGAAGGCCAGCACGCTCAAGCCTGTTTCAGCCTCGATGCGTGCGATGGCTGCCGCGCATTGCGCCGGGGTCTCCGTGCCGAGCACGAACCACATGTTCAGCGTATGCGCACGCCGGTAGTTGTGCGCGATCTCGGCGTGGGCGTTGACCTGGGCCGCTACGGCATCGAAGCGTTCTTCGGGTACGGCCATGGCGGCGAGCACGAACAGGCCGCCCGCGCGCTCGATCTGGAACAGCGGCCCAAAGCGGGTCAGCATCCCGTTCTCCAGCAGGGTCGATAGCCGCCCGATCACATCGTCCTCGGTCCAGCCAAACTCGGCCGCCACATCGGCGAAGGGCCGCTCGGTCAGGGGCAGGTCGCCGTGCAGGCGCTCCAGTAGGCGGGCGTCATCCGGCGACAGCATCGAGCACCTCCGGTGTGGCAGCGGTGTCCGGGGCCATAGCGACGGGCAGGGCGCGAAAACGCCGGGGGCCGGTCTGCTTGAAGCGGCGGCAGGAGAACAGCACCTCGTGCGGGTAGGGCGCCAGGCCTGTATTGCCGATGGCGCGTGCGATCACCTCCAGCACCTCGGTGCGGTCGCGGCCATGCACCATGCAGTACAGGTTGTAGGGCCATCCTTCGGCGCGTTCGCGCCGGTAGGCCAGCGTCACGCCGGTTTCGCGCGCCAGCGCCTCGCCACAGGCGTCAACGGCAGCTTCAGGAATGTCAAATACCGTCATGGCGTTGGCGTCAAAGCCCAGTTCGTGGTGCCGCACGATCGCGCCCATGCGCCGCAGCGTGCCCTGGTCCAGCCACTGTTGCAGCGTGGCCAGAATGGCCTCTGGCGTGCGGTTCAGCACTTGCGCCCAGTCGTCGAAGGGGTGGGGCGTCAAAGGAAGCCCGGCTTCCAGCAAGGCGGCAAGGGGCCGGTCAGATGGGGCGACGGGGGTCGTTCCAGTCGCCTCGGGCATGGCGTGGGCGGCCGTGTTCGAGCGCAGATCGAAGCCCAGATCGATGCGGTAGGCGCGCAGCATGGGCAATTGCAGGGCGCGCAGGCCGGTCGCTGCGTCCAGGCTGTGCATGGCGTTCTGGACAGCGTGCTGGTCGGCACCGGTCATCACGAACCACAGGTTGTGGGCGTGCTCGCGCTGGTAGTTGTGGTTGACGCCGGGGTGCTGCGACACGATGGCGGCGACCTCGGCCAGACGCGCGGGGGGCACGGCCATGGCAGCGAGCAAGGCCGCGCCGCCTGCGCCTCCGGAGAACACGCCGCCAATGCGGCTGAGTGCGCCTGTCTCCTGCAGACGGCGGTAGCCTTCGATCACCTGCGTTTCACTCAGGTGGGCGGTGGCGCCGATCTGGGCAAAGGGTGCGCGCACCAGCGGGAAGCCGCGCTGCCAGGGGTTGAGCAGCGCCAGCACCAGCGGATCGGCGGTGGGGAGCACGGAGGGCATGCGGTTGAGCGCTCAGAACCCGAGGCGGGCGGCGCGTGAAGTGAAGAAAACGCCGCTGGGGGAATCGACCTCCAGAACGGCCTGGGTGGCGAAGCTGTGGGTGTCGATTACGCTCACCCGGTTGGCATCGCGCGAGCTGATCCATACCGATTCGCCGCGTGGTGTGAACTCCATGTGCAGCACCGCCTTGCCGGGCTCCAGCGTGCGCACGATCTGCTGCGTGGTGGTGTCGATGACTTGTACGCGGTGGTAGTCGGGTACGGCAAAGTTCACCCACACCTGGCGTCCGTCGGGCTGCGCCATGACGAACACCGGTTGGCCGGCGACCGGGATGCGGCCCACCTCCTGCCAGCTTTCGGTGTCCACCACCAGCACCTCGTGGTGGCCAATCGCGGGCAGGTAGGCGCGCCGGCCGGCCACGGCCCAGCCGCGCAGATGCGGCATCTTGTAGACCGGCAGCGTCTGCTCACCGCGGCCATAGCCGTTCAGAATGCGGCGTACTTTGGGGGGCTCCTGCCACAGGTCCACCAGCGCCAGTCCGTCCTCGCCAAACAGGCCGGCGATGTAGTGCCGACCATTGGGCGTGACCAGCGCGTCGTAGGGCTGGCGCCCGATGTTCGGGATGCGCGTGGTGTGGGGGTGCGCAAGGTCGGAAAAATCGGTGATGCGAATCTCGCCCGCGTCGAACAGGCTGTAGGCAAAGCGCTGGCCGGGCAGGTCCACGAGGCCCACCACGCGCGAGAGTTTTCCCGGCGCGTACTCGGCGGGCACGTCGGCCACCAGCGCCAGCGTCTGCGCATCGAATGCCTTGATACCGCCAGGTGTGTAGTTCTGCGCCACCACCAGGCGCCCGTCCGCACTGATGGCTCCGCCGATGGAGTTGCCTGCCTGCATCACGCGGCCGACGATGGCCTGGGTGAGCAGATCCACCTTGGTGAGGCCCCCGTCACGCCCGAACACAAAGGCATAGCGGGTATCGCGCGAAAAAACCACCGAGGCGTGCGACAAGTCGCCCAGGCCCGTGACCTGGCCCAGCAGCGTGCGGTGGCTGGTGTCGATGATGGCCAGCGTGCCGCTGGCGCGCAGCACCACCACACCCAGGTCGCCGGTGCCTCGCAGCACCGGGGCCGCAGCTTGGGGTGGCGAAGCGGTGGAGGCACAGCCGCTGGCAAGAAGGCCGGCAGCGGCGGCGGTGGTGAGAAGATGCCTGCGGTTCATGGATGTGCTTTCGGAAGTTCGGGAAAACCGGTGAGCAGTTGTTCTGCAATCCAGTGGGCGTCGCTTTCGCTCAGCATGGCGCTCCAGGGGGCCATGGGCGTTCCAGGACGCCCACCGTAGATGGTGGCTTCCAGGGCTTCAACGGGTTTGCCGGCCAGAGCGGCTGCGGTCAGTGCCGGCCCCAGGCCCCCAGTCAGGCGCATGCCGTGGCAGGAGCCACAGTCCTGCCGGACCATGCGCACGAGTGCCTGCTGGCGCCCGATGTCCGGTACCGTCTGTGCATTGCCCGCGATGGTGATGCCCGGAGCCAAGGCCAGGAAGGCGACGGCGCCAGCGAGCTTGCGCCGCAAGCAAGGGACAGGGAAAAACAACATAGCGTGGCGCCAAAACGAAGACAAACAAATAATCAGGGTTATCCCGCGCCGAGTACTTGACTAGTATCAAGAGCTATCGTGCTGCAGCTTTTGACAATGGTCTGTATTGATGCAGGAGATGCGATGAATGATGTTTCGCCGGGCGCCGCAAGCGCTGCGCCCCCCGCCAGTCCCGCCCCCTGGGGCTTGGTCACATTGGTCGGGGCCGGTCCGGGGGATGCGGAACTGCTGACGCTCAAGGCGGCGCGCGTGCTGGGAAGCGCAGAGCTGGTGCTCTACGACCATCTGGTGTCCGACGCTGTACTCGCCCACATTGCGCCTGGCGCAGAGCGGATCTATGTCGGTAAGCAAAGCCGCAACCACACCCTGCCGCAGGAAGGCATCATCGAGCTAATGGTGCGGCTGGCACGCCAGGGGCGCTCGCTGGTGCGCCTTAAAGGCGGCGATCCGTTTGTCTTCGGGCGCGGAGGCGAAGAGGCCGAAGGCTTGGCTGCGGCCGGCATTGCCTGCGAAACCATTCCGGGCATCAGCGCGGCCCAGGGCGCCGCCGCCGCCACCGGCATACCGCTTACGCACCGGGAAACCGCCGGCATGCTGGTCTACGCCACGGGGCACCTGCAGGGTGCACAGGAGGACCGTACGGTGCAGCTCGATTGGGAGGCGCTTGCACGCCCCTGGCAGACGGTGGTCATTTACATGGGTGTTGGCACATTGCCTGTGGTGTGCGAGCAACTTGTCGCCCATGGTCTGCCGGAATCGACACCGGCGGCGCTCGTCGAGCGCGCCACGCTGCCCGAGCAGCGCTGCATCGTAGGAACCGTGGCCACATTGCCGTCGCTGGGCGTGCGGTATGGCGTGAAGCCGCCGGCGCTGATCATGATTGGCGAGGCCGTCGGGCGCCAGGTCGTCCCGCCCGGTGGCGCCGGCATGGTGTCAGGGCTTGTGCCTGTCTGATACCTGCGTTGGCAGGGGGCTCGGGTCTCCGGCAACGCCCCAGTGGTGCGATGCCACATACGCCAGCAGAAATTCCCTGAAACTCTGCGCAGCCGGCGACAGCGTGGCCGCGCTGCGCTGGTAGACCAGAAACTTGCGCAGTACCTGCGGCTCGTGCAGCGGGGCCAGTCGCAGCTGGTACAGACGTACCAGCGAGCTGGCATAAGGCAGGCACGCCGTGATACCCAGGCCGGCGCTGACCATGCTCAGCGCGGTCGTCATGAAGGTCACTTCGTTGCTGGGGTTGAGCGTGATCTCCCGCAAGGCGCCGTGCAGGTCGAGCGACAGCCGTTCGGCAAACTGCCCCTGCAAGGCAATAAACGGGTGCGTGATGGCGTCGCTCCAGCAAATGCGCGGCAGCTCGGCCAGCGGGTGGTCGCTTGGAAACACCACCATGAAAGGCATTTCAAACAAGGTCTCACCTGCCATGTCGCCGCCCATGCCGCGCTCGGGGCCGACACCGAAATCGGCTTCCCCCGCGGCCACGCGCGCGAGCACGCCATCGACCGCGCAGTCCGACAGGCGCACCTGCACGCCGGGGTGCTCGCGCCGGTAGGCGGCAATCACTTCGGGCATCAGCGTGCACGCCATGAGCTGGGGCGCTGCCACGCGCACCACGCCGCGCCGCAATGCCTTGAGGTCGTCGATGCCGCCCAGCACCCCGTCGAGGTCTTGCAGGATCTTGTCGATCAAGGGCACAAAGCCCCGGCCAGCTTCGGTCAGGCCGATGCTGCGGGTGCTGCGCTCGACCAGGCGCACGCCCAGGCTCTGCTCCAGTTCCTTGATCAGGCTGCTGAGCGCCGACTGCGTCACGTGCAGGGAGACAGCGGCCTGCGTGAAGCTCCCGGTGCGCACCAACGCCACCAAAGCGCGCAACTGGCGCAGGCTCACATTCATTAAATTTCCTTGTGAATGCAGAAAAATAAAGCGTTTGAATCATAGATCGAGAAAGTCTTTAATTCAAACCATCGCAAGGCACCCCAAGTGGTCTGCGACCCGCCCGCAGCGTGCCGTGTCCATGCTGCAACCAAGGCGATTTCTGGATGCTGGCACGAGCGACCCGATTGGAGACAAGCACATGAAGATCAAGAAGTTTCACCATGTGGCCTACCGCTGCATCAACGCCAAGCAAACCGTGGAGTGGTACGGCAAATACCTGAACATGGATTTCATCCTGGCGATTGCCGAGGACGAAGTGCCGTCCACCAAGGACCCCGACCCCTACATGCACATCTTCCTGGATGCGGGCAACGGCAACATCCTGGCGTTCTTTGAACTGCCCACCAAGCCGCCCATGGACCGCGACCGCAATACCCCCACGTGGACGCAGCATCTGGCCATGGAAGTGGGCAGCATGGAAGAAATGATGGACGCCAAGGCGCGCATGGAAGCCGATGGCATCGAAGTGCTGGGCCCCACCGACCACACCATCTTCAAGTCCATCTACTTCCGCGACCCCAGCGGACACCGGCTGGAGTTGGCCGTGAACACCGGTACGCCCGAGATGATGAAGCAACTCGACGAAGTCAAGTGGGACATGATCAACGAGTGGGATCGCACCAAGAAGGCGCCCAAGCACGCTGCCTGGATGCACGACGGCAAGGGATTCCCCGGCGCCTGAGCGCGCAGGCCCGCCAACAGGTTGTTAATTCAGCCCGCCGCGTGCGGGCTGCACAAAGGGGAATCCATGGGAAATCGCTGGGGACGCGCCTGCGTGCGTGTGCTGGAAATCGTCATCGTCACCTGCCTGGCGGTGATGGCGATCCTGGTGTTTGGCAATGTGGTGCTGCGCTACGGGTTTGATTCGGGCATTGCGGTGTCCGAAGAGCTCTCGCGCCTGCTCTTTGTCTGGTTGATTTTTCTGGGCGCCATCCTGGCGTCAGTACAGCGCGCGCACATTGGTTTCGACGCACTGGTGGAGCGCCTGCCGCTGGCCGGCCGCAAGCTTCTGGTGGTGTTGACCGGAGGACTCATGCTCTGGGCCTGTGGCATGTTCCTGGTGGGGGGCTGGCAGCAAATGCAGATCAACCTCGGCAACAGCTACCCGGTGCTCGGTATTTCCTACGGCTGGCTGTACGGTGTGGCCATCGTGTTTGGCGGCGGGATGGCGCTGGCCATCGCCAACAACATCTGGCAAACGCTGCGCAGTCCCGCCGGTTCGGCGATGACAAAAGATCTGGGCGATCGCATTCTGGAGAAGATGCCCGAAGTGGCATCCGTTGAGCAAAAGGGAGAACCGCGGTGAGCGCCTTCATCTTCCTGGCAGTGCTGCTGCTGCTCATTGTGCTGGGCATGCCGATCGCCTTTGCGCTGCTGTTCTCCGGCGTCGCCGTGATGTTCCAGATGGGCCAGTTCGACTCGCAAATCGTCGTGCAGAACGCCATTGGTGGTGCCGACAACTTTGTGCTCATGGCCGTGCCTTTCTTCATTCTGGCCGGTGAGTTCATGAATGCCGGTGGCCTCTCGCGCCGCATCGTGGAAATGGCTGGGGCTTTTGTCGGCCATTTGCGCGGCGGGCTCGGCTATGTGGCCATTTTTGCCGCCATCCTGCTGGCCAGTCTTTCAGGCTCGGCGGTGGCGGATACCGCAGCGCTGGCTGCCATTCTCGTGCCCATGATGCGCCAGGCGGGCTACAACCCGGAACGCGCCTGCGGGCTGATGGCGGCCGGGGGCATCATCGCCCCGGTCATTCCGCCCTCCATTGGTTTCCTGCTGTTTGGCGTGGTGGCGAACCTGTCCATTACGCGGCTGTTTCTGGCGGGCATATTGCCGGGCGTGATGATGGGTGGCTCACTGGTGCTGGCCTGGTGGCTGGTGTCGCGCCGCACCAGCGTGCAGGTGGCGCCGCGCAAGCCCTGGGGCGAGCGCATGGCGCTGCTCGGCAAGGGTTTCTGGGCCTTGATGCTGCCGGTGATCATCATTGGCGGCCTGAAGTTCGGCATCTTCACGCCCACCGAGGCGGCGGTGGTGGCAGCGGCGTACGCGCTGTTTGTCGGTGCCGCCGTCTACCGCGAACTCACGCTGGCAGCCATCTACCACTGCTTCCTGGTGACGGCGCGCACCACTGCCGTGGTGCTGCTGCTGGCCAGCTTGGCCATGGTGGCGTCTTACATGATCACTATTGCCGATGTGCCGGGCCAGGTGGGCGGCTGGCTGAGCGGTCTGAGCGAGCACCCGCAGGCGCTCACGGCCGCCATGATGCTGGTGGTGTTCCTCGCCGGCATGGTGCTGGACTTCATTCCCATCGTGCTGATTTTCACGCCGGTGTTCCTGCCCATCGTGCAGCAGGCGGGTATCGATCCGGTGTACTTCGGGGTCATCTTCATCATCAACTGCTCGCTCGGCATGATCACGCCGCCCGTGGGCGTGGTGCTCAATGTCGTCAGTTCGATTGGCAAGGTGACGCTGGGCCAGGCGGCGCGCGGCGTCCTTCCTTTCCTCATCGCCGAGTTGGCGGTGCTCGTCGCTCTGGTGCTGTTCCCCGCACTGGTCACCGTGCCGGCTGGTTGGTGGCGCTGATTCCCCCTTTTTCAACCCAGGAGACAACCCATGAAAACGTTTTCCAAATTGATGGCCCTGGCACTTGCCGGCAGCTTTGCGGTGGCGGCCCCGTTGGCCGCTATGGCCCAGGTCACGGCAAAATTTGCCGTGACGCTGCCGGAAAAATCGCACCAGGGCCAGGGTGTTGCCAAGTTCATTGAACTGGTGGACGCCAAGAGCGGCGGCAAGATCAAGATCAAAGGCTTTTATGCCGGTGCGCTCGGCAACGATGTGCAGGTGACCTCGGCCTTGCAGGGCGGAACCATTGAGTTCACCGTGCCGCAGACGACCACGCTGACCGGCATGGTGAAGGAATACGAAATTCTTGATTTCCCGTTCCTGTTCTCCAACGTGCAGGAAGCTGAGAAAGTGCTCGACGGCCCGGTGGGCGACAAGCTGCTGGCCATGCTCCCTGCAAAAGGCTTGGTGGGCCTGGCGTACTGGGAAAACGGTTTTTTCAACGCCACCAACAGCAAGCACCCCATCAACAAGGTGGAAGACTTTGAAGGCTTGAAATTCCGCGCCGTGCAGGCCAAGATTTCGCAGGAAACCATCAAGGCGTTGGGCGCCAACCCGGTCCCACTGGCCGTGCCGGAGCTCTACACCGCGCTGGAAACCCGCACCGTCGATGGCCAGGGCACGCCCACGGCCGTGATCGCTGCGCTCAAGCTCAACGAAGTGCAGAAGTACCTCTCGCTGACCCGCCACAGCTACGGCGCCTTCATCCCCCTGGTGTCCAAGAAGTTCTGGGACAAGCTCTCCGCAGGGGATCAAAAAATCTTGAAGGACTCCGCCATTGAGGCACGTGCCTTCCAGCGCGGTGTGGCGCGTGACCAGGAAAAATCTGCCCAGGCGGCAATGGCCGCCAAGGGACTGATCGTCAACGACGTCACCGATGCTGAACGCGCCCGCATGCGCGAGAAAGTCCAGCCCGTGTGGAAGATGTTTGCGCCCAGTGTCGGCGAAGGTCTGTACAAGGAAGTGACCGACCAGTTGGCCAAATAAGGCGCTGCACCACCGCACCTTTGCCCTGCGCGGGCGGGGTGTCTCGCCGGCGGCCGCGCCCTCTTGCGCCGGCCGGACCGTTTTCTCAAGGATTGCCCCATGAAACTCGCCACCCTCAAAGCTGGCGGCCGCGACGGTACGCTCGTCGTCGTGCGCCGCGACCTCTCGCAATGCCTTGCCGTGCCGCAGATTGCGCGCACGTTGCAAGCCGCACTGGACGACTGGGAGCGCTGCGCGCCGCTGCTGCAGGCCGTGTCGGACGCCCTTAACGCCGGCACCGCGCAAGGGGCAACGGCATTCAATGCCGCCGACTGCCATTCGCCGCTGCCGCGCGCCTACCAATGGGCCGACGGCTCCGCCTACCTCAACCACGTGGAACTGGTGCGCAAGGCGCGCGGCAGTGAGGTGCCAGCCTCGTTCTGGACCGATCCGCTGATGTACCAGGGCGGCTCGGATTCGTTCGTCGGCCCGCGAGATCCCATCGATGCGATCAGCGAAGACTGGGGCATCGACTTCGAAGCCGAGGTGGCCGTGGTCACCGGCGACGTGGCGATGGGCTCGGGCGTGGAGCGCTGCGCGCAGGCCATTCGCCTGGTCATGCTGGTGAACGATGTCTCGCTGCGCAACCTGATTCCTGGCGAGCTCGCCAAGGGTTTTGGCTTCTTCCAGGCCAAGCCGGCGAGCGCTTTTTCCCCCGTGGCCGTGACGCCTGACGAGCTCGGCGCCGCCTGGCAAGGCAGCAAACTGAAAGGCCAGTTGCGCGTGCAGATCAACGGCCAGCCCTTTGGCGAGCCCGACGCGGGCGAGGACATGGCGTTCAGCTTTGCGCAGCTCATGGCCCATGCGGCCAAGACGCGCACGCTGGGTGCCGGCTCCATCATCGGCTCGGGGACGGTGTCGAACAAGCAGGGCAGCCTGCATGGCTCCAGCGTCGCCAACGGCGGCGTGGGCTACTGCTGCCTGGCCGAAGTGCGCATGTACGAAACCATTGAAGGCGGCAAGCCGGTGACCGAGTTCCTGCACTTTGGCGACCGCGTGCGCATCGACATGCTGGATGCCCAGGGCGCGAGCATCTTTGGCGCCATCGACCAGACCGTGCGCCAGATCCAGGCGGCGCTCTGAGGAGCCGCAAGCGCCATGCTCACGCTCTACAGCTATTTCCGCAGTTCGGCGTCGTACCGCCTGCGCATTGCCCTGGCGCTCAAGGGCCTCGCCTATGAGACGGTGGCAGTGCACCTGCTCAAGGGCGGTGGCGAGCAGCACCAGCCGGCCTTCCGTGCCGTCAACCCTGCGGGCCTGGTGCCGGTGCTGCAGGACGGAGACAGCGTGCTCACGCAGTCCCTCGCCATCATGGAGTACCTGGACGAGGCCTACCCGGCGTCGCCGCTGCTTCCGCGCGATCTGCTTGGCCGCGCCCGGGTGCGTGCGCTCGCGCTCACCATCGCCTGCGATGTGCATCCGCTGGGCAACCTGCGTGTGCTGAACTACGTGGGCGATACCCTGGGTGCAGGCGAAGAAGGGCGCAAGGCTTGGGCCTGCCACTGGATTGCGCTCGGGTTCGAGGCGTTCGAGGAAATGCTTAGCCGCCCCGGTGCGCCCACCGGTCTGTTCTGCCACGGCGACACGCCGGGCATGGCCGACTGCTGCCTCGTGCCGCAGGTGTTCAACGCGCGCCGCTTTGGTCTGGACCTGGCGCCGTATCCCACGGTGAAGCGCATTGCCGAGCACTGCGAAGCGCTGGCGCCGTTTGTGATGGCACACCCGGCAAATCAGGCCGACGCAGCTTAACCGCGCGCGCTGCGCAACTGCTGCACCATGCCGTGCACGATGCAGAACTGCGCGGCGTAGTAGGTGGCCAGCACCCACAGGATGGCCATCGGCACGGGCTGCACGAAACGGTCGATGGCGAGCACCGAATCGCTGGCCATGAAGATGCAGGCGCCCAGTGCCACGGTGCGCGCGGCGTGGGTCTGCAGCTCGGCTGCACGCCCCAGTGCCTGCGCCGCCATCAGAGCGATCACCAGCACATACACCGCCACGGGAATGCGCAGGTCGGCGGGCAGGCCGCTGCGCCATAGCCAGGCGACCATGGCGGCGCCTAGGGCCACCGTGGCCAGCAGCGCGCCCCGATGGGCAAACCAGCGCACGCTGCGGCGCAGCAGCGCGATGTAGGCCAGGTGGGCGAGCAGGAAGCTGACCAGGCCGGGGATGAACAAGCCCTGCAGCATCAGCGCCACGTCGCCTGCCAATGAGCACACGAGCGCGATGCCCAACAGCCACCAGGATTTTGAGTAAAATCGGCCTCTAGCGCTTGACTGGTATGCGCTAACAGCTACAAAACAAATAGCAATTAACAGCGCTGCGGGCTTGAACGCCAGATGCCAGTCCCAGGCCCCCGTGGCGGCCGTTGCCGCCGACAGCGCGCTGGCCTCGACCATCCACAGCTCCAGACTGGCGATTTGCCCACGCCGTGCCGCCACCACCGCCAGCGCGGCGGCGCACAAGGCCGCCAGCCAGACCAGTACATGCGCGCGCGTGAGCACGCCGGCCTGCCAGGTCAGCGCCCAGGTGGCCAGGCCAATGAGCGCCGTGTGCAGCAGGCTTTGCGGCAGCGACAGGCCTGTGGCGTTGGAAGGCTGGCGCGTCAAAGGTGTGCGGTCTGGTGCCATCGCGTCATTCCATTTCTAAATCAAACGATTACTTTGTCGGCTTCGCTTGGCGTACGCTTGTACTGTCTGCGCTTCGCCTTCGCGTACTCGATTGATTGAGAAACCGCGTCAGGTGGTGGTTTCTTCGCGCGATGCGCTGTCGAGGTGGCGGGTGTCGCCCCAGCCCACGAGGGTGAGCGCCTGGGGTGTCCACAGCAGCCGGTTGACGGCCGCGTTGGTCAGCAGCCAGGTGCGGGGCGCCTGCAGCGCCTGCCCGGTGGCCAGGCGGTAGAGCACATCGAGCACGCCGCCATGCGCCACCAGCACGATCTGCTCGCCCAGGTGGCGTGCGGCCAGGCGCGCCGTGACGTCGGCGATGCGCGCCTGCAGCCGTGTCAGGCTCTCGCCGCCCTCGGGCGCGTAGTGGGGGTCGCGTTTGCGCCAGCGCAGCGCCTGCTCGGGCTGCTCGGTCTCGATCTCGGCAAAGGTGCGGCCTTCGAAGGCGCCAAAGCTGCGTTCGCGCAGGCCGGGTTCGGCGTGCAGCGGGGCGTTGGCGGCATCCGCGATGGCGGCGCCGGTGGCGTGTGCGCGCAGCAGGTCGCTGGCGTACACGGCGGCAATCGGTTCGCCGGCGAGCGCGCGTGCCACTTGCGTGGCCTGCCAGCGCCCGGTGTCGTTCAGCGCAATGTCGCGGTGGCCCTGGATGCGGGTGTCCACGTTCCAGGCGGTCTCACCGTGGCGCACGGCGACGAGGCGGGTGACGTCCATGGGGTTTAGTGTGCGGTGGGTGTGGGCACCAGCGGCAGGCGCACCTGGCGCGCTCCGGCGGGCGGTGTGGGGAAGCCCGCCAGCGCCGCATCGAACAGCACGCCGAAGATGCGCGGCGCGTCGGTCCACACGTCTTCGTTGCTGGCGGAGGTCTCGTACACGGTTTTTTGCGTGGCGGCGTCGCGCAGCACCACGCTGACTTCGTTGCGGTACAGGGTCGGCGGCATGTCGCGCAGCATCCAGCCGGCGTGCATGCCGGAGTGGTGGCCCCAGCCGAAGCCGCCACCCCAGCCGCCCCAAGGGCCGTAGGGGTACCAGGGGCCGTCGGCCAGCGCGGTGCCGGTGCGCACGCCGATTTCGGCGATCAGGCGCGGCGCTGCATCATCGCGCTGCAGGCCCGCGCGCGCCAAGGCGGCGTGCGCCATGGGAACGATGGCGTCAAAGGCGCGCGCCTGTTGTTGGGAGGGCAGCAGATCCAGGCGGTAGGTGGGCGGCTGGGGCAGGCTGGCGAGCGTGGACCAGCTCTGCACCTGGCTGTCCACGGTGCGCTGCACGGCGCAACCGGCCAGCGTGAGGGCGGTCAAAAGCACAGCGACGAGGCGTACGAACATGGCGCTACTCCTGTGAGAAGGCTCGTTACCCGAGCCGCAGCACCTGCATGCCGGGCAGGGCCGGGGGTGGGGGGAAGTCTTCGGCGTCAAAGGCCTTGTCGCCGTTCTCGTCCGATACGCCCGTGGCCACGGCGTTCCTGAAATCGTACAAATTGGCGTCCAGCAGATGGCTGGGCACCACGTTCTGCAGGGCGTTGAACATGTTTTCGATGCGGCCGGGAAAGCGCTTTTCCCAGTCGCGCAGCATTTCGCCGACCTGCTTGCGCTGCAGGTTCTCCTGGCTGCCGCAAAGGTTGCAGGGAATGATGGGGAAGTTGCGCTGCGCGGCCCAGCGCGCGGTGTCCTTCTCGGTCACGAAGGCCAGCGGGCGGATCACCACATGCTTGCCGTCGTCGCTGACCAGCTTGGGCGGCATGCTTTTGAGCTTGCCGCCAAAGAACATGTTGAGCAGCAGGGTCTGCAGGATGTCGTCGCGGTGGTGGCCCAGGGCAATTTTGGTCGCGCCCAGCTCGTCTGCCACACGATACAGAATGCCCCGGCGCAGCCGGCTGCACAGGCTGCAGGTGGTCTTGCCCTCGGGAATCAGGCGCTTGACGATGCTGTAGGTGTCTTCGTTCTCGATGTGGAAAGGGATGCCGGTGCTCTTAAGGTAATCCGGCAAGACATGCTCGGGAAAGCCCGGCTGTTTCTGGTCCAGGTTCACCGCCACCAGGTCGAAGCGGATGGGCGCTCTGGCCTTGAGTTTGATGAGGATGTCGAGCAGGGCGTAGCTGTCCTTGCCGCCCGACATGCAGACCATGACCTTGTCGCCTTCCTCGATCATGTTGTAGTGCACGATGGCGCGGCCGGTTTCGCGACACAGGCGCTTTTCCAGCTTGTGGGCTTCGCGCTCGATCTTCAGGCGCTGGGCGTTGCTGGCCGGCGCGCTGCCCTCAAGAGGGTCAGGGGTATCGGCGGTCCAGGCGCCGGAAATCACGGTGTCCATGTTTGTCATTCTCTGCGTCACCAGGCGCCGGTTTCAACGCGTATGGCGACTTCGCAGTCGTCGAATATTTCCAGTTTGGCGATCTTCACCCGCACGCCTTGCACGCCGGGCAGCTGCATCAGCCGCTGGGCGAGTTTGCCAATCAGGCTCTCCAGCAGGTTCAGGTGCTCGGCCGTGCACTCGTCGATGATGATCTGGCGCACGCGCCGGTAGTCGAGCACATGCGCCAGATCATCATCGCGCGGCGCCAGGGGCTGGCGCCCCAGGCTCAGTTCGGCGTCCACCTGAATCGGTTGGGGGGCGATTTTTTCGTGGTCGAGCACGCCCAGGCTGGCATCAAAGCGCAGGCCGGTGAGCGTGAGGATCTGGGCGCCGGAAGAGGCAGCGGTCATGGCAGGGCTTTGGTGGGTGGCAGGGCGCCGGGAGTGGGTTTGCGCCGGAAGGCTTCAACGCCCACGGCCTCGCAGTCGTCGTACACGTCGGGTTTGCGGGTGGAAACGCGCGCCGCCACGACCAGTGGGTGCGCCAGCAAGGCGTTCAGCACGGCGTCGCACAGGGTCTCCTGCAGGTCGATGTGGCCGCGCTCGGTGATGTGGGTGACCTCATTGCGCACAAAGTCGTAATCCACCACTTCGTCAATGCGGTCGCGCTGCGGCGTCGTTTGGACCAGCGGAACGTACAGGTCGATGTCAAAAAGAATGCGCTGGGCGGCAGCGCGTTCGAAGTCGTGGATGCCGATGCGCACCCGGCGGCTCAGGCCGCGCAGAAAAATGCGCCGGCAATCGGTCAGCAAGGGGTCGATCATGCGCTGCCCTGTGGCGCGGCCGGCGCCAGTTGCTCGGCCACGAACATGATGTCGCGCGCCAGGGGGACGAGGTGCTGGCCTTTGTCCACGGCGATGGTGACGCCGGTGATGGACGGGTTCTCCGCCAGAAAGACGGCACTGCTTGCCACGTCGGCCGGGTCGGTCGCGCTTTGCAGCAGGTTCACGCTGCTGGCGCGGCGGAAGTTCTCGCCGCTCTGCGGTCCGCTCACGTAAATCAGCCCCGGCGCCACGCCGTTGACCCGCACCCGAGGCGCCAGTGCCTGCGCCTGCAGTGCCACGGCGCGCTCCAGCGCCAGCTTGCTCAGGGTGTAGGAAAAATAATCGGGGTTCAGGTTGAACACCTTTTGGTCAAGCACATGGATCACGCAGGGAAGCGTGGCGGCGGCGGCGCTTGTGGACCGTGCCAGCAGGCTGGCGAGCTGCAAGGGTGCCGAGAGGTTGATCTGCATCTGCTGCTGCAGCAGCTCGGGAGAAAAATCCACACCGCTGTCGGGCTCGAAGGCCGAGGCGTTGTTCACGATGGCATCGGGCGCCTGCCCGAGTGCGGCCACGGTGGCGGCGAATAGGGCTGCGATGGCATCTGACTGGCCCAGGTCGCCTTGCACCGCATACGCCTTCTGGCCCAGAGCGCGCACGGCCTCGCAAGTCTGCAAGGCGTCCTCACCCGAGTGCTGGTAGTGGCACACCACATCCCACCCCGCGCGGGCAAAGGCCAGGCAAAACGCTTTGCCCAGGCGCCGCGCACCACCCGTGACAAGTACGGCTTTGGGGCGGTCAGGAAGGGACATTGGGAGACAATCGCAGGTGTGATGAACGAACCTACAAGTTTAACGAGTGCCCTGCAAGGGTGTATGGCGCGCGCCATTGCGGATACCGGTGGCTGGATCGCCTTTGACCGCTTCATGGCGCTGGCGCTGTACGCGCCTGGCCTGGGCTACTACGCCAACGACAGCACCAAGTTCGGCGCCATGCCCGAATCGGGCAGCGATTTTGTCACCGCGCCCGAGATGACGCCGCTGTTTGGCCAGACCGTGGCCGCGCAGGTGGCCGAGGCGCTCGCGCGCACCGGCACGCGCGAGATCTGGGAGTTCGGGGCCGGCTCGGGCGCGCTGGCGCTGCAGTTGCTGGGCGCCTTGGGCGAGCGGGTGGAGCGCTACACCATCGTCGATATTTCAGGGAGCCTGCGCGCTCGCCAGCAATTGCTGCTCGCGGGCCACGCCGACACAGTGCACTGGGCCGACGCGCTGCCCGAGCGCTTTGAGGGCGTCGTGGTGGGCAACGAATTGCTGGATGCGATGCCGGTCAAGCTGCTGGTGCGCCTCGCGGGGCAGTGGCACGAGCGCGGCGTGGCCATGCAAGACGACGCATTCGTCTGGCAGGACCGGCCCACGCCACTGCGCCCGCCGGTCGAGGTAGAGGGCGATCACGACTACCTGACGGAAATCCACCCCCAGGCAGAAGCGTTCATTCACACCCTGGGCGATCGCCTCACCCGCGGCGCTGCCTTGTTTTTGGACTACGGTTTTGGCGAGAGTGAGTACTACCACCCGCAGCGCCACATGGGCACCGTGATGTGCCACCGCGCGCACCGATCCGACGACAACCCGCTGGCGGACGTCGGCCTCAAGGACATTACGGCCCACGTGAACTTCACCGGTATCGCGTTGGCGGCGCAGGAGCAGCCGCTGCCTGACGGCCAGGGCTGGAACGTGCTGGGCTACACCACGCAGGCGCATTTCCTCATCAACTGTGGATTGCTTCCAAAAATGGAGCTACAAAGCCAAGCAGAACGTGCGCTGGCGGCCAAATTGATCATGGAACACGAGATGGGCGAGCTGTTCAAGGTGCTGCTGCTTGCCAAGGGCGAGCCGTGGGAGCCGTGCGGGTTTTCGCAAGGCGACCGCTCGCACCGGCTGTGAAGGCCTCTTTGCCATGATCCGCTGGCTGCTGGCCACCTTTGTGGCGTTGGTCGTGCTCAACAGCCTGACGCCTTGGCTGCGGCGCCTCGGACTGGGGCGGCTACCGGGTGATTTTCAGTTCCGACTGTTTGGGCGCGATATCTTTGTGCCACTCGCCAGCACGGTGCTGATCAGCCTACTGGTCAGCCTTATCGCGAAGTGGCTATGAGGGCACGCGCGGCCTCGTCCGCGTCGGCGTTGGTCTCGGCAAGCGCCTGCAGAAAGCGGCCACGCCACCAGTGCACATCGAACTCGCACACGTTGGCCAGCAGGGCGCGGTGGCGGCGCTGGCGCTCCTCCAGCGGCATGTGCAGGGCGCGGTACATGGCGTCGGCCATGCCTTCGGTGTCGTAGGGGTTCACCAGCAGCGCGTCCTTGAGCTGCTCGGCGGCTCCCGCAAAGCGCGAGAGCACCAGCACGCCGGGGTCTTCCGGGTTTTGCGCCACCACGTATTCCTTGGCTACCAGGTTCATGCCGTCGCGCAGCGGCGTCACCAGCCCCACGCGGGCGACGCGGCACAGGCCGGGCACGCGCTTGCGCGCCACCGTGCGGTGGATGTAGCGCACCGGCATCCAGTCGAGCTCGCCATAGTCGCCGTTGGTGGCGCCGCACAGACCTTCGAGCTCCTGGCGCAGATCCGCATAGGCGTGCACGCTGTCGCGCGATGGCGAGGCAATCATGATCAGGGTGGCGTCGCTGTGCGTATCCGGATAGCGCGACAGCATGCTGCGAAAGGCGCGCACGCGCTGCGGAATGCCCTTGGAATAGTCGAGCCGGTCGATGCCCAGCAGCAGCCGCCGACGGGCGTATTCCTCGCGCATGTTCTCGTAGATTTCCACGGCCTCGGGCGCCTTGCCCAGGCGCTCGAACTCGGCCACGTCGATGCCAATGGGGAACGCCTGGGCCCGCACCGTGGCGCCGAAGGCGCGGTACTGGTGTTCCGCCACGGGTTTGGCATCGGCTTCCGCTTGCACATAGCGGTCGAAATGCGACAGGTCAGCTTCGCTTTGCAAACCCACCAGATCGTAGGCAAAGAGCGAGCGCATCAGCCACTGGTGCTGCGGAATGGCCGCCAGAATCACCGGCGGCGGCAGCGGAATGTGCAGAAAGAAGCCCATGCGCTGGCGGCACCCCAGCGCGCGCAACTCGGCGGCCAGCGGGATCAGGTGGTAGTCGTGCACCCAGATGACGTCGTCGTCCCGCAGCAGCGGCAATAGCTTGCGCGCCATCATGCGGTTGACGCGGCGGTAGCCGGCGATGTCGCCGGTCTCGAAGTTGGCCAGGTCAAGCCGGCAGTGGAACACCGGCCACAGCACGCTGTTGCTGTAGCCCAGGTAGTAGCTGTCGTGGTCCTGGCGGGCGAGGTCTACCGTGGCCAGCGTGACGCGGCCGGCTTGGCGTGTCTGCAAGCGGCCTTCGCCGGGCGCACCCGCTTCGTCGATCGCGCCGCTCCAGCCAAACCACAGGCCGCCGCTTTGTGCCAGGGCCTCGCCCAGAGCGACGGCCAGGCCGCCGGCAGCGGGCTTGCGCGGGTCGGCGACGCGGTTGGAGACGACAACGAGGCGGCCTGAAAATTGCATCTGGCGATCATTCTTCATCGTGCATGGCCTGTCTGTCGGACGCTTGCTTAAATCACGCTGTCCCAGGGCGCCGAGAGCCGTACCGCCGCGTTAATGATGCCCACCATCGAATAGGTTTGTGGAAAGTTGCCCCACATTTCGCCGGTATCGGGGTGCGTGTCTTCCGACAACAGCCCGAGCGGGTTGCGCGCGGCCAGCATGGTTTCAAAGATGGCGCGTGCCTCCTGTCGGCGGCCGATGCGCGCGAGCGCATCAATGCGCCAGAAGGTACAGATGTTGAACGCCGTCTCGGGTTTGCCGAAATCGTCGGCAGCCTCGTAGCGGCGCATGTAGGGGCCGTCGCACAGGCTGGCTTCCATGGCGTTCACCGTGCTCACAAAGCGTGGGTCGCGGGCATCGATCAGGCCCACTTCGGCCATCAGCAGCACGCTGGCATCCAATTCGCTGCCGCCAAAACTCTCGGCAAAGGCACGCCGCTTGTCGCTCCAGGACTTGTCGAGGATTTCGCGCTGCATGTGCGCCGCGTGCCTGCGCCAGTAGTCGGCACGCTCGGGCAATGCCAGCGACACCGCGATTTTTGCCAGCCGGTCGCATGCGGCCCAGCTCATCAATGCCGACGAAGTGTGCACACGGGCGCGCGTGCGCAGCTCCCACATGCCAGCGTCGGGCTGGCCATAGACGCGCACCGCCTGCTCACCCACCCGCTCCAGGCGCGTGAACTCGGCCAGGCCCGCGCGGTGCAGCAGCCGGTGGTCGTGAAACGCCTGCGCCGCGCCCAGGACGATGTTGCCGTACACGTCGTGCTGAAAGTGTTCGGCTGCCTGGTTGCCCACGCGCACCGGCCCCATGCCGCGGTAGCCCGAGAGCGTGGGCACGGTGGCTTCTGGCAGCTCGCGCTCCAGGCCGATGCCGTACAGCGGCTGGATGTGGCCGCTGCCGGCGTCGGTCACGACGTTGCCCAGCCAGCGCAAATAATCTTCCATGGTGCCGACTTCTGACAGGCTGTTGAGCGCGCGCACCACGAAGAAGGCATCGCGCAGCCAGCAGTAGCGGTAGTCCCAGTTGCGTCCGCTGTCGGCCGACTCGGGGATGCTCGTCGTCATGGCGGCGACGATGGCGCCCGTGTCTTCGAACACGGAGAGTTTGAGCGTGATGGCAGCACGGATCACCGCGTCCTGCCATTCCAGCGGCACCGCCAGGCGTTGGCTCCATACGCGCCAGTAGTCCTGCGTTTCCTGCTCGAACATGCGCGCGGTGTCGGCAATGCCGTGGTCCAGGGTTTCGTCGGCGCCCAGCAGGAAGTTCTGCTCGCGCGTCAGCACGTAGGGCTGGCCCGCGAGCACGTGCGCAATCGGCGCATCGGTGGAGACGCGCAGCGTCATGGGTTCGCCTACGTAGCGAATGTGGTTGCTGCCGTGCGTCACACGTGGCGGGCTCTGGCCCCAGTCGAAGCGGGGTTTCAGGACGACGCGGATGCGCGGAGAGCCCTGGATCGGCCGCACCCGGCGCACCAGCGTCATAGGCCGGAAATAGCGCGAGCGACTGAAAAACCGCGGGGCGAAGTCGGTAATCTCGACCCCCTGGCCGGCCTTGTCGAGCAAGCGCGTGCGCAGGATGGCGGTATTGGGTTCGTACCACTGCTCTGTTGAGACAAGGTGCTCCACTTCAATGGCGAAGTGGCTGCCATTCTCACCAGGCTCCAGCAGGGCGTTGAACACCGGGTCGCCATCAAAGCGCGGCAGGCAGCACCAGACCATGCGGGCCTGGGCGTCGATGAGTGCGCTGATGGCGCAGTTGCCGATCATGCCCAGGCCGAGTGAGCCAGGCAGGGCGGGTGACAACGGGTGCTTCATGGGTTCGCTCATCAGGCACGCTCCAAGGCTGTTCGCGACGTCGACAGCCAGCCCCGCAGGGCGGCGGGCGTCATGCAGCGAAATTGCGCGTGCGTCGGGCCTTCGCCCACTTTGATCGCCAGGCCGCCGAGCGCCATTACGCTGGCAAACCCTGCTTCGTCGGTCACGTCGTCACCGACAAACACGGGGGTGCGACCGGCAAAGGGGGGCTGGCCCATGAAGGCGGCAATGGCCTGGCCTTTGTGGATGCCAGCCGGTTTGACTTCGTAAACGCATTTGCCGTTCAGCAGTTCGAGCCCGGCCAGTTCCCTCATCGGCCGTTCAAGCGTTTGGCGGCACAGTTTTTCGAGGTGCGGCGCCTGGCGAAAATGCAGCGCCACACTGGCACGCTTGACTTCCACCAGCAAAGCAGGGTGCTGGGCAGCCAGTTGTTCCGCAGCCTGCAGCACTGGGCCGAGTTCGGGGGCCGCTATGGCAGGTCGGTTGCCATCGCCAAATCGGTACTGCGCGCCATGCTCGCTGGCCAGCGGCAGCACAAGAGGTGCCAGAAAACCGTCGATATCGGACTCGCGCCGCCCGGTGACGATGGCCAGCGCGCCATCCAGCAGGCGGTGCAGCGCCGAGAGCGTAGGCGCCAAGCCGGCAGGCACATGAACTGCGTGCGGCTGCGCCGCAATGTCGGTCAGCGTGCCGTCAAAATCGAGAAAGAGCGCATTGGCGCGGGTCAAGGTGGGCATCAGGGGCATTGAAGCAGTACCTTAGCAGGAGAGCGCGGCAGACTGCGTAGGCGGACACCGCAGCCGTTGCGCAGCCCTTGAATCGCAGGCAGATCGCCGCCATGTGCAGCCGTACCCGCCCCGGAGAGAAGCACCATGACCGAACAAACGCTGCACATCGTCTGCCCGCACTGCCACACCACCAACCGCGTCCAGGCGGACCAGTTGGGCAGTGCGCCAGAGTGCGGAAAATGCCACCAACCGCTGTTCACCGCCAGCCCGCTGGCGCTGGATGCGGCGAGTTTCGAGCGCCATATCGGGCGCAGCCAGATTCCGGTGCTGGTGGATTTCTGGGCGCCCTGGTGCGGGCCGTGCCGTCAGATGGCGCCGGCCTTTGCCCAGGCCGCCAAAGAACTGGAGCCGCAGGTGCGCCTGGCCAAACTTGATACCGAGGCGCACCCGCAGCCCGCCGCACGCTTCAACATTCGCAGCATTCCCACCATGATTCTGTTCAAGGGCGGCAAGGAGGCAGCGCGCATTTCGGGCGCACTGCCCGCCAGCGAAATCGTGCGGTGGGTGCGTTCAGCGCTGTAAAAGCCCGGGGCGAGTAAGTGCCCCAGTGTCAGCGCATATTGCCGGTGTGCCCCAGCGAATAGCGCCCCGGCTGCGGCCAGACGGTCAGTCCGTGGGGTTCGGCGCCCACGCGCACCTTGGTTACCGCGCCGGTCGCCGTATCGAACCGGTACACCACATCGTCAAACCGACCGGACAGCCACAGCCACTTGCCGTCGGCACTCACGTTGCCCATGTCGGGGCTTCCGCCCCCGGGAATGGGCCATTGCGCCACGACAGTCTGGGTGGCGAAATCAATCACGCTCACCTTGCCTGGGCCCTTTTTGGTGCCGTGGATCTTGTGCGTTCCGCGGTTCGCCACATACAGGCGCTTGCCATCGCGGCTCGGGTACAGACCGTGCGTGCCCAGCCCCGTGGGGATGAAACCGACTTCCACGAACGCATCGCCGTCCAGCACGTGCACGCCATCGGCGTCCATGTCGGCCACAAAGAAGCGCTTGCCGTCGGGGGAAATGCGGATGTCCTGCGGCATGCCCTTGGTTGAGGTGCAAATCTCGGTTTCCAACGGGTTGAGGGTGGCCTTCGATTCGGCGAAGCGCACGGCAGGCATCTTGAGCTTCAGGTAGCCCAGCACCTTCCGGTTGGCGAGGTCGATCTTGACCACGCTGCCGTCGAACTCACAGGTGAAGAGCGCGAATCGGCCGTCGATCGAGAAATCACCGTGGTTGATGCCGCCACATTCCGGCGTGCTGATCGCGTACTGCATGGCCAGCGTCTTCGGGTCGCGAAAGTCCAGCCTGCGCCGCGCTTCGGCAACGACGATGAGCGAGGCGCCATCGGGCGTGAAATACACGTTGTACGGGTCGTCCACGGGCACCGACTTGCCTGTTTGGCCGGTGCGTGGGTCGATGGGCGTCAGGCTGCCCTCAGCGCTGCGTTCGGCGTTGTTGGCCACCCACAGCGTGGACAAATCCCATGACGGCACCACGTGCTGCGGGCCTTTTTCGACGCGCAAGGTGTCCACCACTTTGAGGGTATGGGGGTCGATCACCGACACAGACCCGGAGCGCAGGTTGGGCACGTAAACCCGCTCAAGGTGGTCTTTCACAGCGGGACTCATATGGTCCGGTGTCGTTTCGCTGTAGAGGTTTTTCGGGTCTGGCACCGGCGGCATGCCAGGCACCGTCTTGATCGGGGGTGTCGGTAGGGCCGTCACGGCTGTGCCTTGCGCCTGAACCGGTGCGCTCGCCTCCTGGCGATCGCCTGCGCTGGCGCCCACCATGCCGAATGCGGTCAGGAGAAGAAGCAATGCTTTCATGGGAGTGGGTTTCATTTTTTGAGGGTGGTTGGCGCAGGGCTTGAGCCGACTTGCCCCTGCATCAGGGCATGCAGGGCTGCCACGCTGCTGTCCACAATTTGATTCACGCCGATGCGGCCAAGTTCGGCGCTCGCACGCCGCGGATCGCCGTAAACGCCGCCGCGCTTGCCGGCCTGCGCTGCACTGTTCAGTTCACCAGCGCGCACCAGCGCCGGGTCAACCGCCAGCGACAGCGATGTATCGGCCAGGCCGGCATGGGTCCCGATTTCAGCGCGGGTGAAGCCCCTTTTCAACAATTCGGCCACATAGAGCGATTGCGTGACCTGGTAGTACTCGGCCAGCGCATACACGCGGCAGCTCGGATCGCTCGCCCATTCATGGTTGAGGCGTTGGGCTACGCGGGCTTCGAGCTGCTGGTAGCCGCCGTGGTCACCGAGGAACACGACATGGCGAAAGCCGTGCTGTTTGAACGAGCGCGCAGCGCCCTCCAGCACCGCTTCAAAGGCGGCATCGGGAATCGAAATCGTGCCTGCAAAGCGCATGTGCGCCTGTGGGGGGTGAATGGCGCCCTCAGGCACATAGGCCAGCACGGGCGCCACCACTGTGCCCCCTGCGCGCTGCGCGATCTGCCCGGCCAGGAAGCGAACGCGCGCATTGTGTTTGCCCAGCACCATGTGCGGCCCACTTTGTTCGGTGCCACCGATGGGCACCAGCACGGTGGTGCTGCCAGCGGCGATGCGGTCCCGCAGTTCGGTCCATGTCATGTCTTCGAGGTAGACGCTGGGCGATGCAGTGCCAGACGCCCACGCAGCCCCAACGCCCAGACCACTATGGACCAGCGCCATGAGGAAAACGGCGCGCAGGCACCTGGGCATCGGCCTGACAAGGCGAAAGCCGTTGGCCGAAGCCCCGCCAGACGGCGTGTGCGCCAGCCCACTGCCGCCAGCGCGTGCAGCGCGTGGGGCGCAGAAAGGCAGGCAAAACCGCAGAAGCTGAACGAGAAGGCGCATAAGCGCTTGATGGTACAAGCCCACAGGTTGGATTCAGGCGCGCCCTGCTCCACCTGCAGCGGGTGGATACAATAAAAATGATAGCTGTAAACGCATTAATGACAAGCGCTAAAGGCTATTTAGACCAAGTTTTTACATCGCCAAGAGACGCCGCGGCGGACGGCCTGCGCCGCTGGTGCCGCCACCTCGGGGCCGGGTCCCTCGACGGTTCTAGCGGTTGAACAGCGCGCGGTCCATCGACAGTGCACCGCCGCCGCGCCCCACCAGATACAACAACAGGCCGGCCCATGACAGGTGTGTGGGCCAGGCGTCCGGGTAGACGAAAACCTCGATCACCGCCGTCATCCCCAGCAGTGCCAGGGCGGACAGGCGTGTGAACAAGCCCAGCACCAGCAGTATCGAAAACAGGTGTTCGGAGACGGTTGCCATCTGCGCTGCCCATTCGGGCGGAATGACGGGCAGGTGGTACTCCTCGCGAAACAGCACATAGGTGCTGTCCTTGATGTGGAACCAGCCGTCAACCTTGGTCCGTGCCGACATCCAGAAGATGCTGGCGATGCCGAGGCGATTGACCAGCGCCAGCAGCGTGTGCGGCGTGGCGCGCTCGGCGAGTTGGCGCAGGCGCGTGAGGGGGCGTTCGGTGTGCGTGGGGCGGTGGGGCAGGGCGGCGGTGTTCATACGGGGTCCTCTGCGCCAGTTGGCGCGCACAGGGCGCCGCTGGAAAGCAGCAGCGCCGTCAGTTGGGCAAGGGTTTCGCCAGCGCCACCAGGCGTTGCTGCCAGCGCTGACTCGGCGGCTTCGGCAAGCGGTTGGCCGGCGGCGCAAACGTCTAGAAAGGCCACGCCGGCGCGCGGCAGGGCGCACCACTGCACAGCGCCACTGGGGCGTGTCAGCAAGGCGCCTTCGGCCTGCCAGGGCAGCGCCGTATCGACGGCCAGGCCTTCGCGGTGGCGCTGCCAAATGGAATACGCGGGGTGTTCGTGGCACCACAGCCAGCGGGCGGCTGGGTGGGGCGCGATACGTGCCGCGCCCAAGGCTTCGGGCGGCTGGCGAGCCAGCCAGCTGGCGGCCAGCGGTGGCGCATCGGCCGCCAGGTGCGCTTCGGTCCAGGCGCGGTCCAGGCGCGCCACGTCGCTCAGGTAAGGCAGTTCGGCGGCGGGCGCAAAGCGGGCCAGGAACGCCGCAAAGCCGGCGCCATAGTGCATCAGGCGGCCATCGGCGGGCGGCTGCACGGCCAGGTAGGTTTGCGCTGCGCCGCAAAACCAATCCTCACCCACCAGTTGCACCACCGTGGGGTAGTTGGCGCGCAGCGCGTCCAGCGCCGCCTTGCGGCCACTGTTGCGGTAGACGGCAAAGCCGGGTTGGGCGCAGAGGGCGTCCATCCAGGCAGGTGTGGGGGCCTCCGTGCGCAGTGCGGCACAGAAGCCGTCCTGGAACGCGCTCAGTTGCATGCCAGCTCCTCGTGCGGCGTGCCGCAAAGCGCCCGGTGGGCGCGTGCACGTTCGGCCAGCAGCTCGGCCAGTGGCGGCAGCTCGGCATCGCGCTCAATTAGGGTGGGAACCGGCCCGGTGCGTGCAATGGCGTGCCGCCACAGTGCCCATACCGGTTCGGCCACGGGCGCGTCGTGGCTGTCGATCAGCAGGGCTGCGCCGTGCACCGGGTCGGCATGGTGGCCGGCCAAGTGCATCTCGGCCACCGCGTGCAAGGGGTACTGGTCCAGGTAGTCGAGCGCGTCGGTGCCCAGGTTGTTGGCGCTGACAAAAACGTTGTTGATGTCCAGCAGCAACTGGCAACCGGTGCGGCGCACCAGTTCGGCAAAGAATGCGCCCTCGCCCATGTCGTGGCCGGGAAGGTGCAGGTAGTGGCTGGGGTTTTCGATGGCAATGGGGCGGCCCAAGGCTTCTTGCGTGCGTTCGATGTTGCGCGCCACGCGCGCCAGGGCTTGCTGGGTGCGGGGAAACGGCAGCAGATCGGGTTGGTACACCCCGCGCCAGTGCGACCACGCGAGGTGTTCGGAGACCAGCGCCGGCTCGATGCGCCGCACGAGTAGAGCCAAGCGGGCGAGGTGCGTCTCGTCGGGCGGCGCGTCGGCCGCGAGCGACAGCGAGACGCCATGCAGCGACACTGGGTGCCGCGAGCGGATGGCGTCCAGCCAGGCCAGGCGCGGCCCGCCGTCCGCGAGGTAGTTTTCTGGGTGCACTTCCCACCACAGGCCGGTGTCCTGGCAGGCCAGGGCCTGTTCATAGTGCTCGGGCTTGAGACCCAGGCCGGCGGTGAGGGAGGTGTTCATGGCAGCGCCGCGTGGATCAGGACTTCATGGCTTCGAGCGATCCCATGCCCTTGGGTGTCTTCATGCTGGTGCAGGTACCTGCAGGCACGTACTTCCAGGAATTGCCCTGGTAGTCCATCTTCGAGGTGCCCGCACAGGTGGTACCGGGGCCGGCAGCACAATCGTTCTTGCCGACCATGGCGACGCCGAAGCACTTTTCCATTTTCGGTTTTGCCATGTCCGATTTCATGTCGCCGTTCTGGGCCTGGGCCATGGCAGCGCCCGAAGTCAGGGCGGCAAGGGCGATGGCGGCGAAGGTGAGAGAAGATGCTTTCATGTGAATTTCTCCATTGCGAAAGTTGATTGGGATACGGCTTTATTCCAGACCGGCCATGCCGGGTGATCACCGCCGGCCTGTCTGCGGTGTAATTCGCGCTTTTGATCCCACCGGTTACGGCTGGCTTAAAAATGGCAGATATTTCTTTTTGCGCCACGCTGTAACCGCAACACGCCTCGCAACGAATATCCGCAGGAACCGACTATGGAAATTGAAGAGCGCCTGCGTGCGCTGCTGCTGCAGGGCCTGGCTGGCGAGGCGCGGGACTACGAACGCTTTCTCGCGGCACTGAGCACCCATTTGCGCGCCTTCTTGCGGCGCAGACTGGGCCAATGGCCCGATGAAGTGGAGGATCTGGTGCAGGAAACCTTGCTCGCGGTGCACAACCAGCGCCACACCTACCGTGCCGATATGCCGGTCACCGCCTGGGCGCACGCGATTGCGCGCTACAAGCTGGTGGATTGGTTTCGCGCACACGCGGTGCGCGGTGCGCGCAACGTGCCGCTGGATGACGCGGACGAATTGTTTTCCACGCAAGACCAGGATGCCGCACAGGCACGCCGCGATCTGGGGCTGCTGCTGGAAACGCTGCCCGACAAACAGCGCCTGCCGATCCAGCACGTCAAGCTCGAAGGCTTGTCGGTGGTAGAGACGGCCCGCCTGACCGGGCTTTCCGAGTCGGCGGTCAAAGTAGGTGTACACCGGGGCCTGAAGGCCCTGGCGGCTCGAATCAGGGGTGTGGCATGAAGACGGATGAGTTGATTGGCATTCTGGCCACGGGCGCCCGCCCCGTGGCGCCCCACCGGCTGGAGCAGCGCTTTGGCGGCGCGGTGCTGCTGGGCCTGGTGGGCGCGGGCGCATTGATGCTGCTGATCTATGGCGTGCGGCCGGACCTGGCGCAGGCCCTGCAGTTGCCCATGTGGTGGCTGAAGTTTTCTTTTGCCGCCGCACTGGCGGGCGCAGCAGCGCTGGCGCTGCTGCGCCTGGCGCGCCCCGGCATGCGCCTGGGCCACGCGCCGGCCTGGGTGCTGCTGCCGCCGCTGGTGCTGTGGCTGATGGCGCTGGCGGCGCTGCAGGGCGCCGCGCCCGGTGAGCGTGCGGCGATGGTGCTGGGCAGCACCTGGCGCAGCTGCCCGTTCAATATTGCTCTGCTGTCCCTGCCGGGTTTTGCCGCGCTGCTCTGGGCCATGCGCCAGGCCGCGCCGACGCGCTTGCGGCTGGCCGGCGCGTGCGCTGGTCTGCTGGCCGGCGCGCTGGCCACCCTGGCCTATGCCTTGCACTGCCCGGAAATGCAGGCCCCCTTTCTCGCCGTTTGGTACGTGCTGGGCATTGCCCTGCCCACGGGGCTGGGCGCCTTGCTCGGGCCGCGGATACTGCGTTGGTGATTCAGCGCGGCACAGCGGCAGCAATGGCCTGTGCGCGGGCGGCATGTATCTGCTCGCCCACCTGCGGCCCCTTAAGGCTGCGCTTGGCCGCTTCGGCCGCCAGCGGCGCCGTCTCCACCGCACGCGCGGCGTGCAGGGCGGCCAGCAGGCGCGCGCGCTGCGGGTAGGCGGATTCTTCAAACCCCAGGCGCCCCCGGGCATCGCATTCGCAGGCTAGCAGCACGTCTTCGAAGCGCGCCGGCTTCCTGATGGCGTCGCAGCGCTCGAGCAGGCGCAGCAGCGCCGCCGCGTTCAGCTCGCCACTGCGGTGGATGTTGCCGTGCTCGCGCGCCACCACGTCGGCCAGCTCGCGGCAGTCCACCGGCACGCGCAGGCGCTCGCACACGCCGCGCAGCAATTGGGCGCTGCGCTGCTCGTGGCCGATGTGGCGCGGCAGCATGTCGGCGGGCGTGGTGCCCTTGCCCAGATCGTGCGTCAGGCAGGCAAAGCGCACGCCGAGCGGCGCGTTCAGCCGCGCCGCCATGTCCAGCACCATCATCAGGTGCACGCCGGTGTCCACCTCGGGGTGGTACTCGGCGCGCTGGGGCACGCCCCACAGGCGTTCGACTTCGGGCAGCAGCATGGCCAGCGCGCCGCAGGCTTGCAGCACCTCGAACATGCGGGATGGTTGCGCCTCCATCAGTCCGCGTGCAAGCTCTTGCCAGACGCGTTCGGGTACCAGGTGGTCGGCATCCCCCGCTTGCACCATCTGGCGCATCAGCTGCATGGTTTCGGGTGCCACGGAAAAATCGGTGAAGCGTGCGGCAAAACGCGCCACGCGCAGGATGCGCACCGGGTCTTCTCGGAAGGCCCCGGTGACGTGGCGCAGCACGCGCGCCTGCAAGTCGCGCTGGCCACCATAAGGGTCGATCACCACCCCCGTTTTGGCCCAGTCGGCGCTGGCAGCGATGGCATTGATGGTCAGATCACGCCGCGCCAGGTCTTCTTCCAGCGTCACGTCGGGAGCTGCGTGCACCACAAAACCCCGGTAGCCGGGTGCGCTGCTGCGCTCGGTACGCGCCAGGGCGTATTCCTCGTGCGTTTTGGGGTGCAGGAACACCGGGAAATCGCGCCCCACCGGCACGAAGCCCCGGGCGAGCATTTGCTCGGGCGTGGTGCCCACCACGACCCAGTCGTGGTCGTTGACGGGCAGGCCCAACAGGCGGTCGCGTACAGCGCCGCCGACCATATAGATTTGCATGGCCGCGAGTTTAGGGCGATGCCGAATAGGTCACCGCGATGAGGCGCGCCGTGCATCGGGAGGGGAGGCAAGGGGGCGGCCCCCTGCGCGCAAATCCTCGCCATAGCCGAAGCTATGGCGAGGATTTGCAACGCCGCATACAGCTTGAGGTGCGGATGCGCGGCGCGTGAGGGACTTGTTCAGCATTGCCTTTTGACAGCGCCTGGGCCGGCTTGCCCGGCCGTATAGTGGCCGGCCGCCATCCGAGGCGGTTTGCCGGAGTTTTGCACCATGTCCCTGTCGTCCACGCTCACCATTGCACAGTTGAACCCTGATGGCAGCGTGCCAGTTCCCGTTGCGCCAGATGCAGCGGCCAATGCTGCGGCGGCTGCATTTCATCAAGAGGGGCAGATAGAGCACTTGCAGGCGCAGGTGGATCAACTCCAGGCGCTGCTTGCCAAACCCTTGAATGAAATCCTGGCCGACCGTGAAAAGGCCCTTGAAGCCGCAGCCGCCTGGGACGCCTTTGGCGCCATGTGGATGCTCTCGCAGCGTGCCATGCGCCGCGTGGCCATGGATTTGGCGGCACAGCACGGCGTTGACGAGGCCGACGTGGTGGCCCGCGCCATGGGGCATGCCAATGCGGTGCTCAATGGGGACGGCGAAGACCTGGGGGGCAGCATTGCGCCCGTGCAGATGGCGCATATCGCGCGGCACCGGCCGTATCTGCGCAAGCAGTTCCGGCAGGGGTGAGGCGTAGATTGGGCAACAAGACGTGACATCAATCTTTGGATTGGTATTGAAAGTTTGACCCTTGTCATGTGGAGTTAGTCGCGCCGAATAATACAATTTGCAACATCTTTCGCGATGAGGCGGCTCATAGGTTCACGGAGCGACGAAAACTGGAGGAAGCATGCGATTCTTATTTCTAATTTCCTTATTAGCCCCTGCGCTCATTCTTGGTTGTAACGCACGGTCAACAATAAACCCTGGTATTACGTCGCAACCAGAATCTGCAAAAGTGATCGCTGTTGTTGATCAGGCCCAACTGTGCCAAGTTACAGAGTGGAACCATGATGCAGTTGCAAGCGCGTGCAGACCGGGGCAAAAGGTCGTATTTCTGCCAAATTCTTTCGGCAACGAACAACTTCCGGTCATATTCGCCGCAGTAAATTGCGACTTACTATATGCCATCGCCTTGACTAAAGGCGCCGTCACCTGCATTTACAACCCCATCCAGCCCGTGCCCGCGCAGCCGGCTGCATCAAATCCAAGCCGCCCCACATCAAAACCCTGAACGAGACTGCAGACATGGAACTGAAATATCGATTGATCTCCGCCATGGCGCTCTCCTTGGCGGCTGTCGTCTATGCGCCATTGGCACGTGCTGATTTTGATAAAGGCGTGGCGGCGTACGAACAAAAAGACTACGTCACCGCCTTGGCAGAATTCAAACCGTCCGCCGAGCAAGGGGACTCCCGTTCTCAATATGCATTGGGATGGATGCAAGAACATGGCCAGGGCGTGGTGCGAAACGACAAGGAGGCCGCCGCCTGGTATCGCAAGGCGGCAGAGCAAGGGCATGCCTCGGCTCAGTCGAATCTCGCACGGATGTTTTTCTTTGGCACAGGCGTGGCCCGAGATGTGAATCAGGCGGCAGCTTGGGCGCGCAAAGCTGCAGAGCAAGGAAATGCTGATGCGCAAAATATTTTTGGCGTCTTATACAAAACCGGCCAAGGGGTATCGCAGGATGTGCACGAAGCAGCTCAGTGGTTCCGCAAGGCAGCAGACCAAGGCCATTACTGGGCGCAAAATAACCTGGGTCTGGCTTACTCCAATGGACAGGGGGTCCCTAAGGATGACCGGGAAGCTGCATTCTGGTTCCGCAAGGCGGCAGATTTGGGCTCAGATGATGCGCAAGTCAACTTGGCGGGTATGTACCTGAACGGCACTGGCGTGCCACAAAGCCGTGCCGAGGCCATTAATTGGTACCGAAAAGCAGCTGAGCAAAATAATTTTGATGCCATGATGCTGTTGGGAAAATTGCATGAGCGCGAGAAAGAATATGCTGACGCCCTGGCTTGGTATCGCCGTGCGGCAGATCAGAACTATCCGTCGGCACTGAACCGGCTTGGCACCATGTATGAAAACGGCCAGGGCGTGCAGCAAGATTATCGGCAGGCCGTTGAGTCGTACCGCAAGGCAGCCGACCTGGGGGACATGGAGGCGCAGTTCAACCTGGGTCGCCTGTATTTGGATGGCAAGGGGGTCGCGCAAAGCGATCAGGAGGCTTTCAACTTGTACCGAACGGGTGCTCTGCGGGGGTATGCATTGGCGCAAAACATGCTGGGCGTAATGTATGCTGAAGGCCGGGGCGTCAAGCAGGACCCGCGCCAAGCTGTGGATTGGTACCGCAAGGCTGCCGAGCAAGGGCTTGCCGTGGCCCAATACAACTTGGGCGATAAATACTCTGAAGGCGAAGGCATCGCGAAGGATGATCGCGAGGCAGTGAGCTGGTATCGCAAGGCGGCTGAACAGGGTTATGCCAAGGCACAAAATGATCTGGGCTTCATGTATGGCCAGGGCCGTGGTGTGCCGCAAAACCACAGCGAGGAAGTATCTTGGTATCGCAAAGCGGCTGTGCAAGGGGATGCTATGGCGCAGTTCAATCTGGGGGTGAATTACGCCAACGGAGAGGGCGTTCCTCAAGACGCTACCGAGGCGGAGCGCTGGTACCGTTTGGCGGCTGAACAAGGGTATATCAATGCTCAGAACAATTTGGGCGTCATGTACAAAAACGGCAATGGCGTCGTCGCGAACCCCGTGATTGCCTACGCCTTGTTCAACCTGGCCGCAGCAGGAGGCAATGACAAAGCGCCCAACAACCGTGCACGTGTCGCCGAGCGGCTGTCACCCAAGCAATTGGAAGAGGCGCAAGCCCTTTCAAGCGCGTGGCGGGTGAACACGCCGTTGCCCACCAAGACCGCTACCTGGAAGCAGCCGACATCCAAGCCCGCTGCGCCATCCAAGCAGAAACCGGAGCAGCGCGCCGCCGCACCTACCGAGCCACCGGTGAGCAGCACCGACTGCCGTCCCAAGACGGCCAGCCTGACCTGTCGCTCTGCCTGCACCAATGGCAATTGCGTGGTGACCTATGCCAATGGGTGTCGCATGCGGGTGCAGGTCAGCCCGAACTTCAACCTACTGAATAACCAGTGGGAGTACCCGTCGCCGTCGTGCTGAGTGTAGTTTGGGGGAATTTTATTAGCGTTATTTAAGCGAATAATCGAACTTCGCGAGCATCATGGTATCGCATGAGGAATTTCAATATTTCTTGAATTAATTATGAGAATTCGATATATTTTTTTAGTGACTTTTTATTTGGTGTTATTGACTGGTTGTGCCAATTCTCATGATTATGCTCAAAAGGTGTGGGGCGGTAGCCCTGTGATACCAACTTGTGAGGGCAGTGACAGAGGAATTGATTGGACTCGCCTTGAAAAAAATGGTGCTTACTTTGGAAAATTCCAAGAATATGGTGTTCGAATTAAAGAGGGCGATGATCTAAGTTATGTTAATAAGGGTGTCACAACAACAATCAAAATTAGGACGCCAAAAGAAGGAGAGAATGGCGGCAGATTTGGTTATGTTATTGAATATCAAGAAGAAGTAAGAGGCGGCATGGAAATCTATACAATTCCGTTAATCCAGGATGTACGCGGCGAGCGCGTGGAAATGTGCGGCGGCAATAAGAAGCGATATGATAGATATTGTGGGTTGGTGAGGCAATATATGATTGCAAGACTTGATAAAAGACTTTATCAGTCACCGGAGGCGGCGCAGGGTAGTGTGCTTAATCTTTACGGGGATGGATTGTTACCGGATTTTGTTTTTAATAACGATACTTCAAATTGCGGTCTTCTTCAAGAATATAGAGATCATGTGAAATCACTCCAGCAAAGGCATGGAGTGTGTTACCAGAATACTGGTCGTCTTTGTAAAAACTAGAATCCGATTGGATTTTGTTGACGTCATGAGCATCCTCAGCCTGCGATTGGTGAGATCCATTTACCACATGCCAAGTTCAATGCCCAGCGCGAAGGCATTTCCCAATCAGTTGGCTGCCACCGCACTGGCAGAAAAGCTGGCGGCCCTGGCTGCCGAGGACTACATCACCCAGCGCGGCCTGCGCACCGTGGGACGGGATCAGCGCAGGAGACTTGTGTTCTTCAGCGTCGCAGCCGGTACGGCTCCTCAAAGTCCCGAAAATCCTGCTCCGCTTTTGCCGCAGTAATCCATTCCTGCATCGCAGGCAACTGCTCCACACGCTCGATATAGGCCGCGATGTGCGCCGGCACAGGCAGTCCATAACGCGAGAGGCGCATGCACACCGGTGCATAGAACGCATCGGCGATGGTGAAGGTGCCAAACAGCATTGGGCCGCCGTGGCGCTCCAGCAGTTCGGTCCACATTTGCACCAACCGCGCCACGTCGGCGCGCACGGCGGGGCGGTCGCGCCAGAGCAGGGCGCCTTGCTGGGCCAGATCGGCCTCGATGTTCATCGGGCAGGCACCGCGCAAGGCGGCAAAACCACTGTGCATTTCGGCCACCACGCTGCGGGCGCGGGCGCGGGCCGCCTTGTCCTGGGGCCAGAGCTGTTTGTCGGGATAGGTTTCGGCCAGGTATTCGGCAATCGCCAGGGTGTCCCAGATCGTCAAGTCGCCATCGACCAGCACCGGCACCTTGCCGGTAGGCGAGATGCCAGCCAGCGTCGCCTTGAACTGCGAGTCTGCATCGAAGCTGTCAAAGCGGGCCACCACTTCCTGGAAGGGGATGCCGGATTGGCGCAGCAGCACCCAGGGGCGCAGGGACCAGGAGGAGTAGTTCTTGTTGCCGATATAGAGCTTGAGCATGGGGCACCTTGGTGGTCAGAAAGACGTCGGGCATTGTGCGGCAATGCGCTTTTCCATACCGCTATGTCGGACCCTTGACGCAGGCATTGGTTCACCAGGGCTCCCGTGGAACCGGCTTTGCCGGGCCACGGGGTGCGCGCCCCCTTGGGGGAGGGCGCGAAGCGTCTCAGGGGGTTAACCCAGCTTTGGCGTGGCGCGCTCGATGATGGCTTGCACATCGACGCCGCGCGGCAGTGCTCCGTAGTGGAAGCTTCTCTCGGTCGCCAGGCGCGAGGCGCAAAAAGCGTCGGCCACGAAGGGCGGCGCGCTGCGCACCAGCAGGGACGCCTGCAGTGCCAGCGCCATGCGCTCAACCACATGGCGGGCGCGGTACGGCAGGTCGGCGGTGTCGGCAAATTCCTTGGCCAGGCCGCGCACCTGCTGGTCGAGCAGCGTGTTCTGGCCTTGCGTGGGGCGCAGTTCGGCGAAGAAGGCCTCCACCACCTCGGGCGTCTTGCCGATGGCGCGCAGCACGTCCAGGCACTGGATGTTGCCGCTGCCCTCCCAGATGGCGTTGACCGGCGCCTCGCGGTACAGGCGCGGGAACATGCTGTCTTCCATCACGCCGCTGCCGCCGATGCACTCCATGGCCTCGTAGGCATGGCCCGGCGTGCGCTTGCAGATCCAGTATTTGCCCACGGCGGTCACCAGGCGCACCAGCAAGTCTTCGTGGCGGTCGTCGCGGTGGTCGAGCGCGCGCGCCACGCGCATGGAGAGCGTCATTGCGGCCTCGCTCTCCAGCGCCAGGTCGGCCAGCACGTTCTGCATCAGCGGCTGTTGGTTGAGGCGCGCGCCAAAGGCGCTGCGGTGCGCGCAGTGGTGCAGCGCCTGCGACAGCGCCATGCGCATGCCCGCGCTCGAACCCACCATGCAGTCAAAGCGCGTCATGGCCACCATTTCGATGATGTTGCGCACGCCGCGCCCTTCCTCGCCCACCATCCAGGCCAGCGCGCCGCGCAGCTCGGTTTCGCTCGACGCATTGGAGGCGTTGCCCATCTTTTTCTTCAGGCGCAGCACCTGCATGGGGTTCTTGCTGCCGTCCGGGCGCCAGCGCGGCAGCAGGAAGCACGACAGGCCCTTGTCGGTGTGCGCCAGCACCAGGAAGGCGTCGCACATGGGGGCCGAGACGAAGTATTTGTGGCCCACCAGCTCATAAGCCTGGCCGGGGCCGCCTTGCGCCACGGGGTAGGCGCGTGTGCTGTTGGCCTGCACATCCGATCCGCCCTGCTTCTCGGTCATGGCCATGCCAATGGTCACGCCCTGTTTTTGCTCCACCGGCACATTGCGCGGGTCGTACACGCGGGCGGTGATTTTTGGCTCCCACAAGGCAGCCAGATCGGGTTGGAGGCGCAGCGCCGGAATGGCGGCAAAGGTCATGGTGATGGGGCAGCCGTGGCCGGCCTCCACCTGGGTGTGCAGGTAGTTGCCGGCGGCACGCGCCACGTGGGCGCCGGCCTTCGGGTCGGTCCAGGGCGAGGAATGCAGGCCATGCTGGATGGCCTTACCCATGAACTGGTGGTACGCCGGGTGGAACTTGACCAGGTCGATGCGGTTGCCGAAGCGGTCGTGCGTGTCCAGCTCGGGCGGGTACTTGTTCGCCAGATGGCCCTGCTCCAGGTAATCGGCCGAGCCGGTGAGCTGGCCGAACTGAAGCAGTTCAGCGTCCGCCCAGGCCGCCCCCTCGCGCTGCACGGCTTCGCGCAGCGCGGTGTCCTGCGCGTACATGTTGTAGTCGGCGAGCTCGCAGGAGACGTTCTCCACCACATGGGTGTTGGCCAGGTAACGGGTGTTCAGGGTGGTGTCGTCAAGGGCGTTCATGGCAAGGTCTCCAGGAGGGGCGAGGGAATCAGACGTGCCTTGCTGTTGGCCGTGCTCGGGGCAGGCAGGGCGCTGTAGAAGCGGTTCCAGATGGTGCGGCCGGCATCGTCAAAGGCATGTACGCTGGCGATGAACGCCGCGCGCAGTGCGCCGTCCACCATGGGCTCGGGCAACAGTGGGTCGTACACCAGCTGACGGATGGCCGCGCCGCCCAGAAAGAAGGATTCGCGCGCTGCCTGCGCGGTGGGCAGGCGCGCTGCACCGGCCAACCAGTCCTTCAGGCGTTGTTGTGTGGTGCGGTAACCAAGGTTGAGGGCCGAGCCGTCCCACAGCGCGTCCACAGCGGCTTCTGTCGCCGCATCAAGCGAGGTGCAGCCGCAGACCACGGCCTGTGGCTCCAGCCCGAGTGCGCGCAGGCGCTCGCGGATGGCGGCGATGTCCTGCTCGATGTTGTCGGGGCGCAGCCAGAAGTCACGCTGCAGCTCGGCAAAGCCCAGCAGGTGCAGGGCGCGCTCGCGCTGCCGGGTGGCAGCGCGGTCGCTGCGCGCCAGCAACCCGCAGTGCACGGCGACGTACTGGCCGTTCCAGGGGCGCAGGCGTTGCTCGGTGCTGCGCCAGTTGGCCACGTCCTGGGCCAGGCGCTGCGCTGCCGGGCCCAGGCGCCAGGCGCCGCGCTCGGTGGCCAGCACCATGTCCTGCGCCGCCAACCGCGCCAGCGTC
>Ga0208518_100037_pt1 | contig 101375 bp, 91 predicted proteins | sample LakWasM127_HOW14_2_FD_183937 | JGI IMG/M metagenome (GOLD analysis project Ga0208518, IMG submission 183937) | Freshwater sediment methanotrophic microbial communities from Lake Washington under simulated oxygen tension - Sediment Metagenome... | ecosystem: Environmental > Aquatic > Freshwater >...
CCACAGAAGGCACCAAACTGGTTGAGAATGCTGGTAACACCATGGACGAAGTAGTTTCCTCTGTGCAACGTGTTGCTGACATTATCAGCGAGATCTCAGCGGCCTCTACCGAGCAGACCACTGGTATAGACCAGGTAAACCAGGCCGTGACCAGCATGGATGAAACCACGCAGCAAAACGCGGCCTTGGTTGAAGAAGCCGCTGCGGCAGCTGAGTCCCTGGTAGATCAGGCGAACCAGCTGGCAGATGCTGTTAGCCAGTTCAAGCTTGAGGGCCGTGTCGGCGGTGGTTTTGGCCACAGCAGCCAGTCCAGTGGCTTTAAAGCAAGCAGCAGCCATACACATGCAGCACCACCGCAAGTGTCAAGCAGCTTTGGTGGCGGATCGTCCGGACGACCCGTGGCGGCCCCCAAGCCGCACGCGTCGCCAGCCCCCAGGGTCTCGGCCAAAACAGGCACCGATGATAGTGATTGGGAAGAGTTTTAACTAGATGCAACATGAAAAACCGGCTGCTTACCCAGCCGGTTTTTTTATCTCTGCTTTTAGGCCACTTGCTGCTAGCCCTTGTAAAACGCCACTCTAGTGATTGCGGACATTTAAATTTCTTTAGGGCTGCAATTACAGCAAAAGAACCGAGATTCCCCGTTTTACAGGCAATTCGATTCCGCCTCGATTGTTTAATAATCACTCTTATAGGCCAAGAAACAAGATAAATAGGCCAGTAACCGGGATTTGGAATCAATTAAGGAGTGGCAAGCATGTCCTCACCATCGTTGAATACATTGACGTTGAGTGCATTGGCGGGAAGATTTTCTCGTATGAAACTGAAGTCACAGCTAGGCTTGATGCTGGCTGTGCTTGGTGCAGGCATTGTCACGACTAGCTACCTGGATAATTTAGGTGATCGCGAACTAGCGATTCATGGCGCGCATTATCAGCAAATCATTAATCATAAAGATTTGATCGCTGATGTGTTGCCGCCGCCTGAATACCTGATCGAGTCCTGGCTCACCGTCCTTGAAATGGTGTCTTTAAACAATCAGCCTGTGCAAGCGCTGGTGGATAAAGGCAACACTCTGAAAAAATCCTTTGAAGAGCGCCACGCTTACTGGCAAACACAATTGCCGGAATCTACCCTGAAAAGCAGTGTGATAGGCCCCTTGTTTGAGAGCGGCAATCAATTTTTTAGCGTGCGTGACAACGAAGTGATTCCTGCCATCCGCAGTGGTGACAAAAAGCAAATTGATCAGGCACTGGAAAGATTGCAGGCTGCTTATCAAAAGCATAGACTGGCAGTTGACGGTGTCGTCAAACAAGCCAGTGAGGGTGCCTTACGCATTGAGCAACAAACACCGGTGCTGATTAATCAGAATGAGTGGATTAATTATGGCCTGAATATTGGCCTGATCCTATTCACTGTTGCGGTGGGTTCATTGCTGATCGCCTCTATCAGACGCAATGTGGGTGGTGAAACCTACGAAGCGTTAGAAGCGGCCCAGGGCATTGCCAACGGTGACTTTAGTAGCAGTTCAGAATTGCACGCGAACAGCGATGAGAATGTGATTCACGCTTTAAACCAGGCCAAAGCGACTTTGCGGACCTTGGACCAGCAAATGACGTATGTCGTGGCTGAGCATGCCAAGGGCAACATCAATGCAGTGATTGATGTCGACAAGTTTAGCGGTGAGTATTGCAATATGGCGCAGGATATTAATCGCATGCTCAATATGCATGCCAATATCCTGCACAAAACTAGTCAGTCCATGCAGTTGCTGGGACAAGGTAACTTTGGCGCCCAGCTGGAGACGCTGCCAGGCGATCTGAATGCCCTGAATGTCAGTTTTGACAGCTTGAAGAATAACGTCAAAACACTGATTTCAGATATGGCGCAGGTCTCTGCAGCACACGCACAAGGGGACATTGATGCCTTGCTGGATATCAGCCAGTTTGATGGTGACTTTAAAGCGGTGGCAGAAGGCGTGAACCACATGGTGACGGCCTATGTCAGTGATACTGAGAAGTTTATTGCGGTGATGGACAATATTGGCCGTGGTGACCTGACAGTACAACTGGAAGCGATGCCTGGCCAAAAAGCCGCCATGAACAAGAGCGTAGACCGCATCCGCGGTAACCTGAAAGGCATTGTCGACTCTGTTAACTGGGTCAATGCCGAGCATGAAAAAGGCAATATTGACATGACCTTGCGTGCAGATATGTTTAAAGGCCAGTTTTCAGTGCTTGCTGCCAGCATCAACCAGATTGTGGCCGGGCACATTGAATTGAACCAAAAAGCCATGGCCTGTGTGCAGGCGTTTGGCGATGGCGACTTTAACGCGCCATTAGAGCGGTTTCCTGGCCAAAAAGCCCAAATTAATCAAACCATTGAACAAGTACGCAGCAATTTGAAAGCATTGAACGCCGATGCCCAAATGCTGGCAGAAGCTGCCCGTGAAGGCCGCGTGACAGTGCGCGCCAATGCCGCACAACACCCTGGCGATTACCGCAAAATTGTGGAGGGCATGAACCAGACGCTAGATATGATTGTTGAGCCGGTATTGACCGTAAAAGCGGCTGCCGAATCCATCAATATTGCTGCCAAAGAAATCGCACAAGGCAATGCGGACCTGAGTCGCCGTACCGAAGACCAGGCCGCAAACCTTGAAAAAACAGCATCCAGCATGGATGAACTGGCTTCCACCGTGAAACAGAATGCGGATAACGCCAAACAGGCCAATCACCTGGCATCACAAGCCTCAGAAGTGGCTGTGAAGGGCGGTGAGGTGGTCAATGCGGTGGTGAACACCATGAGTGATATCAACGAAAGCGCACGCAAGATTGAAGACATTATTTCTGTCATCGACAGCATTGCTTTCCAGACCAATATCCTGGCGCTGAATGCAGCCGTGGAAGCGGCGCGTGCCGGTGAGCAAGGCCGCGGCTTTGCTGTGGTCGCCAATGAAGTAGGTAATTTGGCCCAGCGTTCGTCAGTGGCCGCACGTGAAATTAAAGAGTTGATTACCGACTCCGTTAATAAAACCGCAGAGGGCAGTCGTCAGGTGGAAGAAGCCGGCAACACCATGCATGAAATTGTGGATTCTGTAAAACGCGTCAGCGTCATTATAGGTGAAATCGCTTCGGCGTCTAACGAGCAAAGTGCGGGTATTGCCCTGGTCAACGATGCCGTGATCCGTATGGATGATGTGACCCAGCAGAATACTGCGTTGGTAGAACAAGCTGCCGCAGCGGCTGAATCGCTCATGGATCATTCGAATGAGCTGGCAACCGCTGTCGGTGTATTTATTGTGGATGGACACGCAAAAGTGTCTGGCCATCAAGTTGGAAATGCGGGCTGGGGCGAATCGTATCGCCAGGTCAGCAACGGTTAGGGCGGTTACGATCGTCCTTTAATAAGTAGTACTTTTTATCAGGAGCAATAAAAATGGCAGTGATTGATCGAGTATTAATTGGTGAAGGTTTGGTCATCGAGGATCGTCCAGAGGGTGGCCTGGATTTGAAAAATGTGGCTCACATCGACTTAATTTTGGGACCACGCGGTAGCGCTGCAGAAGACGCATTTTGTCGTACGCTCACCGATCAAAAACAAGGGGTAAACGGTTTATTGGCGATTGCAGCGCCAAACATGATGGTTAAACCAAACACAGTAATGTTTAACAAGGTGACCATTAAAGATGGCCGTCAGGCAACACAAATGTTTGGCCCGGCACAACGTGGCGTAGCGATGGCTGTGATGGATTGCGTGGCTGATGGCACCATCCCATTGGAAGAAGCCGATGACATCTTTATCTGCGTAGGCGTATTTATCGATAGCAAAGCTGATATGGATGACCGTATTCAGGACTGGAACTATCGTGCAACAAAAATTGCATTGAAAGCAGCTATTGCCCGTGAGCCTAAAGCCGCTGATGTCGTTAAGCAATACAAAGAAGCCTTGCACCCATTTGCAGCGCAAACACCAGAAGCACAAAACCGTCGTGCGGATGACCAGTCTGCTGCATTGGCAATCTCTCAAATGAAAGAGCGTAGCCAGTTTGCACGTACAAGTGCCGAGAACAAAGCCAAAGAAGAAAAACAAGTTGAATTAGCCATCGCACAAATGAAAGATCGTATCGATACAACAAAGGCTTAATTTTTAGCCAATGTTAACCCAACGGATTTGCATAGGATAACGAAGTGAGTGCATTGAAAAAACAAGAACAGGAAGAGCGCGAGTTTTTGTTTACGCGCGATGATTTCGTCAGAATTAAAAGCCTGATTTATCGCCATGCAGGCATTTCTTTATCCGATGCAAAGACCGATATGGTTTACAGCCGTATTGGTCGGCGTTTGCGCGCACTGGATATACTCAGCTTCAAACAGTATCTGGACACGTTGGAAAAAAATAACAACGCAGATGAGTGGCAGGCATTTACCAATGCACTGACCACGAATCTGACCTCATTCTTTCGGGAAGAGCATCACTTTCCGATATTAGCAGAGCATTTGACCAAGCTTGCGGCACGCAAGCTGGCAAAACCAATCCGCATCTGGTGTTCAGCCGCATCGACCGGGGAAGAACCCTATTCGATCGCCATCACCGCGTGCGAAGCGTTTAATACACTCAAGCCACCGGTTGAAATTATTGCCACTGACATTGACACCAATGTGCTGGCAACCGCCGCGGCTGGGGTTTACCCTCTGGATCGCATCAAGAAAATGGACGATGCCAGGGTACGCAAATTTTTTGAAAGAGGCACCGGCAAGCATGATGGACTGGTGCGTATGAAGAAAGCAGTGCGTGAGTTGATTCATTTCCATCAGCTCAATTTGCTGGATACACAATGGCCATTCAATGACGGCTTTGACGTGATCTTTTGTCGCAACGTCATGATTTATTTTGACAAGCCAACACAAGGCAAGATTATTGATAAATTCGTCACCTTAATGCATGAAGACAGCTTGTTGCTGGCCGGACATTCGGAGAACTTTTTGTATGTGTCCGATCACCTGCAATTATTAGGAAAAACCGTCTATAAATTAAAAACCAGTGGCGCGGCACGTTCCAGCCTGTTTACGCATCGGAAATCGACATGAGTGTCATGCAAGAGGAAATTTCAACCACCCTGTATTTTGACAGGACGTTTAACACCAACGCCGCCAAAATATCACCAGGGGAGTATTACTACACCGATAAGGACATGTTAATTGTCACGGTACTTGGTTCATGTGTGTCTGCGTGTATCCGCGATAGCCGGACTGGAATCGGCGGCATGAATCACTTTATGCTACCGGATGGGGCCGCAGCGGATAAAGATAGCCCGGTGTCTGAGTCGATGCGTTATGGCACCTATGCCATGGAAGTATTGATTAACCAACTGTTACGTAATGGGGCCAAGCGTGAAAACCTTGAGGCCAAGATTTTTGGCGGTGGCAATGTCTTGCGTAGTTTTACCACCAATAACGTTGGTGATCGTAATGCCTCCTTCGTCAAAAAATACTTAAAAGAAGAAGGCATTAAAGTGACAGGCGAAGACTTGCTGGATATTTATCCGCGCAAGGTCTATTTCTTTCCAAAAACCGGCAAGGTATTGGTTAAAAAACTGAAACAGCTGAACAACTACACATTGGTCAAACGCGAGCAAGCTTACTCGAGCAAGTTGCAGACAAACAATGTGGGTGGGGATATCGATTTGTTTTAATAATAATTAAAAAAAGAGGACATGCCATGAAAACAAAAGTACTCGTCATTGATGACTCTGCGTTAATACGCAGTCTGCTGAGCGAAATTATCAATGACACCAAGGATCTGGAAGTGGTGGGCACTGCGCCGGATCCGCTGGTTGCTCGGGAAATGATCAAGCAATTGAATCCAGATGTGCTGACGCTGGATGTAGAAATGCCACGCATGGACGGCCTGGATTTTCTGGAAAAGCTCATGCGTTTGCGTCCGATGCCAGTATTGATGGTCTCTACGTTGACTGAAAAGGGCTCTGAAATTACCTTGCGCGCGCTGGAACTGGGCGCAACAGATTTTGTGACTAAACCCAAAATGGGCATTTCGCAAGGCATGCAACAGTATGCTGATGAAATTACAGACAAGATCCGCACGGCTTCAAGAGCGAAAGTCAGCACGCTGCAAAGTATCGCCAAAGATGCTAATACGCAAGTGCAGCAAAGTGCGATCCGTAACCCGTTGATCAGTAGTGAAAAACTATTGATTATTGGCGCCTCTACTGGCGGTACAGAGGCGATTAAATCTGTTTTGATGCAAATGCCTTCAGATTGCCCGGGGATTCTGATCACCCAGCATATGCCGGCAGGATTTACCAAGTCTTTTGCCGAGCGTTTGAACACTTTGTGCAAGATTGCGGTGAAAGAGGCGGTGGATGGCGAGCGTGTGCTGCCTGGCCATGCCTATATTGCACCGGGTGATAAACATCTGTTGCTAGGGAGAAGCGGTGCGAACTATGTGACCAAGTTGTCTGACAGTGAGCCGGTGAATAGACATAAGCCTTCAGTCGATGTATTGTTTGATTCTGCAGCGACTAATGCGGGTAAAAACGCAGTGGGGATTATCCTGACCGGCATGGGCAAAGATGGTGCTGCAGGGATGTTGCGCATGAAAAATGCCGGCGCCTATAACTTCTCACAAAATGAAGAAAGCTGCGTAGTGTATGGCATGCCGCGCGAGGCAGTCGCGCATGGTGGCGTCCATGAGGTGGGTCATTTAAAAGACTTGCCACGAATGGTGCTACATTATTTAGCTACTAATAGTGATCGTGCCCTGCGTGTGTAACGTAGTGGTGAACAAACAGACAATTCCCGGTTTTATCGACAATAGCATTGTGCGTTACATAGCAGATAATCGATGCTACGGGATAGTAACTAATGATAGTGGAGTAACAAATGGGCAACCCTAATACAAAATTTCTGGTAGTGGACGACTTTTCCACCATGCGTAGGATCGTACGTAACCTGCTCAAGGAGTTGGGTTATAACAATGTGGAAGAAGCCGAAGATGGTGCCGACGCATTGAACAAACTGCGTAATGGTGATTTTGAGTTTGTGGTGTCTGACTGGAATATGCCGAACATGGATGGTTTAACCATGTTGCAGAATATCCGTGCAGATAACAAATTATCCAAACTGCCAGTATTGATGGTCACGGCCGAGGCAAAGAAAGAAAACATTATTGCGGCGGCACAGGCCAAAGCGAATGGTTATGTGGTTAAACCATTTACGGCGGCCACCCTGGAAGAAAAATTATCCAAAATCTTTGAAAAATTGGAAAAAGGCGAGGTGTAACCATGACCGAAGCTGTCAATCCGAATCAGGACAATATTGTGGTGGACATTGCCTCTACCATGATGCAAGAGCTGAACGGAAATCAACAAGAAGAAATGATCAGCCGTATTGGCCACATGACACGCTCGTTGCATGACAATTTGAGTGGGTTGGGCTACGACAAAGTGCTGGAGCAGGTTGCGCAGGAGATTCCTGATGCACGTGACCGTTTGAGCTATGTCGCAAAAATGACAGAGCAGGCCGCAGAACGCGTCTTGAATGCCACAGACCAGGCGACACCGCTGCAATCTGAGTTGGCAGACCGTGCGACTGCCTTAAAACAGCGCTGGGAAGAAGTGATGCAGCGCGCATCACTGAAGTCAGAATATGATGCCGTGGTGCAAGAAACATTGGCTTATTTGTCACTTGCCAATGAACATACCACCACGACTAAGTCGTTGTTGATGGATATTATGATGGCGCAGGATTTCCAGGATCTGACTGGCCAGGTGATTAAGAAAGTCACCACGCTGGCACAAGACCTGGAAAGACAATTAGTGCAGGTGCTGGTCGATTTTGCACCACCAGTGAAAAAAGATGATGATTCCTTGCTGAATGGTCCGCAAATCGATCCGCATAATACGGTGGATGTGGTGGCAAACCAGGAGCAGGTGGACGACCTGTTGGACAGCCTGGGCTTTTAAGTGCGACAGCGATGATCTACAAAAAAGGCATCTCACGATGCCTTTTTTATTTATTGAAATCCAATTCTCTGCTCTGGCTGAAGGCTGGCTAACTCGTCATCGGAATACAAGCGGCCGCGCGTAATAAAGGCCATGCCGCTGCCACAATCGAGCGAAAATGAACCGCTGGAGCCTGGCATGGCATCCAGAATGGTATGCGTGCTGTGCATAAAACTGAAATGGCTATCGCTCATATAAAAGATCGCGCCGCCAGGTAACTCGCCCAGCTTGACGTCTGCCGGGCTAGCCCGAAATTCTGCGGCTGGCAGGCACATGGGCCCACTGCCTTCGCAGCAGCCACCAGACTGAAAAAAAACAATAGGGCCATGTTGCGCTGTGAGTTGCTCAATGAGCGCCACTGCGGATGGTGTTGCAGAAACACGTTCAGTCATTGTTCATCCCCCGTGAATGTTTGCATGATGTGATTATAGATAAAAAAAGGAGCGAAAAATTCGCCCCTTTTTCTAAACCCTAATACTTGTCAGGCGTTTACCCAAAAATTAGAAAAATCCTAATTTTTTCGGGCTATAGCTGACCAGCAGGTTTTTGGTTTGCTGGTAGTGATCCAACATCATTTTGTGGGTTTCACGGCCGATGCCAGACTCTTTGTAGCCACCAAATGCAGCGTGTGCCGGGTAGGCATGGTAACAGTTGGTCCATACACGGCCAGCCTTGATGCCACGGCCCATACGATAGGCACGACTGCCATCACGCGTCCACACGCCTGAGCCCAGGCCGAAGATCGTGTCGTTTGCAATGCTCAGGGCTTCTGCTTCGTCTTTAAAAGTAGTCACTGCCAATACCGGCCCAAAAATTTCTTCCTGGAAGATACGCATTTTGTTGTGGCCTTTGAACAGGGTAGGCTTGATGTAATAGCCTTCTGCCAAGTCACCACCCAGAATGTTACGCTCACCGCCACACAGTTGCTGTGCACCTTCCTGACGACCGATATCCATGTAAGACAGGATTTTGTTCACCTGGTCTTGAGAGGCTTGTGCGCCTATCATAGTGTTTGGATCCAGCGGGTTGCCTTGCTTGATTGCCGCGACGCGTGGCAATACACGTTCCATAAACTTGTCGTAAATCGACTCTTGAATCAAGGCACGTGAAGGGCAGGTACAGACCTCGCCCTGGTTAAAGGCAAACAGCACCAGGCCTTCAACGGCTTTATCCAGAAAGTCATCGTCAGCGTTCATAATGTCTTCAAAGAAGACGTTAGGCGATTTACCGCCTAATTCCAGCGTGGCCGGAATCAGGTTGCTTGCCGCTGCTTGCGCAATGTAACGGCCAGTAGCGGTAGAGCCAGTAAAGGCAATTTTGGCGATACGCTTGCTGGTAGACAATGGTGCACCGACTTCACGGCCCAAACCGTTAACGACGTTGATCACACCTGGAGGCAGCAAATCTGCAATCACTTCCATCAAAATCAGCAGGCTGATAGGGGTGAATTCTGCAGGCTTCATCACGACCACGTTACCGGCTGCAACGGCAGGCGCCAGTTTCCAGGCGGCCATCAGGATAGGGAAGTTCCATGGAATAATTTGGCCGACAACGCCTAGCGGCTCGTGGAAATGATAAGCCACGGTGTGCTCATCAAGCTCGCTGATGCTGCCTTCTTGCGCGCGCAAAGCACCGGCAAAGTAGCGGAAGTGATCAGCAGCCAATGGAATATCGGCATTCAGTGTTTCGCGGATAGGTTTACCGTTGTCTACGGTTTCTGCCGTGGCAATCAGCTCTAGGTTCTGCTCAATGCGGTCCGCAATTTTCAACAACAAGTTAGAACGTTCAACGACAGAGGTTTTCCCCCATTTGTCTGCCGCCGCATGCGCAGCGTCCAAAGCCAGTTCTACATCTTCCGCACTGGAGCGTGCAGCCTGGGTGTATGGCTTGCCGGTAATTGGTGAAATCACATCAAAATACTCACCTTTAACCGGTGCTACCCATTTGCCACCGATAAAGTTGTCATACTTGGCTTTGTATGGGACTTTTACGCCCATCGCTTTTAGAAGATCCAAACTCATAGTTACTCCTGTACTTTTTATATTAGTGTCGTAGCAGAACTGCTCTCCAAACCGCTTACATCAAATCGCAACTAGATATCGCGATAAACATCCGTTAGCACCTTATTTTACAAGGCTTAGACGTCTGTTTGTGTGCTAAACATTAAACCTTCATAGTGACAAAAGCAAGCCTTTTTAGATAACTTTTTCATGATTTATAAGATAGAAGAGTGGTGTGATAGCACACTGATTTCTGGCTAGTTTGCGTGCATATTCACATGAAAATAATCGTTTAAATTATTTGGCGGCAACGAGTTTTATGGGCTATAATCGCGCCTTCTTTCGGAGAGATGGATGAGCGGTTTAAGTCACCACCCTGGAAAGGTGGCATAGGGGCAACTCTATCGAGGGTTCGAATCCCTCTCTCTCCGCCAAATATAAAAAGCACCCAATGGGTGCTTTTTTGTTTTTGAGGTGTTTAGCAGAATGGCTATTTCTTTTTATCGCCCTTGATGGTTTCTGTAGACGCCGCTTTTTTACCGCTGATGGCCACATCTTTTTTCAGGTTCGCTAATGTTGCCTGGCCGATGCCCGGCACCTGATCGAGTTCATCCACCGATTTAAAGCCACCACTCTTTTTGCGATATTCAATGATGGCCTGTGCTTTGGCTGGACCAATGCCATTCAAGGTTTCTAATTCGGCCTGGCTGGCGTTGTTGATATCGACTACCGCATAAGCGGCGGGTAACAGAATGAAATACAGTAAATAAGCCAATATGGTTTGTTTCATATATCCTCCGTATGATAAAAAAGAAAAACAGGCTGAAGTAGCCTGTTTTTATTCTACTGACTCGCTATAGAGGTGAATGCAAGTGTGGCCCATTAATGTTAATTTATATTAAATATTTTTAATTATTGTGTTTAGTACAACAAGTGGATCAGATGCTTGCGTAATGGGGCGGCCAATCACCAGGTAGTGTGCACCCAGCGTTAATGCTTGTTCCGGGGTGACGATCCTGGTCTGGTCATCCTGGCTTGCGTCACGTGGGCGAATGCCTGGCGTCACGAGGCAGAAGGCCGCGCCTAAGGCCTCTTTAAGCATCTGCGCTTCTTGTGCCGAGCAGACCACGCCATTTAACCCGGCTTGTTGCGTCATGGTGGCCAGTGCTAACACATGCTCATTTAAAGAGCGTTGTATGCCTAAGCTATGCAGGGTGGCTTCATCCATGCTGGTTAATACGGTCACGGCAATCAATAAAGGTGCGTTGTTGCCAAAGGCTTTGTCCAGCCCTTCACGTGCGGCCTGCATCATGGGCAAGCCGCCGCTGGCATGGACATTCAACATCCAGACGCCTAGATTTGCTGCGGCCTGGCAGGCTTTGGCGACAGTGTTTGGAATGTCATGGAATTTTAAATCCAGAAAAACATCATATTCGCGTTTAACCAGCGACTCTACGAAGTCAGGGCCCGCGGCGGTAAATAACTCTTTGCCGACTTTAAGCTTGCAGAGGGTTGGATCCAGGCGGTCGACGAGGGCGGTGGCAGATGCGGCATCTGCGTAGTCCAGGGCGACAATAATTTTGCTATCAGTCATAAGCGGTGATTCTTGTATTCTGGTTAATAGAGACTACTTGCGTTTAAGCAATTTGATATCCCTGATCGTCGCCTCGGTTGGCTCTGGGGGCAGTGATTCCCAGGCGTTACAAGCGGGGCATTGCCAGTGATATTGTTTGGCGCGGAAGCCGCACTGGTCGCAATAATAGGCGGCACGGTCACCAATGGCGTTACGCACCGTCTGTTGCATCAGTTGCAGGTCATGCTGTTCGTCATCCAGCATGGCGCGGGCTTGCAATAGCTGGTCTAGCGATTTCAGGCTAGGTTTACGTATCAGTTCATTGCGGGCCAGCTTGGCGGCCTTGTCAGCGCCTTCTGCCTGCAGCGTTGCTTCATATAGCACGGACATCATGCTGCTGATTTGATAGGTTTCCAGGTACTGGTGTAATTGGCTTAAACCTTCGCTTAGGCCTTTGCTGACTTTATTGGATTCTGTATCACTTTCACCATACAGCAATGAATAGCTCTTGAGCATTTTCTGCGCAACCAGGCCCAGGTGTTCTGGTGCCTGCATTTCAATCCGTTTCCAGAGCGCAATCGCGTCTGTATGGTGGCCTTGTTGCGCGGCGATATCACCTAACAACACGTTGGCGCGCACACAGTTTTTATTGGCGTCCAGCGCTTGTTCCAGCTGTGTTTTGGCATGCGCCCAATCCTGGCGAATCATCGCATTGGCGGCCAGTTCGCAATAATATTGTGCGACTTCTTTGCGGTAAGAAATACCAGAAGAGCGTTCTAACTCAATGGCAATCGCAATCGCTTGCGACCACTCGCGCTCTTTGACATAAATTTCAAGCAAATGGCGTAAGGCGGCCTGTTCATAACGGGTATGACGCAAGGTTTTAAAAATCTCTTCGGCGCGGTCATACAAGCCGGCTTTAAAGTAATCCTGTGCGAGCTCGACCTTGATTGAGGTGGATTGTTGCTCGGTCAGCTCATAATTTTCGAGCAAATTCATGTGCAGGTGGATAGCGCGGTCTGTTTCCCCAGTGCGGCGGAACAGGCTACCAAGCACGAAATGCAGTTCCAGGGAGTCTTTGTTCAGGTAAAGCGCCTCGCTAAATGCGTCAACGGCTTTGTGGTACTGGTCTGCAATCAGCAGATTGAGGCCTTTAAAATAGGTGGCTGGCAGTGAAGTGGATTCTGCAATCAATTGCTTGATATCCACGCGGGCGGCAATCCAGCCCAGGGTAAAAAATAGTGGCAGAATCAATAGCCACCAATATTCAAATTCAACCAGCATAGGAAGTCTCTTTTCAGGTCAGGCTTTATTTTACCCAAGCAGTGGTCGATGCGCTATGAATAGCGTTGATCACAGGTAAAAAAAACGGTATCCGAAGATACCGTTTTTTGCTTACTACTTAATCAAAAAATTAAGATTCGATAGCGTCTACGCGGTCACGCAGCTCTTTACCCGCTTTAAAGTGCGGAACGTACTTGGCAGGCACCTGCACCTTGGTGCCGGTTTTTGGGTTACGTCCCAGACGAGGCGGGCGGTAGTTTAGGCTAAAGCTGCCAAAACCGCGTATCTCGATACGCTCGCCCGTCGCCAGGTTTTCCGTCATCGCATCAAGGATGGTTTTGACGGATAACTCGGCATCTTTCAGCACTAATTGCGGAAAGCGCTGGGCAAGCAAGTCTATCAGTTCAGATCTTGTCATGATCTAAAGCCTTCTTATTTTTTGCTGTCCAGCTTGGCTTTCAACAAAGCACCCAAGTTGGTTGTGCCAGCAGAAGCTTCGTCGATCATTACGTCGTCAGTTTTTGCTTTCTTGGCTTTTGGTTTGCCAGATTTGTCGTCACCAATCGGAGCGCTGTTGCCGCTAGGATCTTCGGTCAATTGTTTTACGCCCAGAGAAATACGCTCTTTCTCAACGTCAATGCCCAGGATAACTGCTTGCAGCTCGTCACCTTTTTTGAAGTTGCGGATCGCTTCTTCACCGGACTGTGTCCAGGACAGGTCAGACAAGTGTACCAAGCCGTCGATGCCACCTGGCAGACCAATAAATACGCCAAAGTCAGTGATAGACTTGATTTGGCCAGATACTTTGTCGCCTTTAGCGTGTGTTGCAGCGAAATCATCCCATGGGTTTGGTTTGCACTGTTTCATGCCCAGTGACAGACGACGACGGTCTTCGTCGATTTCCAGGATCATCACTTCAACTTCGTCGCCCAATTGAGCGATTTTGCCTGGGTGGATGTTCTTGTTAGTCCAGTCCATTTCAGACACGTGTACCAAACCTTCAATGCCTGGTTCTACTTCAACAAACGCGCCGTAGTCAGTCAGGTTAGATACTTTACCGAACAGGCGTGTGCCTACTGGGTAACGGCGGCTCAATGCCACCCATGGGTCGTCGCCCAATTGTTTGATGCCCAGAGAAACACGGTTTTTCTCTTGGTCGAATTTCAGGATCTTGGCTTCAACTTCTTCACCAACAGTCAGCACTTCAGATGGGTGCTTCACACGGCGCCATGCCAAGTCAGTGATGTGCAACAGGCCATCGATACCACCCAGATCCACGAACGCGCCGTAGTCAGTGATGTTTTTAACGATACCTTTGATGACAGCACCTTCAGTCAGGCTGCCCAACAGTGCTTCACGGTCGGCACCCAGGGTGTCTTCCATCACTGCGCGGCGAGAAACCACGATGTTGTTACGTTTGCGATCCAGTTTGATCACTTTGAAGTCCCACTCTTTGTTTTCGTAAGGAGTGGTGTCTTTTACTGGACGAATGTCTACCAGTGAACCTGGCAAGAATGCCATGATGCCGCTGACAGAAACACGCAGACCGCCTTTAACACGGCTGCTAACAAAGCCTTTAACTACGCGGCCTTCGTTCATGGCTTCTTCCAGATCCAGCCATGCTTGCATTTTCTTCGCTTTTTCGCGAGACAGTTGTGTAGAACCAAAACCATCTTCCAGCTTTTCGATCGCTACTTTAACGAAGTCGCCAACGGCAACTTCCAGCTCGCCTTGAGCATTTTTAAATTCGCTAGCGTTGATCACGCTCTCGGATTTCAGGCCAGCGTTAACGATGACGAAATCATTGTCTACAGAAACTACTTCGGCGGTGATCACTTCACCTGCGCGCATTTCCTGGCGAGCCAGGCTTTCTTCGAAGAGGGCTGCAAAAGATTCCATGGAAGAGGATGTATTAGAAATAGAAGCCATTAAAAAATTGTCCAATTTTTACTCGCATGAACGACAGACATCCTTCAGCGAGCCACTGTCACGCAGGTGCGCAAACAATGGAAAAGGTTAAAAAATATTGCCCAAGCATGACTTGAGCAATCCGAATCCAAAACTATACACAAAAAAATTATTGAGTTCAATGACTTATGCGGTTTTTTATGCTGTTTGGCTGGCTTTTTTAAAGGCTTCGATAATGATGTTCACCGCCTGCTTGATATTCTTGTCAGTCGTATCGAGCAAAATGGCGTCGGGTAATTGTTTCAAAGGCGCCGCCGCACGCTGGCTATCGCGCAAATCCCGTTGTTGCAAATCTTCAAGAATGAGTGCGTAGTCGGCGGTTTCACCACGTTGCAGCAATTGGTCATAGCGGCGTTTGGCACGGGTTTCAACCGCGGCCGTCAGGAAAATTTTCAATCCGGCATCCGGAAAAATCACCGAGCCTATATCGCGGCCATCGCCTACCAGGCCTGGTGCTTGCCTGAAGTTGCGTTGAGTCTGTAGCAAGGCGGTGCGTACATCGGGATGCACCGCCACTTCAGACGCGCCTTTGCCCATTTGCTCGGTGCGGATATGGGCGCTAACTTGTACGCCATCCAGGTAAGCCTCACCGCTCTCGAATTTGATGTCCAATTTGGCGGCAATCTCAGCCAGTTTTCTGGCGTCAGACCAGGCGACATTCTGTTGGTAGGCTGCGTACGCCAGCAACCGGTAAATGGCGCCTGAGTCCAGGTAGTGGAAGCCAAAGTGTTTGGCGACGCGCTCGGCCACGCTACCTTTACCGGATGCAGAAGGACCATCAATGGCGATCACGGGCGAAAGAAATGTGTTTGTCATAAATTTTACTTATCGAATGCTTTAAAACAATGAATTGGATTTTGACTCTGCGCCTTTGTAACATGGATCCATCGACTTTAAGGTGTTCACCATGATTAAAACCGCCTCATTCGCCATGCTACATTTTAGCGTCGCCTTTACCGTTGCCTACCTGCTTACTGGCAGCATGTTAGTGGGTGGCCTTATGGCGCTGGTTGAGCCTGCCTGTAATACCGTCGTGTTTTATTTTCACGAACGTGCCTGGCAGCGCCACCAGCATGGCCATGCTGCAACACCTGCGGAGCCGGATGAGCATGAGTGGGCTTATGCTGCGTAAATGCTAACGCGCAATGCTGGCAAACACCTTGAAGTATTCAGGAAACGTTTTGCCCACGCACTTTGGGTCATTAATGGTAATCGGCACGCCAGCCAGGCTGATCAGCGAAAAGCACATCGCCATGCGGTGGTCGTCATAAGTGTCGATCACCGCATTCGGTGTCAGTTGCACCGGTGGCGTCACCTGAATGTAATCCGCGCCCTCAACCACGGTGGCGCCTACTTTGCGCAACTCGGTTGCCATGGCGGCAATGCGGTCGGTTTCTTTGACGCGCCAACTGGCAATGTTGCGTAGAGTAGTCGTACGCGCCAGGTCTGAATCACCCTGGACAAACATCGCCATCACACCCAAGGTCATGGCGGCATCCGGGATATGGTTGCAATCCAGGTCAATCGCTTTTAAGGATGGTGTTTTTTCAGCGCGCACGTGGTTTTCACCATAGCTGATACGACCACCCATGAGGTTGGCGGCTTCTGCAAAGCGGATATCGCCCTGGATGCTGTGTTGGCCGACGCCCTGGACCGTCACATCGCCGGCCAGAATGCCTGCTGCAATAAAGTAAGAGGCGCTGGAAGCATCCCCTTCAACATAGATTTCTCCAGGCGATTGGTAACGCGCCGCCGCCGGGATGTGAAAGCGTTGCCAGCCATCACGTTGTACCGTCACGCCAAAACGTTGCATCAGGTTCAGCGTGATCTCGATATAAGGTTTTGAAATCAGCTCGCCGACGACTTCAATGCTTGCCGCTTGGCCGGTTAATGGCAATGCCATAAGTAATGCAGTCAAAAATTGGCTGGAGACATCACCGCGGATTTTAATCGCCTGGCTGACATCCAGTTTGGCCGGGGAGATTTGCAGGGGAGGGTAGCCCTCATTAGCCAAATAGGCCACCTGCGTACCCGCCTGCTTTAAGGCATCCACCAGATCGCCGATTGGGCGTTCGTGCATGCGCGCAATGCCGTGCAAATGATAGTCACCGCCAGAAAAGGCCAGTGCAGCTGTGAGCGGCCGGAAAGCCGTGCCCGCATTACCTAAAAACAAATCGGCCTGCTTGCTGGGAAAGTTGCCGCCACAGCCTGTTACTTGCCAGGCGTTTTCGCCGATATTGTCTAGTTTGATGCCTAAGGCGGTTAAGGCTTCCAGCATCCTGGCCGTATCATCAGAGGCCAGTAAGTCACGAATGACTGTGACGCCATCAGCCAATGCTGCCAGTAATAAGGTGCGGTTAGAGATGCTTTTTGAGCCTGGCAGGGTGATTTTGCCTTGCGCCTGGTGTGCAGCGGGTAAATGCAGTTGTTCCATAGAGTATTAATTATTGAATTTTAGACTTGGCCCAGTCGTTGCGTGCACGGCTGGCATGATCAAACAAGGCTTGTAGCGCATCGCCATTTTCTTGCTCCAGCAAGCTGGTCATCTCGCTGACGGCTTGCTGATAAGCATTGAGCTCGCGTAACAAAGCGGCTTTGTTCGCCAGCGCAATATCGCGCCACATTTCAGGATGACTGCCCGCAATGCGCGTAAAGTCGCGAAAACCGCTGGCAGCAAATTTAAACAGTAATTCGGCATTGTCACGTTTGGCAAAGTCTTCTACCAGGGCGAATGCCAGCAAGTGTGGCAAATGGCTCACGGCGGCAAATACGCTGTCGTGTTCCTGTGCGGTCATGCTAGACACGATGGCACCACATTGCTCCCACAGCCATTTCACTTTGGCGAGTGCGTCAGTATTGGTATCTGCTGCAGGGGTCAGGATAACATTTTTACCGCTATATAAATCTGCCATGGCGGCTGAAGGGCCGCTTTTCTCAGCCCCGGCAATCGGATGGCCGCCAACAAACTGGCCGACTTTGTCGCCTAGTTCTGCCTGCGCGTAAGCCATGACGTCTGATTTTGTACTGCCCGCATCTGTAATGATGGTGGTGTTAGTTAAATGCGGGTAAATAGCCCGCAAAATAAGCGGGGTTTGGGCAACTGGCGTCGCAATCAAGACCAGGTCAGCGCCTTGTAGCGCCTGGCCGATATCGGTTTCTACCGTGTCAATCAAGCCTAGCTGTAGTGCTTCTTGTAAACTCTGGGCAGAACGACCAACACCGGTGATTTGTGGTGAGTGAGGCTGTTTTTTCAGTGCCAGGGCCACTGAGCCCCCAATTAAACCTACCCCGAAAATCACAATTTTTTTGAACATAAGCGAATTGTACCATGTCATACAAATGCGCTCGAAGTTTGGCTCGCCAGCTTTTCAAGCGTATAATCCCAAGATTGCATTGGGGCTGACCCGGTTTCGACGTGGGTTGCAAAGCAGTGCAGGGCATACCGAGGATTCAGGTTTCCTCGTAAATCCATCTGAACAAGTATAGTCGCAAACGACGAAACTTACGCTTTAGCCGCTTAATCCCGGCTGAACGCTGCACCGAAGAGCTTCTCGGTCGGGCTGGGTAACCGGCAGCAGCGTCATTTAGAGAAGATCGTGGTGTATTGGGTTACTTAATACATCATTAAATCCAAGGTGACTCGCTTTACACTTGCTTGCTCGTTGGTGAGTGTACGGTTAAATTAAACAACACAGCTAAGTATGTAGAACTGTCTGTGGAGGGCTTGCGGACGGGGGTTCGATTCCCCCCAGCTCCACCAATCAAGTAGTTTAATAAAGTAGTTAAAAAGTACTTTTAATTCATTGTTTTTAAATGATTTTAAAAGTGAAATAAAAAAGCCAGTCTCAGTGACTGGCTTTTTTTACGCCCTTTTTCAGCTCATGAAGTGGTATTTTAATTACCCTAACAATAGTGCCTTTTTAAAACGCTTGCAGTAGCGTCGCTTGGTGAGTGTGCTCATCTCATCAAACAGCATCATTTTCCATAAATACTTGGTTTCAACTAATTCCGCGTCCAATGTTGCTTGATTCGCGTAGCTTCTTAATACGCTGTGACTGTGGCCAATGCGATAGGGTGCGAATGCGCGCTTCTTAATGATATTCAATTTGATCACAGGTGCAGCTTGTTTTCCAGACAGCCATCGTTCGATAGTCTCTGGTTTGACATCCAGTAGTTGCCTGAGCTCATTAATCGACAGCGTTCCCAGATATTCACCAATCTTGAGGCACCAAATTAAACTGTATTGCGTATGTAATTTCTTTAAGCGATTTTTATCTTGCATAGCCACTCCCGTAAAACCTTGCAAACCACATTCGGATATTAACACTTGTTTTGTGAATGTAAATGGTGTGGAGGTGGTTATTGAAAAAGATTGTTTGGTGCATTTACGGCAATGGCATTGATGCACTTATATTAATATTCGCATAATGTATATTATGTTAAATATAAGAAAAATTAAGACTGAGCTGTTTGACAGAATAAAGCCGCAAGTATTCTGGGCATGCACCAGCCCAAACTAGTCTTAATCGTTCAAGTCTGCGCTGTATAAGCGTTGGCGACTGATTAACGCCAGTTGTTGTTAGCGTGAAGTCGTAAAGCCCATGGCTTCAAACTAATCGGCCTGAATCAGACTTAGTAAAGTAGGAATAGCTTTTGTGATGCTTACCCCTGGTTGCATCACATAAGCTACTCCCCTGCTTATTAAGTTCTCATGATGTTCCAAAGGAACGATCCCCCCTAATGCTACTGGGGCATCTATATTCCGTGAGTGCAATATGTCTATAAGCGGAGGCATTAACTCATTGTGCGCATTAGCTAATGAGGAAATAGCTATCAAATCTGCTCCGAAACTCTCTGCGTAAGAGGCAATCTTTTGCAGGTCATTAAACAAGGGCACTTGTTTAACCTCAAATCCAGCGTCGGCAAGAATCGCGGTAATGACATTGGCGCCACGGTCGTGTCCATCCTGGCCAATTTTCGAAATCAAAACCCGCGGCTTACGTTTTAAAAGATGGCTTAATTTCATAACTGCCAGTTTGGAGTTTTCCCAATCGGCATTAGTCTCAAGTTCGAGATTATAAGCACCATGCACCAATAAGGGCTGCTGTGTAAACCTGGCATCAACTAACTCTAGCGCAGCAGTGCACTCTTCAATGGTCGCCCTGTGCTTGATAGCGTTAATAGTAGCTTCTAACAAATTTCCTTTGCCAGACATCCCTACAGTTGTGAGATTTTTTAGTGCTCGTTTAACGTTCAGTGCATTTCGTTCACTTCTAATCTGGTTGATTCTGAAGCTTTGCTCTTCTTGCAAGATATCAGAATCAAAGTTGAGGCTTTTTGAATTCTGAAGCAGGCTATTCGCACCAACAATCTTCTGTTGCCCTGAATCAATGTTGGCCTGCGTTTTGGCCGAGCGTGTTTGTATTAACTGTTGTACCCATTGCTCATTTAGTGCCTGCAGCATCCCACCTTTTATTTGAATGTCACCCATGATCAAATTGACCTCTGACATCACATCAGAAGTCATTTTTTCCATCATGTAGGATCCCGCCCATGGGTCAATCACCCCACAGATACCGGTCTCCTCCTGGAGTATCTTCTGTGTGTCTCTTGATACTTTGGACGACTCTTCAGTCGGAAGTGAGTAAGCCTCATCGTAAGAGTTCGTATGTAATGACTGGGTGCCGCCAAAGGCTGCAGCCATTGCCTGTGCCGTTGTTCTAACGATGTTATTGAGGGGATCTGCTGCAACTAATGACCATCCGGATGTTTGACAGTGCATCCTGAGCGTCATCGCCTTTTTACTTGTTACCCCAAGTTCGCTCAACATATTAGACCAGAGGACTCGAGCAGCTCTGAGCTTGGCGATTTCTAGATAGAAATTTGAGCCAACACAGAAGAAAAACGTGAGTTGCTCACAGAATTGATTAATATCCCATCCTTGGCTAATGGCATATTCAATATAGGTTTTGGCATTGGATAAAGTAAGAGCCAGCTCCAAAATTGGGTCAGCCCCAGCCTCTTGGAAGTGATAGCCCGAAATCGACATGGAATTAAACTTGGGAAGATTCCTCGAGTTAAATTCAACAACGTCGCCAGCAATTCTTAACGAAAACTCAGGCGAAAATATATAAGTATTTCTCACCATGAATTCTTTAAGAATATCATTCTGAATCGTGCCACTCAGTTCTGCTTGATCAAAGCCAAGCTCTTCAGCAGCGACAATAAATGATGCCATGATGGGGAGCACAGCTCCATTCATCGTCATCGAAATGGAAATCTCGTTTAAGGGTATACCGTTAAGAAGCTGCTTCATATCTTCAACGGTGTCGATGGCCACGCCAGCTTTGCCTACGTCCCCTTTTGCATTGACGCTATCTGAGTCCCAACCTCTATGTGTTGGAAGATCAAATGCGATTGAAAGCCCTTTGGCTCCTTTACTGATGGCATCCAGGTAAAGTTGGTTAGTCGTTGCAGCATTACCAAACCCAGCATATTGTCGAATAGTCCATGGCCGTTGCGTATACATCGTCGCATAAGGGCCACGCAAAAATGGCGCCTCACCTGGCAATGATGCTAAATGCTCTATACCGTTGAGGTCCTCAGCAGTATAAAGTGATTGAGATTTGAACCGTCTCACATCTTCAAGTGTATGTGAGACGTGAGAGTCGCTAAGGGTTTGAGGCTTCATTTTTTGCCTTTCTTTTAACCGTAAATACATCTGCAATTTTTAAGTTTTTGCTGCTGAACACTTCGCACCAATGTCTCAACTCGTCATCTGCACTAACAGCTGAGCCTAAGGTGATGGTGAGCGTGTCACCTACATTAATATTTCCATAGAAATAAAGCTCACGTGTATCTAAGATCCACAGGCTTTCATCCTTGAACCATTCCCATTCGGCTTTATCAACGTAATTCTGAAAGTTGGCAAAGTATAGGAAATACGCCCCATTGAAATCAGAATAAGGGCATGGACAGTATGTGACTGAAGTTCTTGCAGTTGAATAAAATCTATTAATGCCTAAATGCTCTACCCAATTACCGGTTCTTGCCGCTTTCCCGAATGCAATCCATCTATCTAAGTGGTCTCTATCACCATTAAACTCAACTGGCTCATTGCTCAAGTTTGCTCTGGTGACAGACTGGTTATTCCCCTTCTCCTGCCTGAAAACAAAGGTTGAAAGCATGGTTACCTGAGCACAGGTGAAGCTTCTGGATCGGACAGTATGTAGGCCGAAATACCTGGCTGGCCCAACTCTTGCCACATCCGAATGAATCTCAAAAGATTGATTCTCCTGAATGCGAGAAAGGGACTTCGATGTGATTTTCACGGCGGTGAAGGCCGCGTAGGCCTTATTGCCCGATTGGTCATAAAAATCTGGCAAGACTTGATTATTCAACTCTGCCAGGCCCAGCCAATGCCTATGCCCACACTCTTTCAGCAGCCAGTTTTCAGAAAGCCCCAAATATGAAAGTTGAGGCATCCCAGCAATGTAAACTTCTTCTTGCAAACTCATACGCTACGCAGCAATTTGATTGGTTTCGATTACTGACTTTGAGGAGGCTATCATTTCAGAAATGTACTTCGCATCACGGTCAATGCCTGAGAATCGACCAGAGCCCCATGTGTACAACCATGGTAAACCAAGGAAGTAGAGTCCTGTTTGTGAGGTCACACCACGAGTATGTGCCGGATAACCGCGACCATTAAAGATTGGAGGGTCAATCCAGCTGAAGTCAGGTCTGAAGCCGATACACCACACAATACTGGTAATGCCTGCAGCGACCAGATCCAACTCCAGATTCTCTTTCTCTGGTTTCCAGAGTGGTTCATAAATGGAAGGAGCTGGAGCCTCAATATTATTTTCGGCAATATATTTATCAATTGATGTATTAATTCGGTTATAGACAGCATCAGCTTGATCCAACATTTCACTCAAATTGCCACTGAATTGCAGCTTTCCATCTTTCAGGTCGTTCAAGTAGCCAAATAGCTCCATTCCTTCGCTAGCAAATTTACGCAAGTCGATATCTCTACCGCCATCTCTACCAGTGACGTAATGGTTAGTATTGTCACGAACACCTTCACGCAAAGGGTGTTGATCAACTGGTAAATCATAGTAGTTCATGTCTGCTAACCAATCCACCACGTCTCTACCACGATAAAAACGTGCACATCTTGGCGCGTCACCTACGGCCAAAAATACCTTCTTGCCGGCCAGGTGCAAGTCTTCAGCGATTTGAGCGCCTGACTGGCCAGAACCAACCACCAATACATTACCTTCTGGCATAGAAGCTGGATTTCTGTATTGCTCTGAGTGGATTTGTTTAATTGATGCAGGGATTCTCTCAGCCATACGCGGGATAATAGGTAAATGGTATCCACCAGATGCCACAACCACTTGATCTGCTGTGTACTCACCAGAGGATGTGCTAACGCTAAATCCGCCTTGTGGTCGTGCTTTAACCTGTCTGACTTCTACACCTTCTTTGATTGGTGGATTTACATGCTTAATGAAACCATCAAGGAATGCGATGATTTGCTCTTTCACCATGAATCCGTGAGGGTCATCGCCGCTGTAAGAGTAACCAGGCAAATTACATTGCCAGTTTGGTGTTACAAGGCAGAAAGTGTCCCAGCGCTGAGTCCGCCAAGCATGCGCTGCAGAATGTTTTTCAATCACCAAATGATCAGTGTCTGACTGCTGCAGGTAGTAACTTAATGACAAACCAGCTTGCCCTCCCCCAACGATGATGACAGGGAAGTGTGATTTGGTTGCGCTCAATGGTGCTTGTTGTGAAGTATTCATGATTGTTTCCTAAGTTTAAAAAATGAATTTGAGGGATGCTTAAAGATCGTTTTCAGTAATTCTTCTGATAAGCACTTTGGATCCCTTGGGGAAATTCCCTTTAGAAACCATCTCCTCAATTGTTTTTAATTGATCTGAAGCTGCTGAGCAGCTATATCCATATTTGGCTCGAACGCGCTCTGACGCTGCGCTCAAGCCAGCACGCGCTTTCTCCAAAAACACCTCAACATCGTAGGACTCCCCTTCAACCAAGTACTCCTTGATGACTGTGGACGGTGAGTAGCACTGTGAACGGGTTTCATCAGGCCACGTGACATTAAAATAAACACTAGGCATTTCGGCTCCTTTAAGGTTATTACTCAGCGATTGCCGCAGTTGAGGTTGCCGGCAGAATGAAGTTATGGGTATTCAAATCCCATACCATTTCACTTGCTCCTTGATACTCAAGAGTCACTCTTTTTGTATCGTTAACAACGCCGATCTCCTGGCAGGCGATAAATCTGTTTTTAAATTTTGAAATTACTTCTTGGCAGTGCTCTGGCCTGACAGAGAGTACAAAGCCATAACTGGGAAATGCAGCTAACCATCTTAAAATTGGAACCTCTGGTGGCATGGGAAGCTTATTGAGGTCAATATGTACCCCAACATCTGAGCACTCCATCAACATGATGGAAGTGCCGATGATGCCAGCCATACTGATGTCTTTAGCCGCATCACACAGCCCCTCTTCTGCAAGCGTAGGTAGAATTTCTAAATCTTCCCTCAATCGCTCCGGGGAGGCCTTTGAAGAGGCATTCCAATATGGGTAGTCATCCTCAAATCTCCCACGCATATCAATCGCCATCAGCAACTTATCACCAGGCCTTGCATTGAAGCTGGATAAAAGCTGTTTTGCTCGGCCAAGGATTGATACTGCCAATTGACCTTGATTTGAGCGGACGTTGGTATGGCCGCCAACAATTGGTACACCATAGACTTTTGAGGCTTTAGCCATCCCTTCAACGATCTTCTCAGCGTTAATTGCCCCTTCACTCCAGAGCGCATTAACGACTGCAATCGGCCTACCGCCCATCGCATAGATATCACTGATATTGACCATCACTCCGCTGTAGCCGGCAAACCATGGCATTTCACGCACAAACTCGCTGATCAAGCCTTCAATCGCGAATAGCAAATACCCGTCACCATCTGGAATGGCGGCACAATCATCACCAATCAATACGTCGTTTCCAGCATTCACTGGCATTACCTTGTTCAAAGAACCAAGGACATCAGAAATGTCGTGTTTATGCTGGAAAAATCGACTTGATCTGAGCACTTTTACGATTTCACTCAATGCCATAGTTACCCCCTTGTTTGAATAACAAATCCGTTGAGTGGGGTTTGGAAAGGTGGGTACTTTTCCAGTCTTGCTTGCATTAAGTGATGTGAGCGATTCAGTAGCGTTTCCTGCTGTAGAACATCCCAGTACAACCTTCTAAATAATGGAACATTCTGGCTCTGTACATGTGCCAAAAATGTATGACAGCCAACCCAGTTAGCACTACTCACAGCAAGCTTGATCAAGGAAGCGCCTAATTTGCCTTGTGACCTGTAGTCCTTATGCACGGCTAATCTAGAGCCATACCAAACGCCTGGCTCTTCCTGGTGAATACGAACAGTACCTACCACAGTGTCTGGATGACCGGCCTCGCATGAGATTGCGACAATGATTTGAGCTTTGTCATCAGTCTCATCTTTATCGTTGCCATCGAAAATACCTTGCTCTTCACAAAACACATCCTTCCGGATTTGCATTGCTTGTGCGATTTCCCAAGGGTGAGTTGCCCACTTAACCAAGTACTCTACTGGTTGGTATTTGGGGAATACGGCAAAACTTCTGTAATCCAGGTTTGATTCATTTAGCATAATCATCTCAAGCATGTTCCACCTCATAAGCTGACAAGGATGAACAAGCGCCACATTTACCGCAGCCTGCCTTAATTTCTGCTGAACTCATTTTTGCCTGTTTGAGCATCCCGCCTAACGGTTCCAGAATGGAACGCATGAAGTCCGGCGTTGGCGCTGGATGATCTTCAAGCGGAGTGCCTGTGATCGGTACAAATGGCACCACAAATGGGTAAACACCAATTTCGATCAGCTTTTCTGAAATTTCCAGAATAGCTTCCTTGGTGTCGCCGAGGCCGGCAAGTATGTATGTATTGACCTGACCACGCCCGAAAATGGATACAGCTACCTTGAATGCCTCAAAGTATTTGTCCAAAGAGACGGTAGCTTTACCAGGCATAATTCTTTCGCGGACCTCTTGTGTGACTGCCTCTAAGTGCAATCCAACCGAGTCCACACCTACCTCTTTCATTCGCTCAAACCAAGCCATGTCATCTGGTGGCTCGCATTGCACCTGCACAGGTAAGTCCACAGCGGCTTTAATAGCTTTCACGCTTTCACATAGAATCTTTGCGCCACGATCATTGGTTGCTGGGGTGCCCGTAGTAAGAATCATGTGTTTAACGCCATCCAACCTCACTGCAGCAGTAGCTACCTCAGCCAGTTGCGCAGGTGTTTTAAACGGGATGGTGCGGCCGGCTGCCAAGGACTGCCCAATAGAGCAAAACTTGCAGGATGACTTTTTGCTTTCATATCGCACGCAGGTCTGTAACACCGTTGTGGCCAGCACATCAGAGCTGTGCAGTGTTGCAATGTGTGAATATGGGATTCCCTCTGCTGTCGTCAAGTCATAAAATTTTGGCGCCTTAGGAAAGCTGATCTCAGCAATAGGTATGACGCCTTTTAAAAGTTTGCTAATACCATTAGCATCTGGAGTATCCGCTTTGAAAGTCGAATTCCAGGCTGTATTTGTATGCACTGGCACCATGACAGTTACACCATCGATGGTGACTGCCTTATGGTCTGAAGGCCCAGCACCGCCACGTCTGCTAGCGGCACCAATATTCGGTTGTTCCAATCGCAGTCCGATAGACTGCAGTTCAGTGATTAAGCGTTGCTTACTGTCCACTGCTAAGCTTGTTGTCATTTTTAAGCTCCTCTGCGATAGGTAATTGCACTGATTTAAGACGATGTTCGTTCATCTGGAATGAAGGAGTAGCCGGAGCATCATTGATCGCTAAGCTCAACAGTTCTGGTCTGGCGTAGTGGCCAACTGAGTCCATCATTCTTTTTCGTTTGGTGATGAGTGCCATATCAAGATCAGCAATCACCATGCCTTCACCTTCTCGCAAAGGCTCGGTTAAATGATTCCCTTCTGGAGAAATAATGGCTGTGTTGCAACCACCTCTTAAAGCTTTCTGCATTTTGGGATCGTCGGTGATAGATTTGATCTGATCATCAGTTAACCAGCCAGTGGAGTTGATGACGAAGCAACCTGACTCCAAGGCATGATGACGAATAGTGACGTCCATTTGATCTGCAAAGATCTGACCAACCATGGAGCCTGGAAATTGAGCACAGTGAATTTCTTCATGCTGAGTCATGAGGCTATATCTAGCCAATGGGTTGTAGTGCTCCCAGCATGCCAATGCTCCGACTCGCCCAATAGCCGTATCGACAACCTTCAGGCCGGAGGCATCTCCTTGCCCCCAAATCATGCGCTCATGATAGGTAGGTGTGATTTTTCTTCTCTTAAGAAGCATCTCACCGGTAGCATCAAAAATAATCTGAGTGTTATATAGACTGCCGTTATCACGCTCATTTACACCAAGTACAACAACCATATTATTCATGCGTGCACGTTCGGAAACGGCTTGAGTAACGGGACCAGGTATCACGACACTTTTTTCATAGAGCCGCAAATGCTCCGCGCCAGCAGTCACTGGTGGGGTGATGAAAGAAAAATATGGGTAATATGGAATAAAGGTTTCAGGGAATACAATGATCTGTACACCTTTAGCACCCGCTTCATCAATTACATTACAAACCTTCTTTACGGTTCCATCATGCGATTCAAAATCTGGTGTGATTTGAACTGCAGCCGCTTTAATAATTCGCTTTTCTGACATCGTGATACCTATCCTTTAACTAATTACACAGTCCATGTATCAATGATTACCGCGTTATCACGAACGTGAAGCAGTTTTAGATCAAGTACATCCAGTGGGTTAATTGGGCGAATGCCTTCAATTAGTGCTGGCTCACCGTGGCCATACAAAGCTTGCAGTGCAAAACGGCATGCATACACTTTGCCGCCTTCAGCCATGAACTTAGCCAGTTGGCGATTAAAATTGAGGTGACCAGGGAACGCTTCGTCACCTAATTTAGGGAAGCCTCGTTGAACACCTAAAGTCACACCTGGGCCATACAGGAGAATTGATGTTTCAAAGCCCTTGCGTTGCAAGCGAGTTGCTTGAAGCATATTCACAAAGCCAATAGAACCTTCGAAAGCGACAGTGTGGAAAGTCACTAGAGCTTTTTGACCAGGCTCGGCCTTCACATCCTCAAATACCTTTTCTTCGAAATCTACAAAAAAGTCACCATCCTGATGCTTAGGGGCAGTAATTGCTGGCATATTTTTTCTCCACTTAAAAATTAGTCATAAATGAAAAGAACTCATTTCTTCTCAAGTGGGATATAGCAATCTATATGCCATCAATTAAAATAAATAATGCAATCAATTTGCAATCAATACCATATTTTAAAGACTTGATCGGCACTAACTTTTTTTCTGTGATTTCCTTAAGTGAAGGCGAGAAGTGCGCCAATTGATGGCACGCACCAATTTGATTCACGATGCACCATTTTGTAAGGGGTTTTAGCGCACACTTTTAGGTCGTTTAGAGGAAAAAAAGCCCGACAAGTCGGGCTAAAGAGAGAGAGGGGAAGTTAGAAGTAAGCTTAAAACTGAACCTGAACGCCTAAAGTAAATTTGTCTTGATCAGGTAAATTAGAGAATTCGTTCTTTGTATATGTGGCGCTTAGGCGAGCGTTATGACCATCAATCACATAGTGAACGCCATAGTCGTATTGCTTGGAAATGCTTGATAGCACATCAACAGACAATAAGCCTCCATCACCAGATGTCGAGTCGGCGTCAAACTTTTGGTATCTGAAGTATGGCTGCAACTTACCCCAGCCAATCTGTTGCGGGAATAGCAACGCAGAAGAAAAGAGGTAAGCCTTACCCTGTTTGATGCCACCCACATTGGCAGTGAGGCTTGGCGTGGTTGATAGCAATGCTTTAGACACATCTGACTTGTCATCTGTATCAAACTTATACAAACCTGCCTCAATATCCAGGTATCCCACCCCTATATCTTTTTCAAACAGGATGTCTGCGCTATACCCTAAGTAATCACCTTTGGCATTCATGCTGCCAACGCCATTCTTTTGATACTGCGATGCAAAGCCGATGGAAAAGTACTCCTTGCCATAAAAGGTGCTGGCAGTGTAATAAGCAGGTGTCATCCCCTGCCCCCAGAAATCATATTGGATCCGGCCGGCGTAAAGTAAATTGTCATCCTGGCTGGATGCCTGTCTATAGTTGTTGTGACCTTCAAAGGCTCCAAATGAATAGATGAGGTGTTGATCATCTAACTTGCCCCAAGCTGTGACACCGGTATCGCGGCCTGCCAATTGACTCGGGTATTGCGCTACCAGACCTGGATAAAGCCAAGAGGACAGGAAGTATGGGCCATCCAGATTTGAGCGATCGCTTGGTGTAAGCATTCGGCCAGCCCAAATATTAAATTCAGGCATTAGCTCAAACTGAGCGATCGCTTCATAGATTTCAAAACTTTCGGCACCATTCGTTGTGCTTTCTGCACCATGGACTCCTTCAAAGTTAAGTGTCCCCTTAATGTGTTTATTCAATTGCGCACTCGTATATACACGAGCACTGTAAACATCAAAATCGTTAGAGCGCGATTTTCCATCCGCAGCACCGTCTTCTGCTGATGTATAGGCAGCTCTCAGGCCAAAACCAAGACTTACAAACTTGTCTTCACCAAAACTAATTGTTGCTCCAGCATAGGCCTGGTCTGAGAAAATCCCAGAAAGCAAAAGCAATCCAATCAATTTTTTCTTGGGTGTTGAGGCAGTGATTCCAGTTTTCATATTTATTTATTCCCTGAGGCAGTTAGTTAAACAAGCGCATCAATCGATGCGTAAGCTGACTCAGCAACTGGTATGCCATAAATTAAAAATAAAAAAGCAATCAATATGCAATCATATTGATATATTATTGCTATGATTGTTTTTAAATATTTTGAAGTGTTTTTTATAGATGGATTTCAATCCAAAAAGCTACAAGCTCATGATTCAATTGAGTGCAGGAACTGCAAGTTGATTGCTACAAAATGGTGCTAGTTAAATTGATCGGCTACCGATAACCTTGGCCAACTCATAGGATATGTACGATGAATCAGAATATTCAGCATTGGATTAAGCGCTTAAAAGAAAGTAAGAAGCCAGCATATTTACTCGTGGCCGATCTCATCGAAGAGGATATTAGTAATGATAGGCTGCGCCCCCGAGATCAATTACCCACCCTAAGAGACTTATCTCAAACATTGGGTATCAATTACACTACCGTCTCTAGGGCGTATAACGAAGCGAAAAGACGAGGCTTAATAGACTCGCAGGCTGGATCTGGCACATATATCAAGGGCAAAGCTCCCGCTATTAAGTTGAGAGACGGCAGTAGCGTTGCAATGACCATGAACATGCCACCTGAGCCCATAGCGATTGCTCAGCGAATCAAAGAAGATGCTGCACGCTTGATTACCAACGCTGATCTTTATGAGCTTTTACGCTACCAAGACTTTGGTGGAACCAGCGAAGAGCGTGAGGTAGCAGCCTCATGGTTAAGAGCCTATGTGCCAAAATGCAATGCAGACCAGGTTCTACTTTGTCCAGGCATTCACTCGGTGTTATTAGCCTTGATGACGCATTTAGCGAAGCCAGGGGAAACAATATGCGTAGAGGATCTGGTATACCCAGGTATCAAAGCAATCGCAGCTCAGATTAATATTTCTCTACTCTCTATCCCAAGCGATAAGGATGGGCCAATCGTCTCAGCATTTGAAGAGGCCTGCAAAACAAATCGTATTAAGGGATTCTATTGCAATCCTACTATTCAAAATCCAAGTACATTAACCATCACCAAGCACCGTCGCGAAGCAATTGCAGATATTGCAATGCGTTACAACGTCCCCATTATTGAGGATGATGCCTATGGCATGTTGCCAACGGATCGCTTGGATACTATTGCCAGCATTGCGCCTGAGATTACCTGGTATATCAGTGGCTTTTCCAAATGCTTTGGTGCCGGCCTAAGAATTGCACTTGTTGCAGCGCCATCTCAGCGACAAGCCCAGCGACTGGCAGGATCACTAAGAGCTACCTCTGTGATGTCCAGTCCTGTATCAAACTTATTGACCACGAACTGGATTAAAAATGGCATCATTGATGACATGCTTAAAGCAATCAGGCTTGAATCAGCTGCCAGATTAAAACTTGCGTCGAAAACTTTGGATATGTGGGAGTTCATGTCTCACCCAGAAGGCTTTCATATATGGTTGCCAGTTCCAAATACTACTGGCTGGCGAGCGTCTGAATTAGCGATGCACCTAAGATCCAATGGTATTGGCGTGGTTGCAAGCCCGGCATTCTGCACAGACAATAATCCTCCTGAAGCAGTCAGGATTTGCTTAGGAGGCCCAATTACAAGAGACGAGTGTGAGCAAAGTCTGAAGATCATCGCTGACACGCTTGAGTACCCTCACCATATGCACTTGCAAATCATGTAGCCATAACTAAGCTTGTTACTTTTTTGGGAGGGCAGACTTGAAATGTTCGGTATACAAAAAACAACGAAGATACAAGTTAGATTATTCAGATAAAAGAAAAAGGCTCATAGAGCCCTTTTCTTAATTACCTCTAAATCTTAAAAAGATCTAGGTGGGTCTTATTTAGTTTTGCGACGAGCAACAAAGCCCATCAAACCTAAACCAGCCAGCATCAAAGCATATGAATCGGCTTCTGGTACTGGTGTGATTGGATTGATGTTGAAGCTAACGTTGAAGTCACCGCCCAGTCTACCAGACAATTTGCCGGTTGCGCTCAGGAAGTAAGTCCCGGCTGCCAGGTTAGTCAATGTTGTCACAGCTTCGCCGTTTGCATCGAAAAAGCCATAGTTCATAAATGTCACGTCGTATTGTGCATTATTGCCAGTGGTGATTTCTGTGATGCTGTATGAGAAATCGGAAACCTGTGTCAGGTTGATTTCGTACAGGTCATCAAAGTAAGAGCCTCTTGCATTCAAGGCGCCAGTGGTTTTGATGAAGTCTGCGTCAGCAATGGCGCGAATGAAATCAATGCTTTGGCTGGTGGTGTATGGACCGAAATCTTGCGCTTGTACTGCAGAAACGGATGCAATGCCGAATACGCCGGCAACTGCAATTTTTTTCAGGGTTTGAAACATTGCTACTTCTCCAAGGATGAATACTAACTAAAAAACTATAATCATTATTTGTGACAACTGTTAGTTACACAATAGTACTAACGGGCTACTCCACGGCTTATTTTTATAATCATAAAACTGCAATTTCAAAATCGCAGCCATTCTAACCGTTTACGCTACATTCTGTAAATCTAACAATCTGTTTTTCAAGATAAAAATGCCATTTTTAGCAATTAAACAAATGCATGGAAATCAATCTAATTGGCTAGTATTTTAAAAAGAGATTAATGCTTTGGCGGTAATTTAAAGGTCAAAATACGATCACCTTGTTTGAAACCAAACAGCGAGTTACCGCCACTGACCACCGCAATATATTGTTCGCCATTGATTTGATACGTGATCGGTGGCGCATTGACGCCATATTCCGATGCAAATTGCCATAACGCTTGCCCGGTTTGGCTATCATAGGCGGCGAATTTGCCATCGCCCTCCCCGCAAAATAATAAACCGCCCGCCGTGGCCAGCACGCCGCCTACCAAAGGCTGGCTGGTTTTGTGTTGCCAGGCAATCTGCCCAGATTTAAGGTCAATTGCACTTAATAAACCCCAGCGCGCATCGTCTGTTGGTTCGCTGGCAGCATAGCGGATTGGTTTTTTACCTGCGCTGACTTCGGTTTCGTGCACGCTGTATTTGATCGGGCTGTGCATCGCCGCGACATAAACCTTTTGCTGCTGCTCATCCACGCTGACTGGCGACCAGTTGGCACCGCCCAGTATGCCTGGGTAGACAACCGTGCCTGCTGCGCTCGGTTTTTTGAATAGGTTGTGTTGTGGTACAAATGGCGCCGATTTAGCCAGGAATTGCCCGCTAGCACGGTCATGAATATAGAACCAGCCGGTTTTACTTGCCTGGCCGACGGCAGCGATGGTTTTTCCCAGGTGGTTGTAGTTAAACAATACCGGCGGACTCGCCAAATCATAGCCCCACAAGTCATGCGGCACTTGCTGGTAATGCCATTTGTATTGACCGGTTTCTGTATCCAGGGCGACTAACGAAACGGTGTAGAGATTGTCGCCAGGCCTGGAAACATCATTCATTTGCGGGGATGGATTGCCTGTCCCAAAATACAGCGTATGGCTGGCCGTATCAATTGCGGGTGTGCTCCACGCAGAGCCACCGCCAAAACGCGCAGCATCCGGGTAGTCTTGCAGGGCGGTTTTTTCAGCAGCAATGTCACGGTCGAATTGATTGCCATCTGCTGTTTTGGTGGCAAACGGCCCTTCCCATCCTTGCTTGGGAATCGTGTCGAATTGCCACACCTGGTGACCGTCATTGACATCAAATGCGGCCAGGAAACCTGGGCGGCCATAGCGGCCGGTGACACCTATCACTGCGCCCAATGGTGCATCGCTACGTGGGTTATCAATATGCAAGCCGTAGCCGACGCCGGTAATGCCAATAATCACTTTATGCTGGTAAACCACTGGCGCCATGGCAATGCCAACACCAGTGCCACCAGTGACCTTGCGTGTTTTATTCGGGTCAGTACCGCTTAACGCATCCTGGTGTTCTGTATTCACCTGGTTAGCTGCCACGTCAATATCCCACAGTTTTTGCCCGCTCTGTGCATCGAGTGCAATTAGCCTGGCATCTACCGTGCCGATAAATACCTTACCCTCTGCCACGGCCACACCCCGATTCGCCGGGCCACAGCACATTTGCCAGTCTGCTTTGCGTGCGTGCGTGTATTTCCATAATTGCTTGCCACTGGCGGCATCCAGCGCCAACACATGATTAAACGGCAAGCTGACATACATGATGCCATTCACCACGATAGGTGTGGCTTGAAAAGTCGCTTTCAAGCCTGTTTCTACTGACCATGCGGGTTGTAATTCAGCCACATTTTTTTTGTTGATCTGCGATAACGCTGAAAAACGCTGTGATGCCATATTCAAGCCATAACTAGGCCAATCCACCTGGCTATTGTGTTGTGCCTGCGGCTTGGTCGCTTGTGTGCAGGCCAGCAAGAGGCCGCAAACGGTAGCGGTAATGCAACGGGTAATCTGTTTGTGAGATGCCAGGTTCATATCAAAAGCCCATAAACTATACAGGTTAGTATACACCTTAAAAGTGGAGACTTGCCAAGTGGATTAGCCGATGAAAAAAAAATTTAAACCACGAAACTAAATCTAGCCTGAAATGGCCATAGACAGCATCAATTAATTCGTACAATAATAATGAGCATGACAACTAAATCTAAAAAAACACCCATTGGACTCAAGCTGGCTGAGAAGGGAATGTTATCTGATGCGCTGATCCGTCGCGGCATCAGGTCGTTGTGCAAGGACAGGCTGCAAGAGATCACTGCGGGGGATTGTGAAAGCATGCAGTCCAAGCTGATACAGTTCATTGAGCAAATGGACTTGGCCGATATTGCGCCCTTACCTGAAAAAGCCAATGCGCAGCACTATGAAATACCGCCGTCGTTTTACCAGTATTGCTTGGGCATGAACCGTAAATACAGCAGTTGTTTTTGGCAGCATGATACGCAAACGCTGGATGAGGCTGAGCAACTGGCGCTAGCGCAAACCTGTTCACATGCCTGCCTGGGTGGGCCATTGGATATATTGGAACTGGGTTGTGGCTGGGGCTCGCTGACCTTGTGGATGGCTAGTCATTATCCTAGTGCGCAGATCACGGGGGTTTCTAACTCAGCCTCGCAACGCGAATATATCTTGCAGCAAGCCAAGGCACGTGGACTGTCGAATATCAATATCATTACCGCAGACATGAATGTGTTTGATACTGAGCAAACATTTGACCGCGTGGTCTCTGTAGAGATGTTCGAGCATATGCGCAATTACCAGGCGTTGTATGCACGGGTGGCGCGTTGGTTGAAACCGGATGGTTTGTTTTTTAAGCACATATTTGTGCACAAAGACGCAGTCTATCCATTTGAGGTGAAAGCAGATGATGACTGGATGAGTCAGTACTTTTTTAGTGGTGGCATGATGCCGAGTGACGATCTGCCACTGTATTTCCAGGACGACCTGAAAATTGTGAACAAGTGGCGCTGGAACGGCACGCATTATCAAAAAACGGCTAATGCATGGCTTGCCAACATGGATAAACACCATGCTGAACTGACACCTGTTTTAGAATCGATTTATGGCAAGGCAGACGCCGAGCTCTGGCGTCAACGCTGGCGTATTTTCTTTATGGCATGTGCCGAACTGTTTGGTTTCAATCAAGGCCAGACATGGTGGGTGAGCCACTATCTGTTTTCAAAGAAATAGAAAACACTCGATATGCCAACGCAAAAGTGGATGATTCTTAACTTCCTGGGCTTTCAGTTGTTATGGTGGCTCTGTGTGTTATCTGCAACCTCCCCTGTTGGCGGGCTCGTGCTACTGTTGGTGGCTTTAGTTTCAGCCGCTCAATTACACTGGCTCGAAGGTTGGCAGCAAGTTGTGCCCACCCTGCTTGCTGCCACGATAGGCTGCATTCTTGATCAAACCATGCTCATGGCTGGCTGGATCAAGTTTCATCAACAATTGCCGCTAGCGCATGTTGCCGTGTTGCCCCTTTGGATGATGGCATTGTGGTTGGCGTTTGCAAATACACTGAATCTCAGCATGCGCTGGATGCAACAACACCTGATCATGGCAGCTATTTTAGGCGCTATTTTTGGTCCGGTCGCCTATTTGGCTGCCGAAAAACTGGGTGCAGTGCGACTGCCCTACCCCACGTTAAGCCTGGTTTTGATCACCATTGAATGGGCAGTGGCCTTGCCACTGATGCTGTTGATACGCCGCCGCTTTAACCAACATATGGGTATTACCCTGCCATGATTTACTACTACACCTTGATCGCTATCCTGACGTTCGCGCTCTGTGGATGGCTGCTGAGTTTTGCCACTCGTCACTACAGCCATGTCGATAGTATGTGGAGCTTGTTTATGGCGATCACCGCTTATGTGACAGCGATATTCACTTACGACCTGTCACTGCGCGCCGCGCTGGTATTAGCTGCAGTGACATTGTGGGCGTTGCGCCTGAGTATTTTTCTCACCTGGCGCAACTGGGGTAAAGAGGACCATCGCTACAAAACAATACGCATCAACAACGAGCCCTTTTTCGTTTTTAAGAGTGTTTATATTATTTTTGCTTTCCAGGGAGTATTGGCCTGGTTGATTTCCTATCCTGTCTACAGCGCCGTCAGCAGCCATACGCCGCTGCAATGGCTGGACTATGCAGGTTTAGCGTTATTTGTCACAGGGTTTTACTGGGAGGTGGTTGCAGATTGGCAGCTCATGCGGTTTCGAGCACAGCTCCAGCATGATGCCGCCGTGCTGAATCATGGTTTGTGGCGATATAGCCGACATCCCAACTATTTTGGCGAGGCTCTCATCTGGTGGGGCTTCGCTCTATTCGCCGCGACGGATGGCAATCTCTTTATTTGGTTTTCGCCCGTGTTAATGACTTTTTTACTGCTCAAATTCAGTGGTGTGTATTTGATGGAGCAGACCATACATAGCCGTAGGCCAGGTTACCGCGAATATGTCGCAACGACCAATGCGTTTATCCCCGGTTTGCCAAAAAGTGAGCGGACTGGCCATGATTAAACGCATAACGCTAAGCGGGGCCTTGGCCTGTTGCATGTTGTGCAGCCAGGTGGTGCAAGCCCAAGAATGGTCATTTGCGGTCTGGCTCGATCAACAGCAGATCGGCACACACCGTTTTAACTTAGACCAAAACCAACTGCAAAGCCGGGCAGACTTTAAAGTGAAAGTGTTGTTTATCAATGCTTATCGCTACCAGCACCAGGCCGATGAAACCTGGCAAGGTCCATGCCTGAAACAACTCAGCGCCCATACCGAAGAAAATAAAGCGCACACCGACGTCACGGGGCAACAGCAGGATGCGCAGTTCGTGGTGGAGAACAATGGCCGTAAGCAATCCCTGCCTGGCTGCGTGATGACATTTGCTTACTGGAATCCGGAAATTCTCAAGCAAACGCGCTTGCTCAATCCGCAAAATGCAGAGTATCTGGATGTCACAGTGACAGATCAGGGATTTAAAAATATCACTGTCAAAGGGCAAACTATCAGTGCTCACCAATATTACTTGCAGGGCAAGTTTGAAGGAAAAGACAAGCTGAAAATTACCTTGTGGTATGACCAGAAACAAGAGTGGGTGGCACTGGAATCGGTCACGCCAGAAGGATATAAAATTGTTTATAAACTCATTTAATCAATATGATGAATATTTTAGTTAAAGTTATTTGTATTATGATGCTATTGGGATTAAGTGCCTGTCAAAACCTGCCTCCGATCAAAACGGTGCAGCAGGTAGATTTGGACCGTTTTATGGGCGACTGGTATGTGATTGCAGCGATTCCTACCTTGATCGAAAAAGACCCCTACAACCCGCTTGAACGCTATGAAAAAAATGCGGATGGCAGTATTGCGACCACCTTCAGTTTTCGCCAAAGCAGCTTTGACGGACCAGTTAAAACCTACCATCCGACAGGCTTTGTGGTGCCTGATAGCGGTAATGCTGAATGGCGGATGCAGTTTTTATGGCCATTCAAGTCTGAGTATTTGATTGCCTACCTGAGTGACGATTACCAGCACACCATTATTGCCAGAAATAAGCGCGATTATGTCTGGCTGATGTCGCGCTCGCCACACCTGGACAAGGAAACTTACACCAATCTGGTTTCAAGGATTGAGGCGATGGGCTATGACGTGCGCAAATTGCGTGTTTTTCCACAGCAAAATCCCCACACGAAATAAACCAACAATAATACGCATGAGACTTTGGAGAGAGGTATCACGATGCAACACAAAACGCATGGCCTGCTCTGGCGACTGATAGGCTGGCTGGATAATCAGCAATACCAGCCCCCGGCATATGCCAATGCTGAGAGCATAGACTGGTGGCGGGTATTGCCTTTTGTGGCGCTGCATATTGCCTTGTTCTCCCTGTTCTGGGTTGGTTGGAGTCCATTTGCCGTCATGTTTGCCTTGTTGATGTATGTGGTGCGCATGTTCGCCGTGACGGGTTTTTATCATCGTTATTTTGCGCACAAAACCTTTCAGACTTCGCGTATTGCACAATTTGTGTTTGCATTAATCGGTGCGACGGCCGTGCAGCGAGGCCCGTTGTGGTGGGCGGCACATCATCGCAGCCACCATGTACATGCCGATCAGCCGCAAGATATACACTCCCCTCACCAGCATGGCTTGTTATGGAGCCACCTGGGCTGGTTTTTGAGTCATGCCAACTTTAAAACACAGGTGGATCGTGTCCGTGAATTGACTCGTTTCAAAGAGCTGTGCTGGCTGGATCGTTTTGATAGCCTGGTGCCTATTGTGCTGGCATTTGGCTTGTTTGGCCTGGGCGAGCTGCTCAGGCAGTATGCGCCTGCATTGCAGACAAATGGCTGGCAGCTATTGGTGTGGGGATTTGCCGTGTCTACGATCGCTTTGTATCACGCCACATTTTGTGTCAACTCACTGGCCCATGTCTGGGGCAGTCGTCGTTATGCTACACGTGACCATAGCCGCAACAACCTGCTGATCGCTATCTTCACCCTGGGCGAAGGCTGGCATAACAATCACCACCATTTTCCAGGCTCAGCCAAACAGGGATTTTATTGGTGGGAGATTGATTTCACTTACTATGGTTTAAAGGTGCTGGAGGCCATGGGGCTCATCTGGAGCCTCAAGCAAGTACCTGTCGACGTGCGTAATCAACGTGCGGTAGAAAGGCCTTAATCCATGGGGTTGAACATCGCAATCATCGGCGGCGGCATTGCTGGTAATACCCTTGCCTACCATTTGCATCAACAGCACCAGATTACCCTGTTTGAAGCCAATGACTATATTGGCGGGCATACCCATACCCATCAGGTAGAAGTCGGTGGCGAAACCCATGCAGTAGACACCGGTTTTATTGTTTTCAATGATAAAACCTACCCGGCGTTTGAACGCCTGCTGCGTGAAACTGGTGTTGCCTGGCGTGATAGCAGCATGAGCTTTAGTGTGCGTAACGAGTTAACCGGCCTTGAGTACAATGGCACCACGCTTAACAGCCTGTTTGCGCAGCGGCGAAATTTACTCTCCCCGGCGTTTTACCGCATGGTGCGAGATATCCTGCGCTTTAACAAGCAGTCTCTCAGCCTATTAGCCCCTGGTACAGAAATTGCACTCGGCGCATATTTGCAACAGCATGGATATTCCCGGCCATTTATCCGTGACTACATCATTCCCATGGGTGCGGCCATCTGGTCTACAGATGCCGAGCAAATGCTGCAGTTTCCTGCGCGCTTTTTTGTACGTTTCTTCCACCACCATGGCATGCTGAGTATAGACCAGCGACCACAATGGCGGACTATCGTTGGCGGCTCTGCGGCCTATCTGCAAAAGCTAACGGCTGGTTACCGTGATCGCATCCAGCTCAATTGTCCAGTGGCATCAGTCCAGCGGCATGCACAAGGCGTGACGTTAAACACCCAAAACGGCCAGTCGCTCACGTTTGACTACGTGTTTTTTGCCTGCCATAGCGATGAAGCCCTGCGTATTCTTGGCGCAGAGGCGACTACTGCAGAGTCTGACATCCTGGGCGCGATTCCTTACCAGGATAATACGGTGTATCTGCATACCGATGCGCGTTTGATGCCCAAGCGCACACTGGCTTGGGCGGCGTGGAATTACCATGTTACGCCAAGCCCGAGTGGCAAGGTACAAGTCACCTACAATATGAATATTCTGCAAGGCATACGCTCTGCCGAGCCTTTACTGGTCACGCTCAACTATACCGATGCGATTGATCCGGCCAAAATCATCAAAAAACTGCATTACCGTCACCCGCTTTATACCCTGGAAGGCGCGCGTGCGCAGGCCAGGCATGCCGATATCAGCGGCCACAACCGCACAGGCTACGCCGGTGCCTACTGGCGCAACGGATTTCATGAAGACGGCGTCGTCAGCGCATTGGCTGCCATTGATCACTTCAAGGCGGCGATGCGATGACGGCCTCAGGCATGCATCAGCGCGTAATGCATAGTGCCATCTACACTGGATGGGTCAGCCACCAGCGTTTGCAGCCCAGGCTACACGGCTTTAAATACCGTTTATTCATGCTCTATCTGGATTTGGAAGAATTGCCATTGTTGTTTGAAAACAATCGATTATGGTCATATCTTAAACCGAACTTAGCTTACTTTAGACGTGAGGATTATTTAGGCCCCACGGACAAACCACTGGATATCTGTGTGCGTGACCTGGTTGAGCAACATACCGGCCAACGACCTTTAGGGCGCATAGGTTTACTCACCCATGGCCGTTATTGGGGTGTTTGCTTTAACCCGGTCAGTTTTTATTATTGCCACGACGAGGCCGGTGAATTACAGGCCATTGTCAGTCATATCACCAATACACCGTGGAAAGCGCAATTCGCGTATGTGCATGAAGTGAAGCAAGACCGGTCACTGCTATTCAAACTGCAAAAAAACTTTCATGTATCGCCTTTTATGCCTATGGATATTGAATACCAATGGCAGTTTTCACCGCCTGATGCGACGCTCAGTGTCCATATGCAAAGTTGGCAGCAAGCGCAGGCCATGTTCTATGCCACATTAAAACTGCAACGCCAGCCCTGGCAAGCCAGCACATTGAACAGGCTGTTGTTCAGTTATCCGTGGATGACCCTGAAAGTCATTGTGGCGATTTACTGGCAAGCACTACGCCTGTGGCTTAAAAAAATTCCTTTTTATTCACACCCTGACCAGCATTCCCGTTTTGGAGACTGACCATGAAGACTGAACTTTCTTCGACACCCCTCATCATGGATACACTGACCGCACCGCTCAAATCTAAAAGCCGTGCCAGATGGGTAGCCACATTGGCCAAATCGCAAGTGCTCAAACGGCTGACAAGCTTGCAAGTGGGGCAACTCACGGTGATTGATGGCACTGAGAAACATGTGTTTGGGCCATTGTCGCCAAAATCCCCTGCCGCAACCATCACCATACTGGACTCACGCTTTTATGGTGAAATTGCCTTTGGTGGCAGTATTGGCGCCGGTGAGGCTTATATGCTGGGTTACTGGCAGGCGGATTCACTCACCAATGTCATTCGCTTGATGGTGCTGAATCAAGCGGTCACTGATACGCTGGAAGGTGGCTATCAGTGGCTGAGCAAGCCGCTACTCAAACTGTTTCATTGGCTGAATAGTAATAGCGAGGCCGGAAGCCAAAAAAATATTGCGGCGCATTATGACCTGGGCAATGATTTGTTCAAGCTGTTTCTGGATCCCAGTATGATGTATTCGTCGGCCATTTTTGATACAGAGGCGACGACACTGCAAGCGGCGTCAGCAAGTAAGTTACAGGTCATTTGCGACAAGTTGCAATTGACCGCTCATGATCATGTGCTTGAAATAGGCACCGGCTGGGGCGGGTTTGCTATTTATGCAGCTAAACACTATGGATGCAGAGTCACCACCACGACCATCTCTGAGCAACAATACGTGCTGGCAAAAGCACGCATTGCCGCTGAGGGCTTGCAGGCGCAAATCACGCTGCTCAAGCAGGATTACCGGCAATTGCAAGGGCAATATGACAAGCTGGTTTCGATTGAGATGATAGAAGCAGTCGGGCACCAGTATTACGATATTTATTTTAGCAAGGTCAGCCAGCTGCTCAAGCCTGATGGCGTGGCTTTGATTCAGGCCATCACCATTGCCGACCAGCGCTATGACAGCGCGATCCGTTCGGTAGACTTTATCCAGCGCTATATTTTCCCGGGCTCTAACATCCCCTCCAATACCGCCATGCTGGCCAGTATGACCCGTAGCAGCGATTTGCGATTGGTGGATTTGCAGGATATCGGCTTGCACTACGCCACTACCTTGCGCCACTGGCGGGAGAATTTTTTTGCCCATATAGAAGCAGTGAGAAAATTGGGCTATAGCGAAGTGTTTATCCGCATGTGGGATTTTTATTTAAGTTATTGTGAGGGCGGATTTGCCGAGTGTGCACTTGGCGATGTGCATCTCTTACTGGCCAAACCCGGTTACCGTGCGTTGATCCGGGTCTAACGCCGCAAAAGTGCAGGCATGGTAAACTTGCGGCCATGAGTACGCATGCAGTTTTAGAGTGGCGCAATGGCCTGCCCTACTCCACACAATTTGATGATGTTTATTTTTCAGTCAACCCCGATCATCCACAGCATGGGCTGGCTGAAACGCGTCATGTCTTTTTGCAGCATAACCAGTTACAGACAAGATGGCAGCAATTACCAACCGACCGCCCCAGCCATTTTGTGATTGTTGAAACCGGTTTTGGCAGCGGCCTCAACTTTCTGGCGGCTTTGCAACTGTGGCAGGAAACCGCACCGGCGAATGCCCACCTGCATTTTGTCAGCATTGAAATTGCGCCGTTTACCTTGCAAGACCTGCAGACGGCGCATGCGCACTTTCCTGAACTCGCTGAAATCAGCCAGACCTTATGCCAGCAATATCATTTGTTGCAACCGGGTATTAATCAGCTGGAACTCCCGGCATTCTCTGCCAGTTTGACCTTGCATATCGGTGATGGCGCGCAGATATTACCGCAGTTGCAACTACAGGCTGACGCCTGGTTTCTGGATGGTTTTGCCCCAGCCAAAAATCCGCAAATGTGGCAGCCTTATCTGTTTGAATGTATGGCCAGGTGCGCGCATGCCGACACCACATTTGCTACTTTTACCAGTGCCGGGCTGGTCAAGCGTGGTTTGCAAGCGGTTGGCTTCACGGTTGAAAAAACACCTGGATTTGGCAAGAAACGTGAAATGCTATGTGGCGTATGGCCGGTATCCGGACAATCCCCCGGAGCGTTGCCTAAAGTGGCGATTATTGGGGCTGGCATTGCCGGATGCAGTACCGCCTGGCAGTTAGCCAATTTAGGCTGTGAGGTACATGTGTTTGAGCGCGCGGAGCAGATTGCCAGTGGTGCTTCCGGCAATCCCCGAGGCATGCTCTATCCCAGGTTGAATGCTGAAAAGCCGCAAAATGATCAATTGGCATGGCGCAGTTATAGTTTTAGTGTGCGGCATTATGCCAGCCTGGATTTAGGGGAAGAGGCTTTTCAAATCTGTGGCTTGTTACAGCTGGGCAGCAACCCGCGCGAGCTTAAGCGGGTAAATAAAGTGGCTAGCCGCTATGCCAACCTGGGCTTGCTGCAAGCACTGGATGCGGCGCAGGCCAGTGTGCAGGCTGGGGTCAGCCTGACGCATGATTGCCTGTATTTTGCTGCAGGCGCCTGGGTGAATCCCGCCACGGCATGTGCGCGCATGATAGACCATCCCAATATTAAGCTGCATCTGCAGCAGGATATTCGTCAATTGTCTCTGCAGAAGCCCGGCTGGCAGTTAACCAATCAGGCTGGCGACATCAATGATTACTTTGATGCCGTGATTGTCTGTAATGCGGCAGAAGCGGCCAAATTATTGCCAGACAGCGGCATGTGGCTGAATCCGGTGCGTGGCCAGATGGGCATGATCGCCGGGCAGCCATCCATGCAATCGCTCATGGTAGTTTTATGCGGTGATGGCTATTTGACGCCATTGTCTCAAGGCCAGCATGCGATGGGGGCTACTTTTGCGCCTGGCGATAGTGGTACTGAGATCCGCGAGCAGGATAATTTGAGCAATCTCGAGATGGTGGGCAAGTTAAGCCCGCAATTTGATCAACTCACTAACGCAGCAGTGACTTATGCGCGTGCGTCGTCCAGGTGTGGCTCGCCAGACTATTTGCCTTATATCGGGCCTGTACTGTCGACTGTAACGATTAATGCCCAGACTGCAGAGATCAACGATTTTGCAGCCTTACCAGCGCCACAAGGCTTATATGTACATGTCGCGCATGGCAGCAAAGGCCTGATGACCGCGCCTTATTGTGCTGCGATCTTGGCCAGGCGCTTGTTAAGCGATTTTGGTACCAGGTTGCCGCAACTAACCGAAGACAGTTTCTGGGCGGGTTTGCACCCGCAGCGTCATTTGTTTAAACAACTGGGGTGGAAGTCATTGCTCAATCCTTACACTGATCAGGTGCCAGCATGAGTGACAGCATTCAGCAGTTAAAACAGCAATTGGCGCGCACGCCACAAGACCCTGAGCTGCATTATGAGCTGGGGCGCTGCTACCTGACGCTTAAGCAAGCTGATGAGGCTGAACAGGCATTTCTTCAGGCGCTGCAATTAGCGCCGGATCATCCGCAAATATTGATGCAACTTGGCAATGTGGCCAGTTTGCGTGGAGACGAGTCAGCTGCTGCAAGCTATTTCAGGCAATCATTGGCGCAAGATGCGCAACAGGCTGATGTGCACTTCAACCTGGCGAATAGCCTGCGCAAACTGGGTGACAATGCCCTGGCGATTCAACATTACCAGCATGCCCAGGCCCTGGTGCCTGACGATGCTGAGTGTCACAACAACCTGGGCAATGCTTACCGTGAACAAGGTCAGCTGGATTTAGCTGTGGCGGCGTATGCAGAAGCGATCAAGCTAAATCCGCAACTGCTACATGCCAAAGTGCACTGGATCCATCAAAAGCAGCATATGGCAGACTGGCAAGGGCTGGATGCCGCCATTGCCGAGGTACGTGCTGCGCTAGTGAAACATCCACAGGCGCAGATTCCGCCATTTGCATTTTTGGCGATGCCGGGTACCACGGCGACAGAGCAACTGATGTGCGCAAGCTATTGGGCGCAGTGGCATTATGGCCATATCCAGCCGCTGGCAGCTTCACCAGCGGCTAGCCAGCCAGCAAATCAGCAGCGCATCAAAGTCGCCTACCTGTCTTCTGATTTCCGCCGTCACCCACTGGCGTATTTAGTCACAGACGTGATCGCGACGCATGATCAGCACCAGTTTGAAGTGTTTTTATATAGCAACAGCAAAGACGACCATTCAAACGAGCACCTCGCCTTGTTTAATGCAGCCAACCACTGGATAGATATCACCAGCATGCCTGATGATGCAGTTGCCGCACATATGCAACGCATGGGGATAGATGTGCTAGTTGATTTAACCGGTTATACGCAAAACAGCCGCAGCGGTATCGCGGCTTACCGCCCTGCCCGCACCCATATTAACTGGCTGGGCTATCCCGGCAGTATGGGCATGGTTAATGGTCAGCCGCTGTTTGATGCCATGATTGTTGATGACACCTTGAATGCCGTGGCGTTGGCCGAGCGGCCTGTTGTGCTGCCCTGTTATCAGGCGAACAATGCACAACGCCCTATGGCCGAGGCTGGTACGCGCGAGCAGCATGGCCTACCCGAACAAGGCGTTGTATTTTGCTGCTTCAACCAGAGTTTTAAAATCACACATGATGTGTTTGCGGGCTGGATGCGCATTCTACAACAAGTGCCAGGCAGTGTTTTGTGGCTATTGCACTGCAACCCGTGGGCGACACGGCATCTGCAACAGCAGGCGCAAGCAGTGGGCATTGCAGCCGATCGATTGGTGTTTGCCCCGCGTACCAGCATTGCGCAACATATTGCCAGGCAGCAGCATGCTGACCTGATGCTGGATACGGCACCCTATAACGCGCACACCACCGCCAGTGATGCTTTATGGCAAGGGATTCCCCTGCTCACGGTGGCTGGCGACACGTTCCCGGCCAGGGTTAGTGCCAGTTTGCTCAAGCATATCGGGCTGGATGAATGCATTTGTGCCGATTGGGTGACGCTTGAACAGCGCGCCATCACCTTGGCTCATGATGCAACCGCCCTGGCACTGCTCAAATCAGCGGTGAAAGAACAAGCCGGCGTGCTGTTTAAGCCACATGTTTTTTGCCGCCAGCTGGAGCAAGCTTACCGGCAGTTATTGGCTGGCGTTTAGTCGGACTCGCCAACGCTGACGGATAATATGCCTGCGGCAATAATGCAACAGCCGCCTATCATCTCTATCGCCGACATAGTTTCGTGCGCCAGAAAATAGGCGGCAATGGCGGCAACAATCAGCTCAGTCATAAACAGGACGGACGCCTGAATCGCCGGGATTTTAGTCACGCCATATTGCACCAGCAAGGTGGCTGAAACCAGTAATAAGGCAATCACCAATAGCGTGATGAGCACATGTGAGGTGATCGTTGAGGCCGTGACAAACGCCACACCAGCAATGCCAGATTGCCAGAACAATACCAATAGGGATAAACCAAAGACGCCCAGCCACACCAGCATGCCTTTGGCTGCAATCGTCAAATGTGTGGAAAAACGGGTCATGACATTGGTCAAAGAAAAGCCTATTCCGGCAGAGAGCGCCAGCCAGTCTGAGGTGGATTGCGGCCAGGGCCAGATCCATTGCCCGTTGGTCAGCATTAAGACCGCGCCCAGTAGTGATAATGCAATGGCCAGCAGTTGCGGTTTATGCCAGGGCTCATGCAGCCAAACCCTGGCCAGCAATAAGGTCCATAGTGGCGACAGGTAAAATAGCAGCATGACGCGCATGACTTCGCCATCAATAATCGCCAGCACATAGGCCAGGTTGGTCCAGCCAGCAATCAGGCTCAGCCAATAGGCAGAGGCCGGGACTTGCAGGATGCACGGGAATCGTCGCCAGAACAGCATGCTGCCGATTAATAGTGCCAGGCTATAGCTCAACAAGCTCGATTGCACGCCAGATAGGCCAATATCGTTGAGCAGCCGATAGGGATACCAGATAACACCCCAGCACAATGCGCCATAGATCAATGCCGCTGAGGCCGTATATTTTTGCCCGGAAGCTTTTTGTTTATGTGGCAGGCTCACTTATAATACACACCTATGAATCCAAATTTAAATCTACTCCAGCCTTACCCTTTTCAACGCTTGCGCGATCTGTTTCAGGGCCTGACGCCTAATCCGGCATTTAGTCATGTCAACCTGTCGATTGGTGAACCTAAACATGCCACGCCCAGTATCATCAGTGAGGCACTCGCCAGCAACCTGGGTGGATTGGCCAGCTATCCTACCACAATCGGCATCCCTGCCCTGCGTGAAGCAATTAATCAGTGGCTGCAACGGCGCTATAGCATTCCGGCACTCAATATCGATAAAGCGATTTTGCCGGTCAATGGCAGTCGCGAGGCCTTGTTTGCGTTTGCGCAAGCAGTGGTTGATACCAGTGTGGCGCAGCAACCAGTAGTGATTTCGCCTAACCCGTTTTACCAGATTTATGAAGGTGCAGCCTTCTTGGCCGGTGCGCAGCCCTACTTTATCAACACCACGCCAGACAACGACTTTGTCATGGACCTGACACAAGTGCCGGTGGAAATCCTCAAGCGTACACAACTAGTGTTTGTATGCAGCCCGGGTAACCCATCCGGCAAGGTCATGGATATCCAAGCCTGGAAAACTCTGTTTGAATTGTCTGACCAATACGGGTTTGTGGTTGCGTCGGATGAATGTTATTCAGAAATCTATTTTGATGAAAATAACCCGCCGGTTGGTGCATTGCAGGCCGCGCATCAGCTCGGGCGCGACTTTAGCCGCGTGGTGATGTTCAGCTCGCTTTCCAAACGATCAAACGTGCCAGGCATGCGCTCGGGTTTTGTGGCGGGTGATGCCGATATCGTTGAGAAATTCGCCTTATATCGCACCTACCACGGCTGCGCCATGAATCCTGCCGTGCAGGCAGCCAGTGTGGTGGCCTGGAATGACGAGGCGCATGTAGTTCATAACCGTGCGTTATACAGTGAAAAATTCAGCGCCGTCACGCCGTTGTTGCAACAGGTCTGGCCACATACACAATTACCAGATGCGGCGTTCTATTTATGGATTAATACGCAACAAGACGATACCGCTGTTGCCCAGCAGCTATATCAGGAGTTAAATATTACGGTGCTGCCAGGCTCCTTTCTGGCGCGTGAGGCGCATGGCCTGAACCCTGGCAGGGGCTTTATTCGCATGGCACTGGTGGCGTCGACGGAAGAAACCATCGCCGCTGCGCAAAGGATTAAAGACTGCCTTAAGTAACGCATACGTTAAAAACAAAAAAGCCGGTTGCAAATGCAAACCGGCTTTTTTATTGCAAGCAAAAATTAAGCAAATTTTCTGCGAGCGATCAAACCAATGATCCCTAAACCAACCAGCATTAATGCATTGCTTTCTGGTTCTGGCACTGGCACAGTTTCATGCGCAGTGAAAGTCAGCCTATTGGAGAGTACCACATTCAATGCACCTGGATTGTACTTGAACTTGTAGTCGCTCCCGGCAGCGAGATCTAAAAACGTAAACGTTGTTGTTGAGTCAATAGATAACGCTGGAATGTTATACGATGTAATTAGAGTATTTGCCGAGTTATACAAGCTGAAAGTAGAGCCAATACCAATACCAAGCAAGGCTTTAAAATCTACTGTTACTGTAGAATCAGAACTCAAGTTAAACGTATACACATCAGGCAACCAGAATGCCCCAACTTGCAACAGGGACTCCTCAATCACCGGGCCTGCATTCAGATCACCCAAAGCAGTCACGTTTGTGGTTGCAAACGCCTGCTGAGAGAAGCTGATGGCAGACACCAATGCCATAGATCCCAGAATATTAGATACTTTCATACCCTCTCCTCGATTTAAAAAACAAAAAATCTTTAATTAACCAAAATGTGATTTACGCAATGACACCAGACCCATCATGGTCAGGCCAGCCAGTATCAACAGGGGCAGGTCTGGCTCAGGTACCGGGGTAGTCACATTAAAGTTCAAGTAATATCGCCCGCCTTTAAAACCGTCAGCAATCCCAGATACTCGTAACTGGTAAGTGCCTGGTGTCAGAACAGATGGCGTGGCCACTAAATTGTTAGAAATATCGTATAGGCCGTAGTTAAAAGAACTGTCTACGATACTGTAAACAGCCTCAGGCATTTCAGTGATTAGGAATGACAGAGATGCAGGCACTTGCAGGTCAAGATCAAACACATCGCTAAATGCAAACTCACCTATCACACCCGCATCGCGATTCACAGGGACGACCAAGTTGGTATTGCCATAACTTAAAGTCACGTTGGTGGCTTGTGCATGACCAGTAAAGGCAATCACCGTCGCAGTGATAATTGATAGTTTTTTTAACCACTTCACGCACATGGCACTTCTCCTCAATACGATTGATTGTTGGCTATCTTATTTTGAGCACTGCTATTTCTTATAGCCTATATGAGCCAACTTATTTATATTTAATGGTTGCTTGAAAGCAATAAACAGGCCAGATTAAATAATATCAATTAAGATTATGATTATATTGATTTTTATTTTATGAGTAAGCTGTAAAAGTTGGAGGGTGTGTGTGAATTGCACCACTTTTTAGAGGAAAGTGTTTGTAATGCACCATTCCAAGGCGATCACTTCAACCCTTGCCTAGAGAAAAAGGTATCAAATAAATTTGTCAGAAATATGACAGTAACGTCGATATTCCTGACGATTTGAAAGAGACTGATAGCCAGATTTACAACTGGCTAAGCTGTGTGAGGACAGTGTTTACCAATGCCTGAGAAGTAATTGCCGCATCAGTTTCAACATAACACCTGAGTTCTGGCGCGTTACCTGATGGGCGTAAATGAATAATATTGCCAGACTGGCATGTCACTCTCAGGCCATCTGTCGTATCAACGCTAGAAACGGTTTCGTCCAGATGAAGGGCCCGTAGCATTTTATCTACTGCGCCAGAGCAATTCTCAAGCAATGCCTTACTTTTCTCGGTGGCAAAATTTTGCAGGCGATCACTGGCGGTATAGCGCTGCGGTAATGCTGCTACCAATGCGGAGAGTGGCTGGTTTTGACGTTTTGCCTGTGCCAATAAGCAGACCACTGGCAATACTGCATCCCGGGTAGGTAGCGGCGCCAATGTTGGATAAGCTGGAACGTGCGTTCCAAGTAAAAAACCGCCGTTGGCTTCAAATCCGGCCACACTGCTGGCGCCGCTTTTTTGCAGTGTCTCCATGCCAGCAATCACATAAGGCGAACCAATGCGTGTGCGTGTCACTTGCTCAAATGCACCACTGGCCTCGATCGCTGTATTACAACTGACAGGGACAGCCAAATGCGTGATGTTGAGCGCTTTGGCTGTCAATAAACCCACAATATCACCGCGCAACCATTGGCCTTTTTCATCACTCATTAAAGGCCGGTCACCATCACCATCGGTTGAAATAATCGCGTCTATGTCGTATTCATTAGCCCAGTTCAGCCCCTTCTGCATATCTTCGGCAGAAACGGCTTCGGTATCAATCGGGACAAACGTATCTGAGCGCGCCAGGCAAATGACTTCTGCGCCTAACTCGCGCAGCAATTTAGGTATCAAATCGCGGCCAACGCTGGAGTGTTGATACACTGCCAGTGTTTGGCCAGTGAGAGCACCCTCCCCCAGCAAGTCTTTATAGCGCTGAATATACGCATCTTTGGCCGCCGGATTCTCTGCAGGCAATACAGATGATGTTTCAGTCAATGGCTTTAATTCAGAAGCGAGCATCGCGCTTTCGTCGGCTTTGCTGATTTCACCATCAGGACGGTAGAATTTAAGTCCATTGCGGTCAAACGGGATATGGCTACCAGTGACCATGATGCCAGGTATGTTGCGCGTTTGTGCAAACAACGCCAGCGCCGGGGTGGGAATCGCCCCGCAAAAAATGACCTCCAGGCCCAGTTGTTCAAGCATGCTGGCACACGCGGCGGCGATTGTCGGGCTACTAGGGCGCAGGTCAATCGCAATCGCTACCTGTTTAAAGTCGAAAGTCCGCCTGACCGTCTGGATAAATGCTTGCGTATAAGCGGCACATACCTCGTCTGTCATGGCAGTGACCAATCCCCTGGCACCACTGGTGCCAAAAGCCACGCCACTTTGCTGCATCACGGCTTGTAACACCTCAGCACCTTGCATTTTAGTTGCGGCCATAAGTGTCTTCATAACGGACAATATCATCTTCACCCAGATAGCTGCCAGATTGCACTTCAATCAAATGCAATGGTAATTTGCCAGGGTTCTCCAGGCGATGTGTTGAGCCAATCGGAATGTAAGTCGATTCATTTTCGGTAAACAGTTTGGTCTCACCATCGACAGTAATCATGGCGGAACCACTCACGACTACCCAGTGCTCGGCGCGGTGATGGTGCATTTGCAGCGACAGTTTTTCGCCAGGTTTGACCATAATGCGCTTCACCTGGAAGCGCTCGCCGACATCGATGCCTTCATACCAGCCCCATGGACGATAGACACGTGGATGTACTTGATGCTCGGTACGGCCACTGGCTTTGAGGTGGTCGACAATGTTTTTTACATCCTGTGCACAGTCACGATGCGCCACCAGCACCGCATCCCCGGTTTCAACAATCAGCAAGTCTTCCACGCCAACTGCCGCGACAAATCTGTGTTCGGCGCGGATCAGCGTGTTTTTAACATTCTTAAGAAAGACATCTCCACGGGCGGCGTTGCCAGCATCGTCATTCGGTTGCACTTCCTTCAATGCCGTCCACGAGCCAACATCATTCCAGCCCATACTTGCCGGGACAACCGCCGCCAACTTGGTTTTTTCCATCACTGCGTAGTCAATCGAATCTGACGGGGACTCAGCAAATGAGGCTTCGTACAGACGCACAAAGTCCAAGTCCTTGTAGCTTTGTTCAACAGCTTTGGTCACGGCGCTTAACATGACAGGTGCATATTGTTGCAATTCGCCCAGAAATACCGCCGGTTTAAACAAAAACATACCGCTATTCCAGTTAAAGTTACCCGCGTCCAGATATTGCTGTGCGGTGGCAGCATCTGGCTTCTCTACAAAACGCGCGACTTCAAAACAACCCTCAGCAGTGCCGAGTGCATTGCCAGATTGAATATAACCATAGCCGGTTTCAGGATGTGTTGGCTCAATACCAAACGTCACCAGCTTGCCCTGCTCGGCAGCAACGCTGGCACGGCGCACGGCGGCTTCAAAGGCCGCCACATCTGTAATCACATGGTCGGCAGGCAAGACCAGCATCAAGACATCTTTATCTTTTAAAGCAATAGCTGCTGCTGCGATGGCTGGTGCCGTATTGCGCGCGACAGGCTCCAGCACAATGGCCTCTGGATTTATATTAACCTGACGCAGTTGCTCAGCCACCAAAAAACGATGGTCATTACCACACACGACAATTGGGTCTCCTATTTCAGTCCAACTAGATAGCCTTGTCAATGTTTCTTGTAACATGGTCTTCTCTGTGACCAACGGCAAAAGCTGCTTAGGTAAAACAGCTCGAGACAGAGGCCATAACCGCGTGCCAGAGCCACCGGAAAGAACGACGGGAATAATTTTCATGATTTACTCGCTAAAACTAATAAACTCTAAATTTTTTGTCGAAGCTAATAGCCTACTTGCATACTCAGTAAGCTATTCAAAGTGTTTGCGCAAAATCATCATATTCTTTTGCAATCGAAGCATCACCAAATTCTTCACAAAATTTGAGAGCATTTTCTCTTAGATGCAAAAGTTTTTGAGGGTTACTTAATAGAGCACTTAATGCTTGCTTCCACTCTTGCTTTCCTCCAGGCGGAACTAGAACGCCAGTGACATCATCTCTCACTAGGTATACCGTGCCCCCTACATTGCTACCAATGACTGGTGTTCCTAGTTGCAAAGCTTGCGCAGTTACTATCCCATAGATTTCAGACCACAATGAAGGCATGCAGAATAAGTCTGCTTGGGCTATGGTTTTAGCAACTTCAGCTCTTGAAACAAAGCCATGAAAAGTAACCCATTGATGCTGGCTGTATTTTTCTCGCAGTGAGCTCTCCAAAGGTCCGGTGCCCAGAATATCTATATGAAAAGCATATTCTTCTGATAGCTCGCTTAACACATCAAGTAAAAACGCAATACCTTTTACAGGATCAAGTCGGCCAGCAAATACCATTCTCGTAACCGATGAAGATTGCCATTTTGGTAAAGAAGGCAGCTTATCGGATACATTTTTAATAATGGCGACCGGTGAGCTTTCTAACATGGGGACAAACGGTAACATTCGATTTACAGGTGCAAGAGATGGCGCGATAAAAGCAACTTTTCCGGCAGCGTTCAAATTCATTTGCCGCATTTTTGCTATTAAACTGCACGGCCTGCATTGCTTCTCACAATTTCGTGAGTCCTTAAACATTGATGCACGGAAGCATGCTAAATCCAGCCCATGCAAGAAAAATTTCACAGGGATGTTAACTGTTCTAGCCTCTTTTAATGAGTTAAAGCCAAAGCCTAAAATGTTGTGAACATCTATTTGATCTGGCTTAACGGCATTAATGACCTTTCTTAATATTAGTCGGTTGCGAAAATCAAAGTAATCTTGTAGATGCCAAATTATTTTTTGCAAGCCTGACGTCTCGTCAGTCCTTTTAAAAACAGTGTACTTACGAGGTACTTTTACGCGAAACAGTCTGAATCCTTCAGGTTGCAGCTCACCCCAAACTGGATCCTCCTCAGGCTCTTTCATTGTCAAGACGCTGACCTCATGGCCGTTATTTGCCAGCAAGCATGCCATGTTATATGCAGCAACTTCCCCGCCACCAAAAACATGAGGTGGGAAAGCTGATGATATTAAAAGAATCTTCATACTAGATACCAAAGGTGTGTTTGATTGAGCTCGTTAATGTAGTGGAGCCAATCTTCGCCTCATTAACGAGCAAACTATTATCAAGATTGCCAGCAGCCAATAACTCTTCAACCATGGCTGGAATTCTATCGACATCGGTCTCATTGCTAACCAAATACTTTGTACGGCCATTCGCTTCAAAAAAACTAGTCAGCTTTCGATCCCAGCTAAGACCAATACCAGGCACACCATAAGCATAGGCAAGAATATTAGCGTGCAATCTGTGAGCAATGAGAAGGTCTGCGCTAACGATTTGTTTTACGAGTTCAGAAGGCTTGATTGCTTTGGGGGCAACTTTAACTCGTTTTGCCAACTCGGGTTTATTGATATGTAATGCCGCTGAAACTTTTTGCAAATAATCATCATCAGCACCATTTGTGAAAAGCATCACTTCGTAACCAATACTATCTAATTTCTCGACCAAATCAAGATAGCTTGAAATCTCACCATAGATTACAGGCATGTCTTTGTCTGCATGCTGACGCATACTGTCCTTATCTGCGACACCAAATGCTATAAGCTTTTTGGTCCTTTGATGTTGACGATTGATCGGCCCATAGCATTCTGCAGCCAGAATTGCAGGATCTCGACAGAGGCTTGCTTTGACACCAGGGAAAAGCTCATTCCAATTGTCTAAAGACTGCTTGTCTCGAACACTTGCAGAGATTAATTTGCCATGCTTAAAAGCATCTCTAAAGCATTTAATTCCTCGCTTGGTCCAGATTTTGGAAACACCTACTCCATGCACAAATATCGGTGTGCCTGGTTTTGTTTGCAGCACAGCTAGCATAATTCGATATGGAAAATACAAATCCACATCCATCAGCAAATGCCCACCACCAATAATAATCGCGTCGCAATCATGCAGCTTTTCATGCCATTGCTGAGCATACTTATGCTTAATCATTGGCGGCATAAAAGTGGTTTTAATAAAGCTTTGCACACTTTTTGGCAAAAATCCCAATCTGGTTGTGAGGCTCATCTTTGCGCCAACAATACTGCCTTCTGCGCCAAAGTCTTCACGCCCACCAATATCAATCGCAACGATTTCGACATTGGGAATCGCTAATTTCAATTGAGACTCAATGCACTCTGCAATGGCGCCATCACCAAGATTCGGGCCATATTTAATATTCAAGATACCGATTTTCATTATCATTATTCCTAATACATAAACTTTTTAGTTGAGACTGAATTTAGTTTGCTCTAATTTTACGAATTTGTGCCAAAGTTTGCTTGAGCTCATCTTTTAGCAGCAAAAAATAAATCAGGGCGCAAGCAATACCGCCAATCAACAAATCGAGTAAGAAACTCAACCATGGATTCCAGCCCCAAGCCTTAAACACATCACTCACGATATACGCAACCCCTCCTCCAATTAATGCACCGGCGAATGGTTTGACCAAGGGCACAACAGCAGAAGCTAAATGAATACCGAGACTCTTTTCTAATAAGAGAACACTGACAGGTTGAAATATAAAATTAATACCCACTGTGGCAATTACAAAGTATATCAATCCGTTCGGGAGTGTTAAAAGTAGCAATGCAATTGCATTTAAGATAGAGGCAACAACCTTGATCCTGAAGTAAATTGAAAGTTTTCCATGTGATCTAAAAATTTGACGCACTAACAATGTCATCGGCGCAGCTATTAAGCCCGCAAATAATATTTGCATCACTAATTCAGCAGGGATCCATTTCTGACCAAACAAAAGTGGTACGTACACATGCGCAGTTGCAATAGCCAAGCTTAAAATAGGCCAAAGAATACTGCAAGAAACTAACAATATCTGGGCTGAAATCTTTCTTTGTTGCTCAGTGTTATCTTTGATTGATGAAAATGCTGGGAATAATACAGTTAAAGGTGGAGAAACCAGCATTTCATGTATGCCATTTTGCAATCTTGTAGCCAAGGCGTAATAACCAAGCGCTGTTGCCCCTACAAACTTTCCAGCAATAAGTCTTGGTGCTTGCTCATCAAAAAAAATCAAACTATTCATGCCCATACTGCCTAATCCAGGCTTAATTGTTCGTAATAGCGCTGATTTTGAAAAGATAAAACGCGGGCGCCATTCAATACTGTACCAAACTATACAGTTAATAATTAGATATAAGGTTATTTGTTGAGCAATAATTGCAAAAGCACCATAGCCATCAAAAGCCATATAAATGCCAACCATGCCACCAATGATAGTGGCAGTTAAAGTGCGAATTGCGTAAACCTTATAATTCATATTTTTTTGAATAAGAATATTTGGCAATGCCGCACTTGACATTAAAAAGGGAATAATGGAAAAACCATAAATCAACCCTTTGAGTCTCGGCTGATTAAGGAAATCTGCCATAAATGAAGCTGACAGAAAACAAAGTAGAGATAATAAAACACCTGCTCCAATAACCAGCCAAAATAGACTGGATAAGTGAACATCATCTTTTAACTGGAGACTTACAACACCGTCAACCAGGCTGTTAAATACCAAAACACCCAACAGGAAATAAATAAAACAAATATTAGCTAAGCCGTACTCTTCAGGCCCTATCAAACGGGCAAGCACCATAAACACAAGAAGAGATACCGCTTGCTGACCACCACGTTCCACTAAAGACCATAATGCCCCATGGAATATTTTTTTATGTAGACTCATGCATGACTCACTTCTACCCTATTAATAGTTTCGTTTTTTTTATAGGCATTGAGCGCAAGTGTTCCAAGCAGAAACCACATTAAGGCACTCCATTTAAATGCAAAAACAGAGTCACCACTAATCGCTAAGCTTGTTGCAATCAGAATTGAAATTAATGCTTTGAAACGGGTACCAACATCACTTTGCATCTTGATCCAGCATAAAGAAACCCACATGATTAAGCACAATAAGGCACCATTAAAGTGAAGTATGTGTGCATATCCTTGGTCTACAAAAAGCGTATAGTGCCGATTATATAAACCAAAAAACTCTTGCGGTTTAAAATGCAGAATAAAATAACCGGTGGACCCTAAGCGACCTTTAAAGTCATCAGATAGCACACGTTGATCTTCAGCAATTAAAAAACAAATTGCCAGCATGAAAACAGGCATGAAGTAGCCTATTAATTTAAGCATATTAATAGATAAGCAATAACGCAGAAGAATTAAGCCAGAAATCAGAGTTACTGCAAATCTTGAGTCGGCCAATAAACCAATAAATAAGCCGATGGATATGTATAACAGCCCTTGCTTGAATGAGCTTTTTGATAGCCCCCAAGCTGCAACAAGAACAGAAAAGTTACCAACATTCACTGTTTCAAGGAATACAGATGATATCCGATGGTCACCAAGAAAGGCTAAGAAATTTCTACCGCTCCAACGCACGCCATTCAGCGATAAATTGGAGGTTACAAACTTTAAAGCCTCTTCTGTTGATCGACCCAGCGCAATTTGAAATTGCAACACATTAAATATTTGCTGATATAGATCAGAGAATGCGAGCTCAAACAATGCAACTGATAAAACAATTAGCCCAAACCACTTAACCAGCCGGTCTGTACTTATCTTATTGTTATATTGAGTGCCCAGCCAAAGCAGCAAAATAGGATTGATAAAGTTTCTTATTTCTTTAGGATCAAAGTACGATTGAAAGATAACTAATACTAATGTATTTGCTATAACAAATAGAATCAGTATCAGACTGCCTAAGTTTATTTTTCTTAAAAAGAATAAAAAAACAACCCCTATCATTGATAGTTCAGTCAGCACTAATGGTGCCGTTGTGATTTGTTTCACATGCGTATTGATAAAACAAAACAGCATGTGATGTAACAAACTTGTAAAAAGTAAGAAAATAGCAAATTGTGAAATTTGATGATTAATTTTTTCACTTCGAATCATCGCTAATTTTTCTTTAATCATAAGTACTCACAAAAGTTGACTGCAACAATCATCTTCAAATTTAGTTAATATTTTTAATAATTTCACTTACTATAAATGCAGCGCCAAAATTAGAGAGATGATTATTGTCGTAATAAAGCGGAACACCATTTAGTTGAGCGACACATCTTTCTTTTTGGAAGGTATTGCAAAGTATCCGATCAGGATAAATTCTTGTTAAGTTCTCATGATTTCCAATCGCATCCAAAGCATCAATTGCCTTCTTGTTTCGCGCTTTATAAAGAGCATAGCTTGTTGAGAGGTCTGTGCGTACCGACCCACTGAATAGAGTGCTTTTCGCTAAATAGTTCGGTACATCCCAGCCAACTTCAGGAATGGGGTAAATTAAAATAACTTTTTTATTCCTATCTAAATAAGATTCAACAGTGACTTTAATTTTTTGGGCTATGAGTTCTGATGTTGAGACTCCAATATGATCAACGCTCTTACCATTTACTAAGACATCCACATCCGATGGTTCACCCGACTCTTTACCGCCTTCATGGTTGTCAAATCTGCTCCTTGAAATTGGCAAGGTCCAACGTGACATGATAACTACAGTTTTAATTTCTGGGTTTGCAAGAACAAACTCATTAGCTGCTTTGTTATATTCATTGCATTTATCATTTGGTCTTTTCGAGTGATATGTATCTAGTGCATGGATACACACCCCATAAGTTAGCTCCTTAAATCCAAGGTTACTTTTATCTGCTTGAATATTTAATGCTTGTCGAATTGCATCCGCATGGGAGTCACCAACCAAAGCCCCAATAACATTATTTTTTGCTCCTATCACACAAGCTGATTTAGGATGGATAAACTTCTCTCCCGAAAGGCAAGTATTTCTATATGGATTAATATCAAATGTTGCTTTATCAAGTTCAATAACTGTATGGTTAACTCTATTTTCAAAACCATTGGTTAAATAACCTGTAATTCCAATTACTATAAAAAACAAACTTATTGAAATACTTAAGATGAAAATCTTGCGCCTGTTTATTGTTTCTTTATTTCGGAAAGGAGTTTCGACATACTTCCAACTAATATATGCGAGCACGAGCGTTAAAAGAATGAGTAATACCATCCAATATGAATTAATTGATGAAAAACACCGATATCGAGCAAAAGCCAGAATAGGTTGATGCCATAAATAAGCACTGTAACTAATTAACCCAATACCAACTAGTGGCTTTGAGCTGAGAAGTCTACCCACAAAATTACCTTGATTGGCATATAGAATAATTAACGCAGCACCCACTGTTGGTAACAATGCATACACACTAGGGAAAGGTATATATTTATCAAAGCTAAAAATAGAAAATAATATACATAGCAGGCCTAATAAACTTAAATGGTTACTATATTTAAAGCTTGGTTTTAGATGGAGTTGATGAATATAAAAAGCTGCTAAAGCTCCAATTAACAACTCCCAGCTACGCGAAGGAAGCAGGAAAAACGCAAACTCAGGGTGAGTTTTTGAGGCCCACTGCGCAAACATTAGACTAATTATCAGCGTACCTAAAAGTATCCAAGTTAATTTACTTTTTCCTAGTTTCCATAGGTAGCATAGTATAAGTGGGAAGAATATGTAGTATTGCTCTTCAACTGCTAAGCTCCATGTATGGAGCATTGGTTTTAATTCAGTTGAAGTGTCAAAATAACCTGTTTCTTTATAAAACAGAAAGTTAGACGAGAAAGTTAAAACAGCAACTATACTTTTAGAGAAAGCCTTCATATCTGATGGAATGAACCATATCCACGCAGCTAATGAAGACACAGCTATGACTACAAACAAGGCGGGGAGAATTCGTCGAGCTCGTCTCTCATAGAAGTTAATGATAGAGAACTTGCCATTACCTAGCTCACTAATAATAATTAATGTAATAAGATATCCACTTATCACAAAAAATATATCCACCCCAACGAAGCCACCCTTAAAAAAAGAAAAACCTGCATGAAATAATATTACAGGTATAACTGCCAAGCTTCGTAGCCCATCTATTTCCGGCCTATATTTCATTTACATGCCTTAGTGTTTTTATTCAATTTCATACTGTTGTATATTCAGTAGCTTAATAATTAATTTAGATAGGGTTTAATAACCTGAAACTGCTTAGATGAACTCTCATCAAGCGAGTTAATATTAAACATATATTGGCTAAACCATGCACCGGATGCCCAGTAGGTCCAACCTATCCATACATTTTGGTTTTCTTTTAAAAAATTGAGTGTGTTATCTAAGGTGCTTAAGCAAGTCGGATCAATGGAGGCACCAAACTCACCTAAAAATGCTTTCTGGCCATTTGCATTTAACCATGCAGTAGCAGCTTCCAGCCTTTTAACTCCGATACTTTCACTTACACAACTCGCGTGTGTTCCGCTGGAGTCGCTATCAAAGTATTGATGCATGTCGAATGCATAGTTGTATTGTGGGTCTTGTATATTTCTCATAGCATCTGCATTACCGCTGCTAATCCAGGAGTGTGCTCCGGTCCAGCGTGTGCCTGGAACTAAAATTAATTGATTGGCACCTGTAGCCCGAATAGTGTCAATTGCTGCTTGGGCTACTTTGGCCCACTCATCAGGAGACTGTTTATGTGGTTCATTCATTAATCCAAAAATCACATTGGGATAATTTTTATACCTGTCAGCGACTCTTCTCCAAAAGTCTTGAAAATGATCGATAGTGACGAGATCTGACCCAATTAAGTTGCCCTTGTAGCTACCATAGTTATGTGGGTCAATGACGATTCTTACATTGTTTTTTTGGGCAGCATCAATCACTGTATCCAAATATTTGACTTCACTGCTTTGCAGTGGCCCATTTAGCTCGGGTTGCAGTCGTTCCCATAAAAAAGGAACTCGAATAACTGTAAAGCCGGCACTTGAGTAACGAGAAATTTCATCAGCTGTTGGCCAAATATAATCAAATGCATAACGGCCTGGAATTCTCTTATTATTAAACTCAGCACCAGCTAAATTCACGCCCACCATTTGCTCTGCTGAGATAACACTCATGCTTATAGTTAATAAGCATACCAGCCACATGGATCGTAAATTCATTGCTTTACTCCAATCGCTTTGTCATATTCACGCTGGTATTTTTGAGCTACATTTTCCCAGGCGTAAGGTTTTACAGAAGCAATAATGGCTGATTTATCAACCAATTGCGCTTGATGCAAACGCATCGCTTCATTTGACAACTGGCTGGCATCGTTTGTTTTAAAAGTAGTACCGACCTTGGTTTGGCTCACTAATTTTTCAAATGGTGGAATTGCACTTAATAATGGGTACAATCCAGCGCTCATTGCCTCGATTGGCGCAATACCAAATCCTTCGTGCTTAGATAGGCAAATGTAGTAACTTGCCTGGTTAATTTGCTCGAGAATTTGCTGATTTGTTGGGTTGTTAAAAATTTGCACTCGATCATCTACACCAATTTTTTCGGCGTAATTACGTAAATCAACCTCACTAAGATCATAAGCACGGCCACAAATAATCATGCGCCAGGATTGAGTTAAATCCTGCTTAAGCGCAGCCAACACATCTAGTGCTTCTACTAGCCCTTTGTTGCTAGACCAACGCCCAAAGTAGATTAATACTGGCTGAAGTGTTGTTGAAGCTGCGCCATTAAACTTTTGAATATCTACCCCATTTTCGATTACGCAAAGTTTTGGGGGGGTAATAATAGCTGAAAATATTTCACCATCATTATCACTGCAGCCGATGACTTTTTTATAAGCGACTGAAGAAACTTTTGTGACTGTTCTGAAGTAGATTTTTTTGAGACGGGAGGCAAATCCGGTATGGAAAAAACCACCATGGGTTGAAACTACCATGGGTTTACCGTGTACCAATCGCGTCAATGCTAAATAATCATAAAAGAAGTCAATCGCATGCACGTGTATCAAATCTGCCTGTTTCAGATGCTTTAATACAGACGGTGCTATTGGATAGCGATCAGAGCCGACATATGGGATACGGATTACTTGCACCCCCTCAATGACCTCTTCAGCAGGGAGCTTTTGATCTCCTTTTTTGAATACACGATCCAGTGTTATCACATAAGGCTGTAATCCTTGCTGCAACTGTTGCTGCACAAGGTTACGTACCACCTCTTCCAACCCACCTAGTGAAGGTAAATATTGCCTAACCACATGTGCAACGCGCATACCTAAATTGAGTCCTTTTGTTCTGGCAAATGTTTATTTTTAAGACATAAATACAAAAAATATCCAATGTCTATGGTGTAACGTTTCACTAATCTTTTGGGTTCTAGCAGCATCCTAAACAACCACTCGAGTCTAAATTTTCTAACCCATTGCGGCGCACGTGGCTTGTTTCCGGCTAAAAAGACAAATAAGGCCCCTACCCCCATAAAAAGCTTTGCATTTATCGATTGATAATTATCTAGAACCCAGGCTTCTTGCAGTGGATTGCCCATCCCGACTAGAACTACATCTGCGCCTGATGCATTAATATTATTAATTAAATGCGGGCTTTTAATTCCATCAAAGCCATCGCAATACCCAACCACCTGTTGACCAAGCTCATTGGTTAAAAAGGCTGCTGCTTTTTCAAGGTCAGGTTTAGTACTACCTATCATGTAAATTTTATGTTGGTAGCTACTATTAAAAAAATAAGGCGTGAAGTCAGTCCCGTTTAAATTGTCTTTAAACTTCTGGCCGTGAACTAATAAGTTGGCAATATCTACACCAATACCGTCATTTACAATTAATACATCTGGACTTTGTAAACGATTGGAAATTGGTTGTGTTTTGACAATAAAGTTAGTATTTGCAAAAAACAATATGGTTTTTTGCCCTTCTGCTACTTTATTTAAAATTATAGTTTTTAAGTTGTCTTTAGTGATGTTTAAAACAGGAATATGAGATAAAACTACCATTTAAAATTTCATTCCAACATTTACTTTAATAAGCGATCAGCAAGCTTTTGTTTGATTAAGCTTTGTGTAGGACGCTCTACAATTTCATACATTAGCCAACTCAATACAATTGAGCCAATAATTGCGATCATGGCAGCATAGAAATGATTCAACAGACCAGCCTTAAACGCTCTCTCAACTAATTGAATAATAATTTCATGTGTTAAATAAAGAGAAAAACTCCATTTGCCAATAAGAGATAGCGGTTTATTGGCAAAAGTTCTATTGGCCATAGGCGTTTGATAGCTCATTAAAAATATCATCACTGCTGTAACTAAAGCATAGTAAATAATTTCATATGGATATTTATAGTCATATGTTGCAACTAAAAAAACACCCAGTAATATGGTTGCTGAGAAAAGACTTAACTGAGTAATGCTTAATCTGTACTGTGAAATAGGGATAGACTTTATTTGTTGTCTAAACGCGCCAGCGATGCAGCCGAATAAAAAGAAATGCAACTTAGAGGCCAATAATGTCCCTGGGAAATGATTCCTGCCAATAATCATCATGAGACTAACTACTAGCATAATCACAACTGGGAATAGCTTTGCCTTGGCATAATAAGCGTGCAGTGCATACCAGATGAAAATAAAGAATATATAAAATTGAACCTCAGGAGGAATACTCCAAAAAACTGAAACATTTCCACTGAATATTAAATGTCTTAGAACGTTGTGATTATCGATTGCATAAACAAATGATGAATCTACAACGTTAAAAATAAAATATGAAAACAATATGATAGTTAAATAAGCTGGCGCTATTCTCGAGAATCGACTGATGCCATAACGAAGTACTGCTTGGCTTGAAAACGGCTTTCCTAAGTAAAGAAAGCCCATCAGAAAGCCACTCAGCACAAAAAAGATTGCAACACCAATCGTACTGATCCCATCCCAAGCATTAGGAAACCATAGCTTAGCATTTACACCATGCGTAAAAACCACTGTTAATGCTGCAATGCCTCTTAAGCCATCAAGTGGACCAATATGTTGTTCACTCATTAGAAAACCGTTTAGAAATTAAAATGTAGACTCTTTGGTCCCAAGAATACGGCTTCTACTTATCGTATCTAGTGACCTAACTAAATCCTGAATAAATACCTCTTGATTGGAGTATTCTTTATTCAAGTCATTACCAATTGTTGAAACGCGGAACAATAGTCCATCTGGAACTACGCCAGTCAAACCATAACGAATTCGTTCTAAGCGCCATTGAACAGGATTAACGGCTACCTTATTGCCAATCGTGACCCAGTAAGTTACAGGCTCTAATCGCTCCCCTTTTTCGGCAAGCATTCTTCTGACAACAAACTCATCACTATCGGTTCTTAAAATTGCGTCATTACTTTTTTTAACAAAAAAACCTTGAGCTGCGTAACAAATTTCTGGTTTGTGCACTTGCATCATGTCGTTTTGATCACCGCCATATGCAATTGCTAGCATTACTCGTTCACCGTTGCTTTTTACATAGGTGCGAGAAATTGACTGCAGATACGTCTTATTAACTCTTTCAGTAATTGTTGGATCAACAAAAAATGTGTTTGCTGATTTATCTACTTTCCAATCACCAAACTCTTGTGGAATCATAGCCTCTAAGTTTATTTGGTTGTTCTGCTCTGACATTCGTTGGGTTGGTCTCAAAGTGAATGCCAAGATGGAAAGAATAACCATGATTACAGCCAAGTTTAGGCTGGGTTTGTAAAACTTAGGCATGCTGTTTACTAGGCTCATGACTATCCTGACGTTTATCTAACCACCATTGTATGGCGTTATCTACAGTTAAAATTAATAGCAGAGCTACGGTAAATAATACGAGCCCAGCAAAACCATGAATAAACCCCTGCCCAACTTCGTTACCAAAATAGTAGGTGATCAAAGTAAGACTAGTCACCCTTATCACATTCGCGGTAAAAGATATGGGTACGATGAGTGTTGCTAAAATTAAATTTCTGGCCAACGAGTCGTGCTTTACCAAGTTTAGATACAAAAGCCCCATCGCTTCGAGTGAAATTAAAGTGTTCATTCCAGCGCAGGCATCAGCTACCATGAGCTGATATTGGCCAATTTGCAATATGACACCATCACGTGCTATCGGGTAGCCTAAATGAAACAGCAGGTTATCGACAACATAAGATACTGCAATTTTCATGGGCAGGGTGATTGCTGCCAAAAAGGCTCCAGGGATAGGTAGCAAGAAAATCATAAAGAAGATTGGAAATGCAATCACTCTTAAAAACTTGCCACCAAAAGTAATCAGAATAAATCCGATTACGAGTGGTATCTGAGAGCCTAAATCAAGAATCAAAATATCCTGTGAGCGCCCAATGACATAAGTGAATGCGCCTATAACAAAGAAAATCCAGCCGAGCCAGGGCATAGGTTTAGACGTCTCGAGTGCAACAAAGAGCTCTTCACGCCGCATCCATATTAAATAAGCGATCAAAAATAGGATGATGGGACCGTGAGACTGATCATCAGTTGCCCACAAAGTTTGGCTTGTATGTAGATAGGTCGGTACATACATTGCAAGTAAGCCCAGCAATAATGGCAAGAAATACTGCTGCACTTTGGGGTGAATAGTGAAGGCGTTCATTTAGAGAGCTACCCGTTTAAAAATCATTGAGTACTGCACCTACGATTCGAACTGAGGCGAGGCTTAACTGATCACGAAGGTTCTCAACATGAACCACCTCTGTCGCATCTTTTTTGCTGACGATTAACGCCCCTTGACTACGCAATGCCACAGCTTGAGCATCAGAGCATAATTGTGTGGATGCGTTATCGACAATAATCACATCAAATACCTCACTCAGTTGATTCATGAGTTGGGTGAATCTTGTGTTATTGAGTAACTCTTGCGGGTTTGGAGGAATGGTACCTGCACCTAACACTGTTAAATCTAGCATTGAATCAATTTTAGTAAAGGCATGCTGAAAATCTGCGCGGCCGATAAGTACATCCGACAATCCATGCTTTACCGAGAGGTTAAACAATTGATGTTGTTTAGGCGTACGTAGATTGGCATCAATCAGCAATGTTTTCTGGCCCAATTGTGAAAAAACAATTGCCAGGTTAGCTGCCAAATAACTAGCACCTGCACCGACTGTAGCCGGGATTACAGCAAGTGCTTTGTGACCTTCACTAAACCAGCGCAATATCAACTGGCTACGTAGAGCTCTCAGGGCTTCAACCTGCTGCGAGTAAGGTGAGTAGGCAGCAATAAGGTCTTTGCTGAATAAAGTCTGATTTTCCGATAAGTATGGGTATTCAAACTGCAAAGCTAGTGCATGCTGAATATCTGACTCATTGAGCAAGCCGAGTTTTTTAGCCGCCTCACCAAACTTTAATCCATCTTCACTTTGTAGTTTTAAGATTTCTGCTAAAGACTCTGGGCTTAGTTTGCCCATATCGACTAAAACTTTACCTATGATATCAAAGCGTTGCGGTCTTTGTAGATTTGTATTGTTATTCGCAGGCGTTAAATGATTGTCAACCATACTGTGTCTTTCTATGCGGAAGGCAGTAATTTATTACTACGTGTAAATTTGGTCAGTAATTTCTTACTCTTCTTGGTGTTGCTAATCACAAAAACAGGGGCATCTATCAAATCAGCCAGATCTTGTGTTCCACGAACTTTTCTGTTTAACAACTCAGCAATCATTGCAAATAATAAGCCAAGGAATATACCGGCAAGCACAGAGAAGAAAGTGTTCATCAACACTCTTGGTTTTGAGGGATCAAATGGTGGGCTGGCTGTATCTAGCAAGGCTATATTGCCTTGTCCAGACTCCCCCTCAATATTGTTTTGACCATACAGCTTATTTGCGTTTTCCAGCGCAGCTTGTGCATTCAGCACATCACTTTGCAAACTCATCATTTCGCCACGAGTTTGGTTAAGCGTTAGCACTTTTTGCTTTTGTTGTTCAACTTGCTGTTTTAATACTGCTACACGCTCTTTGGTAATACTCGCTGTACCGCCAACATTGCTGGCGACTTTTGCAATCTCATCCGCAAGCTGTCGCTTGAGTTTATCTATCTGAGAGGTTAATGAAATATATTGTGGGTGATTTTTGCTGACAGTGTCGGAGATACTTGCCAAACTTGATTCCGCCTTAGAAAGCTCCATTTTCAGATTTTGTACCAATGCGCTTTGTGCCACATCAGGAGAGTCAGTGGCATTTTGTTGCACATCGTGATAGCGAGAGTTGGCTTCCACCAGCTGTGCTTGCGCTACACTGAGTTGTGCTGACATTTCATTTAATCTGGCAGACTCTACATCAACACGATCATCGTTACTGGTTAACCCATTTTCTTTTTGAAAGTTAACAAGCTTCTGTTGAGCTTTCGTCAAATCATCTCTTAAGGATTGCACTTGTTGGTTCAAATAATTAGCTGCCTTTTGTGCAGGTTCAGTTTTCAACCTTATACTTTTCTCCATGTAGACATCAGTAAAAGTATTAGCAATTACAGCTGCGAATTGTGGATCAGTCGCTGAGTACGTAATTTCAATAACATTGCTTTTGCTGAAAATAACGTTGAGTTTTGAGACCAATAAACGTGCAAGCCAAAGGTTAATATCACCTATGCCATCATTACTATCTTGAAATTTTTTCTGAATACTTGGGTTGTTCGTCAGACCGAGACGACGAACAACCTCCAGTGCTACAGAGTCACTTTGCAACACCTGCAATTGTGTCGCCATATAACTGTCAATCATTTGGCTCGCAAGAGAGATACCAGTGACTGGATCAACAACTTTGGTATTCAGTAAGACTTTAGTCGATGCTGTGTATTCTTTAGGTGCAAGAATGTTGTATAGCACAGTAACCGAAACCACAGAAAAAAATGTGATCAGGATGATTTTACGTCGAGCCGATAAAATAGCTATTAATTGTGAAAACGTCATTATGTGTACTCCTTAAAGCAGGCTCTCTTCAACAAATAAAACATCTTCGTCTTGTAAGCTGCCACTCAACTCAGGCTTTAGCTTTACAACCTCACCTTGCTCATTTTTACGATGTAACTTTACGGAGCGTTGTGTGCCTCGAACAGTTAAACCACCGGCTTTGGCAATTGCTTGCATTACACTCATGTTTTTGTCGATTTTATACATACCTGGGCGTTGCACTTCACCATAGATATAAACTTGGGGGGCAACTGGCACGTATATCACATCACCTGGATAGACCTGCTTGTTAATATCTGAAGATGGAGCTCTAAATAGCTGATCAATATTGATTTTTTCAGTGACTGGGGTGCCGGATACATTGGTGGTGTAGTATAAAACTTCACCGGCTGCTTCATTTGCCCCGCCAGCATGTGCAACAAAATCACTGATTTTACGTAGTCCGCCTTGAATGCCATATTTTCCAGGACGCGCTAATTGCCCAATCACAGCAACGTCACGCATGCCAACATAAATAGTTTCACCACCGCGAACAATTGCATCAAGAGATTTTCCTTGCTGGGTAATAATTTCATGCAAGTCGTACTCTGAACGCTTGTCACCTTTAATCACGGTCACGATCTCAGAGCCTTCGGGTGTAATGCCACCAGCTTCAGCAATCAAGTCTTTTACATCAGAGGGGCGAGTGACTGGGTAACGACCAGGTTTAAGTATGCCCCCCAAAATAGAGACAGACTTACTCATAAACTCCAGCACAAGAACAGATACTTGTGGGTTAGCAATAAAGCCACCTCGCTTTAGTTGCTCTGCAATGCGCTTTTCAGTTTCTATTGTCGTCAATCCACCGACTTTAACCTCGCCAATGAGCGGTAATGTTAATACGCCATCTTCTGAAACACGTGTTTCGCGTAATAGGTCGGCATCGCCATAAACAGTCACTCTTACATAATCCCCTGCCCCTAACGTATAGTCAGCATAGGAAAGTGTGCTAAATAGGGACAAAAGTAGAACTAAAAAGTAATGTATGTATCGGCTCATATATCGGGTTCTCTTCTAAAGTTTTTATGAGAAAGTAAAACTATAATGCTTTTAATATCACAGTACCTGAACTGCGTGAGGGTTTGTCATGATCAATTTATTGAGGTGCTATTAACCGACTCCGATTTATCATCGAAGGTACTGATCTGCGAAAGTTTCCTCAACCTGGCAATTTCATTGTTTAAAAACTGCTGTTGTTTCAACTCATATAATGCTTTTGAGGCATAACTTTTTGCACCATCATCCGGCATTGGGACTTCTGAAATATCAGAAATTGATTTAACAATCACTTTTGTCTTGTCGTGCGTGAATAAGAGGTCGCCGACTTTGACTTGCTTTAACTTGTCAGCCCACACGGTGGGCAGGGCATCCAGAGAAAAGTTCCCATTGACCATATTGTATTTAATATTGTGCTCGTCCAACGCAGCTTGCAATGATTTCATGTCTGAGACACTTGCTTGTAGAGACTGCATCTGAAATGCAACTGGATCATAAGGAAATATTACGTCAATGGTCGAAAAAACTTTACGATGAGCAAAGGTTTCTGGGTGATTCTCAATATACTCTGCAATCTCTCTATCATCTGGAGCTGAAAGCTTTGCTAGTTTTTTAGCAAGATAAGCTTGTGCATAAATTTGCGCCTTGGCTGAGTTGACGGCATCAATCACGTCAGGCATACGGTCGAGATTCAACTTAATCGTCTCTTGGGCCAGTAATTGCCGATCAACCATCTTAGATAAAAACTGCGCCCTGACCTGTGGATCTGTTTCGTTTGTAAGCTTCGCACTCTTAAATTCTTTATCAAACTGGTTAAAAGTGATTTCGTCACCATTCACTTTTGCGATGGGTTTAAGCGAATTCAGATCAGTTTTTTTACCATCATCACAGCCAGAGGCGATTATTACCAATGCCAAACAAAAGAATATCTTCGTATTAAATTTTATTGTTTTTATACACATGCGAATTATGAGCTTAAATTTTTAAATCTACGTTGATACTTGTTAGCGTGTCATCAAAGTCAAACTGCGCTAACGTAGAATTCCGGTTCGACTTTGTGCTTGTTAAAGAGAAGCCAATGTTTTTGATTGGACGCCAACTAATGTGGGCACCATAAGAGTGTTCTCTATCTGTTCTGCCGCTTGTGTCAAATTGACCGCGCCCATCAAAGTCTCGCTCTGACAACCTGAAGTTTAACCCCGCTTGGATTTTGTCACTAATTTCATAACTAACGGATGCAGTCGCAGCATCCGTTGTACTAAAAGTACTGTTTGCAGTCTCAAAGGCGCCCACACTGCGTGATATGCCAAGGTTGGATTTTATTTTACCAGTCCATAGCAACTCATAATTCAAGCTACCAATCCATGCTTTGTAATCACGCAATGAAAAATGATCATGTTCTCTTGCAATATGACCCAGCTTGCCGATGAGATTACTTTTTCCATTTTCGGCTAAGGAAAACTCTAGGTCATACTCATAGTCTGTAAAGCCTGTATCAAATTGCAGTAGATTATTTAATGGCCTTCCATTAACAGTACCGTCACGCTGATGTCCCATTAAGGAAATGTAACTGCCCGATGGGAAGTTATACTTTGCACCATAATCGACACCAATTCTTTCATTGCTAGCAATGGCGTTAAATGACTGGCTATTCTCAGACTTTATTTCACTATACCCGAGAATCAAGCTTAATACCTGATGCGGTGCATATTCTGCTCGGAAGGTATTTTCTGTAATGGTATTAACGTTTTTCACTGCAGACTGCAAGTCACGAAAATTAATCTGACGCTGTGTCCTTGCGGTAGATAGTACACCAGTTAAATTGGGGCTTAGTGACCAATTCCAGCCTGCGTTATAGTTGGTCGCAGCATAATCAAGAAAGTCACTTTTGTTATATTTATTATCAATATATGTTATATCCGCCATGAAGCGTTGTAGTGCATAAGCCTTATTGAAGCGAACCCCTGCCGTTGAAATGGTCGCTTGATCTGACACTTCATTCACGCTCTGCCTGAAGAGATTACTATCGTAAGTCTTATTCACAGACGCGTGTAGCTGAAATGTATCTAGTTCATCACTGAATGCACTTATCGCTGTTGCCATGCCAACAAATGCAGGCATACACCATAAAATACAGTGCGTTTTTCTTTTGGATGCTTTAAAGACGATTGTCATTCTGCTAAAGGAGGAAGTTTTAATTTTACTAAATCATTCTAACCTGATATTTAAAGATCATGCATATGTTATTAAGCTTTTAGTGATTTTTCATCACTGCATAATCTGAATCTGTAGTTAAAACAGATTTTCAAAGTATTGTGCATCATTATTATGATAATTGCATGACTTAGTAAAACTAATAAACTACCCGTTTGGCTATTGATGTCGATTGCTGTAAAGGTTTAATTTCGTTAAACTCAAAGGGGTTTAAAGAAATAAGCAAGCTATGAAAAAAACTATCAGACCGCCAATTAGAACTATCTCTGGATTATCGTCGGGGCCTCGAAGCCCGCTTTACTTCATCGAATCTATTGTAGAGCCCCTCGTATTAGTATTTTTCATGTGGGGAATTTTTATTTTTTTCGAAGATAGGATTCCTATCTCGATCTTTTTCACCTCAATACTACTGTTTTCGGTCACCTTCCCAAGTGGTGCAAAAATTCGATTGGGTTTTTGGAAAATGGTGCGGGATGTCATTTTTCAATGGGTATTGCTGGCTGGCATGGTGCTTATTTTTGCCCGTATCACTGGCTACATCACCTTATATACGCCAGAAATTGTCTATGCCTGGTTAATCGGTACGCCAATTGCACAAATTCTGGCACTTACCGCATTAAAAATGTTTTCCCCTTATTTGATTACCTTGCAAGGCCCGACCAAAAACGCAGTCATTATTGGCCTCAATGAACAAGGCCTGGCCGTCGCAAATAACTTGTTAGCCGATGAGTATAGTCGCGTTTCTGTGCTTGGATTCTTTGAGGATCGCGCCCCGGAGCGCGCACCACAAGATCATGGCTTTGAAATTTTGGGTGCACTGACGGATATTCCAGCTTACTGCAAGAACCATCAAATTCACACTATTTATATCGCGCTACCGATGTCTAGTCACCCGCGTATTTTGAAGTTGCTGGATGATTTGAAAGACACGACGGCTTCAATTTATTTTGTGCCGGACATCTTCGTCACAGATTTGATTCAGGGCCGCGTGTCTGACGTGAATGGCATTCCGGTGGTTTCGGTATGTGAAACACCTTTTACCGGCGTAGATGGCTTGATCAAACGTACAGCAGACATCTTGTTCTCATTGTTTGTGCTGATACTAATTTCACCGATTTTGATTGTAGTGGCGTTAGGCGTGAAGCTCACCTCCCCTGGCCCGATTATTTTCAAGCAACGCCGTTATGGCCTGGATGGCCAGGAAATTCTGGTCTATAAATTCCGCTCTATGACCGTGACGGAAGATGGCGTCACTGTGACGCAAGCGACTAAAAACGACCAGCGTATTACTCCACTAGGGGCTTTCTTACGCAAGTCATCACTGGACGAGCTGCCGCAGTTTATCAACGTGTTGCAAGGACGCATGAGTGTGGTTGGCCCACGCCCGCATGCGGTGGCGCATAACGAAGAGTACCGTAAGCTGATTAAAGGCTATATGGTGCGCCACAAGGTGAAGCCAGGCATTACCGGCTGGGCGCAGGTCAACGGCTTTCGTGGCGAGACCGACACGCTGGAGAAAATGGAGCAACGCGTACACTATGACCTGGAATATTTGCGTAACTGGAGCCCACGCCTGGATATGTTGATTGTGGCTAAAACAGCCTGGTTAACCGTTGTTGGCCAGGATGGCGCTTACTAAATAGTGCAACGACGAACAGCAGTCACTGCAGAGACTGCTGCTTTGCCCCATTAATCGCTGCCAAACAAGTCACGGGTATACACTTTGTCCACCACATCAGCCAATTCTTTGGCTTGCCTGTTGGCAATAATGACATCCGACATCTGCTTGAACTGATTGATATCTTTAACCACTTTAGAGTTAAAGAATTCAGCCTCTTCCAGCACCGGCTCATACACGACCACTTCGATACCGCGTGCCTTGAGACGCTTCATGATGCCTTGAATGGACGAAGCACGGAAATTATCAGAGCCTGCCTTCATGATCAGGCGGTAAATCCCCACCACTTTCGGATTCTTTTTAATCACGCTCATGGCGACGAAGTCTTTACGCGTGGTATTCGCATCCACAATCGCATTAATCAGGTTTTGCGGCACTTGTGAGTAGTTCGCCAGTAACTGTTTGGTGTCTTTAGGCAAACAGTAACCGCCATAACCAAAGGATGGGTTGTTGTAATGATTGCCAATACGTGGATCCATACACACACCTTCAATAATCTGGCGTGTATTGAGGCCATGTGTCTCGGCGTAGGTATCCAGCTCGTTAAAGTAGGCCACACGCATGGCGAGGAAAGTATTCGCGAACAGCTTGATGGCTTCAGCTTCTGAGCTATTGGTCAGTAGAATGGCCGCATCCGGCTTCAGGCAGTTGTCTTTGAGCAAGTTGGCAAATTTCTGCGCACGCTCAGAAACCTCGCCGACGACAATGCGTGAAGGATACAGGTTGTCGTAAAGTGCTTTGCCTTCGCGCAAAAACTCAGGGGAAAAAATCAGGTTATTGCAATTGAGTTCGGCACGGATCTTTTCGGTATAACCGACAGGAATGGTGGATTTGATCACCATCACTGCATCAGGGTTAATGGCCATGACATCTTTAATTACCGCCTCAACAGATTTCGTGTTGAAGTAATTGGTTTCAGCGTCGTAATCGGTCGGGGTAGCAATCACCACAAACTCAGCATTGGTATAGGCCTCGTTTTTATCGGTGGTTGCTTTAAAGTTTAAGGTTTTGTTGGCTAAAAAATCTTCAATTTCATGGTCAACAATCGGTGAAACCTTTTGATTTAATAAAGCTACCTTTTGGGGAATAATATCCAAGGCGACTACTTCATTTTTTTGCGCTAACAAAACCGCAAGTGACAAGCCTACATAACCGGTACCGGCAATAGCAATTTTCATCAAGACAACTCACAAAAAATTAACAATAAAAGCTTCATGGGCATTAACCAACAAGAAAATTATTTATAAATAATGACAATACCAAATATTGATGCATTGCAGTGAGGTTCTTTTTTTAGGTGGCCGTATGTAATGTCATGGCAATCAACATTTGCTCTACCCAATCTATACGCAAGCAATCCAGCACATGCACATCATCCATGCCGCGTAGCCAGGTGAGTTGGCGTTTGGCAAGCTGGCGGGTGGCGTAAACGCCATGCTCGCCCAGTGTTGGCAGGTCAATTTCACCGTTGAGGTATTGCAAGGCCTGGCGGTAACCGACGCAGCGCATGCTGGGGCTATCGGCATTGAGTTGCGGGTATTCAACCAACAACCTTTTTACCTCATCAATAAAACCGTGTTTGAGCATGAGTTGAAAGCGTTCGGCAATGCGTTGATGCAAGACGCTACGGTCACTCGGCATCAAGGCGAGTTTGAGGATATTAAACGGCAGCGATACTTTTTGCGATTGCGCGCGCAATATGCTCATGGGTTTGCCGCTAATGCGGTAAACCTCTAATGCGCGCTCTATGCGCTGGGAGTCAGTGGTATGTATCTTGGCGGCAACGGCAGGGTCGATACTGGCTAATTGTGCATGCATTGCAGGCCAGCCTAGTGCGTTGGCCTCCGCTTCAATCTGGGCGCGGATGGCTGCATCGGCTTCTGGCAAGTCGCTCAGGCCATGCTGCAAGGCATTGAAATACAGCATGGTGCCACCGACCAGCACCGGGATGCGGCCATTTGCGGTCGCCGCATGCATCAGCGCCAAGGCGTCTTTGGCAAATTGGGCTGCTGAATATTGTTCCAGCGGTGAAATAAGGTCGATCAAGTGATGCGGTGCCTGGCGCAAGGTCTCGGCATCAGGTTTGGCCGTGCCTATATCCATGCCGCGATAGACCAGCGCGGAGTCGACACTGATAATCTCAACTGGGAAGCGCTGGGCCAACGCGATGGTCGCGGCAGTTTTACCGCTGGCGGTGGGGCCCATCAAAAAGATTGCCGGTGGCAAACCGGCATGTTGGTTGATACTCATACAGTTAAAACAGGGCTAACAAAAATAATGACGCTGAAAAACTCAAATTAATCGTATTTGACGTAACTGAATCGCAGGTCACTCTGTGGCGTGCCTTCTAGCGCAGAGCCCGCTTGTAGCTGTGGCTGCCACTGTACGACCTCTTCAATCTTGCGCGCCAGTTCGATATCTTTCATGGTAATGCCTTTGGCGCTGTGTGTGCACAGTTTGACAATGACGAAGGCATAAGACACGGTTAAATCCGGATGATGCCAGGCAGCCTCGGCCAGGTGACCAACAGTATTGACGACCATCAGCGTGCCCTTCCAGCTATTGGTTTTGTACTTTCGGCGGATCCAGCCATCCTCATACACCCAGTGCGGTAAAGACTCGGCAAAATGTTGTTGAATTTCCTGCTCGGTGAGTACCTGATCGGTCATAACGCCCTCCTGACTTAGGCTACGAAAACTTTATAAGCTTTATAGTATACCTCAGCTCAATATCTCAGTTCGCCGCTGGGCTTAAAATGCTGCTGGTTGACTTTCACGCAGCAATAACAGCATGGCGGTAATCACCGTCAGGTCGGCACTGGTGCCGGGATTAATACGCGCTTGTTTGAGTGACTGATCCCATTTGAGCAAATCGGGCATGTAGTGCTTTGGATTTTCCAAGGCGATAAAAGCCTGGTAATGCACGCTAGCCGCCTGTTGTACTTCCGCCGCCTTGGCCTCACCATATTTTCTGGCGATATGGCTATCTGGCACACTGGAGAGCCAATATAAATAGACAGCGGTCAGTGCCCAGGCAGGCCGTTGCCAGCGCTGGTAACCATCTGTGTAGAGCGGCATGGCGGCCGAGAAAATGCTGGCATAGCCATCCACATACTGGCGGGCGACCATGTCATGTGCGCTGGCTAGCTGCATGGCTTGGAGCAAAGTGATTTGTGGCGATTGGGCAACGTCATGTTCGTCGCGCTGCCCCATGCCCGCCGGGCTGACCAGGCGGATACCTTGATAAACCAGCGCCGCGTCGTCCACGGTTGTTTGTTGCAGCACCTGCGGTAACGCAACAGCCAGTGATTGCTGGGGATATTGCAGGCAGGCCTGCACTACGGGCGCAGCAAGCAATACCATGCCTAAATTAGTGTTACAGCCCACTTTGGCATGCGTCGCCTGCAAGGCCTGCAAAATACGTTGACCCAGTGTGCGGCTGCCATATAACAGATCGTCACATAATGCAGGTGCCGAGGCTTCTGCGCTATGGATAAAATCCTGCACCAGCATGCCATGACCATCGGCAAAGATATGCACATTGCCAGGCTTGAGTGCTTCCAGCTCAGCCAGGCAGGCTTGCAGATAGGCCTGTTGCAGTAAACCACTCATGCGTGGCCCTCCGCAACATCGGCTAATTGCAATAAATCATTCACCAATACATCGGCAATTTCAAAATTGGTAATACTTTGCAAGCCACGCCAGGCTGGGATGCTGTTCACTTCAATCACCCACAACTTGCCATGTTGATCACGCATGACATCCACCCCTGCATAATCAATGCCAACGGCCTGTGCGGCTTTAACGCCAATCTCGGCGACATCTACCTCATCGCATGTGCTGCACCGTGCGCCACGCGCTACGTTATGCAACCAGCTATCGCCCTGGCGTTTCATGACCGCAATAGGTTCGCCGCGTACGACAAAGACACGGTAATCATGCTGATAAGGACCACAGTCAATTTTTTCTTGCAGATAAAAAACGCCATCGACAAACTGGTCTTGCGGTAACGCAAACTGTGCGCGCGTTTCAATCAGGCGCACGCCTTTGCCTTGCGAACCAAACAGCGGCTTGATGACTAATGCTTTGCCAGCATCGAGTGCCTGCTGCATGATGGCGTGTGCCGCGTCACGGTGCTCACACACCCAGGTATCAGGCGTAGCCACGCCCTGCTCAGCCAGCAACTGGCTGGTCAAGCCTTTATCTACCGTGGTTTCAATGGCACGCGCATGGTTGTAAATGGTCATGCCCTGGCGTTGCAAGGTGTGTAACAGGTTCATGCGGGTGATAATCTGCTGCGTGGTGCCAGCGGCGACACCGCGTACAAATGCCATCGGCGCAGGCTGCGCCAGGTCGGGAATATGTACGTTGACCTGCTGCTGAACAATGCTGATATGGCAACTGTCGAGTGACACCATGTGTGCTTGCCAGCCGCGGCGTGCAAATGCCTGCGCCAGGCTTTGGCCATGCCAGCCGCCCGCTTGGGCGACTTCGTCGGTAAAAATAGGAACAACTTGCATGATGAAAATGACTGCGTTGGCGAATAACAGCGTTACGCGGTACTCGAAATCCTCATGTACTCAATGTACATTCCGGTTTCTGCGTTCCGTGCGCCTTGTTCTTCATCCCACTCGTACATTTTAATTGAATAATTACGTTAAAACTATCCACCAAATGATTGATTCAAAAGGTCTTCATTGAATTTTCCGGCAAAGAATGTTTTACCAGACTTGAGGTTGCTCACACTGACTTTGGCAGGTGAAAACAGCATAGGATCAATCTGGTAAAAGTCCATATTCACCGCTTTAAATACTTCAGCAAATGGGCGGCCGTAGTCTTTAGAGGAGGAAGAAGGTAATTGTTGTGCCAGTTGCTCGGCAGCCGCGTCATCTGTATTGACGAACAACTGCACGAAACCACCGAACAAAATGGCATCGTTGGTGCGGCCCATGCCGACAATGAAGTCTGGCGATGGCGCAGGAATAGGCGCAACACCGTAGCCATCAACAATGGCATTCAAGTCAAAATGCAAGGTATGGCATTTGTGCAAGGCAACTTCCAGCACGCGCGCGGTCACTTGCAATGATCCGGCCACGCTGCGGGTCGGTGTCAGAATAAAGGTCAGCTTATTGGCTGGCAAACCGGTATCGCGGGCGACCTTCTCAATCACTTGTACAGGCGGCACTTTATCGGTTTCCAGCACCAGGGCGGTCTGCTCGCCTTTGTCGCTATAGTTGATGTCTTTAAATACCTCTTCACGCTGCGCAATCGCGCGTGCTGGGCCGCTACCCAGGGAGAAAAACTTTTCGTGCGACAATGCCCAGCCTGCGTATTGGCTGCCTAAACAGGCAATCACGGGCTGCTTGGCTGTCACCACGACACTCAGTGGCCAATTGGCAAACTGTGGTACATGGCGCAAGGCGACGCTCCCTAAGCCGCCCATGCAAATCTCGGCAATAATACGGCCCGCTTCCAGCCCGCCCGGTGCCTGAATACCAGCATCAACGATAGTTGCGCCGCTTTCATGTGTAGAGACTGCACAGCCTAGCGCTGGCGCATTAGCAATCAGCTCGGCCACCAGCGGCGCGCTGTATTGTTGTACGCTAATGGATGTTGAATTCGATGTTGTCACAGACATAAGTCCCCCATAATTTCTCTAATCGTGTTTTTTTATCCAGCAAAGCCTGTTGCACTTCGCGGTCTGTTTGCCCTTCTGCATAGATACTGCAAATGGGCTGCCCGGCAGTGATATTGCCTACGCCAGGCCTGTCTTCCAGCCAGTCTGGAAAGCTTAACTGGCCGACATCTATTGTTTGTCTTGCATACATAATGCAATGACTGGCAACATTTTTTTGTGGCTGCAATACTGGCACCGCTTCATTCAGGCAACTGGCCAGATGCGCCTGCATGAGTGGCTGCCCCATATATAAACGCATACTGGCGCTTAATCTTGGGTTAACTTCAATGACATGCAATCTGCCTTCATGCCAAATTGCATCAATACTATTGATGCCAACCAAACCCAATGCTGGCACCATTGCCTGCAATAACGTATTTACGGCGACATGCAAGCAATCATCATGCAGGCGTATGGCCCCTGCATAAACATAGCTACCTGCACGCTGCCTGAGAGTATGCACGCCTATCAAGGTCGCAGACTGCGCATGCGCTAAAAACAGGATGCCTATCGCCTGCCCTGGCTGCAATGCTTGCCAGTAACCGTGTTCCACTTCGCCCATCTCAGGTTGCCAGTGTTGTACATGACTACCACCGCACTGGCCTGCCTGCTTATACAGCCACTGCCCCGTTGCTGGTTGAGTGGCCGCAATGGGCGGCGATTGCACCCTGAGTGCATCACAACATGCTTTTAGCCATTGCGGATTTTTCACACGACCAACGGTTTCGGGCAGATTGCCGAGTACAACATAACGCTCAAACAATGCGTGGTAACTTGCCAGATCCGCTTCAAACCCTGAGCCGACCAATACAGCCTCGGGTTGGAAAGCATCCAGCGCGGCAAACAACCCTGCCCTGTTATCGCCAGGCGGCTGTTCACACAGGCCTGGCCATTGATATACAGCTTGTGCGGCTTGCCGCGTATCCGCATCAGCAAATGCATCCACGGCTAATACGCTAAATCCTTCTTGTTGCGCGATCTGAGTATAGATGCGCGCACTGTGAGACAAGATCGCCAGCCGCAAGAATCACCTTATTCTACGTGCGCACAGGCATATTCATACGCCTGATGGTAATCAATATGCATAGGGCTTTCGCTTTGCAGCATTTGCTCCAGCAATTTATTCTGTGTCACATACTTCAATTGACCGATGGCCAAAGCGCCAAATCCAGCCACTTGTGTGCCCTCAATCATGCCGCCATTAGAGAAGGTATCCACGCCCTCAATGCCGGAGGGTGGCACCGCGTTAACATCAGCCACAACCTTGAGGGTTTTGGAGTTGGCAAACTGGGAAACCTCCAGCACGCGAATACCCGCCGGTGTGGCGCACAATGCAACGGTAGCTTCATTTAAGACGGCAATTTTGGCGGCTTCTGTGCTGCCATCCACCACTTGCAATTTCACATCATAACTGCTGGATAATTTATCCACATAGGCTTGCATGCTTTCTACACCAGCATGCGCCACCATAAACACGGTAGACCCCTGGCGGGCTGCAATCAATGCCGCCGTAGAGCCCACAGTACCACTGGCACCAAAAATGGCGACTTTTTCTTTGCCCAGGCCGCTGCCCGACTTTTGCAAATAGAAATCGACCTTGGCCAGCATGGCAGCGGCTGTCGTGAATGCGCCCGAAGGATCAGAAAACGTGTGGCATTCAAATGGCTTGAACATGGCGCTGCGCGCCTGTTTCTGCATTTCTAGGGCGACCTGGATATCACGGCCACCAAAGAATAAGGCCTGTTGCTTTAAACCACTCGGACTGCGGGAGAAAATCGCATCTTGTGTCAATGCAACGATTTCATTCAAGGTCACATCGGTGTAAGAAATAATTTTTTCGTAGCCGGCATCAAAGGCCATATTCACATCAAATGGACTGGCATTTTTTGCGGCTGTAAACAAATGCATAATACTGGTTTTTTTCATTATTCCCCCCGGAACCGTTCGTTAATCATACCTTCAGCCAATATACACACTTCCAGCGCAGTTCAAAATAAAGAGTAGACCGTGAAAATCATAACTTTTCAAAATTATCTTAAAAAGTTTTAATTTGCCACATCCTCTATCTTAATCTTCTATGTGGATATGTGCAGGCTGGTTTACAGCTGCAGTGACCAGAAAGCTGAGCGTGGTTTGCGCAACATATTCGTTAAGCAATTGCATCTGCATGGCGACCGCCTCGGCACGCGATGGCAATAGCACAAAGCCGGTTGGCCCCCATGAGGTTTGCCCAACACCTGTATAACCCTGCTGCTGCAATATGTGCAGAATGCGGGCAACGGCCTGACTGGTATAAGGGCCGCCTTGTGCAGGTGCAAAGTACTCAGCGTTGTAGGCTTGCAACGCACCAATAAACTGGCTGAATGCAGCAAAGTCCTGCTCGATTAACGCTGGCAGGCCCTGGCTCAATAATTGTTGCTGTATCGCTTGCGTCGCGGCCAAGGATTGCGGCGCCAACTGCTTGAATGCGGTTTTCTCGCCTTGACCATGCAGGCCATCACGGCTGTGATCCATAATCAGTAAAAAGTGCCAGTCGGCAGGAAATGCATGGCGCGCCAGCATGGGCGGTACAGTCGTTTGCGACCCACGACCACCATCAACCACTAAACCGCCATGTTCAAACGTGGCTATGCCTATGCCTGAGCGGGCGCCACGCTGGTGAATTGCGGCAATCGCGCTTGCTGCGACTGGCCTATCAAATAAGCTGTTGACCGCAGCCCCCAGGGCCAGAGCCATTTGTGTGCCTGAACCCAAACCGCCATGGCGCGGAACAGCCTGTTGAATGGCCACGTTCAGCTCGGCGTGTATTTCACAGGCAGCCAAATGGCGTTGCAATATGGCCGATGCCCATGGGTCCAGCGTTTGCTGCTGCGGGCCTTGGCTGAGGCTTAATGAGGTTTGAAAGGCATCAATCGCGACGCCGACACTACCAAACTGACGTTGAGTCTCTCGACTCAAGTTGAAAAAACCGAGATGTAGGCGACCATAAGTGGTCACACTGACCGTGCGCTCTGCGGGAATCACTGCATTCATGGCGTTTTATTATATTGATGCTAAAAAAAATGAATTGCCACCCTCACGGCGACGTGACATTAAAACATGATTTTGGCATAATGACCGCTATAAAAGTCATTCTGTAATCAGACGATGTCCGGCAAACAGCCTCTATTTATCGAATTCAATCCGTTGCATTCCGCGATAGATTACCACCAGTTTTAAATAATTAAGGGTTTTATATGGTAAGTCATGTTATTCCATTTGAGAATCTACGAAACACTGATGTACCGTCCGTAGGGGGCAAAAATGCTTCCCTAGGCGAAATGATTTCTCAACTCACAGCCAAGGGCGTACGCGTACCTACCGGTTTTGCGACCACCGCAGATGCTTATCGTGAGTTTTTGGCGCAAGGTGGATTAAACAAAAAAATCAACGACTTGCTTGATAAGCTGAATGCAGACGACACCCAGGAATTGGCCCGTGTTGGTTCACAAATCCGCCAGTGGATTATGGAAGCCGAGTTTCCACAAACCCTGCAGACGGCGATTGCTGAAAACTATGCCAAGCTGATTGAAAGATCAGCACAAGGCACGACTTTCGCGGTGCGTTCATCTGCCACGGCAGAGGACTTGCCAGATGCTTCTTTCGCGGGTCAGCAAGAGTCTTTCCTGAATATTCACGGCCTGGAAAACATCAACCACGCCATTAAAGAAGTATTTGCTTCTTTATATAACGACCGTGCAATCTCCTACCGTGTGCATAAAGGCTTTGTGCATGCTGATGTGGCTTTGTCCGCAGGCGTGCAACAGATGGTGCGCTCAGACATTGGCTGTGCCGGTGTGATGTTTACCATTGATACTGAATCTGGTCACCGTGATGTGGCGTTCATCACCTCTTCTTATGGTTTAGGTGAAACCGTGGTGCAAGGTGCCGTGAACCCGGATGAGTTCTATGTACACAAACCATTGCTGGCGCAAGGTAAACCAGCGATTGTGCGCCGTACCATGGGTTCAAAACTGATCAAAATGATCTTTTCTGATGCGACCCAGGCCGGCAAATCTACGCATACTGTTGACGTGGATGCTGCAGAAAGCAACCGTTACTCACTGACGGATGCAGACATTCTGGAGTTGGCTGGCTACGCCATGACGATTGAGCAACATTACGGTTGCCCAATGGATATTGAGTGGGGTAAAAACGGCCTGGATAACAAGCTGTACATCCTGCAAGCGCGTCCTGAGACCGTAAAATCGCAAGAAGCGGCTAAAAACGTGACTGAAACATTTAAACTGCAAAAGCACTCTTCAGTGCCTGTGGTTGCCGGCCGTGCCGTGACACAAAAAGTAGGCGTTGGCCCAGTGCGTATTGTGCTGGATCCGGCTGACATGCATGAAGTGCAGCCAGGCGACGTACTGGTGGCTGACATGACAGACCCGAACTGGGAGCCAGTGATGAAGCGTGCTAGCGCATTAGTCACCAACCGCGGCGGCCGTACCTGCCACGCAGCGATTATTGCTCGTGAACTGGGCATTCCGGCGATTGTCGGCTCAGTCAATGCAACAGATTTGCTGCGTGACGGCGAGATGGTGACCGTGTCTTGTGCTGAAGGTGAAACTGGTTTTGTTTACCATGGCGCCCTGGACTTCGAAGTGTCTACGCAATCGAATAGCGCACTGGACAAACCACCGTGCAAGATCATGATGAACGTTGGCAACCCTGACATGGCATTTACTTTTGCCCAGACACCAAACGACGGTGTCGGTCTGGCACGTTTGGAGTTTGTGATTAACAACATGGTTGGCATTCACCCGAAAGCCATCTTGAACGTTGATGCCATGCCAACAGCCATGCAAGCGACGATCAGAAACCGTGCACGTGGTTATGCCAGTCCAAAACAGTTTTATATTGATAAAGTGACTGAAGGTGTCGCGACCATTGCGGCGGCTTTCTATCCAAAACCAGTGATCGTGCGTACCTCAGACTTTAAGTCTAACGAGTACAAAAAATTGATTGGTGGTGAGATTTACGAACCGGATGAAGAAAACCCGATGATCGGCTTCCGTGGTGCTGCACGTTACATGGCTGAAGACTTTAAAGAGTGCTTTGCCATGGAATGCCAGGCCATGAAAAAAGTACGTGATGAACTGGGTTTGACCAACGTTGAGTTGATGATTCCATTCGTACGTACGCTGGAAGAAGCGCGTGCCGTGACTGAAATCATGGCAGCAAACGGCCTCAAACGCGGTGAAAATGGCCTGCGCCTGATCATGATGTGTGAAATCCCGGCAAATGCCCTGCTGGCTGAACAGTTCCTGGAATACTTCGATGGTTTCTCTATCGGTTCTAACGACCTGACACAGCTGACATTGGGGATGGACCGTGACTCTGGCATTCTGGCAGACGGTTTTGACGAGCGTAATGATGCGGTGAAAGTATTGCTGAAAATGGCAATCAACACCTGTAACCGCCTGGGTAAATACGTTGGTATTTGTGGTCAGGGTCCTTCTGACCATGAGGACTTTGCCGAGTGGCTGGTAGCTGAGGGCATCCAATCCGTGTCACTAAACCCTGACACCGTGGTTGCTACCTGGCAGCGTTTGACCAAAAAATAAACCCAAGGAAGTCAGCCTAAGCACATACACTTGGGCCGTCAACTTTAGCAACTCACTCAAGGCGTTATGATGAATCACCGTTCTGTTTTTATTATTTCTGATGGCACGGGGATTACAGCTGGCGCCTTGAGCAAATTGCTGGAACATTTTCCGAATACCAAGTTCACCACCACTCGCCTGCCGTTTACGGACAATGACGAGAAGGTGCAGGCAGCTTTTGAGCATATCCAGAAGGTTGCTGATCAAGATGGTATTCGCCCGATTGTGATCATGTCCGTCGGCAACGGCGAGCATCGCAATCATCTAAAACAGGCTAATGCCTACTTTATTGATTTATTCCACCGCTTTATCTACCCATTGGGCTCAGAACTTAACCAGGAGCCACTCACAGGTGCCAGTATCGCCTATAGTGCCATGGGCAATAGCTACTCTGAGCGCATGGAAGCGATTAATTTCACGCTGAATCATGATGATGGCATGACCAATACCGGCCTCGACGAAGCTGAAGTGATCCTGATCGGTGTTTCCCGCTGCGGCAAGACACCAACCAGCATCTACCTGGCCATGCAGTTTGGCATCAAAGCCGCCAACTACCCGCTGATTCCAGAAGATTTTGAACGTGGCGCCTTACCGGCTGCCTTGCAAAAAAACATCGACAAGATTTTCGGCCTGACCATCAAACCTGAGCGTTTGCACTCTGTGCGCAACGAACGTCGTCCGGATAGTTTTTATGCTTCACTGGATAACTGCCGCAAGGAAATTGAAATTGCAGAAGGCATGATGCGCAGTGCAGGCATCCCCTGGGCGGACTCGACTAGTCGTTCAATTGAAGAGCTTTCTGCATTGATCCTGCAAAAAATTCGCCAGCGCTAAGGCTGGCGTTTTTAATCTGTTGACAGGCGCTCGGCGCCTGACCTACCGCGCAATCACTACGCAGCCATCGCCATTTCACGCATTGGCGCTGCAGTGACTCGTTCTGTCTGTGGCTTCAGCATGTCGCCACGCCAAAAGTAATAAAACTCACGACACACACTGAGGAAGCTGTGCTGCGAACCCAGCGCATTAAACAATGGCAGATTTCTATCCACCATCTGGCGGTAACTATGTGATTGCTTGTGCGAAATATGTCGTAGCGACAGCAGCAGGCATTTTGCCATGCGCATGCGCTCTTTAAATACCGCTGGTTCAAATCCGCGAACCAGAGTCACTTGTTCAAACGCATCCATGACCTGCGTTTCGTGACGGGTCATCGACGTTTTGTCCAGATCATACCAATGCTTGAATAATTCGTCCTGTGTGACCATCGCCACCGGTGTGCTGCCATTGAATACTTTAGCCTGGCTCATTGCCGCAATCGCTTTGATATCGCGTACCCAGAATGAGAAAAACTCGCGAATCACAGGCAGAATGCTTGGAATTTCCGCAGGATCAATACTGGCAATAAAACGATCAACCGCATGTCGATAGTGGCTACCATCACAGGGAATGTCTTTGAGGAAAGCGCTGACACGAATAATGATGAACTCGCGCTGTACCAGCACACGCTCACTCACGCCCTGCCCGGTCAGCAACTTAACGTAAGCTTTTTGTGCTTCTTCTTCTCTGTTCATTTCCATGATGGACTCCCCTTGTCGATTCTGAATAATGTCCTGCAAGCTGGCAGGCATTGACAGCTTTATATTAAAACAGGCAGGCGACGTTCAAACATGTAATGAAATCGGTAAATGCCCCATATTTCGGGGCTTGTGCTTAATGGGTGCTCATGACAGCAGGCGTTTGGGTTTGCGCGCTAACAGCAGCAACAGGCTACTCAGCAAGGTCATCACCAGCATGGCGGCCGCTAAGGTTAACGTAGAATGCCAGACCAAAGGCACAATCAATGCTGAACTCAAGGTTGAGCATAGCATTTGCATAAATGCCTGCGCTGAGGCGGCAGTACCGCGTAGCGTTGGATAGCAATCAAGCGCCGCAATCGACAAGACAGGCATGGCTGCAGCCATGCCGACATTAAACAAGGCAATCGGTAAAATGGCCAGCCACCAGTCGCTATGCATGGTCGTACTCGCCCACCACTGCACGCCGACATTACAGCTGGCGATCAATACCATCCAGGCGAATGCCCAGTGCAGAATGCGCGCTGGCGCTACCTTACCCGCCGTATGGCGTGAGATCCAAGAGCCCAGCATCATGCCAGTCACGGTAGGAATAAACAGATAGCCGAATTGCTGGCTATTTAAATGCAAGTGCTTGACCAGAAACACCGGACTGGCCAGCACATAAATAAAAAATGCAGAAAAATTCAGGCCCAGGCACGCAATGAGGCCAAGGAACACCTTATGCTTAAGCATCCTGCCGTAAGTAGCGACGATTCCTGGCACAGAGAAAACGATACGCTTTTCCGGCGTCATGGTTTCCGGCAGGTAGCGCACAGCCATCCATAATGCAATCGCGGCATAGATGGCCAAGAAAATAAAAATGGCTTGCCAGTGTATGCCCAGCAGCACGCCGCCTAAAATCGGTGCCACTGCCGGGGCAATGCCGAACAGTAATTGTACGGTCGCCATGACCCGTTGCGCCTGCGCGCCAGAAAACAAGTCACGCACCATGGCGCGGGCGACCGTATTGCCCGCCCCGCCACTCACGCCTTGCAATGCCCGGAACAGCCATAAGGTCTGCACATTAGGCGCAAACGCACAGCCCAGACTGGCCAGTGCAAAAATAGCCAGGCCCCATTTAATGGTGGTGATGCGCCCGATGGCATCTGAAATGGCGCCATGACACAATGTCATCACGGCATAGGGCAACAAATACAAGGTCAGGCTTTGCTGGATCGCCAGTTCATCGGTGCCAAATTCAGCAGCCATCACGTGGAATGCAGGCAGATAGGTGTCAATCGCAAATGGCGCTAAAGCAGCCAGCCCAGCCAAGACCAGCACCAGGGTAGAAGAACGGAATTTCAACATGAACAACCTTGTAAAAAAGCAAAGGTGCCCTCAGGCACCTTTAAGATTATAAGCCACAATGTCTGCCGTTGGCAGCTTCAAGGCAGCGCATGAAACTGTTCGATTCTTTCCTTATCGCCTTCGACATATTTTTTGGAGTTTTTGTCCGTTCTGAAAATGATGGGTTGCTCGCGTACCAAGGGATTTTGCGAGTTTACCAAGGCTTCATCAATCAAATGCCGGTTCGGGGATTTGGTACATACCGGATCTGCCATTTCAGCATCCCCACTCAGCAAATAGGATTGGCAACGACAACCGCCCAAATCATTTTCTTTTTCATCGCAGCTACGGCAAGGCTCTTTCATCCACTCCATGCCGCGGTATTTGGTAAACGCTGGCGACTCTTTCCAGGCCCACTCCAGGCCATTTTCACGCACATTCGGGAACGTCATGCCTGGTAATACGCGTGCAGAGTGGCATGGCAATACGTCGCCATTCGCCGTCACGATCATAAAGACCTCGCCCCAGCCATTCATGCATTTCTTCGGCCGGTCAGCAAAGTAATCGGGGACAACAAAGAACACCTTCATTTTATTGCCTACACGTTCCCTGAACGCATTGGTGGCTGCTTCCGCACGATCCAACTGTTCGCGGGTAGGCATCAGTTGATCACGGTTGACCAGGCTCCAGCCGTAATACTGTGTATTGGCCAGTTCAACATAATCAGCGCCCAAAGCCTCGGCCATTTCCAGGATTTTGCCAACCTGGTCAATGTTGTAACGGTGTATCACTACATTCAACACCATTGGGTAGCCATGCGATTTGATCATGGCCGCCACTTTTTTCTTTAACTCGAAGGTGCGCGTATTGGTAATGAAATTGCTGATATCTTCGGTCACATCGTGCATGGAGAGCTGGATGTGATCGAGGCCACCTTCTTTAAAGGCCTGGATACGCTTTTCAGTCAGCCCTACACCCGAAGTGATCAGGTTGCTGTAATAGCCCAGCTTGTGCGCTTCAGCGACAATCTCTTCAATATCGTCACGCAACAATGGCTCGCCACCAGAAATCCCCAACTGGATGGCGCCCATTTTACGGGCGTCACGCAAGGCGCTGATCCATTGCTCAGTGCTTAATTCATTTTTGGTGTGCTTGTCATAATCGGTCGGGTTATAACAAAACGCACAATGTAGCGGGCAGCGATAAGTGACCTCAGCCAGTAACCATAGAGGCTGTTTCTGGGTAACGCTTGCTGCAACACCATTATTTAACTGTGCCATGACGCCCTCGTTTCAGGTTAATTCAACTTGCGTAACCAGGCTTTACCCACTGCCAGGTCAAACATGCCTAAAATATCGCTCTCAATGTCTTCGGCATCTGGAAAAGTTGTTTTTAAATCAGCCACAATATCCCCCACACTTGCTTTGCCATCCACGCGCTTAAGAATCTCGCCAGCGCCACCATGCAACTTGACCATGCCTTCAGGAAACAGGATGACATAGCTTTGCTGCGCCTCTTCCCATTGAAAGCGATGGTGTAAGGCGATCGCATAAATGTCCGCGTGTTGAATATTGTTTTCCATATGTCTACTTTCTAATGCGCTGACTGGTCTGTTACTTAGTTTTCAATGTTGATCACCGGCTGCCGCAGATAATCACGACCTTCGATTTTAATCTCTGTCGAAGCCAGCATGATGGAATCTGCAATGACCCACAATACATTCAGTTTGAATTGCAGGATTTCCAGCGCCTTCAGCTGCATCTCGCGTGAGGTGCTGAAATAATCCAGCGTGACACTTAAGCCCTGCTCGACATCTCTGCGTGCTTCCGTCAGGCGTTTTTTAAAGTACATCAGGCCTTCTTCTTTCACCCATGGATACATGCTGGGCCAGGAGCTGATACGTTGCTGATGGATATGTGGCGCAAACAACTCTGTCAGGCTGGAGCAAACGCTCTCTTGCCAAGGGCGCTGTTTGGCAAAGTTAATATAGGCATCCACGGCAAAACGCACACCAGGCGAAACCAGTTCCAGGCTAGTTACTTGCTCACGGGTCAGGCCAACGGCTTCGCCGAGCTTAATCCAGGCCTCAATGCCGCCAATCTGGTCATCCACACCATCATGATCGGTAATGCGGACTATCCATTGTTTACGTACTTCCTTGTCCGGGCAATTGGATAAAATTGCCGCATCCTTCATCGGAATCGCGATCTGGTAGTAAAAACGGTTAGCGACCCAGCATTGCAATTGTTCTTTAGTCAGTTTGCCTTCATACATCATCACGTGAAACGGATGATAAATATGGTATCCCTGCCCTTTTTGGCGAAGCTTGGCCTCGAATTCTTCACGGGTCCATGGCAACTGTGCCTGAGTCACTGCGTTCATTTTGTTCTCCTATAGAATGATGTCCATACCGTCGTACGCAACCTCAATCTTGTGTGCATCGAGTGTTGCGCGCTCAGCGGAATCTTCCCTTAAAATCGGGTTGGTATTGTTGATATGAATCAGCACTTTGCGTACCGGCTTATTCGCACCAAACTTGTCCAACTCTTCTATCATGCCGCCCGGGCCGGATTGCGGATTGTGGCCAATACTGCGTGCGGTCTTGGTCATCAGGCCCATGTCCAGCATCTCGGTATTGGTCCAGAATGTGCCATCGACCATAATGCAGTCGGCCTGATTCATTAGTGGTGGCAAATGTGGCTCAATCTCAGCCAAACCTGGTGAATACCAGCATTTTTTGCCGGTAGAAATTTCCTCAATCAACACACCGATGGTGTCACCCGGATGCGGGTCATTGCGGTGTGGTGAGTATGGCGGTGCCGCACTTTTCAATGCCACTGCAGTAAAGCGCAGATTAGGCACGCCAGGGATTTCGAAACTATGGGCGTTGCTGACATCATTGGCATCAATGGCGATTTCATGATGATTGATGCCACAGTAATGGCCGAGGATATTCAGGATCTGGTTACCTGTAGTCAGGTCTTCATAGACCATTTTCGTGCAGTAAATTTCACGCTTGACCTGACCCTCACGCAACATGAACAAGCCGGTAGTATGGTCAATTTGTGCATCAATCAGCACAATGCCCTGAATGCCGGTATCGCGTACGCCACGGCCAGGCTGTAACGGGGCAAATTCCTGAATTTGCTGCAATACGTCTGGTGAAGCGTTGAACAATACCCAGTCTACGCCATTGCTGGAGACACAAATCGATGATTGTGTGCGGCGTTTGGCCTTGATGGTGCCTTTGCGCAAGCCATCACAGTTTTGACAGTTACAGTTCCACTGCGGAAAGCCACCGCCAGCACCAGCCCCTAATACGTGTATATGCATAATCGCTCGTTATTCAATTCTATTCGTTCATGTGAGTTGCAGAGAGTTTTAAACTTCATCATACAACAATTGTTTGTGACTACTATGTGTTCATTGCAAGTCTGGCGCAAGGCGGTGTTGCAATGTCTGTTAAGTAAGACTGGCATCATACGCATGCGTTGCATGAACAGCCTGCTACTGACAATGATTCCCGGCTCATGATTTTCATGAGCACGCTGTGTACTGCATGATTGCGGACATAAAAAAGCCGCGCTCACTGGCGCGGCTTTGATTAAAACGATGGATTACTCTTCTGAAGCATGCTTTTCGCGGCGTGCTTTGACTGCCGCAGCCAGCGTTTCCAGTACCGCTACTGAGTCATCCCATCCCAGGCAGGCATCGGTAATCGACTGGCCATAACTCAGGCTACAGCCTGGTGAATGGTCCTGGCGGCCTTCGTTCAGGTGCGACTCCAGCATCACGCCGATAATGCGCGCATCGCCAGCAGACACTTGCACAGCCACATCATCTACCACAGCAATCTGATTTTTGTATTGCTTTTGACTATTGCCATGACTGCAATCGACCATCAGCACTGGCGCTAGGCCTGCATCGGCCAATTGGTCACACACGGCCGCCACGCTCTGCGCGTCGTAATTAGGGGCTTTACCACCACGCAAGATCACGTGACAGTCTTCATTGCCTTTGGTGGCAAAAATGGCCGATTCACCTTCTTTGGTCATTGATAAAAAGTGATGCGGACTGGCTGCGGTTTTAATCGCATCGATCGCCACCTTAGCGCCACCGTCAGTACCGTTTTTAAAGCCTACTGGGCAGGATAAACCCGAAGCCAGTTCACGGTGAATTTGTGACTCAGTGGTGCGTGCACCAATCGCGCCCCAGCTGACCAGGTCAGCCGTATATTGTGGTGAGACGACATCGAGGAACTCTGTGGCCGCAGGCATGCCAATTTCATTCACATCCAACAGGAATCGGCGCGCTTTTTCCAGGCCCAAATTAATGTCGTAAGTGCCATCCAGGTGTGGGTCGTTGATCAGGCCTTTCCAGCCCACCGTGGTGCGTGGCTTCTCGAAGTAAACGCGCATCACGATCAACAACTCCCCTGCCAACCGGGTGCGCACATCTAGCAGGCGCTTGGCGTACTCCATGCCGGCTTCAGTATCATGAATCGAACACGGGCCAACAATCACCAGCAAGCGGTCATCGCCCTGATGCAGGATGTGATGAATCGCAGTGCGTGTTTTGAGGATATTCTGCGTACTGACCGTGCTTTCCTGCAGGCGTGCCAACAATTCCGCCGGTTTCACCAGTGGCTTGATCTCCAGCACCCGTACATCATCGGTCGCTAATTTTTCGTATACAGTCATGACTTTAAAATCTTTTCCAGCACGTCTAAAAAGCGTGCGTTTTCGCTGAATAAACCGATGCTCACGCGCAAATAGTCCGGCATTTCGTAATTGGCGACCGGGCGCACAATGACGCCCTGCTTGAGCAAGGCCTGGTTAACCGCACTGGCGTTGGTCACCTTAAAGCTGACAAAGTTGCCGTAAGAGGGAATATAGCTCAGGCCCAGTTGCTCCAGCCCTTGTGTGATTTGCGTCATGCCAGCCTGGTTAGCGGCATAACTGCGCGCCACGAAGTCTTCATCCTGCAAGGATACGGTGGCAGCGACCTGTGCCAGGCTATTGACGTTAAATGGCTGGCGCACGCGGTTCACCAGGTCGGCCAGTGTGGCATGCATCAGGCCAAAACCGATACGCAAACCAGCCAAGCCGTAGGCCTTGGAAAAGGTACGTGAAATAATCAGGTTTTCAAACTCGGCCAGCCAGCCAATGGCCTCAGACTTGTCTACAGAAGACAAGTACTCGTCATAAGCCTCATCCAGCACTACCAGAATATGCTTGGGCACTTGCTGTAAAAAGGCTTTTAAATCAGTTTTGCTAATCAGTGTGCCAGTTGGGTTATTCGGGTTGGCGACAAAAATCAGCTTGGTTTTAGGCGTAATCGCCTTTAAAAAGCCAGGCAGGTCATGGCCAAAGTCTACTGCAGGCACTACCACGCCATTGGCGCCAACGGCTTGTGTCACCAATGGATACACCGCAAAAGCATGCTGGGAATAGATAGTTTCATCCCCGGCGCTCAGAAAAGCGCGTGCTGCCAGCTCCAGAATGTCATTTGAACCATTACCAAAAACAATCTGGGCAGGCTGTACGCCATATTTCTGGCTCACGGCATCGCGCAAGGCAAAGCTATTGCCATCCGGATAACGGGCAATTTCATAGATGGCTTCTTCGAGGGCCATTTGTGCCTTGGGACTCATGCCCAGCGGGTTTTCATTAGACGCCAGCTTGACGATATCCGCTTCATTGAGGCCCATCTCGCGGGCTAATTCACTGATGGGCTTACCACCTTGATATGGCGCAATGGCACGAATATTGGCTGGAGCTAACGCTGCTAAAGAGACAGATGACGACATAGAATGCTTTAAATAATAGCGGTTGGGTAAGAGCCCAACACTTTGAGTAAAGTGGCGCGCTCAGCAAGATCTTTCAGTGCGGCCTGTATGGCAGGTTGTTGCTGGTGGCCTTCAATATCCACAAAGAATACGTAATTCCACAAGTTTTGACGGGATGGACGCGATTCCAGTTTGGTCATGCTGACACCATGGCGCGAAAATGGCTCCAGCAACTGCAACACGGCACCAGGCTTGTTTTGTGCGCTCATCACCAGTGACGTCTTGTCCTGGCCAGAAGGCGCGACCGTATGATTGCCCACGACCAGGAAGCGTGTGGTATTTTTCGGGTCATCCTCGATATTTTCAGCCAGGATATGCAAATCAAACAGATCTGCGGCACGCTTGCTGGCAATGGCCGCGGCAAACGTTCCCTCACTCGCCACCAGCTCGTGGATCATTTGTGCGGCACGCGCGTTACTGGTCACGGCTTCACGCGCAGCATTTGGCAAATGTTTGTTTAACCACTCATGACACTGCGATAACGATTGCGCATGAGAAAATACATGGCTGATCTGGCGGATATCCTGCTGCGCGGACAACAGGCAGTGATGCACCGGTAAAGTCACCTCGCCGATGACCTGCAACGGGCTAGAAAGCAATAGATCCAGCGTAATGCCAACCGCGCCCTCAGTAGAGTTTTCCACCGGTACCACGCCATAGTCGGCCTGGCCAGCTTCTACAGTGCGGAACACTTCATCAATACTTGCGCACACCACGGCCTGACGGCCTTCGCCAAACTGCTTGAGCGCAGCTTCTTCGCTATATGTGCCCAAAGGGCCCAGAAAAGCGATTGAAAGTTCTTTTTCCAGCGCACGGCAATTAGACATGACTGCGCGAAAGATATGACTGACCGCCTCAGGCGACAATGGCCCCTGATTATCAGCTTGCAGGCGTCGAATCACTTGCGCTTCACGCTCAGGACGGTAAATAACACCATCATCTTTCAAATGTCCGATCTCGCGTGCAAGCGCTGCGCGCTCATTCACCAGCGTCAGCATCTGCGCATCAATCGCATCAATTTTGTCTCTAAATTGTTTTAATAAATCAGACATTTGAAATTAATATTTAAAGTGTTTTATGAATGACTTTTTTCGAATTCTTGCATGAATTCGACCAATGCCTGCACGCCTTCAATCGGCATGGCGTTGTAAATACTGGCACGCATGCCGCCGACAGAACGATGGCCTTTTAATTGCAACAAACCACGCGCATCTGCTGCCTTCAAAAAGGCGTCATTCAGGCTTTCGTCACGCAAACGGAAAGGGATATTCATGCGCGAGCGGTAAGCATGCTCAATGTCATTGCTATAAAACTCGGTTTGATCCAGGTAGTTGTATAACAAATTGGCTTTGGCAATATTGATTTGCTCAATCGCTTCCACGCCGCCTTGTGCCAGTAACCACTCGAACACCAGGCCAGCAATATAAATGCTGTAAGTGGGTGGCGTGTTAATCATGCTTTGGTTATCTGCTTGCGTTTTCCAGTGGAATACCGCGGGCGTTAAGGCTGACGCTTGCGCCAGCAGGTCTTCACGCACAATCACCAGGCACAAGCCTGCCGGGCCGATATTCTTTTGCGCACCGCCATAAATCACGCCATATTTGGAAACATCAATCGGGCGTGACAGGATATGTGACGACATGTCAGCCACAATCGGCACGCCATGTGTGTCAGGCACCTCCAGAAACTCGACGCCGTTGATGGTTTCATTGGTGCAGTAATGCACATAGGCCGCGTCTTTGTTCAGCTTCCAGTTTGCAAAGGCTGGCACTGTCGTAAACCCACCTGCTTCGGCACTGGCGGCGATATCAATTTGGCCGTAGGCTTTGGCATCCTCTACGCTGCGCTTGCTCCAGGAGCCAGTCACCACATAATCTGCAGACTTACCGTTAAGCAGGTTCATTGGGATAATGGCATTTTCGGCAATTGCACCGCCTTGCAAAAACAAGACCTTGTAATTGGACGGAATAGCCAGCAACTGGCGCAAATCAGCTTCGGTTTTTTCCAGGATGCTGGTGAACTCTTTGCCGCGGTGCGACATTTCCATCACGCTCATGCCTGAGCCATGCCAGTCAAGCATCTCTGCTTGCGCGCGCTCCAGCACAGGTTTAGGAAGCACTGCCGGACCGGCAGAGAAATTATAAATCTGTTTCATGCGTGTGTTTACTCTTCGCTGAGCTTATTCTTCACTGTCATCTTCGTCATCGTCAGTTTCTACAATCTTCTCCAGACCTGACAACTTCTCACCTTCACCCAGATTAATCAGGGTGACACCTTGTGCTGCACGACCCATATCGCGGATTTCTTTGACGCGGGTACGGATCAAGACGCCACCGGTGGTAATCAGCATGATTTCGTCTTCTGCCGTGACCAGGCGCGCCGCCACAGCGAGGCCGTTACGTTCACTAATCGCAATGGCTTTCACCCCTTGTGTACCGCGGCCAGAATGACGGAACTCGGATAACACGGTGCGCTTACCGTAGCCGTTTTCGGTGGCTACCAATACAGATTGTTGGTCATTTTCGGCGATCAATAAGGACAATACCTGCTGTTTAACAGCCAGTTTCATGCCGCGAACACCCCGTGTTGCGCGACCCATCGGGCGTACATCATCTTCAGTGAACCAGACAGCCTTACCGCCATTGGAAACCAGCACGATATCGTTCTGGCCATTGGTCACTTCGGCACCGATCAGGTAATCACCTTCATCCAGGTTAATGGCAATAATGCCGGACTTACGTGGGTTAGCAAACTCCGTCAGCGCTGTTTTCTTCACGGTGCCCTTGGCGGTTGCCATAAACACGTAGTGGTTCTCGTCGAACTCTTTCACCGGCAGGATAGCGTTTATCTTCTCGCCCTCTTCCAACGGGAACAGGTTCACAATCGGTTTGCCGCGGCTCACACGGCTACCTTGTGGCACTTCATACACCTTCAGCCAGTAAACACGGCCACGGCTGCTAAAGCACAGAATGTAGTCATGCGTATTGGCGACAAACATCTTGTCAATGAAGTCATCTTCTTTAGTCGCTGCCGCCTGTTTACCTCGGCCACCACGACGTTGGGCGCGGTATTCATCTAAGGGTTGTGATTTCACATAGCCGGTGTGTGATAACGTCACCACCACATCTTGCGGGGTAATCAGGTCTTCGAGTGACAAATCTTGTGTGTTTTGCTCAATCTCAGAACGACGATTGTCACCAAACTGCTTCTGGATTTCGTTCAATTCTTCGACAATAATCGCTGTCACGCGCTCTGGCTTGGCCAGGATATCCAGCAGGTCAGCGATGATGTCCATCACTTCTTTGTATTCGGTGACAATCTTGTCTTGTTCCAGGCCGGTCAGGCGTTGCAAGCGCATTTGCAGGATTTCCTGCGCTTGTACATCAGACAATCGATAGCCTTTTGGCGTCATACCAAAGTCAACCGACAAGCCCTCTGGGCGTGACGCTTCCATGGCGGCACGTTTGAGCATTTCCTCAACCACTGGCGAGTTCCAGCTGCGCGCCATCAACTCTTTTTTCGCTTCTGGTGGCGTTGGCGCAGCCTTGATGATGGCAATCATCTCATCGACGTTAGCCAGTGCGACAGCCAGGCCTTCCAGTACATGGCCGCGATCACGCGCTTTGCGCAGTTCAAACACGGTACGGCGTGTCACCACCTCGCGGCGATGGCGCAAGAAGGCTTCCAGCATCTGCTTCAGGTTAAGCAGGCGTGGCTGGCCATCCATCAAGGCCACCATGTTCATACCAAACGTGTCTTGCAGCTGTGTTTGCTTGTAGAGGTTGTTTAAAATAACCTCTGGCACTTCGCCACGCTTGAGCTCGATGACCACACGCATGCCGGACTTGTCAGACTCGTCACGCAGGTCAGAGATACCTTCAATTTTCTTCTCGTTAACCAGTTCAGCAATTTTTTCAATCAGCGTTTTCTTGTTAACCTGGTATGGCAATTCATCAATAATGATGGATTGGCGACCACCTTTTTCCAAGTCTTCAAAGTGGGTGCGGCCACGCATCACCACACGGCCACGGCCAGTGCGGTAGCCCTCTTTCACGCCTACCGTGCCATAAATAATGCCCGCCGTCGGGAAATCTGGTGCCGGGATAAACTCGATCAGCTCATCGATGCTGATTTCAGGATTTTTCAACAATGCGAAACAGGCGTTTAGCACTTCGTTCAGGTTGTGTGGCGGAATATTGGTCGCCATGCCCACCGCGATCCCCGAGCTACCGTTAATCAGCAGGTTAGGAATGCGCGTTGGCATAATCAACGGCTCTTGTTCGCTGCCGTCGTAGTTAGGGCCAAAGTCTACGGTCTCTTTTTCGATATCCGCCAACAACTCATGGGCAATTTTGGACATGCGGATTTCGGTATACCGCATCGCCGCGGCATTGTCGCCATCAACCGAACCAAAGTTACCCTGACCATCGACCAGCATGTAACGCAAAGAGAAATCCTGCGCCATACGTACGATGGTGTCATACACCGCGGTGTCACCGTGCGGGTGGTACTTACCGATCACGTCACCGACAATACGGGCAGATTTTTTATAGGGTTTGTTGTAGTCATTGGACAGCTCGTGCATGGCGAACAGCACGCGTCTGTGTACAGGCTTTAAACCATCACGCACATCGGGAAGCGCACGACCTACAATCACGCTCATGGCGTAATCGAGGTAGCTGCGACGCATCTCGTCTTCTAAGCTGATAGGCAGGGTTTCTTTAGCAAATTGATCTGGAGACTGACTCATTCTTGACCCAATTTATAGTTAAAAGTTATCACGCGATTTTAGCATATCTAGCGCAATCCGGCGCGCCTAATAGCGGCTGACAGGTCAATTGGACGAAACAGAAAGGACGTAATGATGATGCAAGCCTGCGACTCAGGTAGCATTGATGACGTACTAACGAATTATTTCTGTCAGTAGAGGTGAGGTTGACGTTTTAAAAAAGAACTCAGGAGAGCCGCGCAAACGAATGCGCGGCTTACATTAGATTAAAACTGCGTCAGCAGTAGCAAATCCGCTTTTAAATCTTCGATATGCTCCAAACCTACCGCAATCCGTACCAGGTTATCCTTGATACCCGCTTCGGCACGCGCTTCAGCACTGACGCGGCTATGGGTCGTCGTGGCCGGATGTGTAATCGTCGACTTGGCATCGCCCAAATTGGCGGTGATCGAAATCAGGCGCGTAGCATCAATCAAAGCCCATGCCGCCTCTTGCGCAGTTTCGCCTGCGCGCGGCTTGACTTCAAAAGTTACAATACCACCACCCAGGCGCTGCTGTTTTTGCGCCAGCGCATATTGCGGATGCGATGGCAAACCGGGGTAATACACTCGCGCGACGCCAGGCTGTTGCTCCAGCCATTGCGCCAAGGCCAGGGCACGTACCGCATGCGCTTCCATACGCACTTGCAAGGTTTCCAGCCCTTTAACAAACACCCAGGCATTAAAGGCACTCATGGTCACGCCAGCAGTGCGCAAAAAGGCATAGACCGGCTCAATCAGTGCCTTGCTTCCCAATACCGCCCCACCCAACACCCTGCCCTGGCCATCAATATACTTGGTGGCAGAGTGAATCACGATGTCAGCACCCAGCTTGAGCGGTTGCTGCAAGGCAGGCGTACAAAAGCAGTTATCCACCGCCAGATACGCACCCACGGCATGGGCAACCTCAGCCAGCCTGGCAATATCACCGACTTCGGTCAGCGGGTTTGAAGGGGTTTCGGCGAAAAACAGTTTGGTATTCGGCCTGGCGGCGGCTTGCCATGCATCCACGTCAGTCAGCGAAACTAGCGTCACCTCCAAGCCCCAGCGCTTGAGGATATTGGTGAACAATTGCACGGTGGTACCAAAAATACTGCGCGACGCCACAATATGGTCACCAGCACTACAAATGCCCATGATGCATGCCAGAATCGCTGACATACCACTAGCTGTGGCCACGCACTGCTCTGCGCCTTCCATTGCTGCCAGCTTATCCTGGAACATGGTCACCGTCGGGTTAGTAAAGCGTGAATAAATATTACCGGGCTCGGTGCCACCAAAACGCGCTGCCGCTTGCGCCGCATTTTTAAAGCGAAAGCTGGAATTTAAAAACAGCGCCTCTGAGTTCTCTCCAAACTCAGTGGTTATGGTGCCGGCACGCACAGCCAGCGTTTCCAAATGGTATTGATCGTTCATGATTCCTCAAACTTCTGTCCGCTAGGGACATTCCTGCACAAGCATCCTAGGCTTGAACTCTGGACAATAAAAAACCCGTTTCAGCATTGCGCTAAAACGGGTCTTTGGGGCTCTCGCTTTAGCGGTATTTATAATGCGCTCGCAAGCTGAGTTTGGCTTCGTTTAAAGTTCGCCACTCAAATCAGCGCAATTTGATTAGACGCCTTTTGCTGGCGTCTGTCAACTTTTACTCGGCACCTACCAGGTCTGTCGATAACAGATTCAAATCCATCTGAGTGGTTGAGTTAGGCGGCAATTGCTTTTTATTCATATCGCTGCGCGCAGACTCAATACGATTTAAATAAGCCGCATCAATGTCACCAGTCACATACTTACCGTCAAAACAACTACAGTCGAATTCCGTCATGTGTGGATTGGATTTGGCGATACTTTCACGCAGGGCATCCAGGTCCTGGTAAATCAGCGCATCAGCACCGATTTCGGCACAAATCTCTTCATCTGTACGATTGGTCGCCAACAACTCATGGCGGCTAGGCATATCAATGCCGTAGACGTTTGGATAACGCACTGGTGGCGCTGCAGAAGCAAAATAAACCTTGTTTGCACCTGCATCACGTGCCATTTGCACGATTTGCTGCGAGGTAGTGCCACGCACAATCGAGTCATCTACCAGCAACACGTTTTTGCCTTTGAACTCGATGCCGATCGGATTGAGTTTCTGGCGCACGGATTTTTTACGTAATGCCTGACCAGGCATAATAAATGTGCGGCCAATATAGCGATTCTTGATAAAGCCTTCACGGTAATCCAGGCCCAAAGCAATCCCCAGCTGCAATGCACTCGGGCGGCTGGTGTCAGGGATAGGAATCACTACATCAATCTTTTTATCAGCCCATTCACGTTTGATTTTTTCCGCCAGCAAGGTGCCCATATCCAAACGGGTCTGGTACACAGACACGCCATCAATCACTGAGTCAGGGCGTGCCAGGTAAACGTATTCAAAAATACAGGAGGTAAGTTTTGGATTAGTCGCACATTGGCGGCTGAACAAGTTGCCGTCCATATCGACAAATACCGCTTCACCCGGCTCAACATCACGCACCATGGTGAAACCCAATACATCCAGCGCCACGCTTTCAGAGGCAACAATATATTCGGTGCCCTTGTCGGTCACTTGCTTGCCAATCACCAGAGGGCGAATGCCATTGGGATCACGGAAGGCCAGCAAACCAAAGTTGGCGATCATCGCCACCACTGCATACGCACCCTTACAACGTCTGTGCACACCAGACACTGCATCAAACACCATATCACTATTAAGCAAGGCATTTTTAGACGTGCTTTCGATTTCATGCGCCAGCACGTTTAACAACACTTCGGAGTCAGAGTTGGTGTTGATGTGACGCAAATCTTGCCTGAACATTTCAGACTTAAGTTGTTCGGAGTTGGTCAGGTTGCCGTTATGGCCCAATACAATACCAAAGGGGGAGTTCACATAAAACGGTTGTGCTTCAGCCGCACTGGAAGAGCCCGCGGTTGGATAACGCACGTGGGCGATACCCACATTACCGACCAGGTTGCGCATATGGCGTGTGTGAAATACATCTTTCACCAGACCATTGTTTTTATGCATGTGGAAAGTGTTGCCATCACAAGTGACGATACCAGCGGCATCCTGACCACGGTGCTGTAATACCAGCAATCCGTCATACAACAACTGATTCACCGGGTTCTTGCCTACAATACCGATAATTCCACACATAGCGACATCCTATCAAACACTTGATTACAAATTAAATGGCAGACTCATCTACCCGCTGATGATCCAAATGCACGTGCCTAGAAATACTAGATGGCATCCACGGCAATAATTTCAAGACCAACGCTTCAACTGGCGCACTAAATGTGGCATTCGTCCAGCGCGGATCCTTGGGTAAATCTGTCATGGCCGCCAGCATCACCAGAATACAGACCACCAACATCCCTTTAATGATACCGGCCAAACCGCCTAGCACCCGGTTAAGCCCACCCAAGCCAACGGCCTTGATCAAGGTGGTCAGCAATAAGGCCAGCAAGGCACTCACAAACAGCACCAGTAGAAACACTACTAAAAAAGCCGCCATGGCTTTCACCGCGTCGCCAGGAATCTGCTCGGGCATATAGGCGATAACCTGACCGTTAAAGCGGTTAGCCAGGTAAAAAGCCAGCACCCAGCCCAGCACAGAAAACAGCTCACGGATGGCACCACGCATCAGCCCAACCAAAATGGAGAAGCCGATAATGCCTAATACCAGATAATCAAAAACCGTCATGGCAGATATCAGGATTTGCTGGCCACAATACCGCTAAATCCGGCTGCTTCCAATTTTTTCAAGGCAGCGGCGGCATCATTGCGGGAGGCATAAGTGCGTGTGCGCAAACGTAATTTCTGGCCAGCCGCATCCACTTTTTCTGTTGCTGACTCAAACCCAGCCTGCTTCAACTTGCCTTGCAGGGTTTCCAGGTTTTTAGGATCAGAAAACACACCAAACTGCACAAAGAACTTCCCCGTTTTTTTATCGGCTGCAACAGATTCTTCTTTAGGCTCAGGCTTGGCCGCCGCAACTTTGGGTTCAACTTTGGGTTCAACTTTGGGTTCAACTTTGGGTTCAACTTTGGGTTCAACTTTGGGTTCAACTTTGGGTTCAACTTTGGGTTCAACTTTGGGTTCAACTTTGGGTTCAACTTT